>VFSW01002321.1_pt1 | contig 28749 bp, 27 predicted proteins | sample 5358111 | NCBI WGS metagenome assembly VFSW01 (sample SAMN11554181, study PRJNA540505) | mine drainage metagenome | isolation source: sediment from site ElyBrook_90M | place: USA: Ely Copper Mine, Vershire, VT | collected 2017 | reverse complement strand
CACATGACACATGACACATGACACATGACACATGACACATGACACATGACACATGACACATGACACCCACAAGGGGTGTCACTACATGTCGTTAGGCCCCACAAGACGCATGAGATGTAGTGACACCCCTTGTGGGTGTCATGTGTCATGCACTGACTATTGGACTGTTAAAGGCTTGGCAACTTGTGGCTGCCGTGCGGTCTGTTTTGATGCCTTTTTGCCAAAGGCGATCAGGAAAACAACCAGGCCAATCACCAGAATGCTGAATAGACTGATTGTGCGGTCCAGCAGAATAGCGGCTGCCGTGAGGTTCGCTGCATTGGGGCCATGATAGAACAGCGTAATCATCGCTAGCATGCCAGCTTCTACCAGACCAACCCCTCCACCGGTTGCAGGGACGATGGTCAACAAAGCCTCGCCCAGGCCAATAAAAATGGTGGCTGTTAGGATGTGTAGTGGGTCACCAGGGATCAAATTGAGGGCCATCGCGACAAAGAAAAAGCGCAGCGATTCGCATAGCCATACCAAGATGGTCAAGGCTGACAGGGTGGGCAGACGGCGAAATGAGCCGAGCATGCCTTCTTGGAGATGGTAGTATTGTGGGCGAAAACGCTCCGGCACAATGCGTGCGATCGGCTCACGCGCAATGCGCAACACGAAAAGAGCTATAATGCCGACGAAAACAGCCACTAAAGTGACCTCAAGCCCCAACTCTAACTCATGTGGCAACTGCTCGTGTAGGCTGATGATGATCGATGGGATGAAGAGGAGCAGCAAGACGATCAGGTCAAGCAGACGCTCAGCCAAGACCGTGCCAAAACTGCGTGTGGTTGAGACATTAATTTCTTGGCGCAAGAGATAGGCACGATAGAGATCGCCAAGTTTAGCGGGCACGACCACATTGGCGAAGAAGGAGATGTAAATAATCTCCACGAGCTTCCAGAAACCGGGGAGCTGGACGCCATTATCTTTCGTATAGCCAACATTTTCTAGCAGCATCCGCCAACGTAATGCACGGATAGGGAAAGAGCAGTAATAGATCACAAAGGCTGCCAGAAAAAACAGCGGATTTGCCGTGCGCAGCGATGCCCAGGTTTTTTGTGGATTGATATTGGCTTTCTGTGCAAAGAAGACCAGGGCAATAATCACAATCACCAGTGGAACAATCGTGCGCCAGTTTAAGAGACGTTTCCTAAGAGAAAGCTGTTCTGATGTAATTTCAGTTTCTTCAGGTGTTTGCTTCAATGTTTCTTGTGTATGTTGTAGCATTTCTTGCTGTTTCTGTTCGGCAGTTATACTATCTTGAGAAGATGCAGCAGCGTCTTGCGGGTTATCTGTCGTCAAAATGTCCTCCATTTTTACCTGCGGTATCTGTCACTTCCTCTAAACGGATAAGAGCGATTAAGAGTAACGCAAACAGATTTGCCATACTGTGGACATAGAGGTTATCAACCATATTATGCACGCAAACGGAGAGCAAGGCTGCAAGCAAGCCGAGGGCCAGCGCGCGGTTGTTGCTGAGTAGGGTCATCACCGCGTGTGAATGGGCGACCTCTGTGAGTGTCATACCCGCTTGCGGATGCGCTCGCGCGTGTTTCTGCTGTTGATAGCGTGCGTTAATCGCTCGAAATGCGCGTGTTCCCGCCACAAAAATTGCTCCCAGGAACAGCAGGAAGGCCAGTAAGCCAATAATGCCCGTCTCGGCAGCCATATTGATATAGAAATTGTGTGCATGTCCAAGTGAATTAACGAAGATGGTGATGTAATATTGGGCATAAGCGTCGGGATAATTGCCAATGCCGACACCGGTGAAAGGATGCGTCACAAACATATTGATGCCCGCAATCCAGTGGGCCAGACGTTCTGCCGTTGAATAATCTTGCGCACTCGGAGCGGTAAATGAGATTTGCACCAGCCCAAGAATACGTAGCACAGGGTTCAAGATATGTGCCGGTAGCACGCCAGCCAGATAACCGGCAACCGCGAAGAGTGCGCCGACAGCCCCAAGCGCGATCAATTTGCGCACACGCGGCATGCCAACCGTGACAACGAACAGTAACACGACCGCCAACGCAATCTCTCCGCCACGCGATTGCGAAAGTATTTCGACGCCGACCAGCAAGAGCGTTGTGATGCCAGACAAGATGCGGGTTCGTGCTGTCGTGCCGAGCAGCGTCAGGGTGAGCGCGACTGCTAGCGTCATATTGATATAGCCCGCGTAGGGGTTAGGTTGGTCAAACGTGCCATAGACGCGCAGACTAGCGGCACGGATAAAGGCCTGCGGCCCAATATTGAAGAAATACTGAATGTAGCCGTAGCATGCCTGCGAGATCGCAGCCAGGAACATGATGGTTACTACGATCCAGATCTGTTGTCTGCTGCGCAGATAGCGTGCGCCGAGCAACACGACGATCAGAAATTCCAACCACTTTGCCACTTCTTTTAGGCTGGATTTGATGCTGAAGGCCCCCGTCATGGAAATCAGGATTGCCAGCAAAAAGACCACGATGGCGATGATTAAGTAGCGCGGGATGCCCAACGCCTCGTCATCAAGGGCATGTGTGGCCAGTGCGGTGCGCGTCAAGAAGGGACGCAGCGTATAGCTCATGAGCCAACTGATGGCTAACAGCGCAACCAAGAGGTCGGCACTGGTCAGATTGAGACCACCCAGATTAACTTGGTCGAGGGAACCCCAGGGAATGGCAATTGGCAGCAGGTAGAGAGCCACGCGTGGGCGCACAATTGTCCAGAACACAACGACCAGGTAGAGGGGGGCGCGCAGATTCCAGGGGTCATGCAGCAATAACAGGCAAGCAATAGCCAATAAACCACCCAGCAAACCGATCAGATTTGCTGTAGTGGTGTGCAGGCGAAGCTGAGCAATATTCTTGGCAAGGAACGATGTCGGTGTGGCTGTGACGCGTTCCTCAAGTTCCAGTTGATACATCTCTCTGCTTCCTAACAAATTGTCGAAAGTAGCGTGGTGCGGCTGCGGAACCACTCGATTGTACGTTTCAGCCCCTCTTCCATGCCAACCTTGATCTGCCAGCCCAGCACCTGCTGCGCCTTCATAATATTGGGGCGGCGGCGTTCTGGGTCATCAATGCGGCTTGACTCATAGATGAGCGTGGAGGAGGCATTGCAGAGATGGATAATCTTTTCGGCAAATTCCTGGACCGTATGCTCTTCCGGGTTGCCTAGATTAAAGACCTCGCCTGTCGTGCCCGCGTGGAACATGGCCCGCATCAGGCCGTCGACCAGATCACTCACATAACAGATGCTGCGCGTCTTCAAGCCATCGCCGTAGATCGTCAATGGCTCGTTTTGCAGTGCCTGCGTGATGAAATTAGGGATCATGCGCCCATCATGAATCTGACTGTTGGGGCCATAGGTATTAAAAATACGTACAATGCGCACGTTTGTCTGGTATTGCCTGTAATATTCCATCGTCAGCGTCTCGCCGAGGCGTTTGCTCTCATCATAACAGGCGCGTGGCCCAATAGTATTGACGTTCCCCCAATAATTTTCCGTCTGCGGGTGTACCAGTGGGTCACCATAGATTTCGGATGTCGATGAGACCAGGAAAAGGGCATGGTGTTTGCGTGCCTGCTCTAGCATCATATGCGTGCCCTGGCTATTGACGAGAATCGTTTCAATCGGATGCTCCATATAGCCAACTGGGCTGGCCGGGCTGGCAAGATGGAAGATCGCCTCCGCTTCAATGCTGATGGGCTGCGTGACATCATGTTGAATAAATGTAAAACGGGCATGATCTTGTAAGTCTTCAATGTTCTGCGGTGAACCAGTTATAAAATTATCAAGACACAACACGTGGTGTCCCTCATCTAATAGGCGTTTGCAGAGATGGGAGCCAATAAAACCCGCTCCCCCAGTAACAACAACTTTCAAAGAAAAAGACCTCCCATTGATAGTGAAAATAAGTAGAAATAACTTGATAGATGTTCCTCTACTATTGTATCTTAGTGAAGAGACGAATTGGCCGTATGAAGGTAACGACAATAGCATGCTTGGCTCACCGTACTCACGTCTGGGTTCCGTTTCTTACCATATTTTCTGGCGTATTGTGTTTTAACGGCAAAAAGAAAAGGGAGCATCCTATGGCGCGTATCCTCTCATCTGCTGATGTACAACGTTGTCTTACTATGCCTGAAACAATTGAAATGATGCGTGTTGCCTTCACTGCACTTTCAAATGGGCAAGCACAGACACCGCCAAGGACCACTCTCGCCTTACCTGAACAAGGCGTTGCCCTGTTTATGCCTTCTTTGTTACAAACGGAGCAACAAAACGCTTTTGGCCTTAAAATTATCACGGTTGTGCCGCAGAATTCGTTTCGCGGCTTGCCCCGTAGCTATGCTTCGGTCTTGCTTTTCGATGCACACACGGGACGCACGCTGGCAGTTATGGAGGGGCGTTGGTTGACCGCAATGCGCACCGGAGCGGCATCGGGTCTGGCTACAGCCCTCTTGGCCCGCCCCGATGCCGCTCTACTTGCTCTTTTTGGGGCGGGTGCGCAGGCCGTGACACAAGCTCTCGCGCTCCATACGGTACGCCCACTCCGCGCAATTCGTGTTGTTAACCGTAGCGATGAGCATTATCAGGATTTTGTGATACGCTTGCAAGAACTGTTAGGAGCGCATTGTCCGCCGATTGTGCGTGCCGCATCGGCGCGTGAAGCTCTCACTGATGCCTTGCTGGTTGTGTGCGCCACTGCCGCTCATGCCCCTCTCTTTGCCTATGAAGATGTCATGCCAGGGGCGCATATCAACGCCATTGGCGCATTTACGCCACAGATGTGCGAAGTCGGTCCTGATACGCTCGCTCATGCCCATCTCGTCGTCGACCAGCGTGAGGCTGCCGCCGCCGAAGCCGGCGATTTGTTGCAAGCCTATGAACGTGGTATGATCGCGCCTCTTGCAACCCTGGTCGAAATCGGCGAACTGCTGAGTGGAAAGGCGACGCTGAAACGTCAACCTACAGACCTCACCTGCTTTAAATCTGTTGGCGTTGCTGTACAAGATGTGGCAATTGCGCTTCACGTCTATCAACGCGCCTGTGCCATGCACATTGGCATCGAGGTAGCCGTGTAGTATACGCTTTATGCGGTATGCTGTTTTCTTCGCCAGCGTCGATACATCACTTCATCGCCCCAACTGAGAAAACCACTTGTCGTAAAGCCATGCACGATAATCACGGCCAGCAGTGAACGTGGATCGGGTTGTAGCAGATAGACGAGACTGAACACGAGGCCTGCTAGCCCAACACCACCCACACTGCGCCAACTCCATTTACCTAAACGGTGATAGAGCGTGTATGCTGCCGTGCTAACCAGCCAACCCCAGCCTAGCCAGCCCGTCCATTGCGTGACTGCTGCCAACACAAAGCCGCGAAAGAAGAGTTCCTCTACCGGGCCATTGATCAAAAGGTAGAAAAAACTCTGCAAGAGGTGATCGCTAACGGTCGGCCAACGAAACCAGGGACCAACAACGTACATGCGATAGGTCGCCGCAAACGCGGCCATCAGGATGCCGATGACCAACCCCTCAATCACTTGCTGTGGGATGTCATGCAAGGTCACACCGAGAAATGCGAGCGGAAGGTGCAGAACCACAATATAGATGAAGGGCACGGCTCCCATCGGCAGGATACGCATGAGTGTATCGGGCCACATCCACCGCCAGCTATCGGCAACAGTGGAACGCACGACTTGCGGCGATTTTGACTGTGTTGTTGACACGTGTGTCCCTCTTCTTGGTAAAAAAGTCTGCTCTGCCTGTGTGGTAGCCATATATTACACGTACTTTCTTGCTTTGTTAATAATGTTAAGCGAGTGTTAAGTAAGTGTAAAACAACAAGTGGCTCTCTGTCTAGTGCTACTCTTGTCTGAGTTGTGTCAATCCCTCCCACACCTCCTCACGGCAAAGGTTGCCCCCTTGCAGATCACCGTCGCTTTTGGCCAGCAAACGCTGATAAAAGGCCTGTCCCTCTGTGCGCAACGTGGCATCATGCGGAACACTTTCCAGTCGCTCGAAGAGGACATCTTCGGCCTTTGCATACTGACCCGTCAGCTCATAATAAGCAAAGAGTTTGCTTGTGGTTGCAACGGGTAGTTCATACTCGGCCAATAGCGGCAACAGCTCTTCGACCGTGTTTGGTAGGTCAGCCTGACTGCTGGTGCGTTCCTGTATTTGGAGCATGAGCAGCAAATTGAGAGCTTTGAGAGAGCAATAATAGCTCTCTTTGGCCTTGCCCTGCTCGCTATAGATGTCACCTTCCGTTTTGACGAGACTAATCACCCAGAGGCATTTATCGACATTAAGCGTGCCAAAAGGCGAGAGTATCTTGAAGAGGACCTCTTCCGACATGCTATGAAGCATACCGGAAGTCAGTCCAACGCTTTGAAAGAGGAGATCATCAATATAAATGAGCGCATCTTCGTGTTTGTTGCGTTGACGCAGCCCGAGAATGATCGCCAGTTCACGCCCAATCCGTTCTGCAATGCGCAGGATGTAGTCTTTATTCATCATCGGCTTGTTCACTCTCTGCTCTTGCCGCTTTGTATCTCTACCTGCCTATGCCAGCCGCTCAATGGCCTGCTCAATGCGCCGCATACTGACCTCGCGTCCTAGTACTTCCATCATCTCAAAGAGTGGTGGTGTGGCCACGCGCCCGCTCACGGCGGTCCGCACAGCTCCGAAAAGCTGCCCGACTTTCAGCTCAAGCTCCTTTGCCAGCTCGCGCATGGGCGTCTCCATGACGGTATGTTCCCACGTTGGCAGACTGGCCAGTAGGTCGCGGGCCTTCTCCAGCGCATGGCGTGTTTTGGCCGCGTCCATGCCCTTCTGTATCAGCATCGCCGTGTCATAGCTGATCTCCTGCTCATAGAAGAAGGAGACGACCTGGGCCGCCTCACCCAACGTTTTGAGTCGTTCATGCTCCAGGTGTAGCACCCGACTCGTGTAGGCGATATCGAGTGGTCGCTCAATGCCCTCTGGCAATCCGCCCTCGCTCTCCGCCCGCTCCAGATAGGGCAGTGTGCGCCGCACCAGCTCGTCTAGCGGAAGTTGGCGAATATAGTAGCCATTCATCCAGAGAATTTTATCGGGGTCATAGATGCCAGAGGCGATGCCAACGCGCTCCAGTGTGAAGGCGCGGATCAGTTCCTCGCGGGTAAAAATCTCGGTTTTATCGTCATAAGACCAGCCGAGCAGGGCCATAAAATTGAACACGGCTTCCGGCAAGTAGCCCTCGCGCTGGAAATCAGACCACGAGGGAGCATTGCGCCGTTTGCTGAGTTTCTTCTTGTCTTTGCCCAGAATATTTGAGACGTGGTAGAGCAGCGGTGGCTCCCAGCCGAGTGCCCGATAAATCTGAATATGTAGTGGTGCGCTCGAAATCCAATCCTCACCGCGTAGGACGTGCGTGATGTTCATCAAGTGATCGTCCACCAGGTGCGCGAGGTGGTAGGGGGCCAGACCATTCGACTTGAGGATAATCATATCGTCCAAATTGCTATTTTTGAACACCATGTCCCCGTGTAACTCGTCATGCACCACCGTCTCACCATCTAGCGGCATGGCGAAGCGCACCGTATACGTGTGGTCACTCGCCTCTTGCTTGGCGCGCTCTTCCGCGCTGAGATAGCGGCAATGGCGATCATAGCGTGGGGGCAACTTTTTTGCCTCCTGTTCCTTGCGCATGCCCTCTAAACGCTCTGGCGTGCAGTAACAGCGGTAGGCATGGCCGGACGCGATTAGCTGTTGCGCATAATACTGATGCAGTGCTTTGCGCTGTGTCTGGTAATAGGGACCATAAGGACCGCCAATCATTGGCCCCTCGTCAATGTCCATGCCGAGCCATGCCATCCCTTGCAGAAGATCGTCAACCGCACCCTCTACTGTGCGCGTCGTGTCTGTATCTTCGATGCGGAGGATGAATTGGCCTCCGCAGTGGCGGGCATAGAGCCAGCTAAAGAGGGCCGTGCGGAAGCCTCCGATATGCTGAAAACCGGTAGGACTGGGTGCGAAGCGCAGGCGTGGCGTTTTGGCTTCGTGTGCCCCCTGCTGCTCCGCGCTGCGATTGTCGAGCTGTGTCATCAAACCACCTTTTCCTAATGTTGCGACATTTCCGCCCTATTCTAACATACCGTACCACGCACTGAATAGGATGTTGTATGCTTTTCCCAAAGAGAAGCGTCTCTTTCTTTAGGAAGCATAGCGTCGAGAAAGGATAACACTGGTGTCCAGTATTGCTCCTGCTCTTTGGTCTTTATTGCCCACATCAACCACTCTTTCGCCTCAAGGGGTTGTTGCCATTGCCGGACATGCCGTGCCTGCTCTTGCTCAGCAGTATGGCACACCCCTCTATGTCTTTGATCGCGCAACCATTGAAGCCGCGTGCCGTGACTATCAACGCGCCTTTCGTGCTGCTTATCATGCCTCTCCTGTCCGCATCCTCTACGCCGGCAAAGCCTATCTTGCCCCTCCTCTTGTGGCTCTGATGGCTGCGCAAGGGTTTGGACTGGATGTGGTCTCCGCAGGCGAACTGTTGGTTGCGCAATTGGGGCAAATGCCGATGGAACGCATTGCTTTTCACGGCAATAACAAAAGCGCGGAAGAACTGCGTCTGGCTCTTCAATTGGGTGTGGGGCGCATTGTGCTAGATAATGAGCATGAACTCACGTTGCTGACACGTCTTGCCCGCGAACTGGCTGTACGTCCGCGTGTCTTGCTGCGCGTCGCTCCCGAAGTAGAGACCAAGACACATCGCTACTTGCAAACCGGACACGCCTCCGCCAAGTTTGGTTTTGCTTTGCGTACTGGTGAAGCGCGCGCTGCTCTGCTCCGTATATTGGATGAGCAGGTCGTGGAACTGGTCGGCCTACATGCGCATAGTGGCACAATGCTGCGCGCTGTCGAACCCTATCAGCTGACCTTGCAACGCCTGTTAGAACTGGCGGCGGGTCTCTATCAGGAGCGTGCCTGGTGGCCGCAAGAGGTAAGTCCTGGCGGTGGTTGGGGCGTTCAGACGCTTGACGAGCCGCAGATGCCGCCTGTAGAATTGCTGGCGCAGGCTCTTGAGCAGTGCATGAACCATACGCTGACAAGCTTAGGGCTTGCCTTGCCGGCCCCAACGTTGGTGCTTGAACCGGGTCGCTCACTGATTGCGCGGGCTGGCGTTGCTATCTATCGCGTTGGCGCACGCAAAGTGACACCCGGCGGGACACGTTATCTGTTTGTAGACGGCGGTATGGCTGACAATATTCGTCCGGCATTATATGGCGCGCACTATACCGCAATTCCTGCTGAACGCGCTTTTGCTGAACCGGAAGAGCATGTGTGTGTGGCAGGACGCTATTGTGAGTCTGGCGACATCTTAATTGAGCGGGTCACACTGCCGCGTATGCAGGCCGATGAGTTGTTGCTACTGCCTACAGCGGGAGCCTATTGTCTCCCGATGGCAAGCAATTACAACCTCGTGCCGCGCCCCGCCGTAGTATTGGTGGCGGAACATGCTTGTCTACTGATGGAACGCCGTGAGACACATGCTGATCTCCTCCAGCGTTATGCCCAGGAGCCGATAATAGAATGAGGAAGAGCGCGTCATGTATCGTAGAGCGTGCCTGTGTGTTGTAAGATCGTGAGATATTGCGGCCGTCGCAGAATACACGATGAAGCAATGGTTATAAGACCATAAGCAAGAGCAAGAAATGATGGACGAACATAGCGAACCTACTGAACCGTTGCCCCCGTTGCCTGCATCCGCTTTTGCGGATGAAGCGACAACCCCTCATGAACCAACTCTGCCACTCCCGCCGCCGCCGCTGGTCTTGCCAAAACCGCCGCTGAGCTATCCAACCTTGCCCCCGGCTCCTGCACAAGCAGATGGCTTACCATCTGTCTATCCCTATTTGCCAGAGCGACCTGGGCAACGCCCGGCAACACCCTCTTCTGCGTCAAAAGGGCAGAAACGCAGCGTGATACCGCATCTTGTTGGGCTGTGTTTTGTGGCTGTGCAACTGCTGCTGCTCGTGCGTTTCGTCTTAAAAATTATCGCTTTGTCCGCTGATACCACCTGGGTCGGCCTCATCTACCTCATCAGTAACCTCTTCATTTGGCCGTTCACGTGGCTGTTTCAGAGCATACAACTACCCATTACCATCAACATCGAATTCTATACGTTGCTGGCAATCCTGGTATACGGATTAATATCGCGGCTCCTGGTTAAACTCTTAAAGGCTTGGCTCTAGTGGCTATTCTTTGCCAAACTCGTCTAGCACGTCCAGACTATTGATGAAGTCGCGGTAGGCATCGAGATTATCTGCATCAGACTCAGCGGCTGAGCGTTTTTGCTCTCCACGCGCACGTGGCGTTTGTGACTCTTCGTTGGTGGCTAACACGACTCCAGCGCGGTCCAGCACACTCTCTTCGACAAAGATGGTGGCTTTGGCACGGACTGCCAGCGCGATAGCATCGCTAGGGCGCGAGTCGATCTCTACATGCCGCCCCGCTACATCGAGGATAATGCGTGCGTAAAAAACATCGTCAATTAAATCGGAGATCACGATGCTGACAATCTTTGCCCCCAACTCCCCTATCACATTTTTGAGCAGATCATGAGTGAGTGGGCGCAGTGAGGTTGTTCCTTGAAGTTCGACGGCAATCGCATATGCTTCCGCGTGCGCTATCCAGACGAAAAGATAGCGTTCTTGCTGTGTTGCTTTCAAGATGACCACTCGCTGTTGCGTAGCCAGATTGATTCGCACGCTCTCAACTGTCATCTCAACCATGTTATTTGACTCTCTCTTTCATGGTCCACGTCCGTCGAATATCCGACGCCCTTATTGTACACCTATCTGCGTATGGGACGCAACAATAGCTGTAAGTCCAAACCACTTTCCTTGCAAGGTCTCGTGCTGCATTGCCTTCCCCTGCTCTACATCCTAGCTTCTAAATCGAGTATAGCAAAACATACCCCTAATGCCAAGTCCTTTTCTGTGAAAAAGCAGAAACTTCCTTGCTTCTCGCGCGCGATCCGAGGTATGTTCAGAAAATTCGTTCAAAAAAGTCTTGTCTCTGCTGCGATGGTATGGTATGATGTATTTTGAATAGTTGTTCTAAGTAGTCGGTGGGATGTCTTTGTACAACCTGCGTAGAAAGGCAAGAGAACGCATTATGTCATCTTCAGAGCAGACCAGCGAAATGCAGAATCGCATGTATAAATTCATTGTACAATACATGCAGCGTGAGGGTATGCCCCCTACAAACCGCGAGATCGGCCAGGCCCTGGGTATCGGCAGCACCGGCCATGTTGACTACCACCTGACCATGCTCCAGAAAAAAGGCTTGATTGCTCGCCAGGCTAAGAAGAGTCGTGGCATTAAGTTAACCGATAAAATGTCACCGCCACAAGGCGTGTTTGTGATTGGGGCGATTGCTGCCGGCGAACCACTCGATATCTTCCCTAATACAGAGCAGAGGACGATTGATATTGGCCATAGTGGCATTGATAACGAAAATGCTTATGCTCTCGTGGTCAAGGGCCGCTCGATGATTGAAGAACATATCTGCGATGGTGACTATGTCGTGATTAAGCAGCAACAGACTTGCCAGAATGGCGATATCGTGGTCGCTGTCCACATGCAAGATGGCGTGCAAGGCAGCGCGACGCTCAAACGTTTCTTCCAGGAAAAAGAGCATGACCGCGTGCGCCTCCAGCCCGCCAACTCTTTATTAGAGCCGATTCTCATTCCCAAAAGTATCTGGGACCGTGAATGGGAGATCCAAGGCAAGGTGATTGCCATTTTCCGCCAGTACGGGAATGTGGCATAAGCTGGTTATCCTTTGTGACTTTCAATAAGGCAGCCGGGAACATATGTGTCCTGTTTGGCTCATCAACTCCTTTTGCTGCCTTTTGGCTCTGTTGAGTCCATGCCGCTATTCCTCACTTTTGCGGCTGAATCTTCTCACTCCCTCTTGTAGTCTGCGCATTGTTCTGGTATACTCAGGTTGTGTGGTGTATTATTCACCATCACTGTCTAAATCTTATGCATAAAATCTGGATGAATTGTGGATGCTGCTTAGAAAGGATGCGCAATGAAGGCTGTTGCTGCGGCATTAGTGCTGATTGCAGGTGCTGCTGTCGTCCTTTGGTATGGAAATACCCTCAATTCCTGGGTGCTTGGTGGCTTAATTGGTGGACTGGCAGCCCTTCTTCTGAGTATCCCTATCTCCCTTACCGTTTTCTCCTATCTCTCGCGCCGCCATGATGAACAAGTGCGCGCTGACGTGCAGGAAGAGATGCAATTAGCCCAAACACATGAATATGGGCCTGTCTATACCCATCCTACCCGTATGCCTGCACCTAGGGCCCAAGAAACCGTCTTGCTCGATGACTATCGCAGCGATGCCGAGCCGATGCAACGCCGCCAAGCCCTTTATGCCTATGAGGATGAATTGCGCCCGCCAACACGCAATCTACCCGCCCCTGCGTCCTCTATGACCGTCCAAAAAGCTGAAAATGCTCGTCGTCCTCTGGTTTATGGCAGCAGTACCTACCAACTGGATGCCGACGTTGCCCAGCGGCCCGCCCCACCTCTCAGGGCCAAAGACAACACGGAGCGGCGTGTTACCCGTAAGATCAACTATCCCGGTTTCCATGGCTACCAGCCTGGCTCTGAACGCAGTTTGTTGCAAGCCGCTGCCTTGCGTGAAGCCAGACGTGAGGCCGTACAGCAAGATGGTGAGGATGCTATGCCGCCCTCACACACCACTCGCCGTCTCTCCTCGCTTCCTTTAAACGCCATCATCGAAGAGCAGCGCACACGTAGTAAGCAACAGCGCGTGCAACGCCCGCCTGCCACTGAGCAGAAGCAAGCCCCTACGCGGCGTATCATTGATGCCCCTGCGCGCTCTGCCAATGCTCAACGTTTTCTGCCCGCTGCCCCTCAGCCTCGGCAATCTGAGCCGCAGACCGATTATTTGCCGGGCCAGCCAACGCAGAGCGGTCCCGTGCGCCAGACCGACTTGCATACCGGTCACCTGACGCGCAATACACATATTCACGAGCAGCCAACGCCTGCCGAAGAAACAGGACCGATTCAGCATACCTTGCTACGGCGTGCCCCCTATCTCTACGCAGATGATCCCTTGCGCCAACAATTAGCCCAGCAACTTGACGCAACCCCCCCCGTCAGGCGTTCTTCGCGCCTGCCACAGCCTGACGAAGAATAGCTTTGTACTACTGCCAAGCTTTTTTTGTTACCTGCGCTAGTTTCCAGGCGTAAAGTATGGTATAGTGGGGCAAATGCGTCCGTTTGTGAAGGAGGCCATCTCGTTGTTAACACATTTGACTGATATGTTGACTCAATTAATTACAAATCTCTATATCTCAACTGGTCTAGTCGGCATCATTCTGGCTATGGCTCTTGAAAGTTGTTGTATTCCTCTACCTAGTGAAATTGTTATGCCACTCGCTGGTATCATGATTGCCAGCCATAAGATTTTGCAAGGGACCAGCACGACCACCGCTTTAATACTGGTTGCTCTCGCTGGGGCTATCGGCTGTTTGCTTGGCTCGATTGCCGCTTATGGCATCGGTTATGCCGGTGGCCGCCCATTGATGCTCAAGTATGGGCGTTATGTCTTGATCTCTCAGCATGATGCTGATAAAGCTGATCAGTTTTTCCAGCGGTGGGGAAGCACAACCGCCTTTTTCTCCCGCCTGTTGCCTGTCGTGCGTACCTATATTTCGTTGCCAGCCGGCATTGCCAAGATGCCTTTCGTCAAGTTTTGCATCTATAGCTTTTTAGGCTCGTTTCCCTGGAGCCTGGGTCTGGCATACCTCGGCCTGATACTTGGCAATAACCTGAGTAGGCTTAGCCCCATCTTCCATAGTCTTGATATTGTAATCCTCGTGGTCGTTGTCCTTCTGATTGTACTCTACGTCTGGCGGCATCTCAACAATGACAAAAAAGCCCGTGTCGCCGCTGCCGCACGAAGTCAACAAGCCGCTACCACACCTGCACAAGCCTGGGGCCAGCCCGCACAACCTACTGCTACACAGCCACAATGGGGTCAGTTTCCCAATCAGCCCCAGCAGTTTTCGCAGGCTCCCCAGCAGTGGGGCCAACCCGTGCCACAGCAATGGGGCCAACAGCCTCCTATGCAGCCGCAGCAGCCGCCACAGCGAGGTCAGCAGCCGCAGCAATGGGGTCAGCCTCCTATGCAGCCGCAGCAATGGGGCCAACAGCCTCCCAATCAAGGACAGCAAACGTGGGGACAACCACCGCAGTCGCCGCAATCCGGCTATCCCCAGCAACCACAACAGACCTGGGGCCAGCCGCCGTACCCGCAACAGCCCGGCTATCCCCAGCAACCACAACAGACCTGGGGCCAGCCGCCGTACCCGCAACAGCCCGGCTATCCCCAGCAACCACAGCAAGGCGATGATCGCTCAATGCGCCGCTAAAAGATAGGTAGATCGAAAGCCTGTTCTCTTGCAGCCGAGAACAGGCTTTGTTTATGCTGATTCTTTTGTTGCAACCTCGACCTCTTGTACTGGCAATGCTGTACGCAGCTCGGCAGGCGTGATGGCGATCAGAAAGCCTCTCTTGCCACCGTTGATATAGATGCGTTCAAGGGCGAAAATGCCCGCTTCCGCATAGACAGGCAGCGTTGTGCGTGTGCCAAATGGGCTGATACCACCGACAAGATAGCCCGTGTATTTCTGCGCAGTAGTGACATCACACGGTGTGATCTGGCGAACGCCGAGCGCACGAGCAAGCTGGCGCGTTGAGACTTCGTAGTCACCATGCATCAGCACTAACAGTGGCGAGCGCGTGTCCGTCTGCATCACCAATGTCTTGATAACCGCATGTTCTGGAACTTGAAGCGTCTCAGCAGCATGCTGTGTTCCTCCATGCTCTTCATAAGGATAGAGATGTGGCTCAAACGCAATCTGTTTTTCGCGCAAGAGACGTACTGCTGGCGTAACCGGATAATTCTGTTTACTCATAATTCCCATCACGACAAGTATTGCAATCCGCGCAGAGATAAGAGCAGAAAACGGCTCTCTCTGACAGGATTTTTAATGGTATTATACAATAGAGTCTGAAGGGAGGACATGTATGGCTATTCGTTCATCGTCCCCTTTTGCCGAAGCGGGTGTCGAGGATGAGCTTGATGAATAAACGCGATATTGCTTCCGTGCAAGCATTGACAAATCTTGGTGAGAGTGATACAGTAGTAGCGTAACCTTTACAGAACACAACGACAATGCGTAGGAAAGGATATCTTTCTCGTATGACACAGAGACACGCGACTCTTCTCCGTAAGAGCAGCCTACTTGAGCTTCTATCCCTTAGATGCGTCGCTCAGGGCTTTGCGATCAATGTTGTACCGAGAACGTTTCCGCATTAACATATCGCAAGATACCAGCATAGGCCGTGAGCGACATGAAACGCTCACGGCTTTTTGTGCTTTTCACACTGGCTGTGGCAGAATCTCCACAGCCATTTTTTATGTCTGCTGTCAGGTTGGCAAATAACCGCAAGGATATGCTATTTGTCCAACAGGTAACACATCACAAAGATGTACACAACAAAGGAGCAAGTACTCATGCCGATGCAACGAGGACCAATCACTAAATATCGTCCCTTCCCCTCTATCGACCTGCCTGACCGCCAGTGGCCGTCGCACACCATTGAGCAAGCTCCCATCTGGTGCAGCGTTGATCTGCGCGATGGCAACCAGGCCTTGCCGATTCCGATGGGCGTCAAGCAAAAACTGGAGATGTTCGATCTGCTCGTCAATGTTGGTTTTAAAGAGATCGAGATCGGTTTTCCCGCCTCTTCCCAGATCGAGTTTGATTTCATTCGTCGCCTGATCGAGGAAGATCGCATCCCCGACGACGTGACTGTACAGGTACTGGTACAGGCCCGCGAAGAGTTGATCTTGCGCACATTCGAGTCTCTGCGCGGTATCAAAAAAGCCATTGTTCACCTGTACAACTCAACCTCACCTGCGCAGCGGCGCATCGTCTTCGGCCTGGATAAGCCGAGTATCATCGATATCGCTACGCGCAGCACACGCCTGGTCAAAGACCTGCTTCCCACTCTCCCCGGCACAGATATCACCTTCCAGTATTCCCCCGAAAGTTTTGCCTCGACCGAGGTGGATTTTGCTCTAGAAATCTGTGAGGCCGTGATTGATGTCTGGCAACCGACACCGGCGAAAAAAATCATCCTGAACCTACCGGAAACCGTCGAGATCGCCACACCCAATGTCTATGCTGACCAGATCGAATGGTTCTGCCGCCATCTGCGTCGTCGCGATACGGCCATCGTTAGCGTCCACACGCATAATGATCGGGGCACCGGCGTGGCAACGACCGAACTGGGCTTGATGGCTGGAGCGGAGCGCGTCGAAGGCACTCTCTTCGGCAACGGTGAGCGCACTGGCAATGTCGATATCATCATCGTCGCGCTGAACATGTACATGCAAGGCATCGATCCGCAGATGAATTTCAACGATATTAACGCTATTCGCACTATCTACGAGAAATGCACACGTATGCAGGTCCCGCCTCGCCATCCCTATTCTGGCGAACTGGTCTTTACGGCCTTCTCTGGCTCACATCAAGATGCCATTCATAAAGGTATGGATGCCCTGGACCCCACGCCCGGCTCCTTCTGGGAAGTGCCATATCTGCCCATCGACCCGAAAGATATTGGACGCACCTACGAGGCGATTATCCGCATCAATTCGCAGTCGGGCAAGGGCGGCGTCTCCTATGTGATGGAGAACGAATTTGGCTTCCATCTCCCGAAACCAATGTGGGTCGAGTTCGGCAAAATTATCAATGTGGTTGCTGACGAGCGTGGCGAAGAACTCTCACCCTATGAGATCTATCAGGTTTTTGAGCGTGAATATCTCAAGAGTGATGCCCCGCTTACACTTGAAACATTCCGCTCCGAGGTCGTACAAGATACAACCGATACCGATACCGTTCAGTGTGTTGCACGAATTACGCACAATGGCAGCAAACACGAGTTGCGCGCATGCGGCAACGGCCCGATAGATGCCTTTGTGCAGGCTCTCAACCAAGCCAAGATCGCCGATTTTACCGTGCTTTCCTATGCCGAACACTCGCTTGATAAAGGCTCTGGCGCACGCGCTGTCGCCTATATCCAGATACAGACGGCAGGGGAAAAGACCTTCTTCGGCTCTGCCATCGGCACAAATATCGAGCATGCCTCGGTGAAAGCCGTGCTGAGCGCGCTAAACCGTGCCCTGAGCCGCCGCCTGCTGCTAGCAAGTGAAGCCAGCCACTAAACGCCCGTTGTTCTCCTGTTGAATGCAACAATGGCATTTAACAAATGAATAGGGGTGCAGGTTTATCCTGTTTAACAAATAATGTGTTTCGTAGTAGTCTGTCAAACGTCATCCGATACGTTTTGGCAGTTCATTCATCTTCAATTGAGGACACAGACATGACACCCACAAGGGGTGTCACTACATGATATTAGATGATATGATGTGTATAAAATGTAGTGACACCCCTTGTGGGTGTCATGCCGATCGTCTCGATGCCGATCGTCTCGATGAGGTTTGACAAAGCCGTAGGGACCGATTGATCGCGTCCGTTGTGCCGCATATATGCCCGATGCCCTGCTCCATCGGCCGTGCCAGAGAGAAACGAACATCATTGGTTCACAGGCACGGACGCGATGAATCGGTCCCTACGTTTCTTTCCAATGTTGTGGGATGGCATGGAGAGGTATGCAATGACGATTGACAGAGCCGTAGGGACCGATTCATCGCGTCCGTCGTGCCCAAGCACCAAGGATGCCCTGCTCCATCGGCCGTGCCAGAGAGAAACGAACATCATTGATTCACGGGCACGGAGGAGGAAGTATCGGTCCCACGTTTCCTTTTGCCTGTTTGCCGTCAGGCGCGATTATTTTGCCTACATCCAGCCACCCGTATTTGAGTACGGCATTCAACTCCGCGACATGCTCGTCTTGTACTATGAAGTGGAAGCTCTTTGCTTATCTGCACCTGCGGCTGGGTCAAGCTGTAAGCCCATCAGGTAGGTATCCACAAACTGCCCGTGCAGGTAAAATTCGCGTGTGTTGCGGCCCTCTTGCACAAAGCCATGACTCTCGTAGACGTGAATGGCGGGCAGATTGTCCACGCGCACGCGCAGGTTGATCTTGCGAATTGTGTCATTGTGCCTAGCCCACGCGATCAGGTATGTCAGCAGGTGACTGCCAATGCCGAGGTTCCAGTATTTGCGCAGAACAGAGATACCGAACTCGCCCGCATGGTGCATACGAGGACGCTTGCCCGTCGTGAAGGATAACGTTCCTGCTATTTCGTCCTCAATCTCCGCGATAAGATATAGGCTGCTTGGTGACGCGATGATCTGCTGGAGATAGGTGCGCTCATCTTCTACGCTCATCTCAAATTCACCAGGGCCAAACGTGACATTCTCGCTCTCGCCCGCTATCTGATTGATATAGGCCAGCAATGCTTCTGCGTCGTCCGCTCCCCCGTGCCGTAGTGTGAGTTGGAGAGCATTTTTCAGCGTTGCGCGGTGTACGATGCCTGGTTTTTGGAAATCCATGCCAAAAGCTCCACCTTCTCAGTTATCTTCTGTTACCAGCAAGCTGTCTGTGCTATAACTATACTCTATTAGATATCCTGCCAGCACCGTAGGCCAGCAGCCCCCTTTATGTCAACTGCTTTTCGTATAAGATCACTTCAAGCTCTTGATATTTTGTTCTGCCTACTACACTGAAGCCATTCTTTTCATAAAGTCTCTGGGCCGGAAGCTGTAAGATAGACGTGTCAAGATGCAATGTCTGATAGCCGAGAGCGCGGGCGCAGCTTTCTAGCTCGTCCAAAATAATCTGACCATAACCTCGCCCTTGATAATCGGGATGGACGCGCATGCGTTTGATTTCGGCGCGCTCGGGACCTGTGCGTTTCAACGCTCCCATCGCCACAAACTGCCCATCGTATTCACCAATCAGGAACTCTCCCTGCTTTTTCAGATACACTTCTTCGATAGCATAGATATCATCATCCCAGGGACCACGTCCGAGATAGGCCCCGATCTGCTGAATAGCAAACACGTGCAGGTGTTCTACAGCTTGCTGGTCAGCAGAAGTGTAGCGGCGCAGCGTAAACATGGGGCCTCCCCTCCCTCTAGCGTCGCGTGCCATCACCTTGTGTTAGACGCGTGGAATGGTATCTTTGGCTGACTCCTGGACGATAGCCAGGATCGAGTCTGTTTGTTGTTTAATCAATTGTTCCAGAGCGAATATTTTCTCGTCCAGGTCGTCGAGATGCTTCATTACCGCCTCGATGTCCGCATATGACTTCATCGTTGTCGCATAGGCCTCATCTGCCTGGAGTTCTGATTTACGACCGAGGACATTCTGCCCCACCATAATAATGGGTAAGAGGACTAACTGAATAAATGTCTGCGAGAGCCACGCGACGAGTAAGACTACGATAGGCGATAGCAGGTTGAGGATGCCCAACAGCCCGATCGTTGCAATGATCGCAAAGGCATAAGCCGTCCACATCGTTCCAACGTGTTCGGTCAGCCAGACTGCCAGGCGGGTATTGAAGCCCGCGGCCATGATCTCAGCGGCATGCACGTAGTTCACATTGCGTGGAGTATGTCGTGGTAGAGATGTTTTATTCTCCATAAAGGTTTCCTCCATCGAAAAAACTCTGCTTTTCCTTAGTATGACCGTTTTCGGATTGACTGTCAAGAAATAGATAGAGCGCAAATCCTTTGTATTCAGACTGGTCAGGTCGAAATCAATTGGTTGCCAGGGTTATCTCCCTATGTTTTGATCCTATCACACCTACTTGAGTTTGCTTTGCACCTTCTCACAGGTTAGCTCACGTAGGGCATCAGAGGCTACCCATTTCCCTTATTGCATCTCTTATTGTGGTGGGGGGAACAGACGGACAACCAGGCCTGCGGACTCAGCTGAGAGTTGCAAATCAGGCATTCTGGTCGCAACTGGACCAAGCAATCTTTCAAGCTACGCCGATTGCTCAGCCACAACAACTGGCGATACTGCAACCTATTATTGATAATACGTGCAACACGATTTCACTTGGAGGGAATTTTCAGTCGCGTACAGGAGCGGATAAGGTAGCAGGCATAGGGCAGGTGTTGCAAACGGACGCGGCGTTCTGGGAGCTTGTGCATCAAGCGGCAAACTCGTAGACTCCGACCCATGCTCCTGATCTGCTTCTATGAGGGCATTATTGTGAGAACGTCATTCCTAGCGGAGATTTGACTGCCAGTGCTTGGGCGGTGGATAGACGTAGCGTGCAATCGTTGTGGATACCCAGCCAATACAAAAGCCTGCAAAGGTCAGCAGGAGGGGCTGAACACCCACGCTACCGCGTATCCACAGTACGAGGATGAATGCAATCGTCCAGGCGATGGCGAGACCAATACTATAGACCCAAAAGTTTCTGAAGCGTAGCATTTTTTGTCCCTATTCCTTTCGTAGCTGCCTGCTCGGGAAAGACCTCTCGAACGAGGCTACACTACACGGAAAGAGCTAAACAATATCATGTGCATGTATTATACCTCATAATGAAACTATTTACGCGACTCGCTCATGATGGCAACGTCCTTATGCCGCTGGCAACCTATCCATTCAGTCAGAAGTTTGGTTGGGTCGCGGACAAGTGGCGTAAAACCCTGCTCCTTTACCCCTTTACTCTTCCTTGCTATTCACTGCTTGTAGTGATATGCTTAAAGCATGATAAATATACTCACATGGCTCTTAGTCTCTCACACCGTGCAAGGAATCATCATCGGTTGCGTATTGGCGTTTCTCACGGCAAATATTATGATGAATGTGGTGATGAAAGCCGTGACAACGACCGTTAACGGTTGGAGCATCACCGCCAAATGTGGTCAGCCCGGCAATGGCTTGATCCTACGGGCAGCCTGTGCCCGGACCCTTCCCGCCATCAATTCAGTGGAAGAGGCTGCCTACTGGACAACAACCAACGACAGCTCGGGGCAGGCGTTGAACGGCCAGCGTGATTATGTCCTGCATTTTCCTGTAGGACAACTCCCGCCCAACGATGCCTTTTGGTCGCTGGCTATGAACGATGTTGCGGGATTCATGGTGAGGAACGCTATTGATCGCAACAGCGTCGGCAGTCGCTCTGGCCTTGTGCCGAACGCGGATGGCTCCATCGACATTTATATGCAGCGCACGGCTCCCGCAGGGCACGAGTCCAACTGGCTACCTACACCAGCAGGCCACTTCAAGCTGATGCTCCGCGCGTATCTGCCCGGTCGTGCTATTCTTGATGGCGAGTACCACGTGCCACCAGTTAGGCGAGTGCAATGAGATGAACAGATTGATTCTGAAATACAAATATCCTATTACGTTCGTCATCCTGGCAATCCTCGCATGGACTGTTTACAGGATTTTCACTCAAGGGAGCGGGATCATTCCGTTCGTCGTCGTGGCAGTACTCGTCTGGGGACTCGGCACGGGCGTTTTCCTGTATCTTTGGCCGTCTATGACGTACAGTGCCTACAAAAGAGCCGTCACTCGGCATGTGCCTGGCGGCCCCATTCCCGTCAATACCCTATACGCGATGCCCAAGCTCTCTTCGTCCTCGGCGTCAAATGCCAGTTTATTAGGCACAGGAACCAACGCCGTACTCTACGTCGGCGGCGTGCTCGACCGGTCGAATTGGGCGCAGGTTTTGCATGTGCCAAGCATGGCGGACCGTTACTACAGCGTGCAGTTCACAGATCCGTCGAATGGCACTAATTTTGCCTATGTTGGTACACGCACTACGGGGACCGAGGCTGGCGATTACCTCATGAGTGGGCCGAGCTGGCAAGGAACCGTTTCGCAGGGCATGACACAGATTGCTTCGCCGAACAATTCGGTACTCGTTATCGGTCGCGTCTTTGTCGAGAGCGACAATGATTTCCCGATTGCCTACGGGCTTGCGAAGCAGATACAACTGATCCCACTCAGTCACTGAGACCCCGCAGTTTTTCAGGCACGATAATCATTCCTCACTGCTCTGTCAAATGTGTAAATCCCAAAATTAAACTGGTGGAATCTGTACAATTATCCTGTTGATCAGGTATACTTGAGGAGGAGTGTGTTAGGAGCCCTTTCATGAGAGAAGGGACTGATCATGGCACAAGCAGCAGTACCGCTCACGACCCTTTCAGAGACACAAAGAGTACAAGCCCTTGAACGCTTGGAGATCATTCGCCCTGCTGTGGAGAAGAAGGTTTCTCAAGCGCAGGTTGCTCGTACCCACAATCTTCCCGCAAGCACCGTCCCCCTGGAAGGTTCCCTCCGAGAGTGTCGAACGGTGTTTTATACGCCTCCGGTGTCAGCCTCAGTTTCACGCATCGAAAAAGAGGTGCTGACTTTGTTCGCCGCCTTTTCGTATCTGGTGGAGGCCGCTAATCAGCACCATCAAGGCACCGAAGATTTTCTGGTGACACGCCGGTTCTCCCATCTGATCGAGTTGTTGATTGTCGATGAAGCCAACCGGCTCTGGGACGCTGGGCTTGAGGTCATCCGTGATCTGGCTGATCGCGGAGAGTTTGGCTTGGTACTCCTCGGCATCCCGGCCTGGAAAAACGCCTCATGCGTGCCCCGCAACTCTATTCACGAGTGGGTTTCGCGCATGAGATGGAGCCGTTATCTGAGGAGGAAATGCACGATTTCCTGGGCAAGCGCTGGGGCCATCAGGTCAAGCCGCATTCCGATGATTTTACCGACAAAGAGGTGGTTGCCACGATTGTGCGCATAACCCGTGGAAACTTGCGTTTGATTGATCGCCTTATGCTCCAGGTAGAGCATGTATTGCTGGCGAACAAACTCCAGGTGGTCACGAAAGAAGTGGTCGAGACGGCACGCCAGAATCTCATCATTGGGCCAGGTTAAACTAGAACCCAATGATGAGGTGTCTCGAAATCGTTCGTTAGATGAGCTAAGTAAAGGATTATTTCTGAAACATAAGATACAAGTATATCATGCCCTTTCCCCTTTCTACAACTTCCCATGATAGGCTACAGGGGAGAGAGTCATTGATGGAAGAGATTGAAAGCAGGTACAAAGATGGTTGATCGCGTGGGTCAACAATTAGGCAACTATCGTCTCATTCACCTCCTGGGACGCGGAGGTTTCGCGGAAGTGTACCTAGGCGAGCATCTGCGCCTAGGTACGCAGGCTGCTGTCAAAGTACTCCATACACAACTGGCAAGCCATGACGACGTGGAGGGGTTCGAGAAGGAAGCCCGGACGGTGGCCCACCTCAAACACTCTCATATCGTACGCATCCTCGACTACGATGTCGAGGAGGATACTCCTTTCCTGGTCATGGACTACGCTTTGGGTGGCACCTTGCGCCATCGGCATCCCAAAGGAACGCGTCTCCCCTTCACGGCAGTCATCTCCTATGTCAAACAAGTTGCTGATGCTTTACAATATGCTCATGACCAGCGTGTCATCCACCGTGATGTCAAACCAGAAAACATGCTCATTGGGGAGCATAATGAACTGCTCCTCTCCGACTTCGGCATTGCCATTGTTGCTCAGAGTTCGCGCTATCAGAACACGCAGAATATGGGTGGGACGATGGCGTACATTGCCCCCGAGCAGATCCAGGGCCATCCACGCCCTGCGAGCGATCAATACTCATTGGGTATTGTTGTCTACGAATGGCTCAGTGGGAACTATCCCTTTCATGGATCGATGGCTGAGATAGTGGCACAGCATCTCGCGGTTCCACCCTCTCCACTGCATGAAAAGATTCCGACCATTTCTTCCGATGTGGAGCAGATAGTTCTGACAGCACTGGAGAAGGACCCTTACAAGCGTTTTAGGAGTGTCAAAGCGTTTGCTACGGCCCTTGAACAGGCTTACCAGAAAATACAAGCACCTCCTACAATTTTCACAGTCCCCCTGCAGTCCTCAGTACCTGTGATAGAACAAGGAGAACAGATCCTCCAAGGAGAACTCTCTACTGCTGAAATGGTCCCTTTACCCGAACAGCCCGCTGTACAGACCCCTAGCCAGTCGCTTCCACCCATCCCCTCATCTACAGAAACGCCACCTGGGTCTCCTGCTGTATTCTCCTTTCCCTCACTGCCTTCCCCTCCCCCCGGCGCAGTCCGCCACAGCCCGATGAGCCACTAACAAAGTGGCACACCAAACGGAAAACACCAGAGACCCTGAGCCTGAGAAATGAACAGTTCTCAGTGCTTGCTCCTGGTAGTTCCCGCATCAAAAGCTTGATGGCGACCCCTAGGAAGAGGCTCATACAGTCTTTTGTTGAGACGAACGGGGGATACCTCGTCGTACAATACGAGACGAGAAGCGGGAGTCAGTCCAACGTGAGCAAACAGTGGTCTCATCTCCCCTCAAAGGAGGCTGGCTCCCGATCTTTTTTGATGGTAGAATGTGGAGAGCAAGACCTCACAACAAGACCTCACAAAAGGAGCATGAAGATGATACCACAACCGAACGCAGTGCCACCAATTCCTGAAGGCTGTTCCACCGTGATGCCGTGGATTATTTCACGAGATACTGCCAGGCTCCTCGATTTCCTGAAACACGCCTTTGGGGCGCAGGAACTCTCCCGCTTGTCTCACGCAGATGGCACGATTACACATGCTGAAGCGAGAATTGGTGACTCGATTGTCGGGTGCTTTGATACGAGAGAGGGGTGGCCGGAGACCCCTTGCTTCCTGCGTCTCTACGTTGAGGACGCTGATGCCGTATACCAACAAGCCCTTGCCGCTGGCGCTGTTTCCGTCACTGAGATGACCAGTCTGGTCTGGGGGGACCGGGGAGGGCGTGTGCGCGACCCCCTCGGCAACATCTGGTGGATTCAGACCCAGGTCGAGCAGGTCGATCAAGAGGAGATAGCAAAGCACCTCCAAGATCAAGAGTCACTCGATGCTTTGCGCTATACCCGGGAGTCTCTTGATCGCGAGATGAGAAGTCGAGCGCGCTGAGTTCGGACCATCCCATTTCTCGCACGCATGTCTCAACAAAAAACTGATTGAATTTACACAGATAGCCGATAAGAAACCGCCTCAGAAGCGGCTTCTTATCGGCTATCTTGCTGAGCTGCTCAACCTTCAGGGCAAATGCTCACCCTTGAGGTCAAAATCTCCTCACTCTTCACGTCATTTACCAACAAGCTCTTTCTTGAGAAAGAAATGTAAGTGTTTAGCTGGTCTCAGAATCAGTTGTTAAATGCGTCTCGAAACCGTCCGTTTTCTGCGACAGATAGTTCTGTTTTACTAAGGCTGCGCTGCACAACCTCCCCATGCACAAACTTTCCTCTTGACAATTCTCAAAACTCATCTCATAATCAAATTATCAAAAGGTCAGGCAATTGACGGGAATCCCGAGACAAAAGGAAGAGATTATGAAAATTGGGTACGCGCGCATCTCTAAACAAGAGCAAAATGAGGCGCTCCAGATAGACGCGCTCAAAGAAGCTGGATGTGGAAAATGGTTTGTAGACAAGATCACTGGTTCAAAAGTAGAGCGGAAAGGACTCAGCGAAGCTCTAGCATATCTACGGCCAGGAGATACCTTCGTCGTATGGAAACTGGATCGGGCAGGGCGCTCCTTGAAGCATCTTATCGAACTGCTCAAAGATCTCCAGGGACGAAACATCGAGTTTGTGAGCATTACTGAGCGGATAGACACCACTACCCCCGGCGGCAAACTGATCTTCCATCTCATGGGAGCACTGGCGGAATTTGAGCGCGACCTTATCCGTGAGCGGACCAATGCAGGTTTAGTTGCTGCCAAAGCACGAGGGCGTGTCGGTGGGCGGCCACGCAAGCTCAGGACGAATGGAAAAGTGGCCTTGGCTCGGCAGATGTTTGCAGATCAGAGCCATTCCATTCCAGAAATATGCGATGCCCTTGGGATCTCCCGCGCTACCTTATATCGGTATGTAAAAGAGGCCAAGTCACCAGAATAATTATACAGATTCCACCAGTTTAATGTCGGGATTTACAATATACGAGATAGAGATATCCCAATAAGTTTTGATGCCTGCATCAAGGGGCATAATTAACACTTTTGACAGACCGTATGGGATACAATGAACAAGTTCGGTCATGTATACAATTAGTGGGAAAGGAAAACAGATGGGAATATCGCAGATAGCCGGGGGGCAACGTCGCATCTCCGTGTCAAGTTGGAGTCTGCATCGAACATTGGGAAGTCCGAAGATCTATGGGGTTGAACAAGGTTTTCATGTGCCGAAGGAGGAGCAACAGAAAGCGCAGATGACATTATTAGAGTTACCTGCGCGCTTAGCAACATTTGGGATTACCACACTAGAAATCTGTCATTTCCACCTTCCATCGCTTGATCGCGGGTATCTTGCTGAAGTGCGCTCGGCATTGCAAGCGGCGCAGATAGAACTCTTCTCGCTGCTCATCGATGAGGGAGACCTGACGCACCCCCAACATGCGGAGCAGGATCAGGCCTGGATAGAACACTGGTTGGAGATTGCAGCGGATCTGGGAGCCAGGCGAGCGCGTGTTATTGCAGGCAAATCAGTTTCTGAGGATGCGCTCTCACGGAGTGCGCAAGCATTGCGCTCTCTTGCTGAACGTGCGGAAAGCCTGGGCCTACGCCTGATGACGGAAAACTGGTTTGCATTACTCTCCCAGCCCCAGGCTGTTCACTCGTTGTTCGATCAGTTGGAGCGGCGTGTTGGTTTGTGCCTGGACTTTGGGAACTGGAAAGGGCCAGATAAATATGCGCGACTGGCATCAATTGCAGGCTATGCTGAATCGTGTCATGCCAAAGCACACTTTTTCGTATCCGATCAGTTTGATCAGGAGGACTATGTGCGTTGTCTTGCACTGACCCATGACGCGCATTTCGTTGGCCCCTATACACTTATCTATGATGGCCCAGAGGCAGATGAGTGGCAGGGATTGACACGCGAGCGAGCGATAGTGCAGCAGTATCTGTAAGCGGCGTTGGCACTCTCAAATCTGTTTGTTCCGTTCTCTGCACTTCATGCGGAGCCTCCCACCGTTACCCCTCATGGTCTTGCCGTAGAGGTTGAAGTGGAGACACCTAGCGCATGTTGCCCCGATTGCCATCGGTCCTCTTCACGCAAAGTGCGGGTGAAGCAGTTTTCTCGGGCCATTATTGTTCCGCAGGCGTTGTGCGCTGCCCAGGGATGAGGCAACGTGGCGGAAAGATGTAGAGTGTGTTTTCATCTTTCAGCCAGTCAATCATCTTGAGAATGCCGACGTAGTTGAGGACAATGCCCAGCAGCACGCCAATAATCCAGTCGAGTGGCGCGGCAGCGTTATAGGAGATAATCCAGGTAAAGCAATACACGGACAGCGGCAGGAAAAATACAATAGCAGTCAGCATGCCAGGATTATAGATCGTCTTGCCTTTGATGTTGAAAAGGAAGGCGTGGGCGATAAAGTTGCCAACCGAAACCAGGAGCGCAGCAATGCCTAGCCAGACTGCGTGTTGGTTGAAGACTGCCGCGAGGAAATAAAGCAACCAACCAACTAGCACGTTGACGATGAGCGAGGTCTGGGTATTGAGCGGATAGCGGTCGGGCTGCCGACTGGAATACATCGCGACGTTCATCATACCGGGGAAATAGCCAGGGTAACGATATTCCTCAAATTGATGCACGAACAACGTAATCAAACTGAGCCAGAGCAAAAGGGCGAGGCCCGTCGGACGGGTGATGAGCATAACGACGCCCGTCACAACCGCTAGCCCCACACCCACATCAAACCAGTGCAGTCGCAAGAAATTCATCGTATGTCTCCTTATCGCGTATGCGTATAATCAATGCCGGTCTATGCTGTCTCTTCGATTATACACATCCTTGCTCAGTCGCGTCTAATCAAGCGAGATGATGAACAGGCATTTGTATGTTGTTATGTGGCATCTTCTCCACCTCGCACCGATAATGAGGTGAAATGAGAATAACTGCGAAAATAGAGCAGCGTGATTGCGTTTGGCCAGGGCATCCATAGTTGTCTTGGCGCGCCGCTTGCCCATCGCCTTCTAAGCCGGCGTGAGTCGCGACGCTTCCCTCGATATGAGCCAAGATGAGAGAGCATACGACAGTGATGCTCTCTCATCTTGGCTCATCAGTAACAGTGGTGAGGTCAAAAGGTTGGAAATAGCGGTCTCTTCAGATACGTACCCCAATACGTTATTCTACGGATGGATTTATGTCACAAATCAGATACATTTAAGAATAGCAAAGGGTTCGCCGAAACGAGCGAACGAAAAGAATGTACATAACTGACTCAACGCATAGAGAGTCAGTATGGCGTAAGAGGTGATACAGATGTTATATTATGCATTTCAAGGAGTTGGGAACAATAGTCTGGTGACGATAAACCCTGTGAACGTGAACAGCCCCCAGATACCCCAACCCACGCATCTCGGAATGAGTGCATCACCTGCTCTGGCCGTCTATAATGGGTTGCTCTACCTGTTCCATCAAGGCAGTGAAAACTGTGGGCAACTTTGGTACAGCACCTTTGATGGGACGAATTGGACCCCAGATCGGCAGGTTCAAAACGTGGGGATGACTGGCTCTCCATCGGCAGTCGCGTTTGGAGGATTGCTCTACCTGTTCCATCAAGGCAGTGAAAACTGTGGGCAGC
>VFSW01002320.1_pt1 | contig 28751 bp, 24 predicted proteins | sample 5358111 | NCBI WGS metagenome assembly VFSW01 (sample SAMN11554181, study PRJNA540505) | mine drainage metagenome | isolation source: sediment from site ElyBrook_90M | place: USA: Ely Copper Mine, Vershire, VT | collected 2017 | reverse complement strand
CGCTCGGGCCCGTCGATGAGGAAACATGGCAGGCTTTGGTGAAGCATACGCCTAAGCGAGCAACTCGGCGCGCGCTCCGCTGAAGCAGCGCGGGAAAGGGCCTCAGGAATTATAAAAGCCTTGAGGAAATATCCAAGCACCCGAAATTATAAAATATACTGGCTCAAATCCCGATTCCTGACGACTTTCTCTAACCGCTCCTCGACGAACTTCGCGTTGATCTTCAGTTTCTTTTCCTTCACGACATCCGGCACGTCGAAGAGGACCTGCTCCAAGAGTGTAGTGAGAATCGTATGCAGCCGGCGTGCGCCGATATTTTCGATCGCTTCGTTGACTTCGAAGGCGATGCGCGCGATCGCCGTGATGGCGTCCGGCTTGAATTCGACATCAACGCCTTCCGTCTTGAGCAGCGCGGTGTATTGCTTGAGCAACGCATTTTCCGGTACGGTCAGGATTTTAACAAAGTCCTCTTGCGTCAGGCTGTCCAGCTCGACGCGAATTGGGAACCGGCCTTGTAATTCCGGAATAAGATCGCTCGGCTTCGAAACGTGAAACGCGCCGGATGCGATAAAAAGTATATGGTCCGTCCGCACGATGCCATAGCGGGTGCTGACGTTCGAGCCTTCGACGATTGGAAGCAGGTCGCGCTGCACGCCTTCGCGGGAAACGTCCGGGCCGCCGCCGCCTTCGCGCTTCGAGCCGCCAGTAACTTTATCGATCTCGTCCAAAAATATAATACCTGTACTTTCGACGCGCTCGATCGCCTCGCGGACGACGTTATCCATGTCGATCAGCTTCGCGGCTTCCTCCTGCTCGAACACCGCTCGCGCTTCGGCGATCGAAACACGGCGGCGCTTATTTTTCTTGGGAAGCATTCCACCTAAAATATCCTGGATGTTCTGCCCGATTTCATCCATCCCCGGGCCGCCGAGCGGACCCATGATCTGCATTGAGGCAATCGGCGGCGCCTGCTGGATATCGACCTCGATCTCCTTTTCCTCCATCTCCTTGGCGCGTAACTTTTCGCGGAAACGGTTGCGGGTATGCTCGTTTAGTTCCGCTTGCTCACGCGCTTCCGTGGGCGTGCGCGTCGGCGCGGCGTGCGGCATGCCGGTGATCGTCGAACTTACCGGCACGCCCGGAAACATCATCGGCGGCGGGCCGTGTGGCATCGGCGGCGCGGGCGGCACGAGAATATCCAGAATTCGTTCCTCCGCATTCGCGCGCGCTTTCGGCTCGATCGCCTCCATCTGCTCGGACTTCACCATCGTGATCGAGAGTTCCGTCAGGTCCCGAATCATCGACTCGACATCGCGGCCAACGTAACCGACTTCCGTATATTTCGTCGCCTCGACTTTTAGAAACGGCGCGCCCGCGAGCCGAGCAAGCCGCCGTGCGATCTCGGTTTTTCCAACTCCCGTCGGGCCGATCAATATAATGTTGTTCGGCATGATCTCCTCGCGCAACACTTCGGGGACCTGCTGGCGGCGCCATCGATTCCGCAGCGCGATCGCGACCGAACGCTTCGCATTCGTTTGGCCAATAATAAATTTATCGAGCTCCGCCACGATCTCGTGCGGAGTGTGATGATGCACTTCCCTTGCGGGAGCAAGGTCGGTAGCCGGCGTCTCGCCGTTCTTTTGTTTGGCCGAGAGGGTAGTAATTTCTTCTTTCATAATGTGAACCTGAACCTGGATTACGCGGACGATCTTAGGATTGATTATCGGCTAGAGGAATAAATTTACTGAGTAGTGTTGAATTCACACTCCATAGCTGAATCTTGTTACTACACAAATGACTGAAAAATCGAATGCAGCTGCGCATTGATCCAAAAATCATCCGTGTAATCCCCTTAATCCGCGAAATCCCGGTTCTAATCTAAGCTTTCTATCGTAAGATGCGTGTTGGTATAAATACATATTTCGCCGGCGATCATAAGAGATTGCTCGACGATTTCTTTCGCACCCAATTCCGGCTTCGCCTTGATAAAGGCTCGCGCGGCGGCCAGTGCGTAAGGTCCGCCGGAGCCGATGGCGACAATTCCATTCTCCGGCTCAATCACATCACCCGTGCCAGAAAGCAGGTAGGCGCTGGTACGGCTCACGACCGCCAGCATCGCTTCAAGCCTTCGGAGATACTTATCATTCCGCCATTCTTTGCCCAGCTCGACCACGGCGCGCGGCACGTTGCCGCGAAATTCCTCGAGCTTGGAATTGAAGCGCTCGTACAGGGTAAGTGCGTCGCTCGTGGAGCCGGCAAACCCGGCGATAACCTGCCCATTATAAAGCACTCGCAGCTTTTTCGCGTTCGCCTTCATCACGGTCTGGCCCATCGTCACCTGCCCATCGGAGCCGAGCGCGGCTTTGCCATCCTTAACGATTCCTAAAACTGTTGTCGATCGAATTTCCATTTGTTTTATTTTCCCAATGTCATTCCCCCGAAAGCGGGAATCCAAACTCACGCAATGGATTCCCGCCTTCGCGAGAATGACAAAACCATATCATCAGCCATACAATGCTTCCTCCAGTGGCTCGTGCGTCGTGGCCCAGGCCATGAGGAGTGCTGCAAAGCTGGCGATAGTACGCTTTTCGTCCTCTTGACGGATAACAAGACCATACGTTTCAGCGACGAAACGCATATTGTCTAAAACGCGTCGGAGTTTCGCGTCGGTGGTTTGCCCATGCCAATACCGCACCGTATCGAGCAGCATCTTGCGATGCCGCCGCAGAAACTCGGCCATCGAGATTACTGCCGCGCTGCCATCCCTTGACGGCGTAGGCTTCGCGATATTGAGAAGATCGCTCACGTATTCATCAAAATGCTTGACAAACATCGCGTTTCCGGCGCGCCGCAAATACTGCGCGCGCTTTATAGAAAAATTCGCCTTCGATTGCACACGGAACCGAGGCTTTAAGACGTACAGGTCATAAAATTGTTTTAACTTACCCTCGCGGTCGTATTCGTTAAACACCCACCGGCGTTTTAACTCGCTCCATGCCGGAATGCGCACGACCGGATCCTTCTCGCTATCGATCACGACAAATCGCTCACTCTTCACATCGAAGCCCACAATGGTTACCCAATGTCCCCATTGATTGATGCAGATCATGCATGGCGAACCTTTCGTCAGCGCGGCTTTCAGCGCCTTGAAGGCCGCGGCCTCGGTAAATCGCCGAATCTCGATGAGCCGCGAGTCGAACCGCTCGGCGGCGCGGCGAAGCATCTTCTCGTCCGTGCCGTCTTTCGTCGTCTTCGCAGCGCGAGTAATGGAGCTTTCATCGACGAAATGGCCGACGATGGCCAGCGCATGCTTCAGCGCAAACGGGCCGCACTGCCACCGGTTATTCTGAGGATAAAATCCCACCTATTTATTGCCCCGCTGTTTCAATCCGCCGTGTAACAGGAGGGGGAGGGGTAATGTCCCATAATTACAATTTCAGGGCTGGGAATTGGCAATATCCTCGAAATTTAGACAAAAAGGCTACTCTCACATCCTTGCAGAGCTTGCTTGGCGCGGCGGGCGGAGCTCATCGGCCAGTTTTCTCTCGGTACTCGACGTTAGGCAATCCCTTGAAATGGGAATCCGTCGTCCAAATCGTTGCTGAGTGCTGGATTGCTGTCGCATAGATAATGCTATCGGCAAGTGGAAGTTTGTTGGTCACAGCTTGCCTCGATGCTTCAATGGCAAGAGGAGGATCAAGTCCGATTACTTGCCCACCTTGCATGAGTATCATGGCATCGGCGGCAACACTATGCCGGCCCTGTGCGAGGAGCCGCTTGTTGACTTCATAAATCGAAATAGACGGGACGATCAAATTTTCGGCGTCCTCGATTGCAGGAGCAAACTCCGAGGCCAATGGGCTGTCAGCAAAGTATTCGAGCCATCCGGATGAATCTACGACGTTCATATCCGGTCGTCATCTCGCTCGACAGTTGTATCGATCCCTTTCGCGGCGCCACGAAGCGCGCGGGCACGCTCGCGGTAGGTTGCGGTGCCATTAGCCGGAGTGTGGATTAAATAATCCGCTTCGTCTTCTTCGTAGACGACGATAGCGATCTTCTTTTCACGAAACATCGACTTGACCCTTTCCACAAAGGACTGATCGAGTTCGTCCGCCGCCAATCGGAATGTGGTTGTCATGTTCTCTCAACGATTTTGCTGCCCGATTTCGTGCCTCACTCCCGCCGCACGCTTACCACCTGCCGCCCTGCGGGCGTTTGGATGACGCAGAAATACGTTCCCGCCGGAACATTCGCGGCATCCCACGCGAAGGAATGCTCGCCGGCGCCAAGTTCGCCCTCGAAGAGATGCGCAACGCGCTGGCCGAGCAGATTCACCACCCACACCCGCGCGAAACCGACTAAAGAGGGAACCCGCCGATCATCTACGCGAATTACCGACGAACTCATCCGCTTCAGGGCACACGGGCTTCGCAACGCGATTAAAACACCCCAATCCTTCAGCTAGGGAGACGAACGCTTCGAACGCTTCCTTCCAGTCAGCATATTTAAAAGAGCTCGAATATTGATCCTTGTTCGAATAATTTAGATGGCGTAGGGTGTCACGAAACCGTGCTTGCTGAAGGTCACCGTAGTTATTACCTATTAACACATGGTCAACCAGATTAAATAGCTGTATTGCCCCGGGATGCTTTGTGTTCACCATTTTCCAATCCCAAGAGAAGTAAGAATCAAACCCATTCGAAAACGGAAGGATTGAAGGAAGGCCCAGCACGTCATATTTTCTGGAAAATTTGTATTTTTCAAAGAGGCTCAGACCCTGCGAAATGCCGCGATGCTGGCTCTGGTCAGGTTGTGTCTCTTGAGAAGGAGCACACCGGAAAATAGCCACCCACTCGGGACCGTATTGCATTTGAAACTTTGCAAACGAAACACTCTCAATAGTATGTGATTCGGCTAACAGATAATCAGTTAGCCTTATTGATGCGTCAGCCACACTCGAACGATTCCCGGTATCTTCCACTTGTGCCAGTAAATAAGGCTCGGAATTCACCATTGGTACAGTGTCGCTGGAACCCCTGACGAAGCCTGTGAGCATGCTTTTAAAGGTTAGCATGAAATTCTTGTCAGTATAGGGCACAGAGACGGCTCTTTTTCGAAGCTCGCTCCAAGGGGTAAGTTCGAATTTGCCATCCGGCAAAAGCACAGGTGAAAGGATGTAGGCGCTGAAATGGCGGCTGATGGCGCCATAGCTCATGTGGTAATAGACCATGAGCTTAGCAAGAGCCATAAATCGGTCCTTGCCATCAAGCTTGGCAATGCGGGGTTTTTCTCGCGAGGCTAAGTGATCTTCAATTGGCCCCCAAAGTTGGCTGATTTTCCCGCTTGCCAAATTGGTACGTGTTAAGTTGAGGCGCACACCAAATTTCCTCCTATCCGTGATGTTTATTCTGCTGTGCATGGGAAACGGGCTGCTCATTCCCGAAAGCGCGAGTTGCTCGACCGCGATTCCATCTACAGCGCAGCAATCGGACATATGTACTTCGTCGGGTCTGGTTTTGGCAGCGACACCACCTCCCCACCCTCCCGTGAAGCGGATTCTTTCCTTGGGTGCGTTAATTGTATACAGGGTAGCATCGAAGGATATACCAGCTTCATAGTCTGAGACAAGTTCGTTCGGGACAACGAAGTCGACGAAGCCCTCAACACCGTCCATGTTTCCAATTTCAGAAAGGTTTAGTGACTCGCATCGCATGTAGTTTGAGGCCTTTTCTAAATCTTGAATAGCAACAGAAGATTTGAGGTCGAGCTTATCAGCAATCCGAAAGATTGTCGTGCCATCCGGTGTTCCGTGCCTAGCATCTGGATGCATGATGGTGGTTATCACGCCATCTTCCGTAATAACGATGGGGAATTCAACGAACGGCGCTATCCGTTCCAAGTATCGTGTGACATCCCCGCGCCGAAGCGGGGAGTAATTGTAGCTTGGTGAGTGCTTCGCTCTGAACCAATCTTGGTCAGAAATGTCCGGCTCAACGGCGACAGCGCTGCTGGTTTCTGATTGCCTGGGGAAAATTCGAACGGTGGTTCCCACATCGTTCCTCCCGAACGGCATTTTTTGAACTCGGAAATTTCTGTTGGCGCTGGGTACGCTGATATGAAGATGCTCACTACCCGGGAATAGCTGGTTGTCGCGTGCTGTGTCGATCTCGATCGAGTCTGCCACCATGAAGCAGCTTAAGATTCCAATCCCGAACTGAGAGATTGGATCCATGGTCAAGCTCTCTTTTAGGAATTGCTTGCTCGAATAAAAGGATGTACCTATCTTTGTTAAAAAGTAGCTCACCACAAATTCATCCATTCCGATTCCCTGATCGGTCCACTCAATTACGTCCTGGCTGCTTTGGTTTTTAAAAATTTTAACAGTTATAGTGGGATCGATTTTGATCCCTTGTCGTTTAAGTAACTCGCGGCGCATCCTCATTGCATCGATGCTGTTTTGAAGCAACTCGCGCAAGAATACCATTCTATTTCCCTCGTACACCTCAGTTCCGAGTATATCGAGCATTCTTTCTTTGTCGAACTCGAACCGAACGAGGATCGGCTCGAATCCATCAGCCTTTACTTTCCAATCTAACAATACGTTGCCCAAAGAGTATTGCTCCCGGCGCGCAGACCGTTCGAGAAGCCCAATGCAACCTTTGAGCTGTTGATCACAGTATTCCCGTGAGTCTTCGAGAGAAGCATACAATTCGTGGTCGGGAGTGGATCCCTCAACAATAACTGTTAAATCAGTGTGGCCCTCGCGCACCGGATTGCATGAAAGAATTGCATGGTGCTTCTCCCACTCCTTTCTCGATATTGGGTCTTGCGGAGAGATAAAACGCCATAGTGCGTAAGGTGTTCGCTCTTGCGAAATATCGAAAAGGTCAACAAGCCGAGTATAGACAGCAAGTGCACGAACATTCACAGTATCTCCGAAAAATGAGCCATGCTCCGAATACTCTTCAAAATTGTCAAGGTCTTTGATATTGAGGGCATGCCCTTCGGCAACCTTCCGAATGAGGGTTCCCAACACAGACTGCTTCCTGAAATGGTGCTCTATTCTTAGGCCACTTCGGAATGCGTGTGTTTCACGAACATAGCTCTTCCAAATGTCAATCGATAGGTCTTGCGATTTTGCGACTTGATTGATGTCAGTCCCGCATCGTTCAAGGAATGCTCTCAGTCGTTTACCCTCATCGCGAAGCAGCGGGAACTTACCGGAAGCTTCCTCACCTCTGGCTGATCTCACAATGTCTTCTCGCTCAGAAGAAGACAAGGCCATTCCCCAATCGTGCCCGTATAGGGCGGCGGATAGGATGAATAGTTCTGACCTATTCAACCGTCGCACTATGGGCTCGCCAAGCAACCTTCCAGCGAAGCTGATCAAACGGTCAAGGTGGTTGGTCTTATCGTGCGGTGTAAATTCGGGAAAAAGTTCATACAAAGCACCCATCTGATCGCTTACAACCTTCGCGAATTTGCCCAACATCACAGTGAGCGTGTCATGCAACATGTCACCATCGTTTTGTTTCTCTTCGAGAACCTGAAGGAGCAGGTAAGGAGGCAAGCCGAGATTGACAAAGTCTTTCGAACTCATTGGTGTAGTGTCAAAAAAAATGGTATTCAAAATCGACCTTGAAAAGCTGGCCTTCACGGGTCTCGTTCCCATCAATCCGATGCGAAGTAGTCACGAATTCCCATATTTCTCCGGCCACAACGCCTTCAATCGTTCCAAAATCGTCTTCTCCCTTCCCTGCTCACAATTTATTTTGGCGCTTCGCTTTGGAAGACTTCTCATCCATTTTTTTCCAGAGCGGGGACTGCCGGCCCTCTTCGGAAAGGCGGTGAATGTATTCCCGCGTAGGCAGGTGGCCGAGCCGTTCGTAATTCGCATCGCGGACGCCTCGGAGCCATTTCATCACATCAAAATTCTTCTTCTCTTCCATAAATCAATTCCTTCGGGGTGCGAATATCCATCAAGGGATAACCCTCGCGCATATTCACCGCATTGAACGCATGAATTCTCTGAAAGTTCACAATATGCCGGAAGTTCCAGCTAACAACAACGTCCGCGCCATACACAGTAGCATACGCGATGTGCGAAGCATCATCCTTGAATTTTATGGGCACGACCTTCGCTTCCATATAAGCGTCCGAAAGTGCGAGAACGGTAGGCGCCTCTTTTAATCGGATTATCTGATCTTCGTCGAACTCGAGGAGGCTATCCCTCACATGTGCCGGTGCTCTCGAAAGCTCTTCCGCGGATACCGGGGAGATCATGCCTTCAAAGATTCCCAGCCGAATTTGCTCCATGAGCGTCAGCGATGCTTCCTGGAATTCCTTATCGAAGCAGCCGCCGATAACTGATGTATCGAGATAAACGCGAAGTTTTTTCATTGGTTAAGCAACATTAATTTTTCCCATATTTCTCCGGCCACAACGCCTTCAATCGTTCCAGGATCGTTTTCTCCCGGCCCTGTTCGGTCGGCTGGTAGAAGATTTTGTCCTCCATCCCTTCGGGCAGATACGTTTCGCCACGGGCGAAGTGGCCCGGCTCGGAGTGGGCGTAGCGGTAACCTTCGTGGTAACCTAATTCCTTCATCAGCTTTGTCGGCGCGTTCCGTAGGTGCAGCGGCACGGGTTGGTCGGGATTTTCCTTCGCTTCCTCCAACGCAGCGAAGATACCCTTGTAGGATGCATTGGACTTCGTGGCCGATGCGAGATACGCGACGACCTGCCCAAAAATAATCGTGGCTTCGGGATAGCCGACAGCGCGGACGGCGTCCCAACATGCCATCGCAAGGAGGAGTGCATTTGGATCGGCATTGCCGATGTCCTCGCTGGCGAAAATGATCATTCGGCGGGCGATGAATTCCAGGTCCTCGCCGGATTCGATCATGCGGGCGCACCAATAGAGCGCCGCGTTCGGGTCCGAGCCGCGCATGGACTTGATGAAAGCGCTGATAATGTTGTAATGCTCCTCGCCGCCCTTATCATATCGCGAGGCTTTGCGGCCAAAGGCGGCTTCGATGGTTGCGACGGAAATGCACCACCCCCCAGCCCCCTCCTCTTTCAGAGGATGGGGAGTTTGGGAGGGAGGAGGAGTTAATTGCACTGCCAACTCCAGCGCGTTCAGCATCTTCCGCGCATCGCCGCCGGAGAGCGCCATGAGCGTGCGGCGAACATCCTCGGCGAGCGTGATGCCAATGGGCTTTAGTTCTTCATCTTCCGTAATCGCGCGGTCAAGCAGCGTTTCCAAATCTTCGCGCGATAAACTTTCGAGCACGAAAACGCGCGCGCGGGAAAGCAGCGGCGAGATCACTTCGAAGGAGGGATTTTCGGTCGTCGCGCCGATAAGCGTCACCACGCCATGCTCGACGGCTCCCAGCAGCGCATCCTGCTGGGATTTCGAAAAGCGATGAACTTCATCGATGAAGAGGACGCTCCGGTCCACCGAAATGTTGTTTGCCTCGCGCGCAGCTTCTATGGCTTCGCGCAAGTCCTTCACACCGGCGCTGATAGCCGAGAGCGAAAAAAACGGCGCGCGCACCGAGCGGGCAAGGATATTCGCAATCGTCGTCTTCCCCGATCCCGGCGGACCCCAGAAGATCATCGAGTGGAGTTTGCCGCGCTCGACCATCATTCGAAGCGGTTTTCCCAGCCCGACGAGCGCCCGCTGCCCGACCACTTCATCTAAGGTGCGTGGCCTCATTCGCTCGGCGAGCGGCAGAAAGTGCGATTGGTAGAGCGTAGGCTCTTCGGCCTCGAGTTGGCTGTTTTTCTGTGGTTTTGGTCGTGGCATATTTAAATAAACGTGTGGGGCGATTTGTTAAATCGCTCCCTTTGGCGAAATACCATTTCGCCCCACACCCGAATTGAACTGAACCGCGTGATAAATCCTTTTATTGGCCGTTATAAAAATGGCGTTTTGCCACTAAACCATTTTCCGCTCCGAATGAAGCATTTTTTCCGACTCGTTTTAGCCTCTGGGATTCTTTTCTTGTTCCATTCCGCTCGCGCGCAGGATATGGAGCAAGGAGAAACCCTCTCGAAGCCCGTCGTTGCGCCTTCGGATTCCGGCCTATACCGAGGCATTAACCAGCTTCCCACCTCTATTCGCCGTTCCGCACCGTTCGCCCGGGCGTTGAACGAGATGACGCGCCGGGCCGGGACGAGCGGCACCTTTGATGAAGAAGCCCGCGTGCGCGCCTTCGAACATTCGCAGCAGGACCTGATGCAAACCGCCGTTTCGGCGGCTCGAAAATCGGGCGGCGGGGATCGGCCGCTCGACAACCCGGCATGGACGAATATTGGGCTTATCGGTTCACCACCCTCTGTTTATTCCGCCGGCTGCACCACCGCGCTGGCAATCGATCCCACCAACACCAATATTATTTACGCTGGCGCGACGAGTGGCGGCGTATGGAAAACGACCGATCAGGGCGCCCATTGGGTTTCGCTCACCGACGATGTGATTCCGAATCAATCGGTCGCTTCGATCGCGATCGATCCGAAAAATCACAACACCATTTACGTTGGTACCGGCAATGGTTATGCGAGCGTGGATGAATTAACCGGAACGGGACTTTATAAATCAGAAAATGGCGGCGGAACATGGACGCACCTTGGCGCCTCGTCGCTCAAGGGAACTATTGTCAAAGTGTTTGTCGATCCCGTGCATAGTAATGTCATCCTTGCGTCTTCCTATACTTCGAACCGTGGCGTCTATCGTTCCACCGATTCGGGAGCGACGTGGACGAAGGTCTATGCCGCTGCGCAGCCCGTGTGGGATATCACGGGCTCGACCTCCGTGCTGTATTTCGTGGAGGGAAATAATCCCAGCGGCTCGGCATCCGAATGCGGCGTCTATAAATCCCAAAACGAAGGTGCTACGTGGGGCAAGATCCTCCTGACCGCGCTTCCTCGCGGCGATTCCATTGGCCGCTGCGCGCTGGCATCCTCCGTGAAGCATCCGGAACGGGTGTACGTGCTCATGACCAATCCGGATGGCAACGAGATAAGCGCGATTCGCTCGCTTTTTCTATCGGCGAACAGCGGCGCGAGCTGGTCGGATATCGCCATTCCCACCACGCTCTTTCAGCCGAGCTCCATGCAGGCAGCGCAGGGATGGTACGATTGCACGCTCGCCGTTTCGCCCAATTCCGCCTCCGGCGCTGATACTATCGCTATTGGCGGCATCGAAGCCTATATCGATTATAGCGATGGAACCGGCTGGAATCAATTCAGCGGCTCCGGTGATCCCGCCACCTGGAGCTACCAGCCCCACGTCGATCATCATTCGTTCGCCTTCGATCCGGTGGATCCGACTGTTATATACGATGGCGATGATGGCGGCGTCTATTGGTCGCAGGATGCGGGGTACGACTGGACGTATCGCTCCAATCAAATGGTTACCGGTCGCATCTATCATCTTAGCCTGGACCGGAGCTCGACGGACAATAAGACGGCGCTCGCAGGTTTACAGGACCAGGGAACCTGGAGCCTAACCTATCCCGGTGGAGCAACCACCTTGCTTTTTGGCGGAGATGGAATTCAGCCCATTTATAATTCACAATATAGCAGCGCGTACCCCTATTATGCGGAATTGCCGCAAGGCTCGATCTATCGGTATCATCATCTGGGTAACTATTGGGATGAAGTGGACACCGGGTCTGACAATTCCAATTGGGATACGCCGTTCCAAATGGGGATCGCGAGCGTAGGCGGCTCCGCGAATTATCATGTATTCTATCAGGGCCGCGAGCATTTGTGGCTCACGACAAACGATGGCTCGAATTGGAGTTCGATCTCGCCCACGTTCAATGATTACATCCATTCGATCGGGCTGTCGCAAATTAATGCGAATATTATTTATGTGGGAGCGTATGGCCAAATTGGAGTGACGACGAACGGCGGCGCTTCGTGGGATTCTACCACGACTGGATTGCCCTCCGCAATGGTTACATCCATCGTAACGACGGGCCGCGACCCGAACTTTGCGCTCGCAAGCTTTTACACGCAGAATGGCCACCGCGTGATGCGATCGACGGATAAAGGCTCGACGTGGAGCGACGTTTCCGGCACGACCGGCGCCACGTTGCCGCTCGTTGGCGTGAATTGCGTGGCGCTCGATTCGATCGCGCCGGAACGAACCTGGTACGCCGCGACCGACAACGGGATCTATTATACTCTCGACTCCGGCAAACATTGGTCGATTGCCGGTTCGGGGCTGGGATTGGTAGCCTGTAGCGATGTGGAAGTACAAGCGGATAAATCGACGATTCGCGTCGCCACGTTTGGCCGCGGAATCTGGCAGGGCAACACGGGCACGCTGCCCGTCGAGCTGGCGGGACTTAGTTACCAAAAGGAGCAGAGTTCCTCACTCACCGGCACTGCGCTTTCCTGGCATACCGACAGCGAGCATGGTTTTGCCTACTTCGTCGTCGAGCGGAGCATCGACGGCGCGGCCTTCGTGGACCTATCGCCCACCGTCGCCAGCAAAGCCCCTGGCGGCGAATCGAGCGTGGAACTCGCTTACGCCTTTTTCGACAGCACCCACACGCCCGGAGATTATATTTATCAATTGAAGCAAGTCGATCTGGATGGTTCCGTCCATTATTCTAATTCGGTCGAACTGCATTGGGGCACAAGCGAACTGATCGTGTCGCAAAATTATCCGAACCCGTTTGTCATCGGCATTCCCTCGGCGAACAGCGGCGCGAATTTCAGTCCGTTCGGCCAAAGCCAGGTGCCGGTCGTTTCTCCGTGGCCGGAAACGCGGTTCCACTACGAGCTGCCGAACGCGGATGTCGTTACGCTCAAGATTTATAACTCGATCGGCAAATTAGTGCGGACGCTGCTCGATCACGTCCAGCAACAGCCCGGCGACCCCGACGCCTTCTGGGATGGCCGCAAGGATGACGGCTCCTTCGCCGCCAGCGGCACCTACTTTTATGTGATCCAGACCGAGCACTCCGGCTCCGCCGTCAATAAGATGATTTTGATTTCCAACTAAGTTTTTGGATAATCCGAAAGCGACTACGAACGCATGGGAGAAATCTTTAGGGACACCCATTCTCGAAAGTATTACTTCTTTTCGAATGAGAGCAAGAAGCCGCCACATATTCATGTGCGGCAGGCGGAGCGTTCCGCCAAGTACTGGATAGAATCTCCGTTGCGTCGTGAATACAATCATAAATTTTCCGGAGCGGAACTTCGAGAAATCGAGCGAATCATTGAAATGAATCGAGAGTTAATCATGGAGAAGTGGAATGAAAACAAGCGATTATCAAGGGGTTAGAGCCAGCAGTCTTGCTATTTCATCGGGTCACCTCGATGTGACGCTCGAAGACGGTAGAATGCTCCGCATTCCTACCGCGTTATTTCCTGAATTAAGAGATGCACGTCCCGAACAACTCGCTCATTGGGAATGGATCGGCGAGGGAATTGGAATCGAATGGCCGGATTTGGATGAGCATTTATCTGTGGCCGGCTTTCTGCAAAATACGCCATATTTTGTGTCGGGTAATGGAAATTCTACAACTTCGCGGGCTATGAAAAAGCGACCCATCGCTCGGCCTGCGAGGCGGCATAAGGCCACGGCGTAAAAGTCAATTGAACATAGGGCTTACCGCGAATCATGTAGCAGCGGGAGTATGCTCCCGGTACTACACGATTCTGCTTCTACTACTCTGCACCGCCGCCGCCGCGCGCGCGCAGACGATCCAGCTTACCGGCACCATTTGGGAGCGGAACACCAAGGAAGTGATTCGCGGCGCGTCGTTGCACATTCTGGGAACTTCTCGCGGCGCGCTCACCAATGCCGATGGGAACTATCGGCTTACGCTCGATCGCGGCACGCCGTATTCCATTCGCGTCACCGCGATCGGTTACCGGCCAGATACGCTCCGCGTCACACTCTTCGGAGATTCGACGGAAAATATCGCGCTTGCCCCGACTCCACTCATGGGCAGGGTCGTTACGGTGTCCGCAAACTCCACGCGCATGGAGGCGCGGCGCATCATGCATAAAGTCATTGATTCGAAGGACGCGTGGCAATCGCAAATCAAGGATTATAAATTTCAGGTTTATTCCCGTGGCGATCTACGCATAGGCAAAGATACATCGAGCCATATCCTCGCCATTTTGGAATCGGTCGCAAATGGATATTGGAAGCGCGGCCATGGATATGCCGAACGGATTACAGCCCGAAAAGAAACAGCCGACATTCCGGCGGAAGTGAACCGCATCGCCCTGCTCGATGTCGAGAACTTTTATAATGACCGGATCCAGGTCGAGGATTATGACGTCGTAAGTCCCGTTGCGCGCGATGCCTTCTCCCGGTATGACTACGATCTCCTTGGGGAAGGAAGTTTGAATGGCGTGGATGTTTGGAAAATCAAAGTCGATCCTCTCAACGCTCTCTTCCCTGCGTTTTCCGGTACGCTTTGGATCGATAAAACGGATTATACCATTGTCTATCTCGATCTGAGTCCGAATGATGCGATTCATCTCGGGCCGCTCAAGAATGTGCATCTCGAACAGACCTTTAGCTTCGAAGACAATAAATTCTGGATGCCCTCGGACCTAAATTTTCGCTTAGCTGTCAAGCTCGAACTTCCGGTCGTTCCGGAATTCCATTTTTCCCAGCAGGCCACGCTTCAAAATTACGTTATTAATGGCGGCCTGAATGATTCCCTGTTCCTGCATGGCATGCATACCGTCTCGGCGAGCGCGGATAGTGTCGATTCGATCCATTGGGTCGCGATGCGCACCATTCCGCTTGCGCGCGATGAAGACACCGCCTATCGCGTCCTGGACAGCGTGACCCGGGAATTGGACAGCGCGCTCAGCCACCCATCGCCTCCCTCCTTCTCGCCCACATCGCTTTTCTTTGACTTTCTTTCGACGGATCTCTACCAATACAATCGCGTGGAAGGCTCGCATTTTCAGCTGGAGCATACGTGGCAGCTTAGCGAAAGCCATCCCTTTACCCTCTCGCTTTCAGCGGGTTATGGCCTGAGCGACGCGCGATGGAAATATTCGGCCGGATTTACGCAGGCGCTCTCGATGCGTCCCGCGGATGCCGTCACCGTCAGCCTTCCAATTGGAGGAGACATTCACTTTACTTCCATCAAAGCCGCGCCCGAGGTGAGCACCTCCATCGGCGGAAGAATTTATGATGAGTATGTTCGGCGCAGCGACGCATACGATCCCATCGTCAATACGCTCACGGCGCTTCTGTTGCATTCAGATTATCCCGATTATTATCGCGCCCGCGGCTTTGACGCCAATCTCACTTATTCACCCGCTCGAAATCTTTCAACCACACTCGAATTCAAGAACGAAGATGAGATGAGCCTTCCGAATGTAACGAATTACAGCTTGCTCGAGCGGCAAGATACGTTTCGATCGAATCCGGCAATCGACGAAGGGCGGCTGCATGAATTATCGCTGCAAGAAACGGGTAAATTCAGTTACGGCAAGTGGGAACTGGATGCTATCGTTCGTCTCAAATATTCCGATCCTGCCATCGGAAGCCAATTCAGTTACTTCACGTTCGGTGGAGACATCACCATCGAAGGAATGCTGGGTGGCTGGGGAAAAATGCACCTCTTCTACTCGGCCAACCAACTTGTTTCCGGCGCATTGCCGCCACAATCGCTGTTCTTCTTCGATGCTCGCAATGCCGTGCTTGCACCCGCCGATGTCTTTCGAACGACGTCGCCATTCGAGTTCCAGGGCGACCAAGCGACAGCTATCATGATCGAACAAAATTTCTATGATCTCCCCACGCGCGCGTTGGGAATTAAAATGCCGATCGATCTGCACTGGTTTGGCTTCACGAATATAGCGGCAGCGTCGCTCTCTTCTGCTTCATCGGCCCTGCTCGCCACACCGGTCAAAACGCTCGACACATTTGTTGCCGAAGCGGGCTTCGGCATCGGCAATATCCTGAATGTTCTTCGCTTCGATGCCACCTGGCGGCTCACGAACCGGCTTGCGCATAATTTTTTCGTGACGGGGACGGTGGCCTTTAGCTTCTAAAGCTGGATTACCAATGGTGTTGCACCGTGTAGGTAACTTTTGCTTCGCCATTGGCCTTGACGGGAACGTGAAAAACGATGGTCGAGGCATTTTGCTTTTCGTAGTCCATCGAATGTTGGGTGATCTCCCAATTCTGGCCGAGATTTTCGACGGCGTCGATGGTTACGTCCTGGTCCTTGTGATTTTTGAGTGTAATTTCAACAGTCTCTTCGCTCGATTGCTGACCGAGCGTTCGTGAGTTTGTAATCTGCCGATCACCCACTAAATCGAAGGCGTCGCCAACGTGGAGCGTGATCTTTTCATCTTTTGGGGTGTGGTCGATGCGGTCCTCGCCGACGAATTCGAGCGAACCATCGTTGTCCCGCTTCATTACGCGGATGACGCCCATCGGAAGCGGAATGCCAAGATTATTCGCTTTGGAATTTTCGAAGTTCACCGTCACGGCAACGCTCTTTCCGCCTTCATACGTATAGTGCTTCTCATCACCGACGCCATTCGCGGTGAGCAGCGAAATCTGCTTCACCTCGTCGTTCTTCAAATCGGTTTGGCGTCCAAGATCATAGACATGATATTCGAAAAGACCGTGCTCCTGGAATTGTGGTGCGGCTTTGCCAGCCCCAAAGAATTGAGGGCCACCAGCGTACAGTGATGGCGACGTTGCCCGGTGCAGCGATCCGGCGACAAGCTTCAACTTCGCATCGGGGAATGTGGCGCCGCTATGGTTATCAACGCTCACCCATCCAGTGAGATCGAGCGTTTTTTCATCGTCGGCAAGCGCGGCGATGTATTCGGCATGCCAGCTCATACCACCGGTCTGGTAGAGCACTTCAATCGGCTCGTTCGAGAGATCGCGAGTTGATTGAAGTTTCCAGATAAGCGTCGGCTTCGTAATGAGTCCGCCCGCGAGTTCCGGGACGCTGATCGTATAGCGCGCAAGATTCGGCAACATCACGATGCCACTCGGCGTGGAAAGCGTAAGCTTATCATCTTCGACCGCGAGCAGCGCGCCTTCGGTTTTTACGCCTTTGTCGTCGGTGACGCTGATGGTCTTATCGATATATTTCAAGAGCAGCTTGCTCTGGCTCACAAGATCGTACTCATAGTTTTGCTCGAGTACGTCGAGATCTTTCGGATGATCGAGATCGGTGATCTTCACCGTCGTCGGATCGATGCGGGTGGGCACATCGCGCAGTTGAACGTCGCTCGTTCCTTTGCGAATATTGAATGGCCGGACATCGCGCACGACGCCAAGATCGTTGTTGTAAACCGTAATCGTCATTGATTTGCTGGCCGGAGCATCGGAGGACTGGGCCCGTAGTGCAGATGCAAGGAATAAGGAGCCGAGAATAAGAACGTGTTTTGTCATAATAGGTAAGAGATTGGTTAGAATGCAACGGACGGACGGATGAGGTAAATGTTACGGCCCCTAAAGTGTGTGGGGCGAAATGCCATTCCACCGTACACCAAAAGTTGGATTTGGTATGGTATTTGTCTTCTAAGCACCCATTATGCTTTGGACTATCATCGCGGTGCTTTTGGTTCTTTGGGTTTTAGGCGTCATCACGAGTATCGGCGGGGGGCTTATCCACCTGCTTCTCGTGCTGGCCGTCATCTTGCTCTTAGTGCGTTTAATTTCGGGCCGTCGTCCGATAGGCTGAACGCCGGGCTTTCACCTTTTTATTATTAAATACCTCCATGCTTTGGGCCATTCTCATCATCCTTCTTGTCGCGTGGCTTTTGGGCTACACAATTTGGAATATCGGCACGATCATCCATGTCCTCTTTATCATCGCGATTATCGTCGTGCTGGTTCGGATTATCCAGGGCCGGCGAGTGCTGTGACCCTTCGGGCGAACGCTTTTTGCCGAATCCGCTCCCGAGCGCGGCTCGGCGGAGCTCGCCAGAGTTTCTTTGAGGTGGCTTTTTAGGTCACAAATTTTTCCCTGTCTTGCTTTTGGGTTGTTGAATCGTTATTTTTGTAATAATCGATTCGCTGTTCGTTCGGCTATACTGCGATGAACGAAACCCCATCGAACGGGTTTAGAGGCCCGATTTTCTTCGTGTTTCACGAGAATCACGGGAAGATCCTTAAAATTGCGGGAAGATTCTTGCATCATTTGGAGTTTAGAAGTTCTTGCTGGTACTTTCGGAACCCCGAAAACCGCCATTGGCAATGCTTTTTATGCTACAAACCGTATTTGGGCGATGAGAAGGAAGCTTCCGATTTCATACATCTGTTCATAATTCATCCTTCATCCTTGCTCGCCGTTGTCCGAAGCGCAACAGGGCACAAAAAATTACCCAGATTTTCGGGCGTTTTCGCGGTTACCTTTTGCCAATTCGCCAGTCATCATAATAGAGACGCATTCCACGATTTAATTTTTTAGCGATTCGAACGAAATTCAGAGTATAGTGCATCCGTAATGTCAAGAGCCACCCATAACAGCGATTTTTCGGCGAATAGCCACTCGAACGGTCATGTAAATGGCCATTCGAATGGTCATACGAACGGCCACGCGCGAAACGGCCGGCAAGAACCGCAGGGGCGACGTCCGAGGGTGCTCTTCCTTTCCTATCGCTTTCCGTTTCCGCTCATCGGCGGCGACCGAATCAAGGCCTATTACCTCGTACGGCATCTTTCTTCTGTCGCAGAAGTGGATCTCATCGCGCTCGATGAAGCCCGCAGCGCCACGCCCGAAACGATTCCGGAACTCGAGGCGCTCGCGAATGTCCATTTATTGCCGTTCGATAAACGGCGCGCGACCGTGCGCGTCGCGAAGGCACTCGTCGGCAATCGGCCCATTGAATTCGCCTATTACGATGACGCTGCGATGCAGGCCGCCGTCGATCAAGCGCTGGCGACGCACAAGTACGATCTTATCATTTGCTTCTTTTTGCGGACGGCAAAGTTCGTCCGGCATCCGGGAGGGCTTAACGCGAACACACCGAAGTTGCTCGTCGCCGAAGACGCGCGCGTGATCTTGGAAGAACGCGCGACTGAGCGGTTCTCCTTCTTTCGCGGCCCGGGCGACCAGATGCAATACCTCGTCCGTAAAATCGACGCCTCACGGCTTCGGGAATATGAGCCGCGCGCCATGGCGGAAGGATTCGAGCGCGTCACCTTCGTTTCGAAAGTAGATGAGCGCCGCATCCTCGCAGCGAATTCCAAATTGCCGACGGCGATTCTTACCAATGGCGTGGCCCTGGATGAGTTTGAGTTTTACGCCGGCGAGCGCGAGGACAAAATCATTTTCTTCGGCTATCTTGGGACCTACCACAATATCCAAATGGCCACGCGGCTGCTGAAGCGGATTTACCCGAAAATTCGCGAAGTCTCGCCGCGCACAAAACTCGTCATGGTCGGCAAATCGCCGAATAAGCAACTTTGCAAGCTTATCGAACATACACCCGGTGCGGAGCTGCACGCAGATGTAAAAGATATTCGGCCATACCTGCACAGCGCAAAGATACTCGTGCATGCGCAGACGGTCGGCGCAGGAATCCAGAACAAACTATTGGAAGCGATGGCACTGGGAACCCCGATCGTCACCACGCCGGTCGGCGCGAGCGGCATCGAAGGGCTGGAAGATAATGTGCATGCACTCATCCGCACGAGCGACCAGGCCATTATTGAGGCGACGCTCTCGCTCTTAAAGAACGACGACAAGGCGCTCCGGCTCGCACGCAACGCGCGGCAACTCGTCGAAGACCGCTATACGTGGGACCGCGTTTTCCGCTCGTTCAATGCGATCCTTCGAGAGTGCGTGCCGGGATTTTTCGATTACGCTGGCGAGCCGCTCACCGAGCCAGCCCCTTTTGAATCGCCGCACACCGAATCCGTCCGGTGGCAGGTGGGAACATAAAGTGAGTACACGATGCCAGCACCAACCGTTGCCATCGAGCACCCGGAAGCGTCCGCTGCTCGTCCGTTAGCCGGCGCGACGAAGCCGGTTTCCACACCGCGCCCCTATAGCAGCGCGTTCGTCCGGTTCCTTCAGCTTGTCACGGACGTTATCGTGCTGAACGCGATGTATCACGTGTTACTCTTTGCGCGCTTTGGCGCGTTCTTCTGGGAAAATCCTGCGCGGCTCCGCGATGCCCACTTATCGATCTATCCCGCGCTCGAAATTTTTATGAACCTGTTTTGGATGGCGATCGCCATCTCCTTTCAGGTCTATCGCCCCGCCGGTGAGCAAGATGGAATTCATTCGCGCCATGCTGGGGGAAGCCTCGATCAAATCCGCGTCGCGGCACGCGCGGGTATAGTGCTGGCGGTGTGTTTGCTCTTGTTCGTTGTCGCGCAAGGGGGATATAATTATTATTCGCGGCTTTTTCTCGCGTTTTTTCTGACCTCGATTCCCGTTGCGCTCGTCGGTATTCGCATCGTGGAGCAATCGGCGCGAGCGACCGTTCGTTTGCAAAAATCGCCCCGGAAAAATATTATCGTAATCGGCGCGGGCTATACCGGCGAGCGTTTTTACCAGACGGTCTCCGCGAATCCCAATTATGGCTATCGCGTCCTCGGGTTCCTGGATGATAACGGCGTGGAAAGCGGCGTCCGCTCGATGATCTTAGGAACACTGCGCGATCTGGATCGCGTCACAAGCCGGGAGACCGTCGACGAAGTAATCATCGCGTTACCTCACGCCGATGAGCAGACGATCGCGATGCTCGTAACCGAGTGCGAGAATCGCTGCATCCGTGTTGCGCTCCTACCGGGAGAAGATCTCGATGGCGGTCTGCTTGCCTCCCGAACGATCGAGCGCGTGGGTGACCTCTCGCTTGTGCGAATGCGCGAAGCTCCGCTCGACCGTTGGGCTAATCGCGCGCTCAAACGTGCGTTCGATATTGTCTTCAGCATTGCCGTGCTCGTGTTTGTATTTCCCATCGTGTTTCTCGCCAGTGCGCTGCTTATTAAACTTACCTCCCGCGGACCTATCTTTTTCCAGCAGGAGCGAACCGGCGAGGATGGACATACCTTTATCTGCTATAAATTTCGCACGATGCGCAAAGACCGCTCCGCCCATCTCATTCAAGCGACGAAGGACGATCCGCGCCTCACGAGCATTGGCCGGTTCCTGCGCCGAACGAGCATGGATGAACTCCCGCAATTTTGGAATGTGCTGAAAGGCGAAATGTCCGTCGTCGGTCCGCGCCCGCACCCATTGAAGCTGACGGAAGACTACCGGAAGATCATCGCGCAGTATATGGTGCGGCATTTCGTGAAGCCCGGCCTGACCGGATGGGCGCAAGCGAATGGTTACCGCGGCGAGACGCGCAAACCACAGGCGATGCAGCGCCGCATCGAGCACGATCTTTTCTATATCGAGAACTGGTCCTTCTTATTCGATCTCACCATCGTGGGCCGCACGATTATCGGTATGCTGCTGGGCGATAAGAATGCCTATTGAGATAAATAGGAATTAAGAATGAAGAATTAAGAGTTATGTCGCTATTCTTAATTCTTAACTCTTCCTTCTTCGTTGAATAAATACTCCATCGGTATCATTGGCGCCACCGGCGCCGTCGGAACGGAAATGCTGCGCGTCCTCGAAACGCGGAATTTCCCGATCTCCGAACTTCATCTTTTCGCAAGCGATCGTTCGGCTGGCAAGCAACTTGAATTTCGCCGCGCTCCGATAACACTCGAGAAACTCTGCAACGAATCCTTCGAGCATCTCGACTTGGCGCTCTTTAGCGCCGGCAGCGAGATCAGCAAGCATTGGCGTAGCGCGGTAGAGCGCACGGGATGCATTATGATCGATAACTCCAGCGCGTTCCGCATGGAGCCGGGTGTGCCGCTCGTTATTCCGGAGATCAATGCAGAAGAGTTAAAGGGGCACCGAGGCGTAATCGCGGTACCAAATTGCTCGACCATCGTGATGCTCATGGCCGTCGCGCCGCTGCGCGCGTTTGGAAAAATCAAACGCATTGTCGTCTCGACGTATCAGGCGGTGAGCGGCGCGGGCGCAAAAGCTATGAAGGAATTGGAATCGCAGGCTCACGATTATTTGCATGGCCGGCCGATCCAACCGTCCGTGTTTCCTCATCCGGTCGCCTTCAATCTTTTCTGCCACAACACCACGATCAACGAGGCCGGATATAATGGTGAAGAGTGGAAGATGATCCAGGAAACGAAAAAGATTTTGCACGACCAGAACATTAGCGTAACCGCGACCTGCATTCGGGTTCCCGTATTTCGCGCCCACTCCGAAAGTATTAATATCGAGTTCGAACACGAGCGGCCTTCCATTGAAGAGATTCGTTCGGCGCTCACTTCCTTTCCCGGAGTGAAGGTCGTTGACGATCGAGCCGCGAATCACTTCCCTATGCCGAATGAAGCCACCGGACAGTTCGATGTCCTTGCTGGCCACATCCGCCTCGATGTGAGCAACCCGCACGCCGTCGATCTTTTCGTAAGCGGCGATCAGCTCCTGAAAGGCGCGGCGCTCGACGCGGTGCAGATCGCGGAAAGTTTGATCGAGCAAGGGCTGCTTCGCCATTAACCAAAGGACGGAAAGGACTAAGACGACCAAAAGTATTTTCGTCTTTTTTGTCCCTAAAGTCCTTTGACCGGATAGAAGAAGGATGTTAGAACCCAGTATAGAAGCCCCCGCGCCGCAAGCGGCCCGCTTCGCGCGGCTTTCGGCGAAGAACGAGCGGCGTAATTTCCGCTCGGGAGTCACCAACGGTGCGCTCTATGGTTTGGGAACCTACTTCGTTTCCGGAGCGACGATCATTCCAAGCTTTCTTTCACATCTCACTCGTTCGAGCGCGGTCATCGGCATCGTTTCTCAGTTTTTGGCCATTGGATGGTATTTGCCGCAATTCGTTGCGGCCTCGTTCGTGGTCCATCAGTCGCGCAAACTGCCGCTGTACCGCATTGGCTGGTGGATTCGCGGCGCGTCACTCTTCGCGTTGGCTGCAGTAACGCTCGCCGCGCCGGCGGCGGGATGGCTGCTGGCGCTCGGTGTGATCTTCTATGGCCTGTTCGCCGGCGGCGCGGGACTTAGCGGCGTTGTCTTTCTCGAACTGGTTGCGAAAGTAATTCCAGAGCGCCGCCGCGGACGCTTTTTCAGCCTTCGGCTTTCGCTGGCATCGGTGCTTTCGATTACGGTCGGCGCGGCATCGATCTCTCTTCTGCTGGATCATTTCCGGTTCCCAATAAATTTCGGCTGGGTGTTTCTTGCCGGCGCCGTCATCGTCACCGTCGGCCTCGGCTTTATGGCCTATGTGCATGAGCCTCGCTCGAAGGACATGCCGGATCCGAGAACCCTTGGCCAGCATTTTCGCGAAGGATGGCGCATCTATCGAAAGGATAAACGCTTCGCGCGTTTCATCCATGGGCGGCTTGTTTTCGGTGCGTGGACGATCGGCGTGCCGTTCCTCGTTCTGTTCGGGCAATCGAAGCTTGGATTTCGCACGGCCGATCTCGGCATCTTCATCGCGGCCGGAAGCTTCGGCACGCTGGCCGGGAATTTTCTTTGGGAGCATCTTACCGACCGCAGGAGCGCGAAAGCCTGTCTCGAGATGGCCGCGCTCGTGAGCATCATCATGCCCGTTGTCGTGCTACTGTTTCTTGTTTTTCCACAGGCATCCTCGGGACTGCTTTCCCGGCTGATGTATTCGATCGTCTTCGCGATCGCCGCGGCCGTCGATGCGGCCACAACGATCGGCGGCTGGAGCTACTTGATCGAAATCAGCCCCGCGCACGACCGCTCGACGTACATCGGCCTGTTCAACTCGCTCATGGCGCTGCCGCTCCTGCTGACCGCACTCGCCGGCGCGCTGCTCGACCTCACCGGCTTTGGAGTGCTCTACGCCATCGTTCTTATGCTCTCTCTTCTTTCCCTCTGGATGATGCACCGCCTGGAGCCGGGAAGATAGGCTCCCTTGACTTCAACAAGGCTTGTACTTGTATTTCCGCTTCTCGCATCACGCGCATTTCTTCGGCGCGGAGATTTTCTTTCCTGCCTTCCCGCAGGTAAATGGCTTCTCCGATCGTTATCGTAACGCGTATTCCCCATTGGGGGAGCCGTCGATGCCGAGGAAGTATTTCAAACGTGCCAGCGATCGCGACCGGTAGGATGGGCACACCGGATTCCACCGCAAGATGAAATGCGCCGCGCTGGAACGATTGCATCGCGCCGGTCGGCGTGCGCGTCCCTTCGGGGAAAAAGAGGACGGAAGCCCCGCCACGAATTCGTTCCACCGCGCGCCGAACCGTGCTGGCCGTGCGTTTGGGATTCGAGCGATCGAGGATAAGGTACGGACTTGCCAGCACCGCCCAGCCCCAGATCGGAATCCGCGTGAGCGAACTGCGTAGCGAAAGCCGAAGATTATCCGGAATACCGGCAAGTAGGACGGGGATGTCCATATAGCTCGAATGGTTTGCGACATAGACATAGTTCCGGCCCTGTTCGATGTGCTCCGTTCCCAAAACGCGAAGGCGAGTGCCGAATAGGAGGAGGCCGATTTGGCTCCAGGTGCGCGCAAACCAAAAATAAACTTTGCCGCTTCGATCAAGCGCAGAGAAGACGGAAAGAATCGAAAACACGCAGGTGACGACGAGAAATAACAGCGTGCCGAGAATGGAGAGAAAAATCACTGGAGTGTTTCCAAGCCTTTTAAGTTTATCGATGTCGCGATGCGGCGGACTTCATTTACATCGTTCTCGCCATCTTCCACAATCACGACGACGTAGCGATTGCCGGGAAGCACAACGATCTCGGCATGCGGCGATTTTTTCTCCATCGTCTGTATGGCCGGGAAACCCGAGATCGTTGTCGTTTCGACACGCTCGTTGTTATTATCCTCGAGATACGTTCCCTTGTATTTTTGGTACGGCGTGTAATACGATGGAACATACGCAAAGTCGTTAATTTGTATTGTAACCGTTTTCGTTCCCGACGTATACGCCTGCCAGGCGCGGGAGAAATTGATCGAGTCGTGGATGTGAAGTTCCTTTTGCAACTCGCCCTGCGTGGCCCAACCCGTCATGTTGGGAAGGAATTCGGCCAGCCGGTCGGGCGTAACGGCTCGCGCAATGGGGGGAAGCGCCGGACGTGCGGTATCGGCTTTTGCGCGCGATGTATCCATCGGGAACGGCCTCGTGGTGAACGTATCGCTCGAGGACCGAATGGTATCCAGCGACATCGGAATCGATCCCTGCCGATTGCAACCGGCCCATAGGACTAATGGGACGGACAGGACGAAAGCTAAAAATAAGGATTTTAGGTGTTGCATCGATTCCACTATCAGCAAAATCAGAAATTAATCGGCATAATCCAAGTTTTAGAAGGTTCCTAAGAGTAGCTTATCCCCGACGGGATAAAACACCCAGCTTACCATGCGCTGTTTCCGTACGCCTCCCTGCCGTATTTGATAGAGGTCTTTCTCGCCCGAGGGCGTCTCCTTCGTCTTGAAAACCGCGAAATACATGGGATGTGCCTCGGGATAATCGCCAAATAACTTTTTGATCTTTGAAAGTTCGGCCGCCACATATTCGCGCTCGGCGGAATCGCCGAGGTTCGCGGCGCGTATCCATGTCTTTGTCGAATCTTCATGCGCGATCATCGGCGCGGCGCTATCGACATGATTCGTTTCCGCCATCCTTTTTAAGTCCATGATATTCTGGAAGACCTGATCGGAAAGCGAATCGCGTATGACCTGAGAGAGCATGACGATGTCTGTGCGCGGCTTATTGCCTATGCCGCCCTGCGCAAACGCGAGCGAAGGAAATAGCAGCAGCGATACAATGATACTTTTCATGTTCTGCAAAACGTATGATGCCCGGAGTATAATCCCGATTGGGATAATCAATCAACCTCGGCAAATGTTTGCTCTTTTATGGCTACCAAATTTCAAAACCTTATTGCCGGCCAATGGTGCGATTCCTCCGATGGCCGCTCGTTTGAAAATCGCAATCCCGCCGATTGGAACGAAGTGCTCGGCACGTTCCCGCTTTCGACCAAAGAGGATGTCGATCGTGCCGCAAGTGCCGCGCTCGCGGCATTCAAAGCGTGGCGGCTCGTGCCGGCGCCGGAGCGCGGGGACATCATGCGCCGAGCCGGCGAAATTATGGTGCGTCGAAAGGATGAGATTGCCGCGATCATGACGCGCGAAATGGGCAAGCCACTCACCGAAACGAAAGGCGACGTGCAGGAAGGCATCGACACCGCGTTTTATTGCGCTACCGAAGGCCGGCGCCTGTTTGGCATCAACACGCCGAGCGAGCTTCGCAATAAAATGAATCTCTCGTTCCGCATTCCCATCGGCGTGTGCGGACTCATTACGCCCTGGAACTTTCCAATGGCGATTCCCTCGTGGAATATTTTTCCCGGCCTCGTCGCGGGTAACACCTTCGTTTTCAAACCCGCCGAAGATACGCCGTGGACGGCGAATGTCCTCGCCGAAATTTTAGCCGACGCCGGATTACCAAGCGGCTGCTTGAACATCGTGCACGGCGCAGGCAGTGTGGTAGGCGCCGCGATCACGGAGCATCCCGATATTCTCGCGGTGAGCTTCACCGGATCGACTTCCACCGGCGCTATCGTCGCGCAATCATGCGGCAAACGGACGAAGCACGTCTGCCTCGAAATGGGCGGGAAGAATGCGCAGATTGTCATGGCGGACGCCGATTTGGACCTCGCCATCGAAGGCGTGCTCTGGGGCGCGTTCGGAACGACGGGCCAGCGTTGCACGGCGACGTCTCGTTTAATTCTTCACGAAAAAATTCACGACGAAATGATCGAGCGTCTCGCAAAGCAGGCTTCGAAATTGCGCTTGGGAAATGGCCTCGACAGCACGACCGATGTTGGCCCCATCATCAATGAGAAACAGCGAAAAAATATCGAACGATATGTGAAGATCGGAAAAGAGGAAGGCGCGAAGTGCATTCTTGGCGGAGAAACTGCCGCGGAAGGAAATTTAACGAAAGGATGGTTTTTTCCGCCCACGATATTTACGGGCGTAACGCCGGATATGCGGATTGCGAAAGAAGAGATTTTTGGACCGGTACTTTCGGTGCTGAAGTGCCAATCGCTTGAAGAGGCAATTGAAATTAATAACTCGGTGATCTACGGGCTTTCATCGAGTATTTATACAAATGATATTAATAGCGCGATGCAGGCGGCCCGAGATATTGAAGCGGGCATCACCTATATCAACGCCGCGACGATCGGCGCGGAAGCGCACATGCCCTTCGGCGGTGTGAAGGCGACCGGCAACGGCCACCGCGAAGGCGGCTGGGCCGTATTTGATTTCTATACCGAATGGAAATCGGTTTATATCGACTTTAGCGGGAAGCTCCAGCGGGCGCAAATCGATGTCTGAACCTGGATTACGCGGATTAAGGTGGGTTACGCGAACGATTTTTCGGATTCTACTTAAGAATTTTCGGCGTTGATCCGAAACCTGTGGCTCCTTAGTCCGGTTTGGCGCGTTTGCAACCCGTAGATCATCCGCGCAATTCATCTTAATCCGCGTAATCCAGGTTCTCTCTCAATGACTTTTCAACTCTCCGAAGACCACCAAGCCATCCGCGACGCCGCTAAAGAATTCGCCGTAAATGAAATCGCTCCCACCGCTGTGGAGCGCGATAAGACGGCGGAATTTCCCACCGAGATCGTCCAGAAGATGGGCGAGCTTGGTTTCATGGGAATGATGGTCGCGCCCGAATGGGGCGGCGCCGGGCTGGACACCGTGTGTTACACGCTCGCGCTCGAAGAGATCGCGAAGGTCGATGCGAGCTGCGCGGTTATCATGTCCGTCAATAATTCGCTCGTCTGCTGGGTGATCGAAACCTTTGGGACCCCAGAGCAAAAAGAGCGATTCCTTCGCCCGCTTGCGATGGGTGGGAAACTCGGCGCGTATTGCCTGAGCGAGCCGGGTGTCGGCTCGGACGCCACGCAGCAGGCGACCACCGCAACCCTGCAACCCGATGGCAGCTACCTCATCAATGGCGCGAAAAATTGGATCACGAACGGGACGAAAGCCGATCACTACATCGTCTTCGCGCAGAGCGATCCCGCGAAAAAGCACCATGGTATAACCTGTTTTTTAGTCGAGAAAGGAATGCCTGGTTTTGAGATCGGGCTAAAAGAAGACAAGCTTGGGATTCGTTCGAGCGACACCTGCTCTTTAGGATTTACCGATGTTCGCGTTGGTCCCGATCGTATCGTTGGAGCGGAAGGCCAAGGGTTTAAGATCGCGATGGAAACGCTGAACGGCGGGCGCATCGGGATTGCGGCCCAAGCTCTGGGTATTGCAAGCGGCGCGATGGAAAAAGCGATCCGATATAGCTTCGAGCGCCATGCCTTCGGCCAGCCGATCAACCATTTGCAGACAATTCAATTCAAGCTTGCGGATATGCAGGTAAAGACCGAGGCGGCGCGAATGCTTATCTTCCGCGCGGCTCGAAAGAAGGATGCTGGAGAGAATTACATAAAAGAAGCTGCAATGGCGAAGCTCTATGCTTCGCGAATCGCGATGGAAGTTGCGACCGAAGCGATTCAGGTTCACGGCGGATATGGTTACGTCCGCGAATATTTGGTCGAGCGCGCGCTGCGGGATGCGAAGATCACCGAAATTTATGAAGGCACGAGCGAAATTCAGCATATCGTTATCGCGCGGCAATTGATGAAAGAGTATGAGCTGAGCAACTAAGAACTTGAATTAGCCCTGGATTCCCGCCTTTG
>VFSW01002319.1_pt1 | contig 28755 bp, 34 predicted proteins | sample 5358111 | NCBI WGS metagenome assembly VFSW01 (sample SAMN11554181, study PRJNA540505) | mine drainage metagenome | isolation source: sediment from site ElyBrook_90M | place: USA: Ely Copper Mine, Vershire, VT | collected 2017 | reverse complement strand
TGGCGTACTGTGGGTGACAATGCCCGGCACAGTATACCCCGACGAATGACAAGAGCAGAGATTTTAAGGCTTGCGTTCCTATCCAGGAATGCCGCAACCTGCCGCCAGCGGCGCACTTGCTCGCTTCGTCGCAGGGCGTCGGACTTGCTCCTCGTTCCTCGTCGCTACGTCCTCGCTATCCTGCTCCTTGCTCGCGGCGTGCGCGGCGCGGCAGCAGCGTCATTCGACCAGGGTAACGCAAACCTTAAAATCTCTTTGCCTTGCGGGTGTCCTTAAACATCCTTTGCCTTCAGAAAACCCCTCGTGCTCTGTATCTCCCCAAGAGTTGTGATTGCGTCTACCACGCCACCTATCCCATCCTACTTTACCTTGCTAGAGTCGCACGCCCCTTGACACCAATCGCCGCCCTGGGGTGCGTAGCAGATAGCCCGGAAGAGCGTTACGTGCTTGCTGCCCGTTGGCGGGTGCGTTGTGTTCGTCCGGGACTTTTCGCTTGGAGGTGTGCGGTGTCGTGCGTGGTTGCGTTCGGTGGTTCGCGTGCGCTGCCCTGGGTGTGGAGAGACCGCGTGCGTTCGGTCGTGCGCGCGCTGCTGGAGTTCTCATCTCTGTCGTTTGCGGTCGGGGATGCCGTTGGAGCGGACCAGTTCGCCGTGGAAGCGCTCGTGACGTTCGGTGCGGCGCGTCGTTCGCGCTTGTTTGCCGTGGGCGCGCCGGGCGGTCGTGGGGCGTGGACGGGCACAGCCGTTGGGACGGTTAGCTGGGCAGAGACGCGTGGCGCGGCGGTGCTGTGGGAAGCCGGCGGAGCAGCCGGGTTGCCGCTGGTTGGGCGGTTGCGTGGCAGGACGCGGGCGTGCGTGCGTGGCGCGTCGGCGCTCGTGCTGTGGGTTGCGTCGCCGGGTTCGCGCGGTTCGTTCTTTGCGGCGCGTGAGGCGGCAGAGAGCGGAGCGCGGGTGTTCGTGTTTTGCTGCGGAGAGTTCGCCGGGGATCGTCTGCCTCGGTTGGCGCCGGTCGGTGCGTGGTTGCCGGTGTTCGGCGGCCCGCTGGTCGGCGCGTGGGAGTGGGTTCCAGCACGTGCTTCGCAGAGCGGTTCAAACTAGCGGCGTGAGTCGCACATTCAAAACCTTGGAGGTTGTCATGTTTTCTGTTTGGTTCGAGAATTTGTGTTCGTTGCTCGCTGATTATTTCGGCATGGCACCAGAAGACTTTCCGGTCTCTTGGCGCTGCTACTTCGAAGGAGGTTTTAGTGAGGAAGACGTTTGTGCAGACCTTGCGCGCCGATTTGCCTGCTAGTAATAGACCACGCGCGGCATTGCTTCACAGGTTGCGAAACCTGGGAGTCGTGCCGCGCGTGGCACGCAACATCGTTCTGCATCACTCGCCGCGCGAGATCGAGCGCCACATCAGTTACATGCGGTTCGCCGCGCGGCGCGTGACGATGAGCAATCCCGCCGGCTGGTTCGTCCGCAGTATCACCGAAAACTGGCCGGCGCCGCCAGGATTCGATACCTCGGCGCGCAAAACGTGGTGGAGCGAGGAGCACGATCGTGACATCTATCGTTGAACAAAAACGACTCGCGAACATCGTGAGTGCTCGCGAGCCAAACACAAAAACCTTGGAGGTGTTTCGTGTCACACGTCATTCTAGCACAGGAGGGGTTCGTTCGTCAAGCGTTGGCTGAGTTCGTCCAACGCTTTCCTGTCACCGCACAGCGCGCGAACGGTCGCGTCGAAAAAGCATTCGACCTCGCACTGAGCGGTTACGTTTCGCACAACGGTTCGCCGCATTCGTTCGAGGTGCGATCACAGTCGCGCCCGGATGAAATCTATCTCGTGGACTCCGACGCGGCAACGTGCGAGTGCGCGGACAGCAAACGGTTCCCGGTGTGCAAGCATCGCATCGCAGCTTACATCGCCGACCGCGCTGAGTTTCTAGAGTGGGTCGCGGCACAAGAGCGCGCCGCCGTGCTCGACGAAGAAGATCCACTCGACGCGCACGCCGAACACGGGACCTGGGGCTACGTCAAAGGCAAACTCGCCCACAAGTGCGCGGACGGTTTTCTCAACACCCTCGACATTCGCAGCTATGGCGACAGTGCGTTCTGTGCCCGCTGCGAGGTTTCGTTCTGCGCGGCGTGCTTCGAGGAGGTCGGGCTGTGAAGACCGGGCAGCAATTCAACATGTTCCAGCAGGGCGAAGACCTGCCTCTGTTCAGCGGCACGCCCGTTACCGTGCGTCTCGCCGCGGCAGGCGATCAGCCGCAACAAAAGCAAACCAAACTCGCCGCGTGTCCGGTGTGCTTGGACACCGGCGAGATCGCCATCAAAGCCGGCAAGCGCATGCCGTGCACGTGCGAGGCAGGGCAGCGCCGCCGAGGGCAAGCGCAAGCCAGCGCGGAGCAGCCCGTAGAACCTATCACGTCGCTTGACGCGCGCATTGATTCGCTCGAAGGCGCGGTCGCGGATCGGATGGAAGCCAAACGACAGCTAGCCGCGCTCCCGCCATCGAAACGACTCGCCCGCGTGATGAATCACGCACCCGCCGCGTACGCGCCAGATGAAGACATCGAGAAGGTGCTGCGCGAGTTGCCAACGTGCGAGACCGCCGTCGCGCGCATCCAGCATTACGGTCCGACGGCGCTCAGCAACGTTGAGTTATTCAACGTGCTGCTCGGCGCGCAGAACGATCCCGCCGTGCCGTTTCGGGTCCTGACGAAATACAGGACTCTCGCACAGATTCGTCACGCCCCGGCAAGTGAGCTCGCGGGAATCAAGGGCATGACCCCGCATCGCATCGCCGTCTTGCAAGCCGCGCTGGAGATCGGCGAGCGCGCGCGGACAGACGCCGGCGAAGAACCGCCAACGATCAAATCGCCCGCCGATGCCGCCGAGTTGTTGTATCCGACGATGAGCGATCAACCGCAAGAGCACATGCGCGTTCTTGTGCTCAACGCCAAGAATCGCGTGATCGACAACGTGCTCGTTTATCAAGGCAGTTTGCATACCACCGTGATTCGCGTCTCGGAAATCTTCACCGCGTGCGTCGCCGCGCGCGCGGCGGCAGTCATCGTCGCGCACTGTCATCCTAGCGGCGATCCCACGCCATCGCCCGAAGACGTGGCGGTAACAACTGAAATCTCCAAAGCCGGCAAAATCCTTGACATCGACGTGCTGGACCATCTAGTCATCGGTTCAGGTCGTCGCTTTACCTCACTCAAAGAAAGGGGACTGGGTTTCGTATGAACACCGAGCAGATCGAAAAACTACGCGCCATCGTGCCGTATCTGGGCAACACGTGGCGCTATGAGACGCAAGACCACATGCAGTGGTTTGCCGGGTATTTCGACGGTCACGCGGTCAAGATCCGCGTGCACGAAGACCAGCCCGGCAAGTTCCGCTTCGCTCTGTCGTCCGGCGAATTGCACGAGTTCGTTCGCTACCACGACGTCTTGCCGAGCATCAATGTCTCGTGCGCCAAAGATCCAAACCAGATCGCCGGCGAGATTCAACGGCGCATCTTCAGACCGGCGCAGCCCATGCTTCTGGCGGCTGCGGAACGCCGAGTCAAGCACAACCAAGCGTGCGCGCAGAGTCGCGCGCACGCCGCCGCCATCGCGCAGGCGGTAGGAGTGCCGTTGTCAGACGTGCGCGAATCTGAGGGCAAGATAGAAACCGAGGTCGTGCTGTGGGACGAGGAAACCCACGCCAGTTTCCGAATCGACGGCGAGCACGTCTTGCAAGTTGAGATTCGCAGCGTGCCGGTCGACGTGGCGATCAAGATCGCGGCGCTGCTCAATCGTGAACATCGCCCGCCGGAGATGACGACGCCATGAGCGCACAAACCGTTCGGATGCTCTGCACTCACTTCAACGTTTTCCCGCATACGTTCATTTGGAACGACGGGACCTACCACGTCGTAACGTTAAGCTCGACGATAAACCGAACCGTCCAGACGTTCCGTGTTCGCGACGAGCACGGCGCGCAGTTCTGGTTGACACACAACCTGACTGCGCGGACGTGGACGATAGAGCCAGTCCGAAAGGAGGCGATCCAAATCTAGTTCGGGTCAACCCCCCGAACCTTCGCACAAAACCGCGCCGGCGTCCCGAGCGCAAGCGACGCCGGCGCACATTCAAAATCTTCAGGAGATGATCGAATGGAAACGCCAACGACAGCAGTTCCAAGCAAGACCAACGGCAGCCAGCCCGCCACCGCAGCGCCGGCGCCGCACGTGCAGGTCAGCCCCGCGACCACGCAAACGCTCGTGTATTTAAAGCAGATCGCCGACAACAGCGAGCGCACAGTCGGAAAACTAGGCACCATCGCGGATGGCATCGACCGCCTCATTGAATTGCTTGAAGTGCTCCGCGACGCGCGGGAGCAGGACGAGGATGAGGGCGAAAGCGAGGAAGAGGAAGAGCGCCGCGATCCCGCCTGGTGTCCAATCCACAAGCGTAAAATGGCGAGACGCAGCGCGGGCCGTGATACGTGGTATTCTCACAAAACCGATGATGGATGGTGCCGAGGCGAAGAGCCAAAGCGCAGACACCACGCGCGCGATTGACACCGTGTGAGATGATAAACCAAGCCGGCGAGTGCGACGCCGGCAACATTCAAACCTTGGAGAACATCATGGCGCGCAAAACCAGATCAGCAGACATCAAGCATGTAACGCCCGGCGAATTGCCGGCGGCGTGGAGAGAGCCGTTGACGTTCAGCATCCCGATCATGGGAAATCAGGTCAAGGTCAAATACGAACCGCTCGCGATGACCGATACGCACCACTTTGAATTCTTCGGTGAAGTCATTAGCGAGACCGGCTACCACTCCGATTTTATCGACTATGTGACGTGCGACCAAGACCATCGCACGCCGCAAGAATATGCCGCCGTCCTTGTCGATGAACTCTACCGCGATTGGGCGCGCGAGTGTGCCAAGCGCGAGGGCAAAGCGAAGCGCAAGCGCAGCCAGCCAACGCCGTCCGAGCGCGGCGAAACATTCGCCGTGCCCACGTGCGGCATTGCGAACACGGATGCGCTCGACATGACCGACGAAGCGTTCGAGGCGTGGGCGGATGCGGTAATCAGCGCGCACCCCACCAATAGCGCCGGCTATCTCACGACAGTCGATAAGGTCAACGCACTCCGCGCCCAGCGCGAGACCGCACGGCACGACCGCGAGCGCGCGCAGCGTCAGCCCAAGCCAGCGCCGGCGACGCTGCCACCGCCGAGCACGTCGAGCAGCGGTGAGGGAGTTTGCCCGCTGTGTAGACACCTGCACAAAACCAAAGGCAAGGGTTTCGCTCGCGTCAGCAAATGCTACGACGATCAATGCGACTGCACAGTCGCCAACTGAATAGCCAGCCCGCGTGTCCGAGAGATCGGGCACGCGGGCTTTTTTTCGACGGCGCTTGCGCCTCACCGCTGCCGCAAACGGTGAGGCACGGCGCGCCTAGTATCGCCGCGCTCCAAAAAGGTCGTCCGATGCCAGCGGCTTGCTCGATTCGCTCCGCAGGACTGCGCTACGCGCTCCACTTCACCGCAGGGGCAGTGCAACCGCTCGCACGCAATGCGCCGACAAAACTCCGCTCCAAGCGCAGTCGCTCCGTTTTGCGCCGCAATGCGTAACCGCTCGCGCGCTCCCCCTGTGGTTCGCTCCGCGCTCCGCTCCGTTATCCTGCTCCGCTCTCTCGCGGCGCGGCACGGACGATTACAAAGGACAGGCGCGCCGCAAGGTCAAGGGCAGCGACGCGCCAAGACGAGGAACGCGCCCGACGCACGATGGCACGTCTTTGATGCGCCGCCAAAGGCGGCGCGTTATGGTCGTGCCATCGTCGGGCGCGCTGGGTCGTGCGGGTGACCGCGCGGAGTATGTGGGGGGGCGACCATAATTCGCCGCCAAAGGGGGCGAGCCAAAGACGCCCCACCATGCGCTGGCAAGGCGCGAGGAAACTATTTTGCCGCCACGTCAGTCGGCACGCTCGGACCCGAGCGCGCGGCTTGCGCCGCGCCGATCCGCAAGAGCAGCTCGTCACGAACGGCTTGCAGAGCGTCGATCAGCGGCAGCGCGTCGATGCTGCCTTCAGTCAGTTGCAGTTTCGGCGGTTGCCCTGGCTCAACGATCAGCGTCGCGCGAAAGGGCGCGGGTTGTTCTTTCTTCAGTGGATTGCGAAAATGCTTTGACATGATTCTCTCCCCTACGCCGGCGCGATGGTTGTAACCGTGCCAGATGACCCACGCCATTTTAACGCTCCGCCTTGCGCGTACAGAACCCCGCCGCCGGTCGGATTCGACGCGGGAATAGTCGCGGCGTTCGCAATACCAACAACGACCGCGCCGCCGCCCAGCTGGGGCGCTCCGCCCACGTTGAAACTGCCGGTAACATACGCGTATGGACTCACGCCGCTCATCACAACTAGACTGCAATCCCGCGATGCGTCGTTGAAGTCTTGCACCTTGAGCGAAAGGGTTGCGTCTCGACTCGCCAGGCTCAGTCCCTTCGCAAGACAGACCAACCACGACGCGCCGCCTGTGATATACGACCAGACCGCTCCGATCTGTGTCCCGCTGTAAAACCATTTGATCTTCGACGTGTCCTGATTTGCCGCAACACAAGCCAGCCCGTTCGCATCCAGTGTGACATTCCCGCCACCCGCCGTGATCGTCACGCCGCTGATGCTGCCGGCAGTGACCGTGCCAAGATCCGCGGTGATTGCAGACAGGGTTGCTACACTCAATCTGTCAGCCGTGACCGTCCCCGCTGCAATCTGCGTTGCCGTGATCGATCCTGCCGCGATTTCGTCCGCCGTGATGGTGTGCGCGACGATATTGTCTTTGCTGATCGTGTTTAGCGCAATGTTGCCTGTCGCGCCGCCGGTGATGGTCAGGTTGGCGATCTGTCCCGCCGTGATGGTCAGGTTGGCGATCTGCGTGGCGGTAATCGCCAGATTCGCGATCTTTGCCGAAGTCACCGCGCCGTCTTCCAAATTCGCGGTAGCGATCTGACCCGCGCCGATGTTGACTGACTGAATCGTCGCGTTGGCGATGTTGCCGCCGGTGATCGTGCCCGCCGCGATGTTGCCGCCGGTGATCGTGGCAGCAGCAATCTGGCTCGCGGTGATCGTGCCGTTAGCGATCTGTGTGGCGGTGATCGTGCCCGCCACCAAGTTCGTGCCCTGAATCGTGCCGACCGCGATATTGCCGCCGGTGATGGTGGCGGCGCCGATGTTCCCGCCGGTGATGGTCGCCGTCGCAATTTCGTTGGCGGTGATCGTGCCCGCCGCAATGTTCGACGCGGTGATGGTGGCTGCCGCGATGTTTCCGCCCGCAATCGTCGCCGCGCTGATGTTCGCGCCGGTAATGGTGGCGAGGGCGATGTGAGTGCCTTTGATCGTCGCCAGCCCGATATGCTCTCCCTGAATCGTCGCTTGCGCGATGTTCGTGCCCGTGATCGTGCCGTGCGCGATCTGGTCCGCCGTGATGGTGTCCGCCGTGATCTTTTGTCCGCTCACGGTCGTCGCGTTCGCGTTGATGTCTTGCGCCGCGCCGCCGACGATGATGTAGCCGCGCGCGGTGATCGTGTTGAACTCCGCATCGCCGTCGCTCGTGATGCGCCAGCCCTTCAGTCCCGCGACAAAGCCAGGCGATTGCGTGATCGAGCCGAGGCGCGCCGAGGTCACGCGCGCGAATTGAAATTCGCCATCGTCGTCATTCAGTGGAACGCGGAAGCGTTTCTTGACCATCACACTTGTCCGAGTCGGAAGCGGAACTCGCGCAAGAGCCGCGAACCGACCACCGCGAGGTTGGGTGTGGCGGTCGTTTGCTGGTCAGCGGTTTCGCTCAGCCCGAGCGAGCGCATAAAACAGCAGTGCCCCGCCGCGCCGAGCACGAGCAGCGTGTCCGCCGTCGCCGGGTAGGTTGTCGCTGTCGCCGTGTCAAGCCCGTTCAGCGTGTGCATCGCGCGATAGAACACGCGCGCCACCTGTGCGCCGTCTGGCGCGGCGTCCGATTTGAGAAAGAGCGTGTATGTTCCGCCGTTCTCGAAGAAATCAAACGGCACGATCTTGAGCGGCGAATCGCCCGCGACGTACGGAAACGCCACGCGCGCCACGCCGACCAGCCCCGTCAGGGTCGCGAGCGAAACCTCGCGACTGCCAGCCGCCGGTGTCATCGTGCCAATGCATTCCAGCGGCAGGGCGCGCGAATACTCGCCCAGCGCGAGTCGAATCCCCTCTGTGACCGCCAGCGCAGGAATGCGCGCGTTGCCAGTGTCCAGCAGAAATTGAGCGACGCGCGCGCTCAGATCCGTAAGGGTCGTTGTGCTTGCCATAGATCACCACTCCGTCATACCATGCCCGTTGTTCGTCAAGTCAATGTCGTTCGATCCGTCGTTCCATTCGTCGCTTGCGCCCACACTGCCGCCGGCAGTGCCCAGCCCGCCGCTGTCGAGCGAGTCGTTTCCTGCACCGACGCTGCCGCCGCCAATGCCGCCAGTACCCAGCGAGTCATTGCCCGCGCCGGCGCTGCCGCCCGCGCTGCCGGTGTCTCCGCCGCCGAAACCACTCGACCCGCCGCCGCCGCCTTGACCCGCCGAGCCGCCGCCCGATCCGCCGAAATCGCTCGACCCACCACCGCCGCCATCGCCAGGCGATCCGCCCGCCGAGCCGTCACCGCCGTTCAGAATGTCCGCCATCGACAGCCCCTGACTTTCGTATTCGGCGACGATTTGTTGAACGCGGATCATGTCATAGTATGCCATGCCGACCGCCGCTGCTGCATCGCCCGAGACGTTGCCGAGCGCAACGCCCAGATCAGCGCCGGCTTCACCATCCACAACGCTACCCGGTTCGTCGGCGATTCGAAACGCGCGCAAGCGGCAATGACAGCCCTCGTGAAAGCCAGGGCGCACAGCAAACTCGTCGATCGTGCCGACCGTGCCGCCCAGATTCGCGCACGTTTCGCAGTGATGCCAACTCTCGCCCGTCTGCCAAATGTAATAGACATTCACGCGGCTACCGTCGCAATCTCCGCGTCCGCGCGACGTGGCGCGGCGTGAGGTGTGATCGGAAATCGTCCAGCAGCGCCGCGCCAATGCCCTTAAAGTTCGGGACCGTGCCCTCCGCGCTGCTGATTGCCGCGTCCGCATTACTGGCAAGATCGAGCGCGCGCATCGCACAGCAAAAGCCCGCCGCACCCGACACGAGGAGCGCGTCATCTGCCGCGCTGAAACTCGTCGCCGCCGCGCCGTCGAGGTCGTCAATCGTGTGCGCGACGCGGTAGAACACGCGCGCGACCTGAACGCCATCGGGCACGCCTTCGATGTCGAGGAAGAGGATCGACGCGCTTGCGTTCCACCACAATTCGAAATCGACCCAGCGCGGCAGTTCGGCGTAATAGTTCGGGTCCGCTCCATAGTAGGGAAACCACACGCGCGCCACATCGAGCAAGCCAGTGAGCGCGGCAAGCGAGACCTCGCGCCAGTTCAGCGTAGGCGTCACCGTGCCAATCTTTTCGTTTGCCGAAACGACCGCGCCGACCACGAGCGAGGCGCGCGTATATTCAGCCAACGCTTGACGCAGCCCCTCATCGATTTGTTTCTCAGACCAAGGCGCGTGCGTCGTGTTCGTCAGCAGGTCAAGGACGCGCGTTTCGAAATCCGCCAGTGCTCTAGCCATCACAACCTCCAAGACCAGACCGAGGACGGAAGACCGACGACAGAACGCGCGGCGTCCGTCCTCCGGCCCGCGAAGCGGTCATCGTCATCCTTCAGATTGCTCCGGCAACTCGGGCAGTGTTTCGCCCGTTGGCACCCAGCGCGGCGCAATCGGATCGTCGAACGTTTGATGCTTGCCGCGCCTTTTGTATTCGGCGATCTGTTCTTTCGTCGCCACCCGCCAGCCGCGACCGAGCGCAAGCCGCTGCCGTGCGTGCTGCTCCGTGACCTCGTGAATCGCACCGCCAGGATTGACGAGGTAGAACACTTTTTGAGTCGTCTTGACGTGATGCGTCACCACTTCGGTCTTGCCGTCCGCGTCTGCCGTCACGTCATTGGTGAACGCGCCTTTCTTGTCGCGCAACTCTTCCGCTGTGACGTGCTTTTCAATCGCGACTGCTTCAGGGTTCGCGGGATTCGCTTTCGTCTTTCGTGTTGCCATCGCTTTCCTCCGTCTTCTGGAAGTAGGAAATTGGAGGTTGGATGCGACTCCAGCTTCTAACCTCCAACCTCCAGGTTTTTAATTGTCGCTCCGCCCGAGCTCGATCCAGCGCGCGCCGACCGCGCGCAAGCGCAGCACATCATACTGCCCACCCGTCCAGTTGCCCGCCAGCACCGCATTGCCGCTGTCCTGAATGACGACCGTCCCGCTGCTGGCATTGATAAGCGTTACGAGCGTTCCCTCGGTGAAATTGGCAGTCGATGCGAGCGTCACCGTGGCTGTGCCCGACGCGAGCAGATCGTGATACGACTGGGTAGGGGTGATGACACCGCCATCAGATAACGCCATCAGTCGGGCGGTCGTTGGATTTGCGGACTCCAAGCCGCTCACCCATCGATTGCCTGTTGCGCCATCGACCTTGAACGCGTACGTGCTCCCGCCGTCGCTATAGACAGTCAGCGCGCCGCCACCGTTGATGTTCGTGTTGCCGGTCGCGCCGTCCACCTTGAATTTGACCGTGCTCCCGTTGTCGCTATAGATCGCGATACTACGCCCATACTTCGACGTGACGCAGTTTGTCGATCCCGCCTTGCAGACGATCCCACCGCCGAGCGATTGCGCGCCGATGTTGCCCGATGGAGATTCGATGCCGAGATCGTTGAGCAGCGTGTTGATCGCCGTGCCTTGCGTCGCAATCGACGCCGACAGGCGCGCTCCTTGCGGCTGGACGACGCCGATGTCATAGCCGTAGATCGCCGCCAGCGACACGACGAACGTGAGCAGGACCGAGCCAACGAGTGAAACGACCTTCTTGCCTTGTTCAGATGCGAGCCATTCTCTCATTTTTGCGCCTCCAGAAAGTGCATCACTGACACCTAGTCAGTAGTTCAGTCAGTCAGGGCGAGTGCGCTTTTCGCCCCTCGCCCCTCGTATTTTGCCCGTTTTTTGCCCAAATTTCGCTCAAAACTGCTACTTTTCGGTTGTCGAAACGACCACGCCGAACGCATCCAGCACTTCAGCGATGCCATAGAGCACGTCGATAGTGCATTTCGGACCGAGCAGGTCGTGATCGTAGGACAGCGTCACGCGCAAGCCAACACCATCTTCGTCAATAGTGCGCTGCAAAACACCCATGAACGAGGGCGCTTCAGGCAACGGGCGCGTGGCGAGCACCATCGCGTACTTGTGGAAGAACAGGTTCTTGCACACAGCCGCAGAGACGGCAATCTTCTGATCGAGGAACGTTTGAAAGCCGACGAACTTGCCCGTATACGCGCCCGCCATCGCTCCACCAAGCGACTGCGCGTAATTCAGATTGACGGCTTCCTCGACCTTGAGATATTCGCTTTCCGCATCTTCGTGCAGCACGGCAAAGCGATCCGCCAGCGGCGCGTGCGCGGCGTTCAGCAAGCGACGCGCTTCGATGAAGTCATCGACCGCGATAGGACCCGCCGCGCCCGTCGCGTCGATGGTCTGCGACAAGCCGCTGTAGAGACCGGCGATGTCCGCGTCGATTTGCTCGGCGAGCACTTTCATCGCGTCCTCGGTGTATCCGCTCAGATAATCCGCGTCCACCACCGCACGCGCCACGTCTTCGATCACGAACGAGACCTCTTTGTGCTTGTTCAAGGTCACGTCGTAATTGGCGAGCACCGGCTGTTGAAGCGTGACCTTGCCGTGCTCCGCCTTGTCATTTACGGTCAGCGCGCCGCGCTTGATGATCCGTACGGTGTTGCCAATCGACGCGGGCTTGGCTTCCCAGTCCCGCATGACAAGCCGCGACAGCACTGCGTTCGCCTTCAGGTGTCCCAGCGCGTTCGCGCCGATCACCGTCGCCAGCGCGACGCCGAGCTCGTCAGTCTTTCCAATCGTCAGATTTGCGTCGACCATTCTAACCTCCTTGCGTGTTGCGCGGCGCAGTTTGCGCGTGCCGCGCGGTGTTTTATTCTCCGCTCCCTTTCGAGTTTTACGCGCAACGACGCGAGGAGCCAAACCACCTTTGGCGCAACTATCTAGCCCGCCTTCTGCGCTTGCTCCAGGATGCGCGCCTGATTCTTTCGAATCTCATCGGGCGACATCTTGCGCACGTCCAACTTGCCTTGCGGTGTGCCGCCCGTCAATGGAGGCGGAACGCCCGGCGTCGTCGGTTTCAGCAGCGGCGCGATCTTCGCGGCATCGGCTTGCAATTCTTCGAGCGTTGCGCCGTGCAGGCGGTCCGCCAGGTCAATCGGCAGTCCCGCGCCAACCGCCACGCGCAGGCGCAAGCGGTCTTGCTCCGCCGCCGCGAGCTTGTCCGAAATCTCGCGCATCGAGGCGACGGCTTTCTCTTGCTCCGCTTTCAATGTAGTCGCGAGCGCCTCGCGCTCCGCCATCACCTTTTGATGCTCGGCGGTTGCTGCCGCGTGCTGCGCCGCGAGCGACCGCAATTCGGCTTCGACCTTGTTCTTCTGTCCGATCACCTCTTGAAATCGATCGTACGGCACTGGGTCTTTCGGGTCCCCGTCTGGCATGATTATCCTTTCCGCGTTTCGATGGCGTGTCCTTTATGCGCCGCCTTTGGCGGCGCGCCATCGTCACGCCATCGCCCGCGACGGCGATTTACTTTCCCTGGCAACTGCGTTCCCGCCAGGGCAGTTGTAGCTTTTGACTTTTAACTTTTGACTCGATGGCACGTCAACCATTCGCCGCCGAAGGCGGCGAGCTATGGTCGTGCCATCGCCTTGGCTTGCGCCGCCGCCGCCTCCGCTTGCACCTTTTCGATCTGCGCGCGCGTCATCGGGTCTAGTGGCACGATCTCACGTTCGGCGTCAAATGCCAGCGCGTCGTCATCCAACCGCGCCACGTCATACAGCGCCGATGCCTCGTCGCCGCCGACCATCGTCGCCGCCGCTTTGCCCGCGAGCCGCAGCGCGTGCGTGAGTGCATGGTCATAGTTCGGACGCACCAGCCCGATCTTGACGACCAACTCCATCAGTTGGAGTTCAACGGTCGCCGTCGCGACCTGCGCCTTGCTCCGCAGTTCATCGAATGCGAGTTCGGGCAAGCCCGCGTGCACGTTGTCGCGAATCTCGCGGATGAACCCGAGCACGCCCGCGATATCGATGGGCGCGACGAGCGCGGACGCTTTCCCTTGCGGATCGGGAATATACCAAACGTTGTCGCCGCGCTTCAGGTCGCCGTCTTCGACGCCGCTTACCGTCCATTGCGGTTCGACGTGTTTGCTAATGATCGCGCCCAGGTCGGACGCCAGCGCGTTCAATTCGTCGAGCAACGGCATCACGTTCTGAAACGTGCACTCTCCAAGCGCGTCACCGCTCGCGAGATGCGGCGTTTCGACCCAGGGCACGAAGCCCAGCGCGTTAGGATACTCTGGCTTGCGTCCGCCAAGGCCGCGCGGTTCGCCGTCCGCGTACGTCCGAATGAGGTTGGGGCTAACAACCTCGGCATACTCAAAGGGCTTGCCGTCCGCGCCGCGGCGCGTCTGGACGCAAATCGCCATCCCCGGCGTCGCGTCGTAATCGCCGCTGGGCACAAGCAGGAAGAATTCGGGCGAGACAGGACGAATAACAACGCGCCCCGCGTCGCGTAGATCGGATACTTTCAATCCGACGCTGCCAAACTCCGCGCCAAAGCGTGTGAAAAGCACGCCATCGGTCAACCAGTTCGACCAGTCGAGGACAAGGCGCGCGGCGTCTACTAGCGGCGCGGCTTCCTCGGTCAACGTCCAATGCGCGGGGATGATGCCCGCGTCGAGATGCACGGCGCGCGCCAGCGGCAGGTAAAGCGGTCGGATCGCGCCGCCGATGCGTGGTCCCAGCCACGATAGCGACGAGCGCACCGCGCCGTAAATCGAGCCGTCGTAATAGGCGCGGCGCGTCGCGAACGCCGCTTGCCGTGCGCGCCACGTGTCCGCGTACGGTTTGAATTCGTCCAGGTCAAAGATCGATCTGCTCACGATGCTGCCTCCTTAAGGCAGTGCTTCGCGCTGCTCAATCGAGGCAGCGTCGAGCAATCTCTCAATCTCCGCGTCTGAGCATCCACGCGCTACCGCAGGTTCTTCACCCCTTGCCCCGCGCCTCGGTCCGACATCGCCAAAACCGACGAGCGCGGACCGCATCCGCCGCGCCCCCGCGTTTCCGCGTTCGCTGATGAGATACCGCAGCGCATCGAGCAAGTGATACTCGCTCTTGTCCTCAATCTCCTCGGTCGGTTCTTCGTGATCGTTCAGTTTCCGCGAGTAAGTTTGTATCTCCTCACGCAGCTCGCCCAGATCGTCAAACACGAACAGTTTGCCGCTCTGGAACGCGCTGTAGACCCGATCAATTCCGACTTCGACATCGCTTATTTGCGGACGGCGCACCGGCAAGCCGGCTTTCCGAAACTCCGCGCGCCAGTCGTCTTCTGACGGCGCACCACCGACCGCAAGTAAGGGCAACCCTGTGTGGTTGCCCTCACCGTGCCGCATCGCCCGCACGTGCCCCGCCGTCGAGACACCGCCAGCGTGATAGGTGCGGTAGACGAACATTCGTTTCGTCTCTGGCTCTTCAGCGGCAAACACACTCGCCATGTTCTGGGTCCCGAAATCCAGACCTTGAAACCACTGCCACGTCACTGGCAGCGCAAATCGCGGCACGAACGTCGCTTCGTTCACGCAGTCGTAGATCAGCCCCGCGGGTCGCTCGAACTGACCGCGATACTGCATGTTGAACTTCCAACGCGGCAGCGTCGTGCGCGCCTCTTCAAATTCGGCGGTAGAGAATTGCGGGTTGAGTGTCGAGTCGAATTGCACGACCTCGATTTGCTTGTCGCCTGCCTTCGCACGATCGTACAGCGTCTTGACCCAACTAAGCGCATAGAGCGAGGTCGTGACGAGCATTCGACCGCGGGAGAGCGAGAGGCGGCGGCGCAGCGCTTCATAACTCCCGAGCTTGAAACGCTTTTGCCCCGCTTCGTCCGCCCAGACCGCCTTTGCGGTCGCGCTCTCTAGCGACTCGGGATCCGTCGCGTAACCGAAGATGACGCGTGTTTCTTGGTAAGGATCATATCTTTCGCCGAAGAGACGCCGCGCGCCTTCCTCGGAGAAGATGAACTTGCGCGAGGGTGAGGCAGTGAATCGACCCAGGTCAAGTATAGTTTTGAAAAGCCACAGGAACGCGGGCAGGCATTTAAGGTCAAGCAACGGGAAGGTTGGGGTAACAACCAGATAGTCGCCTGGTCCACAGCGCTGGATTTCGCGCAGTAACCAGTGGGGACCAAACGAAGTTTTTCCGCCTTGCGTTCCTGCAAGGACAAGAACGAAACGTCGCCGACTCTCCCATGCTTGCCACTGCCCTGGATGGAAGTGCAGGCGCATCTGACCGTCCGCCATGATTTCGACAAGGTCATGAGCCACATCGTTTCGCTTCCTTTGGTTTCTCCGCGACAATCTCCGAAATCAGGATTGGCGCGCCGCCCGTCACGCCTTGCACCGCAAGGATTGGCTGCCCAAACCGCGTGTCACGCAGCGCCGTGAACGCGCGCACGTTTCCCTTCAGCGCCTCGCCTTTCATCGCCTTGAGCATCGCGCCCCAATCCGCGTCCTTGATGAACTTGTCCATAATCGAGCGGATCGCGGTGTAATCCGCATCGCTCTTGCACCCCGCGTTCGGACGCGCCCCACCCCGCGCCATCGTTTTCTACCCTTCCGCGCTTTGACAGCGCGTCCACTATGCGCCGCCTTTGGCGGCGCGCCATCGTCGCGCTGTCATCCGCGACGACGATTGAAAACGATTGATTAACCAAAGAACTAACCAAGCATCACTCGCGCTTACGGCAGCGCGCCATGCGAAGCGGTCAGGATCGCCCGATACACCGGCGCGTAAATTCGCGCCGCAAAGGTCAGTTGACCCGCCAAATTATTGCCCTCGTCGCTCAGCAACGCCGGGCAGCCGATCACGTGAGCAAATTCATTCACCCGCGCAATGTAGGATGCTTGCCACATCGCCGGTGTCAGCAGTTGATGTTCCGCCCCATACAGATCGTAGAACTGACGCTCGCCGCTCACCACGTCATTGATCGACAGTCCCGAGCATTGCACCATCGCGTACTGCACATCGCCAACGTCCTTAGAGCCGTCAATAGACGCTGGGGGAACGTCTTGCGGCCCTTCTGCGCGCACGACCTGCGGCGCGAGCACGCCCGCCAGCACCGAGCCGGCAAGCGTCCCCGCAATGATCAGCCATTTGACGATCACCGTCAGCCATCGCCACTTCATGTTGCCCCTTTCAAAAGAGATTATCGCCTCCAGCGCGCACAACACGCGCCGAGATTCAACCGATAGATCGGAGCCGAATGTGCATTGGCGTCATTCGTTCCGCTTCTCGATGTTCTCGATTTGACCGAGGATCTTCGTCAGCGTGGACGCAATTTGTTCGAGCTGCTTGCCGTAGCAGTCGAGAATCGTCAGATACCGCTGCTCGCGTTTGTCATTCGAGCGCAGCGTCCACACGAACAGCGCGACGAACAGCGCGCCGTAAGACAAATTCTGCACGAGGTCATTGAAGGAAATATCAGCCATGCGGCTACCCCCAAAACAAAACGCGACGACTCTCTTGCGAGAATCGCCGCGCGTGTTTCAGCTTACGGCTCAGGGCAATCTATCGGCTCAAACCGTGATCGTCGGATGCACCTGGCTTTGAATCTTCACACTCGCCGCATCCACGTCCAGATGAATCACCAGCACAATGCAGCCGCGAAAGCCCTTGAGTTCAAAGAGCGGCTTTGCGTTGCCGAGCCATTCGTTGATCGCGCCGATGATTCGCACTGCCACAATCTCCACCCCCAACAAAAATTAAAGACCGCTCGCGCATCGTGCGCGTGCGGCCGCCGTCAGCTCACTACAACCGGGATTATCCTACTTTTTCGCGCGTGTGTCAAGGGCACATGTTTAGCGGCTCAAGTGAGAGCCCAAGCGAAGACGAACAAAAAAAGACGCACACCGCGACTTGCTCGATGTGCGCCTTCATCTTTGCCTCTTCTATTCCAGTTGTCGCGGCATCTGTTGCCCGATTACGACGCCTAGCAGAAAGGCAATCAGGAGCAGTTCCATTTGCTCACATCCCCTTTCCGCCGCAGATTTGTGAGGGCAGATCCTGAACAAGTGTTCGTAATGTCCAAATCTCTTACGATTCGATTACGATTCGATATTGACATTTCCGAACCCGAAGCATATAATGCTCGTGACAGTTGTCAAGCACGACATTTGCCGGTAAGCGTGTGTCGTGCCTGCATTGCTCAGAGCCGCCCCCACGGGCGGCTTTTTTCTATTTCGCTGCTTATTATAGCACACATTTTCGCGCGTGACGTTAGATTTTGGTCAAAGCGCAAAAACTTTAAGGCGGACGATGATCCTTGCCAAAAAGATGGGTTTTTATCAAAGAGCAGTCCTCAGATTGGATGCTTCGTTCATTCGTCTGCAAAGTGTAGCATATCTCCGCGGTCGATGCAAGCGGTTCACCTTAAAAAAACCACCCCGGTAGCAACCGCCCCGCCGGCAGCCAGCCCACCGCCGCGCTACAACTCTCCCGCAAACGCGCGATGGAGTAACGCTTGAAACAAATCCTCCAGCCGCTGACGACTGCGCGCTTGTTACGCTTGCAGTGCGCGCACTTCTGCGGCGCGCGCGGCGAATTCGCGTTGGAGCGCGAGAGACGGAAGCAATTGCCACCAACGTCACTTACCGCGTTTTTGTAGGTCGCCAGGTTTTATACTCTTTGTAGCATTAACAACGACCCTGGGATCGTGAGACGGTTCTTTCGGCACGTGCCGTTGTTGCGGCAGTTTCTCCGGTGGGGGTGGCGGATTTTTGACGTTGTCTCTCTGTTTGTCATTCATGACCAGACTCCTTTTATGACCTGATAGAAAAACACAAGCACGGATATTGCTATACTGACCTCGAATGAATAAAGAGAAAATCTAATCCTCTGCGTTTTTGGCTGGATCATCTCAAAATTGTGGTCGAACATGCGCTTGTATTCAAATAGTAAATGATACTTGGCGTTCTTTTCGTCTTCCCAGCCCAAGTATTTCTCGATCAGGCTTTTGATGGAGGGGGCATTAGAGTAAGTTTTCACATGAAAAGCGATTACTGCAAAAATCGCCGACATCAATGCTCCAAGAAATGCTATTGTGACACCGCCGACAGTCAGGCTATCCGACGCACGAAACATATTTGACGATGCCGCCGTGAGGAAAATAGTAATCAGAACTCCCGAAGACGCAATGAGCACACTAGCTTTAGCATCTAATCCGTCAATCTGACCAAACTGAAAATCCAAGATACGTTTGGCTTCTTCATATGCCAAATCAAGGTTGGGATATGTATTTTCTTTCAAGATCTCTGCGACTTCAGCTTCATCGGGTCTCATTGTCACCACCTTCTTCAGAACCTGCAACTCCCCCGCAAACACGCGATACAACAACACTTGAAACAAATCCTCTAGCCGCTGGCGATTATGGTTGCATAACAGCTATCGTATTTGATATCGTCCAACTATGCGAGTCCTAATCCCGGGACCTCTCTATCGACCTTCTTTTCTTTTGCCTTCTTGTGAGAAGCCAGAATAAGAAGCCGCCGCTTCCCAACGAACCTAGGATAGTGCCAAAGTTTGCTTTTAAGAAATCCATTAAGTTCTGAGGAAAAGGCTTATCCAAAACTTCAATCTCTCGCTTGTACTGCTTTACAAACGTTCGTAATTCCCCAGTGATGACATCTGACCCAAAGACATCTACCGTGAATTCTTGAGTACCAACTTTCTTGGGATTGAGATCCCACGTCCATACGGCGGGTTTAGCGAAGACAATAGGTTGCCATGGCGCTGCTTGGCTTTGGACAACATCGAAATTGGGAGCGCGTAAATCCGCAAGCATATAGGGAAACATTTTTATTTCTTCAGAAACTGTTTTTTGATTGCCTTCTTGGGTTGTCGTTTCAATACTGAATAGTGCAGCTCTATTTGTTCCAGATGTTGGGAGAAGCGCAATTTGCGGATTGGGGGCAATCATCACCGTGACCGAGCCTACTTTCTCGAAATAAATTTCGCCAGGATAAGTGATATCCAATTTAGCTTGAACGGTTGGCGCTTCTGTAGCGGTGGGTAACGGCAGTGCTGTCGGTGAAGACGGCAATGGCGTCGATGTTACAACCCACGGCGTTTGAGTCGGTCCAGGTGTTGCTGTGACGATGAAAGGTGTCTGTGTCGGCGAAACAGGTGCGATAGACGAGGTTGGAGTTCTTTTCGAGATTGGAGACATTGTCGGTAATTGAGTAAATGTTGGTTCTGGAGTTATTGACTGGCTTGGAATCACTACGGTTGGTTGTGCGAACGGTAAGGTTGGAACCACCACTGTTCGTAGCATTGGCATGGTCGCCACACTTGTGGGCGTCCACGCCGCTGGAGCAAAGACTTCGCTCAGTATAAGGGTAGCAAGACATAAGGAGAGGCCCATGCCGACGAACATAGCGACATATCCTAAACGTCCTTGTTTGCGATTTCCTGACTCCATTGTTCCATCTCCAGCAAGTGAGTCTGATTATGTGTTAGAAGTTACAACTCCCCCGCAAACGCGCGATGCAGTAACGCTTGAAACAAATCTTCCAGCCGCTGGCGACTGCGCGCTTGTTGCGCTTGCAGTGCGCGTACTTCTGCGACGCGCGCGGCGAATTCGCGTTGGAGCGCGAGCGGCGGGAGAGGAAAGCGTATTGACGCAAGTTGTTTGGCGTTTACATTTGGTTGTGCAACTGCGCGTTTGAGTGAGTTCAACTGACTCCAATAATGTGGTGTTTGCAAAAACCTTGCGACAAAAGATGGCAATGCCTGTTTTGAATCAATCTGAAAGCGAATAAGATAGCCAGCATAAACCGCACGAAACGGCGATTCAAGATGCAAGTAGCTCTTTCCTGCAGTTGCACCGCTTCTGGCTATCAAAATGTCGCCCTCTCTCAATTCGTACTTGTCAAGGTTTTCAATGTCTGTTGGCACGAAAGCAGGTTCCGCTCCTTCCAAACGACCCTGCGAATCAATATCAGTAATCCGAACATATCGAACGCCTGTGCCTTCAGACATCGCCGCCGCATTGAGACCGTACTGACCTTGCCCACCTATCTCACCAAGAGTAACTTTCTTCCATCCCTTTGGATTCGTCGCTGGATCGCCAAACATCTCGTTAAACAGCGCGGGGATGAAATCATTCGTGCGTGCCTCGGCGCGGGCGCGGAGTTGGCGCAGTGCGTCTGCTTCGTCTAGGATACGGACGAGGCGTTGCTGTTCGGGAAGAGGAATGAGGGGAATTTGAATTTGACGGTACTTTGGCACAGAAAGGTTCGGATATGTTGTTGCGCCTACAATTTGCAAAACCTGGTCTCTTGTAGGTTTGGATTGCAAAACATAGAAAAGGTACTTGGCATCATAGACGGATTCATCAACTCTCAGACGTAGCAGGAAATTTGCAAAACCAAAATCCGTGTCCTTCAACCCCTCAACAATTGCGGCGCGTCCAGAGATTACATTAGTGCCTGAACCACTTGATTTCACGACGAGTACGTCGCGGTTCTTTAGTGTCTTGCCCTGGATTTTGGGAATCGGTATTGAGCGTAGAGGAGCAGAATCGTATCTAATGACCCCATTCGCTTTTATATCAGCGACACGAATAACGGGTATACCGTTTGTTCCTGTTGGATCGGTTCCCCATTCTCCCGAATCGCACAACGTCAGCACATTTTCCAAGCGCGTCAACTGGTAAGTCATTTCGATTTCAAGTTGTCCATCAAGGTATTAGCACGTACGGTGATTTCTTCTTCTACTTCTACAACTTCGCGTAAAATAGTTTTCGCATCATCGTGTATCGTCGCATCAACCGTCACCGCTTTGTAGCGTCCAATGTTCAAGAAATAATCGTTCTCGATAATCTTGCTCTTTGCTACACGGAAACTATTCGCACCTTCTGCGCGCGTCGGAAATTTCGCCAGCACATCGGGAATGTCGTTCGCCTCGATCGGCGTGCGCTTGTCGTCTAATGAAAACCCATCGGCGGTGAGATCGTAAAACCAGACGAATGACTTTTTTCCGTCCTCCGTCTCGCGGCGCGGTCCTCCGTCGTTCTTCTCAAACACCAACACCGCCGTGCCGACACCCGAGTACGGCTTGAACACGCCCGACGGCAAATTGACGACCGCTTGCAAATCACATTCGGTCAATAACATCTCGCGCACCTTGCGCGCCGATTTGGTCGAGCCAAACAAAACGCCGTTCGGCACAATCACGCCGCCTCGCCCGCCTGGGTTCAAATGATCGATGAACCATTTGAGGAACAGCAATTCCGTGTCGCGTGTTGGCAGGTTGATGTCAGCCAGAATGCTTTCTTTTTGAATCGTCCCCGCAAACGGCGGATTCGCCAGTAGGATGTCGAACGTCTCACCAGGATAACCGCCCTTGAGCGACGTGGTCAGCGGATTGAAAAACTGGATACGCGCTTTTTCCAAGCCGTGCAGATAGAGATTCAAAATCGCGATCTTGACCATATTCGCGTCATTGTCGAATCCCGTGAACGCTTGCTCTTCCAAGAATTTCCACTGCGCGGGTTTGAGCAAATCGCCTTCGTATCTGCCGCGCGCAATGCTCGCCGCTGAACTGTGTTGCTTCAGAATGTGATTGAATGCGCCGATGCAAAAACCCGCCGTGCCGACGGCGGGGTCGCAAATGCGATGATGCGGTTGCGGATCGACGAGCGCGACGATCATCGCGATGATGTGACGCGGCGAGAGAAATTGTCCGTTCGTGCCCGACATCGAGAGTTTGCTCAAGAGGTATTCGTACATCTCACCTTTGAAATCAATCCCCTCATGCTCGGCAAAATCCATCTCGTTGATCGCTTGCACGACGGCGCGCAACGTGGGGCGGTCGTAGATTTTCAGCGTCGCGCGATTGAACAACAACCTGCCCGTCTCGGACATGCTTGGCAATTCGTACAGTTTTTCAATGCCGTCACGAATCGAATTATATAGTTCGTCGCCCGTCAGCGTGACAAAATTGCTCCATGCATAACGTGCCCAACTGCCCGCAAAGATGCGCTTGTATTTGCGGTCGAGCACGGCGCGCTGTTCGTCCTTTTCGCTCAGCAGACGGAGAAAGAAAAGGTACGACAATTGCTCGATGGAATCCATCGGGTTGTTGACACCGCCCGACCAAAGAATGTCCATCAACTGATCGACTTTGCTTCTCAAGCCCGACGACTGGAAATTGATCGCGCCATTGGTTTGCGCGGAAACGGAAACGGGCATTAGTTGGCTACTCCATACAACGATTGACGAACGAGCGACGACTGCCGCAAGGCGTCAAACGCTTTATCGCGGTCCGCGAATTTAATCAGCGCGGACAAGCCACCCAGCGGATTGAACATCGACGAATCGAACAGATGCACGTCGCCGTCGAGAAATTGTTTCATCGCCATTGGGTCATCGGCGATAAGATGCGCGATTGCACCCAGCCAGCGTTGTTCTTGGTAGCGCAGATTGAATCTCGCGGCGATGGAATCGACGGTGTCCGCAATGATGCGCTCTTTCGTCGGCAGTGGTTTCTTGCCGAGGGCATTATACACGAACGCGGGTGTGGGCGCAGGCACGCCGTACGACTGCACGAGTTTGTCAGCCGAGTAGAACATTTCGGGTCGATGGAAGAATCGCTCCTGCAAAATCGTCTCGACCAAATCGTCGTCTTCGATGGCAACCGCTTGCTTGAAATCGGGTTGCTGGTCGGCAAACGATTTGAGATCGCGCTCGAACGAACCGCGATACGTCATCACGTCCACTTTCTCGCCGTTCGGTCCGATGATGCGAACGTCAACGGCTTGCACAATGTCCGTGCCTTGCCAGATCGGAACGACGCGCGGCGGTTTGGGTGGTGTTGGCTCGCCGCCCAAATCGGCGGAAGGATCGTATTCTCCGCGTTGGTCGTGCGCCAACGCAGTATCAGGCGATGCCTCGCGCGTGCGTGGACGCGGTAATTTGAGCGGCATCGAGTAATCGTACTTGTCCTCAAAATATTCGCACACACCGCAGAAATCGAGCAAGTAGAAATTGTCCTTCTCGTATGCCGTGTTGCCGATTTTGAAGGTGTACCGCCGCGTGCCGCGCCCTTTGATTTGAATGTATTCCGTCGGCGAAAAGATGGGACGCATTAACGCGACGTTGAGCAATGGCTTGCAGTTGTAACCTGTCGAAAGCATATCAACCGACTCCGCGACGCGCTCAGTGCGCTTGCCGTCGCGGAAATCTTTCGCAATGATTGAGGAATCGGGAATGCGTGACGTGATGGTGACCGCAATCCCAGGTTGTAGTTCGTTCAAGATTTTGGTCAGGCTCGTCGCGTGCGTTTGGTTCACCGCAAAGATAATCGACTGACCAATTTTGCCATCGGGTGCTTGCTTGGCATGTTTCAAAAACGCTTCGCACATCACACGGTTGCGTTCGGGCGTGAAAATCTTGCGCTCCAAATCCTGAATCTTGACGTTCTCAGTTTGCTCGTCGATCACAACTGCCCAGCCAGTCTCTGCTAACGTCTTGGTCGTAATGTCCGTGCGAATGTCGTGGATGACAGGCATACAGAGGAACGGACCTTCGGGGTCGTTCACCGCGTCGAGAATGTCATAGCGAAATGTCGGCGTCCCTGGCTCGCACCCGAAATAGTGGTACGTATCGCGCAACTGCCGCGCTTCAAGTGCTTTGGGGTTCTCGGCTTCCAAGCGATCAACGTCAATATTTTTCAAGTACGCTTTCGGCGTGGCGGTCAGACCGATGCGCGTCGCTTGAAAGAACTGCACCACCTCGCGCGCATCGCCATAGATCGAGCGGTGCGCTTCGTCGTTGATGACCAGATCGAAATGGAACGGGGTGAATTCTTCGCGGAAACGCCGATTGACTAGGAGCGATTGAATCGTGGCGACGACGACGCTCGACCCCAGCAATTCCATTGGCTTGAGCCGCGCGGTCTTGAAGATGACAGGGCTGTACTCGCGCAAGATGACGTTGAAATCTTCCATCGCTTGCTTCGCCAGTTCGATACGATCCACGATGAAGAGCACGCGTTCGGCGCGGCGCGTTTTCAGAAAGCGGCGAATGAGCGCAGCGCACAGCAAGGTTTTGCCCGTGCCTGTTGCCATCTCTAAGAGGAATTTGCGTTTGCCTTGCTGGTCGAACTGACGTGAGATTTCATCAATCGCGCGAATCTGATACCTGCGCAATCTGATTTCAGGATTGAGCGCCTGGAGATAAACAGGGGTGATGATTTCAGTCTGCAATGCGCGCGGCGGTTGGAGATTTTTCAGCCGCAAACGTTCGAGGTCGGCACGCGAGGGCAAGCGCTCGATGCGGTACGCATCGCGTTCATCGGCGCGCTCGTAATTCCAGAACCAATGCTCGCGGCCGTTGGAGAGAATCACAAATGGAGCTTTGAGATTTTCGGCATAACCGCGCGCCTGCTCCTTCGCATCGTATGGGTCTTCGTCTTCTCTCTTCGCCTCGAGCACGCACAAAGGACGCAAAAGCGAATCGAGCAGAATGTAGTCGGAACGACCACTCTTTCCGCTAACTTCAAGGCGAACTTGCTTCGTGTCGAGCAGGTCCCAATCACTGTCTTTCAGTGCTTGGTCGATCAGAACGCGTGCAAAAGCCTCAGGTGTGTGAGGCATCAATCTCCTCCAATCAAATCCACCGGTAACTCGCCACCTTGCTCGCCGTCAGCGGCAGCATCACGGTTGGTGGCGCACACACTCCGCCAGATCACGCCGCGCTGAGGTAAACAAGAAAACACTTGACATGGCACCGCCAATATGTTAAAGTGTGCGAGTGTGAAGGGAGGTGATCAACGTGGCAAGGACGGCGACGCAGAAGAAATCCGTGCGAATCAAAAAAGCCGCCGAGATCTTGGATGTGAACCCCATGACCGTGCATCGCTATTTCGATGCCGGCAAGCTCAAGGGTTATCGCACGTCTCACGCCAAGACCGCGCCCATCATGATCTATGTTTCTAGCGTCGTGAAATTCGCGAAAAAAGAACAAGGGCGGGACGTGACGCTGTAAACTAGCGCCGCGTCCTCGCCCTCAGCAATGAGTTCCGCCAGCGTGTGACGACGCGGGCAGAACGATTCTCCGCAGACTGTGGGCAGTCTGCTAGCCCACCTCTTGCGAGGTGGCATGGCTGGGAGACAAGGATTCGAACCTTGATTGCCTGATCCAGAGTCAGGTGTGCTACCATTGCACCATCTCCCAACGCGATTCTATTCTATCACAACTCACGGTGATTTGCAAAACGCGCTTGACCGCCGCGCTGAATCGTGCTAAACTGAAGCTAGATAATCGAATAGATCACGGGGAGCTCGGATCAAGACGGGCTGAGAGGAAGACCAAATGTCTTCGACCCACTGAACCTGATCTGGATAATGCCAGCGGAGGAAGATGGAATGAATTCTATCGCCGCCGGATCAGGGCGGCGATTTTCGTTTCATGCGGCAAGGAAAGACCAATGGCTACACTTACCGATACAGGGCACAAGTTGTTTCCCAAAATTCAAGCGCCGCCGGAATGGGGCATCGAGCCGGTGCCGCCGGCGCAGCGCGTGCTCGGCTTGCTCGATTACGGCGTACTGTGGGGCGACCTCGGCATCGGGCTGCTCGTTATTTTGGCGGGCACGTTCCTCGTCCCGGGTCTCGGCTTGGGTGACGCGCTGCTCGCGATTGCCATCGGCAGCGTTCTCGGCGCGCTGATGCTCGCGCTCATCGGCGCGATCGGCAGCGACAACGCGATTCCGACAATGGTGCTGCTGCGTCCCGTGCTCGGCGCGCGCGGCTCATACCTGCCGACTGCGCTGAACGTCCTGCAACTCATCGGCTGGACGATTTTTGAATTCGTCGTGATGGGCGTCGCCGCGAATGCGATCAGCCAAACAATTTTCGGCGCATCGAGTTTCGCGCTGTGGGCGGCGGTGTTCGCGGCGATTGTCATCCTGATGGGCATCGGCGGACCGATCGGCGTCGTCCGGCAGTGGCTCGAGAAATTCGCAGTGTGGATCGCGCTCGCCACCGGCGCGTGGCTGACATTCCATTTGCTTACGACGTACGATTTTCGCGCGCTGCTGGCAAAACCCGGCGACGGCTCACTGCCCTTCTGGGTCGCCGTCGATCTTGTGATCGCGCTGCCGATTTCGTGGCTGCCGCTCGTCGCCGATTACAACCGCTTTGCGCGGCAGACGCGCCACGCGTTCTGGGGAACCTTCGTCGGCTTTTTCATCACGAACTTTTGGTTCCTCGCCATCGGCGCGATGGCGCTCTTGGGCGCAGGCGTCGCGCAAGAGCCGAAAGAATTCGCCAGCGCGATCGCGCTGACCGCGGGCTGGATCGCGCTCTTGATTCTACTCGCCGACGAAACGCACAACGCATGGGCTGATCTTTACTCGTCCGCCGTCTCGCTGCAAAACGTTTTTCCGAAAGTGAAACAGCGCTGGCTGATTCTCGGTCTCGGAGTTTTCTGCTACCTCGTCGCCGTCGCGCTCGACATCACACAGTATCAGAATTTTCTCTACTTGATCGGATCGTTCTTCGTCCCGCTCTTTGGAGTGCTTGTCGCAGATTATTTTTTGTTGCACCGCAGACAATATAAAAGCGATGAACTCTACAAACCGCAAGGCGCGTACTGGTATCGCGGCGGCGTGAACGTGTGGGGATTGCTCGCTTGGATTGTCGGAATCGCCGCGTATCACATCACGAATCCGACGACGCTTGGCGCATTCGTCGCGGACTGGCCCAAACTAATTCCCAGTTCGCTGACCGCGTTCGGCGGATCGATGCCGAGCTTTGTCGTGGCGTTCGCGCTCTACGCCGTTCTGGGATTTATGTTTTTGAAAGAAAAATAATCGGACACTGATCAACGTGGACGAACGCTGATTTTATTTTTCGATCCGCGTTTGTCCGCGGCTATCCGCGTCCTAGTTTTGGAAGGAGAAAAAACTCGTGTCCAGAAATAATCGAAACGAATTTGGTGTAACCGCCGCTGAACTCGCGATGCGGATTCGCGCCCAGCATCCGCTGCTTCACCACATCACCAACTTTGTCGTGATGAACGAGACTGCGAACGCGACACTCGCCGTCGGCGCGCTGCCGGTGATGGCGCACGCGAAAGAAGAGGTCGCCGAAATGGTCGCGGCGGCGGGCGCGCTCGTGCTGAATCCCGGCACGCTCACGCCCGAATGGGTCGAAGCGATGCTGATCGCCGGCAAGCGCGCGAACGAGCTCGGTGTGCCCATCGTCTACGATCCGGTCGGCGTCGGCGCGACCAAACTCCGCAACGAAACCGGTCAGAAATTCCTCGCTAACCTGCGCCTCGCCGTCGTGCGCGGCAATTCCGGCGAAGTGGGCGCGCTCGCCGGCGCGGGTGGCATCGTCAAGGGCGTCGAATCCGTCGAAGGCGTCCGCGACCCGGTCGGCGTCGCCAAGAATCTCGCGAGCAAATACAACACCGTCGTCGCGATCACCGGCAAGCGCGACATTATTTCCGACGGCACACGCGTGATGGGCGTGGACAACGGGCACGCGATGCTCAAGACGATCACCGGCACCGGCTGCATGGCGACGACGATGATCGGCGCATTCTGCGCGGTCGAAAAAGATTATCTCGTCGCCACAACCGCCGCGCTCGCGTGCTACGGGCTGGCGGCGCAGCATGCCGCGCGTCGCGCCAAAGCACCCGGAAGTTTTCGCGCCGCGCTGCTCGACGCGATCTATCAACTGACGCCGGCGCAAATCAAAGCCGGCGTGAAGGTAGTGAGGTTGGAATGACAGAAACTCACGTCGACTATTCGCTGTACGTGCTCACCGACGCGCAACTCTCGCGCGGGCGGTCACATCGCCAGGTTATTGAGGCGGCAATTCGCGGCGGCGCGACGATGGTGCAGTATCGCGAGAAAAATGCGAGCACGCGCAAGATGATCGACGAGGCGTTAGAGCTGCGCGACCTGTGCCGCGCGCACGGCGTGCCGTTCATCGTCAACGACCGCGTGGACGTTGCGCTCGCGGTCGACGCGGACGGCGTACATGTTGGGCAAGATGATATGCCCGCGTCGCTCGCGCGCAAGTTGATCGGACGCGGCAAGATTCTTGGCGTGTCGGCGGAAAACGTCGAGCAAGCGCGCGCGGCAATTGCAGACGGCGCGGACTATGTCGGCGCGGGCGCGATTTTTGCCACCGCGACGAAAGCGGACGCGAACAAGCCCATCGAGATTGCCGGTCTGTTGCAGATCGCGCGCGTGTGCACGATTCCGATGGTCGGGATCGGCGGGATCAACTCTTCCAACGCGGCGAGCGTGATCCGCGCCGGCGCGGCAGGGGTCGCGGTCGTCTCCGCGATTGTCAGCGCGGACGATGTGGAACGCGCCGCGCGAGAATTGAGAAAGATCGTGGACACCGCTAAGGAGAATTTATGATTGCTTTGACTTGTGCCTCAAATCTGAAATCATAAATCGAAAATCATAAATGAAAATTGACGAACTCGGCGAGTTTGGTTTGATCGACCGCATCCAGCGC
>VFSW01002318.1_pt1 | contig 28768 bp, 26 predicted proteins | sample 5358111 | NCBI WGS metagenome assembly VFSW01 (sample SAMN11554181, study PRJNA540505) | mine drainage metagenome | isolation source: sediment from site ElyBrook_90M | place: USA: Ely Copper Mine, Vershire, VT | collected 2017 | reverse complement strand
TTTTTTTCGATTGCGCTAAACATCGGCTTTTTTCTATGTTATTTTCGGCGCCGAGTTTAAATGACGGGCAATCGCAACCCGCGTTTGCAAAACACTCTAGGAGATTGAAATGGCGAAAAAGAATGCAGCACCGACCAAGTCGGAGATTCTGGCGAACATTTCCAAGGAAACGGATCTCACGAAGAAACAGGTCGGAGCCGTGTTTGATTCCCTGTCCGCCGCGATCAAGAAGAGTCTTCGCAGTCACGGGCTGTTTACGATGCCGGGACTTCTGAAGATGAAGGTCGTCAAGAAGCCGGCGACCAAGGCGCGCGAAGGCGTGAATCCGTTCACCGGCGAGAAGATGATGTTCAAGGCAAAACCGGCGAGCAAGAAAGTGCGGATCGCCGCGCTCAAGAACCTGAAGGAATTCGTAAACTAAGACGCACTGATCGGTCCGGAGCGGCTGACGCGCCTCAGGCGCTCCGGATTGCGCCGATCACTTCATCGCGCAGATCGACCAGGCGGCCGTGGAAGAAATGCCCCACGCCGGGGATTAGGCGCAGAATCGGCGCCGGTTTGACGGTCTTAGCCCAGGATTCGACGGCTCGAGGGTCGACGACCTCGTCCGCATCGCCTTGAACCACCACCCAGGGACAATCCGGCCCGGCGAGCGTCGAGAAGTCGAAGCGGCCGATGGGTGGCGCAATCAGAATCATCCGCTCCACCGCAAGACGCTGCGCGGCGCGCATCGCAACGTAGGCCCCGAAAGAAAACCCCGCCAGCACCAACGGCCTGCCGGGCCACCGGCGCCGCCCCCAGTCGGCAACGGCCATCGCGTCCTCGGTTTCACCAAGGCCATCGGCGTAGGTACCCAAGCTCGCGCCAACGCCGCGAAAATTGAAGCGCACGGTCGGTAGCGCGCCCGCGCGCAGCGCACGCGCGACTGTGGTGACCACCTTGTTGTCCATCGTGCCACCGAACAGAGGATGTGGGTGACAAACCAGCGCGTAGGCATCGCCCTCACCGCCAGGGTCCTCGATGACCGCCTCCAGGGGTCCTGCGGGTCCATCGATCATGAGGAATTCCGCGCCCGGGATCTGCGCGTTCATTGGATGCCGACCAGCTCGACCTCGAACAGCAGTGTGGCATTGGGGGGAATCACGCCCTGCGCACCGCGCTCGCCGTAAGCGAGAGCCGGCGGGATCACCAGGCGTCGGCGCCCGCCGACGCGCATGCCGACCAAGCCCTCGTCCCATCCCTTGATCACGCGCCCGGCGCCGAGTTTGAAGCTGAGCGGAGCGCGCCCGAGCGAGCTGTCGAATTGACGGCCTTTGTCCTGCGGTGCCGACGGGTCATAGATCCAGCCCGTGTAGTCGACGACGGCCGTCTCTCCGGCGTGGATCGGCGCACCCTCTCCACGGCGCAGATCGAGGATTTTCAGCGTGACGGGCGCCGCCGTCGCTCTCGCAAGGTGGGCCGGCCTACCGTGGCAGGCTGTGATCAGCCCGCAAAACAACCAAGGCAGCATCCATCGGCGCATCGAAGTCCCTTCGCGGTTGACTGATTGTGCAGTCTAGCGCGAGTAACCGTCGGCGGGGCAGCCAGGCGAGCAGACCGAGCATTCGGTACCGGAGCACGCCGAACAAGTCGTCCATCTCGTCCAGCAACTGCAGCGCTCGCTCCATAGGGCCCGGATGATAGCCGCCGCCATTGCCCACAGGCGTGAGTGCGATCACAACTTCAGCCGCCGACGGCGGGGCACTCGAGCGCTATTTCTTCTCGTTCCAACTGGTGCGCATCTTGTCGGCCCAGTTCTTGTAGCTGTGCCAGTTGTACAGATCGTTGGTGATCGCCGCATGGCGCCCACCCATCTTCGCGCCACGCTTCAGCGGTTCGGCATACGCCTCGTCACCGCGCTCTTGCCCGGGCGGGGGACTTGGAGCGCGGCGATCGATGCCGCGAAAACGGGACCTGGGTTTGATGTCGCTCATCGGAAACACCTGTTTGGACGATTTCACGTTAAGTCCCGCCGGCGGTGACCGACAGGAACTGTGTCACAGGGGGAGCGGCCACGTCACCGCCGTCCGGTGAGCATTGCGATGCGCCTCTCAGAGGCCGACACGGTAAGTTAAATCGCCCTCAGGCGACGAGACGGTAGCAGGGGCGGTATTCGCCACCCGCAAGCTTCATGCGCCGCTGCGCGACGAAGGAGCGCAACAGCCGATCGAGCGGCTCCATGATCGAGGCTTCCCCGTGCAAATCGAACGGCCCGTGGCGCTCGATCGCGTTGATCCCGTATTCCTTGACGTTGCCGGCGACGATTCCGGAGAACGCCCGGCGCAGATCGGCGGCGAGTTCGTGGACCGGTTGATCACGCGCGAGACGCAGCGCGCGCATCGCCTCGTGCGTCACCTCGAAGGGCCGCTGGAATTCCAACGGTATTTTCAGCAGCCAGTTGAATCCGAAGGAATCACTCACCGCTCGGCGATGATCGCGGACCTGTGCGAGCCCTTGCATGAGCGCGCGCGCGACCGCCGCGGGGTCATCGAGAATGATCTGGTAGCGCGACCGCGCCGCCTCACCGAGCGTCGCGGCGATGAACTCGTCGATCTGCCGGAAGTATTCCGCGCTGCCGGCGGGGCCGGTGAAGACCACCGGGAACGGCAGCTGGCGGTTGGCCGGATCGAGCAGGATCCCGAGGAGATAGAGGATCTCCTCGGCCGTGCCCGCGCCACCCGGAAAGACGACGATGCCGTGACCGAGACGGACGAAAGCCTCCAGGCGCTTCTCGATGTCCGGCATGATCACCATCTGGCTCACGATCGGATTCGGCGGCTCCGCCGCGATGATTCCGGGCTCTGTCAGGCCAAGATACCTGCCGCGGGTGATGCGTTGCTTCGAGTGCCCGATCGTCGCGCCCTTCATCGGGCCTTTCATGGCGCCCGGACCGCAACCCGTACAGACATCGGCTCCCCGCAGGCCGAGTTCGTAGCCGACACGCTTGGTGTAGTCGTACTCCTCGCGGACGATCGAGTGCCCACCCCAGCACACGACCAGGTTCGGCCTGACCTGCGGCTCGAGCACCCGCGCATTGCGCAGGATGTGGAATACCGCATTCGTGATGCCGGTCGATTCGAGCAGGTTGAACCTGCCGCTCTCGACGATCTCGTTGGAAATGAAGACCACATCGCGAAGCACCGCGAACAGATGCTCCTTGATGCCGCGAATCATCACGCCGTCGACGAAAGCGCTCGCCGGCGCGTTCTGGATCTCGAGCTTGATGCCCCAGGCTTCGCGCACGATACTGACGTCGAAATCCCGGTACTTCTCCAGGATCACCCGCGAGTCGTCGATCTTGCCGCCCGAGTTCAGGACCGCCAGGGCACACTTGCGGAACAGCGGATACAGCCCGCCTTGGCCGGCATCGAGGAGTTTGGCGATCTCATGCTGCGACAGGTGTTCCAGACTGCCCTTGGGGGCGACCCGCGCATTGACGACGTCCGAGGAGAGGATTTCGGTTTCCACGTGCGCTCGGTCCGGATCTCTAAGGGTAGATGTCGATCGGAATGCCCGGCCGGGTCCGCATCCACACCTCGATCATGTTCGAATCGGACAGGGCGATACACCCATTGGTCCAGTTCTGCGTCCGGTAGTAGGCGGCCGGATAGCGCGGTGTGTTCGGCGTCCCGTGAATCATGATGTCGTCACCCGGGACCCAATGGTGGCGCTTGGCGCGCGCCAGATCCCGCTCGTTCGGATAGGACACCTGGATGGAGAGGAAATAATCGCTGTGCGGGTCACGCCTGCCGAGCACATAACGCCCTTCCGGAGTCCGGAAATCATCTTCCCGCTCCTTCGGCCCGTGCGGATCCAGGCCGAGCTCTATCGGATAGGCGCCCAGCAACTGTTTGCCATGATAAAGGTAGAGCTCATGGGCGGCCTTGCGCACGACGATGCGGTTCGCATACCAATGCGCCGTCATGGGCGCCGCGAGCACCGGCGCCGCGCAGACCAGCGCACTGAGAATCCAACCAAGACCGGCTCCGGCCGGCACGCCCGAGCGGAAGCGCAATCGCATGTTCATCGGTCAATTATAATCATGATCGCTGCGCAGCGGTGAAGCCACATTACCCCATGAAGCACCGACAGGCGTATCCTCGCACGACACCGATGACACGACTCGCATACTCCCGCCGGCGGGCAAGCCGGAACGTGCTATGGCCGGTCCTGCTCGCGCTGCTCGGCGCCTGCAGTGCGCATAAGCCGACGGCTTGGCGGCTCACTGACGTTCGCGGGCACCTGCCGGACCTGCGCTTTCACCTGTTGAATGGCCAGGGTAGCACCGTCACACAACGCAATTTCCTCGGCAAGGTGGTGGTTCTCTATTTCGGCTACACGCACTGTCCCGACGCCTGCCCGCTGACGATGACCCATCTGCACCTGGTGATGCAGAAGCTCGGGCCCCTGGCGCGAGAGGTGCGCATCTTGTTCGTCAGCATCGATCCGGCGCGCGACACCCCGACCGTCGTCGGCCGGTATGCCGCCGCCTTCGACTCCCGGGCGGTCGGCTTGACCGGCACCATGAGCGAGATCGAAACCCTCGCCAAGCGCTACCGCATGGCCTTCAACCGCGGGCAGGACCTCGGCAACGGCGCGTATGAGGTCAACCACAGTTCCGCGATCTACGTCTTCGATCGGCGCGGACGCGCGCGTTTGCTGGCCAGTCCGGCCGACAGCAACGCCGATATCGTCCATGACCTGCGAATCCTCATCGGCCCGGAGCAACCATCATGAACAAGTTCCTGCGCGGACTGTCCGCGACCACGATGCTTTTGGTCGCGGCATCCGTCTCTGCCGCCACGCTGCAGGTACGGCACGCCTGGATACGCGTACTGCCGGAGGGATTGCCGGCCGCAGGCTACGCGAGACTCGAGAACCAAGGCGACAAACCCATTGCGCTGGTCGGCGCACTCAGCGCCGCGTACCGGGCGGTCATGCTGCACCGGAGCGTGACCACCGGGGGCATGTCGCGCATGACCATGGTTCGACGCTTGACCGTGCCGGCGCACGGCACGGCATCCCTCTCCCCCGGGGGCTATCACATGATGCTGATGCACCCCCTGCGCCCCATCAAGCCCGGGGACCACGTGAAATTGACCTTGCTGTTCGCCGACGGCAGCCGCGAAACCGTCGAATTCCTGGCAAGGCCGGCGAACGCGAGCGGCGATCGTTGAACGGTGCCGCCTAGGCCGCTCGCCTGCCCCTCAGCCGGCCGCGCGAGGACAATGAAATCCAGTGGCTCATGGCGACGAGCGCGCCGAGCACGCTCATCATCGCACTCGGAATCCACAAGATGAGGCCGCCGATCTGTTGCGAGCGCAGCGCACTGATGCCGGCGAACGCGCGCCCGCACAGATCGTAGAGCGGGAACAGATCGCGGCGCGTGAAGGTGATGTAGGCGCCGATCAGGATCTGCGGCACCGCGACGATCAGTGAGATGAACACCCGCACCCCGGGCGCGAGCCGCGCAGGCGGATGGGGACGTCGGTCCAGCACGAGCCACCAGAACAACAGACCATCCACCGTGACGCTCCAATTCATGAGCCGGTAGATCCGCCAGTCGAGCATCGCGATGAAATGCAGTGAAGGCCACAGCCACAGGTAGATGATCCCGAAGAACATGAACGCCGCCACCCATGGATTCAACAGCACGTCGAGAAGGATGCGCAGCGCCGGCAGTCGCGAGAAACCACGCCGAAGCCGGATTCTCCATGCGAGCGGCAGCGCGGCGCGCAACGCCGGGCCGGGGGAGGCAAGCATGATCAGGAACGGACCGAGATGGTGCAGCACCAAATGCTGCAGTCGATGTATGAAGAATTCCCGCTCGGCGTAGTAGTCCACCTGCGTCTGCAAGGCGATATAGATGAGCGCCAAACCGCTCCAGAAAGCGATCTGCCGCCACACTCCGCAGGGTCGCCGGATCGACCCACGCCCGTAGGCGATCGCGGTCGCGGCGACGACGAGGATCACGGTTGGCGAGAATTCCCAGGGCAGCAGGCCGTACAGCAGGTCCATGCAGGAGACATTACCTGAGCCCACGGGGGATCGGTACCCGCGTTGCGCCCGATGCCCGGACGTTGCATTAACAGGGGCTCAAGTCCCGATCCCGAACGCCGATACCAAAAGGGCGTAGTTACCAACTTCCCGACGGCAGGCGCCGATCCTCGCGCCACCGCACCGGGGATCCCGGAGAAGCCGATGGTGAATGATCTGGATCAATCGCATCCCCCGGGGGATACCCTGAACCGCTTCTTCATGGAATTCCCGCTGGCGCTCGCGACGCTGCGTCCGGACGGCAGCATCGAACGGGTCAACTCGCGCTTCGAGCAGCGCTTCCTCGCCGAGCGCACGCACCGCACCGATGCGAAAGTCACCGCGGAACGGCCCGACTGGATCGCGACCACCGAGCAGCTGCGGGACCGCGCGGGACCGCTGCTCACGGTGCACTCGCAGACGACGCCGTTCGGCGAGCGCGTAATCGCGGCGCTCGAGCTCGAGGATACACTCGAATATGCGGCCGAGTTGGAACGGCTGCAGACGCGCTTGCTCGAACTCGAGCATATGAGTTCGACCGATCACCTCACCGGCGCATGGAACCGGTCCTATTTCGACCGCGCGATCCCCGCCGAGATTTCCCGCAGCGAACGCTACCGACAGGCGCTGTCCCTGCTGCTGATCGATGTCGACCACTTCAAGCGAATCAACGACGAGCATGGTCACCAATGCGGCGATCAGGTGCTGCGGGAGCTGACTCGCGTGATGCAAACGCACATGCGCGCCTGCGATCTCGTGTTCCGCTGGGGTGGCGAGGAATTCGTCGTGATGACGCCCGGCGGCGGCTATAGGGCGGCGGCTCGGCTTGCCGAGAATCTCCGCAGCCGCATCGCCGCGCACGACTTTCCTTCGGTCGGCCACCTCACGGTGAGCGCCGGCGTCGCCGAGCATACGGCGGCCGAGGATCCTGCCGCATGGTTTCGCCGGCTCGATGAGGCGCTGTACGCGGCCAAGACACAGGGCCGTAACCGCATCGTCGCCGACCGTCGCGGCCAGTCGGACGATTGGGCGGGCGAGCGCTGCGCCTCGCCGCTGCGCCTGATCTGGCAGGAAGCCTACGAGTGCGGTGAACCGCAAATCGACATTCAGCACCAGCAACTCTTCGAACTCGCGAACGCGCTGATCGACGCGTCAATGAGTCAGCAAACGACGGCAGGCCGCTTCGAGCCGGCCCTGAACCGGCTGCTGACCCACATCGCCAGGCACTTCGCCGACGAGGAGATGCATCTCCTCAAGCGCGGCTACGCACATCTGCGGGCTCACCAAGGCGCGCACAGCCGGCTGCTCGCGAAGGCCACCGAATTGAGCGCGCAATGCCGCGAAAAAGCCCCGAAGGTCGGCGCCTTGGTCGAGTTCCTGGCGCATGAGGTCGTCGGACACCACATCCTCGAGACGGATCGGGACTTCTTCCCGCTGTTCAGGCAGGTCGGCTATCCTGAGAACGCGATGCCGGCAACCGCGATCGTGTCCTAACGAATGACCTGAAAACTCGGGCCACCGAGGCATCGCTGCCGCGCGTCCGGGCACCGCTGAAGAAGGCCCACGGTCTGCACTGCTGGCTTGACTGCGATCCGCCTAAACCGTTTACTTGAAATACCAGACGGTTGTGAGCAGCGCATCCACGGCGGCGTTCACGAGCCGCCGACAAGGCAAACGTGAATGACCGACAACCGCAAAAGCGACGATTTTTGCGCGCAACGCACCGCCGAGCTACGAGTCATCATCGAATCCGCGCAGCGGGAGTTGCGGGAATTGAGCGGCGCGGATTCGGCGATGCCGACGCACAACGGCGGTCCGTCGCGCGCGCCTGCCGAATCGCAACTTGACATATTGAACGCCCTGCCCGCGCACATCGCGCTGCTGGACTCGCGGGGCGTCATCGTGGCCGTGAACGAGGGGTGGCGGCGTTTTGCGGCGGCGAACATCCTGCGAAGTGCCGATTTTTGCGTCGGCCAGAATTATCTCGATCTATGCGAGCATGCGCACGGCGAATGCGCCGACGAGGCGCCGGCGGTCGCCTCCGGTTTGCGGCGGGTACTGCGCCGCGAGGCGCAGGACTTCGCGCTGGAATATCCCTGCCATTCCCCCACGGAAAAGCGCTGGTTTCGGTTGATGGCTGCCGCGTTGTCCGAGCAGCCCGATTCCGGTGTGGTGGTCATGCACATCAACGTCACCGACCGGCGCTTCGCAGAAGAAGGCCTGCGCAAGCTCACGCGGGCGGTGGAGCAAAGCCCTGCGACCATCGTGATCACGGATTTGGCGGGCAACATCGACTACGTGAATCCGAAGTTCACCGAGGTCACCGGCTATTCCGCGGCCGAGGTGATGGGGAAGAATCCCCGCATCATGCAATCCGGCAAGACCCCCCTCGAGACGTACCGCGCACTTTGGGCCACGATCACCGCCGGCAGGGAATGGCGCGGTGAGTTGCACAATCGGAAAAAGAACGGCGAAACCTACTGGGAGGAGGTGTCCATCGCTCCGGTGCAGGACGCCACCGGCAAGCCCACGCACTTCGTGGCGGTGAAGGAGGACATCACCGCGCGCAAACAGGAGGAAATGGTTCGAGCCTGGGAAAGTCGCGTGCTGGAGGCGGTTTCATCGGGCACCCCGCTGGCGGCGGTGTTAACGGAAATCGCTCTGGGTATCGAAGCGGCCATCGACGGAGCGATCGCGTCCATTTTGCTGCCGGATCAGGATGGCATGCACCTTCGCTGCGGCGCTGCCCCCAATCTGCCGGAGACCTACAGCCGTGCGATTCTCGGCGCTCCCATCGGTCCGGCGGCGGGTTCCTGCGGCACCGCCATTTACCGGCGCGAACCGGTGATCGTCGGCGACATCGAACAGGACCCGCTCTGGCGGGACTACCGCGAGCTCGCTGCCGCGCACGGTTTGCGCGCCTGCTGGTCCGTGCCCGTCATCAACGCCATGGGCCAGGTATTGGCTTCCTTTGCCGTGTATTACCGGGAACCGCGCCTGCCGCGTCCGCGGGATTTGGAGTTGATCCGACGTACGGTGTACATCACCGGCATCGCGGTGGAACGCGATCGCAAGGACAAGGAGCTGCGCCTGCTGGAGGCCTGCGTCGCGCGCTTGAACGACATCATTTTGATCACGGAAGCCGAGCCGATCGAGGGTGACGGTCCGCGCATTTTGTATGTCAACGATGCCTTCGTGCGGCGCACGGGGTATGCGCGGGAGGAGGCGATCGGCAAAACACCCCGCATACTGCAGGGGCCGAAGACGCAGCGGGACGCCTTGGATCGGATTCGAGTTGCGCTCAAGGCCTGGCAGCCGGTCCGTGAGGAACTGATCAACTATACCAAGTCCGGCGAGGAATTCTGGCTGGAACTGGACATCGTGCCGCTCGCCGATGAAAAGGGCTGGTTCACCCACTGGATCGCGGTGGAGCGTGATATCAGCGAGCGAAAGAAAGCGGAGGCTGCCACGCTGCAAGCGGCACGGCAACTTCGGGAATCCGAAACGCAATACCGGCTGCTGTTCAACAGCAACCCCCAACCGATGTGGGTTTTCGACGATGAGACGCTGCAATTTCTGGCGGTGAATCAGGCAGCCGTTGCTCACTACGGCTATTCCGAAGACGAATTCCTGGCCATGACCCTCAAGGACATCCGGCCGCCGGAAGAGGTGCCGTCGCTCATCGCGACGCTATCCACGAGCAGGGCCGCTGACAGGGAAGGATACGTCGGGGCGTGGCGCCACCGAAAAAAAGACGGAACCCTCATCGATGTCGAGATTGTGTTCAGCTTGATTGAATTCGACGGCCGGCGAGCTCGACTGACCTTGGCGCACGACATCACCGAGCGGCTGCGTGTGCAAAACGCCCTGGCGACGAGCGAGGCGGAATTTCGCAACCTCGCCGAGGCGATGCCACAGATCGTGTGGGTCACGAATGCCGACGGCTCGGTTCTTTATTTCAACCGTAACTGGATGCAGTACACGGGCTACTCGCTCGACGAGGGTTTTGGCGATGGCTGGATCGTCGCCATCCATCCCGACGACCGCCAGCCGGTCTTGGACGCATGGCAACGCGCCACGTCCACGCTCGACACCTACTCGATTGAGTGCCGGCTGCGCCGAGCGGACGGCGAGTACCGCTGGTGGCTCATTCGCGGCGCGCCGCAAAGGGATGCGGTCGGCAAGGTGCTGAAATGGTTCGGCACCTGCACGGATATTCACACCCTCAAGCAGGCGGATTTGGAAATCTCGCGCATCAACCGGGCACTCAAGCTCTTGAGCGGCTGCAACGAGGCCCTGGTCCGCGCGGATAACGCCCGGAACCTGATGCTCGCCGTCTGCCAGATGGCCGTGGACATCGGCGGCTACCGGATGGCCTGGGTGGGCTACGCCCAGAAGGACGCGGACAGCCGCATCGCGCCAGTGGCGCACGCGGGCGCGGAAGATGGGTTTCTTTCGGAAATCAAGCTCAGCTGGGATGAGAGCCATCCCGGCGGCCAGGGCGCGGCGGGTCGCTGCATCCGTCTTGGCGAAGCGGTCGTTTGCGAGGACATACAAGATCGCGGGTATTCCACCGTGTGGCGCCCCGCGGCCCAAGTGCGCGGCTATCGCGGCTTCATCGCGCTGCCGTTGAACGAGGCCGGCCGGACTTTCGGTTTGCTCGGCTTGTATACCGCCGGGGTGATCGAACGCAACGAGGAGGAACTGCAATTGCTGCGGGAACTCGCCGATGATCTGGCCTTCGGCATCGCGCACCTGCAGACAACCGCGGAACAGAAGAGGGCGGACGCGAAGGTGCGCGAACAAGCCGCGTTACTGGACAGCGCGCATGACGCGATCATGGTCAAGGACATGCAAGACAGGCTTGTTTATTGGAACAAAGGCGCGCAGCAGCTCTACGGATGGACGGCGCAGGAGTCGCTCGGCAGCAAGTCTTGCGATTTGCTCCACGTCGATCCCGATCGATTCCGTCGAGCCTACGACATCGTCTTGGAACAGGGCGAATGGAAAGGCGAACTACACAAGCGCACCAAGAATGGGGTGGATGTCACCCTGGACGTCAGTTGGACGTTGGTTCGCGACGCAACCGGCGAGGCCACCTCCATTTTCGCCATCGACTCGGACATCACGGAAAAGCGGAAAATCGAAAGCCAGCTCCTGCGCGCCCAACGAATGGAAAGCATCGGCACGTTGGCGGGCGGAATCGCCCACGACCTTAACAACGTCCTTGCCCCCATCGTGATGTCGATCGAAGTGTTGAAGGACATCACCGCGCGCGAACAAGACCAGTATCTTCTCGACACGCTGCTGAGCAGCGCGTTGCGCGGCCGTGATCTCATCAAGCAAGTGCTCACTTTTGCGCGCGGCGTCAAAGGCGAGCGCGTCGCGGTCGATGTGGCGCATTTGCTGCGCGAACTCGTGAATGTTTTGCGGGACACGTTCCCGAAGAACATCCGCGTCGACTTCCAGGCGCCGCGCTCTGTTTGGTCGGTCTCGGGAGATCCGACGCAAATTCACCAGGTGGTGCTCAACCTGTGCGTGAACGCCCGGGACGCCATGCCCAAGGGCGGCGAACTGATCATCGCGACGGACAATGTCCGCCTCGACGATACTTCCGCGGGCTTGAGTCCGGACGCCCTTGCGGGTCCGTACGTGGTCATTACCGTCGAGGATAACGGCGTCGGCATGTCGCAGGCGCTGAAAGACCGGATTTTTGAGCCGTTCTTTACGACCAAGGACGTCGGTCAGGGGACCGGGCTTGGGCTCTCCACGACCATGGCCATCGTCAAGAGTCACGGCGGCTTTATCGTCGTTTACAGCGAGCTTGGAAGGGGCACGAAATTCAACGTGTACCTGCCGGCGGACGCATCCAAGGACCGGTCGGGGAAGGATATCGCCGGCACCGCCGTCTTGCCCAGGGGCAACGGCGAGTTGATCCTGGTGGTGGACGACGAACAAGCCCTGCGGACGATCGCCCAGTCGACGCTGCAACGATTCGGTTACAACGTCATGCTCGCAGCGAATGGCGCCGAGGCCATTGCGTTATACACCCGTCATCGTCAAGACATCGCCGTGGTCTTGACCGACATGTCCATGCCGATCATGGATGGACCGGCACTCTCGAGCGTGCTAAGAGACATGAGCCCCGGCGTTCGCATCGTCGGATCGAGCGGGCTTGCCGAAAGCTCCGGACGCGCTCACGCCCCCGGCGGCGTCGTGGAACATTTTTTGCTCAAGCCCTACACGGCGGAAGCCTTGCTAAAAACCCTGCGCGCGGTCCTCGACGGCAATTAGGCACCGCGATCCCTCGCGGGGTGCGCCCCGGCACGCTCAGCCGCACTTCGAATCCCCGCAGTTCAAGCACGTATTGCAGCCGTCCATCATGACGAGCGCCACGACGTTGCACTTCGTACACAGCTGCGCCCCCTCCGGGAACAGCGACTTGGAGAAGGCGTCGGTCTGCTTCGTGCGTGCCTCGAACTCGGCCCGCTTCTCCTGCACGAGCTTGCGCTGGTGCTCGTCGAGATCGGGCTTCTTCAACATGCCGATCGACTGCAGGTGCCGTTCGATCACGTAGCCGAGTTCGGCGATGGTCGACGGCATGTATTTGCCGCCGGGCTGCCAATAGCCGCCGCGCGGATCGAACACCGCCTTCAGTTCCTCCACGAGGAAGGTCGTGTCGCCGCCCTTGCGAAACACCGCCGAGATCACCCGGGTCAGGGCCACGATCCACTGGAAATGATCGAGGTTCTTCGAATTGATGAACACCTCGAACGGCCGCCGCTGCTCGTGTGCGGTACCCTCGTTGAGCACGATGTCGTTGATCGTCACGTACATCGCGTGGTCGGAAACCGGCGTCTTGATCTTGTACGTCGAGCCGATCAGCACCTCGGGCCGCTCGAGCTTCTCGTGCATCCAGATCACGTTGTCCGCGGGCTTCGCGGCCGGCGGCGGCGCCGGCGGCGGCGCCTCCTCGGTCGCGGGCTTGCGGACCCGGTACTTGGTGATCTTCTTGTCGATCTTGATGGGCGGCATCTCAGAACTTCCCATAGTAGCCTTCCTTGATCGCGTCGAAGAGATTGGCGGCGGTGTGGCGCTCGCCGTCGTATTCGATTTCCTGGTCGCCGCGCGCCTCGATTTCCGTGCCGTCTTCGAGCGTGAAAACGTAGGTCGTGCTCTTCAGGTCCTCCTCCTTGACGAGCACGCCCTGGAAGGCCTCGGGATTGAAACGGAACGTGGTGCAGCCCTTCAGCCCCTGCTCGTGGGCGTACAGGTAGATATCCTTGAAATCCTCGTACTTGTAGTCGGTCGGGACGTTCGCGGTCTTCGATATCGACGAATCGATCCACAGCTGCGCCGCGGCCTGGATGTCCACGTGCTCACGCGGGCCGATGTCGTCGGCGCAAAGAAAATACTCCGGAAGCCGCTCCGCCGGACTCTGGGAATCGGGCATCGCGCGCGGATTGACGAGTTCGCGATAGGCCAGCAATTCGAACGAGAACACGTCGATTTTTTCCTTCGACTTCTTGCCGACGCGAATCACGTTGCGAAAATAGTGATGCGCGAACGACGGTTCGATGCCGTTGGAGGCGTTGTTCGCGAGGGACAGGGATATCGTGCCGGTCGGCGCAATCGAGGTGTGATGCGTGAAACGGGCGCCGACCTCGGCAAGTTCGTCGACCAGCTCCGGCGCCGCCTCCGCGATGCGCTGCATGTAGCGGCTGTAACGCGCGTGCAGCACCCGTCCGGGTGCGCGGGCGCCGACGCGCCAGCCGTCGCGGACCATCTCGGGGCGCCTGCGCAGCATCTCCGGCGTGACCGTGAACTCCTCGGTCATGATCGGCGCCGGTCCTTTCTCGCGCGCCAGCTCGAGCGCGGCCTCCCAACCCGCGACCGCCATCTCGCGCGAAACGTTTTGCGTGAAGGCGACGGACTTTCGCGAGCCGTATTTCATGCACAACATCGTGATTGCCGAACCAAGCCCGAGGAAGCCCATGCCGTGGCGACGCTTGCGCAGGATCTCGTCGCGCTGAGGGGCGAGCGGCAGGCCGTTGATCTCGACCACATTGTCGAGCATGCGGGTGAAGATCTTGACGACCTTGCGGTAGGTCTCCCAGTCGAAACGGGCGTTGTCCGTGAACGGATCGAGCACGAACTTGGTGAGGTTCACCGAACCGAGCAGGCAGGAACCGTATGGTGGCAGCGGCTGTTCACCGCACGGATTGGTCGCACGGATGTTCTCGACCCACCAATTGTTGTTCATCTCGTTGACCCGGTCGATCAAGATGAATCCCGGTTCCGCGAAGTCGTAGGTCGACGACATGATCAGATCCCAGACGCGGCGCGCCGGCAGCGTCTTGTAGATCCGGCAGGCGACCAGACCGGCTTCGTTGGTGACGTAGCCGCCCGTGTACGGCCAATCGCGCCAGACGAACTTCGAAGGATCGGCGATGTCCGGACGGTCGGCCTCGTATTCACGCTCGCTGAGCGGAAACGCGAGCTTCCACTCGCCATCGCTGTTGACGGCCTGCATGAATTCGTCGGTGATCAGCAGCGACAGGTTGAATTGGCGCAGGCGCCCGTTCTCACGCTTGGCGCGGATGAATTCGAGCACGTCGGGGTGCCCTATGTCGAAGGTGCCCATCTGCGCGCCGCGCCGCCCGCCGGCCGAGGACACGGTGAAACACATCTTGTCGTAGATATCCATGAACGACAGCGGGCCCGAGGTGTACGCGCCGGCGCCGGATACGTACGCGCCTCGCGGACGCAGCGTCGAGAACTCATAGCCGATGCCACAACCGGCCTTCAAGGTCAGGCCCGCCTCGTGCACCTTGTTGAGAATGTCGTCCATCGAATCGCGAATCGTCCCGGACACGGTGCAGTTGATCGTCGAGGTGGCGGGCTTGTGCTCCAGTGAGCCGGCATTGGAGGTCACCCGACCGGCGGGTATCGCTCCGCGGCGCAACGCCCAGAGGAAGGATTCGTACCACTGCTCGCGCAGTTCTTCCGTCGCCTCCACGCCCGCGAGGGCGCGGGCGACGCGCTTGTAGGTATCGTCCATCGACCCGTCGATGGGCGAACCGTCCTTGGCGGTGAGACGGTATTTCTTGTCCCAAATATCGAGCGAGGCTTCTTGGAAGGGAATACCGCCGACTTCTTTGACTTGTATCTTCACCAGCGTATTCATGGGTTTGACCGTTTGCTCCCTGAGGATAATCGAGCGCCCCCAACCGCGAAGACCGGCGCCAACGGGCCGAACACTAGATCTTGTGATTGGGGGTGGAAGGTTAAGCCTCGGCGCCAAGCATCGTCAAGCGCTGTTTTCGCCAAAAAATACTATTTTTTATCATTATTTATCAGGTAGTTACAGAATTTTACCGAGAAAATGTCTGGCTGCATTTTTACACCTCGTCGTCAAGGCGCGCCGAACACAAACCCTACATCTTGTGTCCGCCCTTGGCCCCATCGCCGCGCCCGCACGGTTGAAATCTCGGTCTTCGACCCTACTTCTGCCGGTGTCAGTCACCACGTACCCGAGGAGGTTCTGCCATCATGACCGTCATACGTTACGAACCCTGGGCGCTCGTCAACCGGCTGCAGAAAGACTTCGACCGCTTGCTCGACGCCCCGGTCGCAACCGCCGCCGATTCCGGCGCCTGGCTGCCGCCGGTCGACATCGATGAAGAGACCGGTCGCTTCGTCGTCTACGTCGATCTGCCGGGCGTCGACCCCGCCGCGGTCGAGATCACCGCCGAAAAGGGGGTGTTGAGCATTCGCGGACGCCGCGAGGAAGCGCCACGCGAGCACGGCGAGAGCTATCGCCGTGTCGAGCGCGTCAAAGGCGAATTCCAACGCCGCTTCAGCCTGCCGGAGAGCGCGGACACGGCGGCCATCAAGGCGAAGGCGGCGAACGGCGTGCTGCAAATCAGCATCCCGAAGCTTGCGCAGGTACAGCCGCAGCGGATCAGCGTCGAGGCGGCTTGAGAGGCGCGACGCAGTATGCTCCGGGGCGCATACGTGTAATATCGCGGGCCCGAAAGCGCCGAGCGCATCGATCGAGAACGGAGTGAATTGCGAATGAACCCGCGTTACCCCTGGGCGGCTGCAGCGCTCTCAGCCGCCTTCTTCTTGAGCATCGCAGGCGCACTGCCGGCGTCGCCCGCCGCGGCGGCCGTCGCGCTTGCGCCGATGCCCTCGCTCGCGCCGATCGTCAAGCGCGTCTCGGCCGCGGTCGTCAACATCGCCACGCGCGGTACGATCAAGGAAGGCGGCGGTGCGCACAACCCGTTGCTCAATGATCCGTTCTTTCGCCGCTTCTTCCAGGTGCCTCCCAATGCGCAGCCGCGCGAGCGGCAGTTCGAGAGCGCCGGCTCGGGGGTCATCGTCGACGCGAAGAAGGGCTACATCGTCACCAATTATCACGTCGTCGCCAACGCGAGCGAGATCACGGTCACCCTGCTCGACAACCGGACCTTCAGCGCGAAGGTCATCGGCACCGACCAGGGCTCCGACCTCGCCCTCTTGCAGGCCAAGCAGCCGGATCTCGTCGCGATGCCGCTCGGCGACTCGAGCCACCTTCAGGTCGGCGATTACGTTCTCGCGATCGGCAATCCGTTCGGACTGCAGCACACCGTGACGGCCGGCATCGTCAGCGCGCTCGGCAGAACAGGCATCAACCCGGACGGCTACGAGGACTTCATCCAGACCGATGCATCGATCAACCCGGGCAACTCGGGCGGTGCGCTCGTCAACCTTCGCGGCCACCTGGTCGGCATCAACTCGGCGATCCTGTCGCGCAGCGGCGGCAACATCGGCATCGGCTTCGCGATCCCTGTCAACATGGTCAAGAGCGTCATGGCGCAACTGATCCGTTACGGCCAGGTCAGGCGCGGGGTTCTCGGCGTGAACATCTACGACGTCACACCGGACATCGCCAAGGAGTTCGGCTTGCGCGAGGCGAGCGGCGCGCTGGTCGCCGGCGTCATCCGCGGCTCTGCGGCCGACCACGCAGGAATCGAGACCGGCGACATCATCACGTCCCTCAACGGCGCGGACATGAAGAGCGCAGGCGACTTGCGCAATGCCATCGGCATGCTGCCCATCGGCTCGAGCGTGCAAATAGGGCTGCTTCGCAACGGCGAATTGCGCCACGTGCGAGCCACGATCATGAATCCTTCCAACGTCGAGACGGCCAACGCCGGCATCATCAACAAGGCGCTCGACGGCGCGCAGCTTGCCGACGCGCCGCACGGCGGCGGCGTGCGCATCGAGGCGATACAGCAAGGCAGCGCCGCGGCGCAGTCGGGCTTGCGGGCGAACGATGTGATCATCGGCATCGGCAGGAATCCGATCGCCGACACCAAGGCCCTGCGCCGGATGGCGAAAGGCGCTAACTTCCTGATGCTCAAGGTACGCCGCGGATCATCGGTCGTACTGATCCCGATCCGCTGAGTTGCCATGCGACCGCAGTCGGTATGCATCCTGGGCGGAACCGGATTCCTCGGAACACGGCTCTGCGCCCGGCTGCTGCGCTCGGGGCACCGGGTCACCGTGCTCTCGCGGGACCGGGAGAGCCACGCCCATCTGCGGGTGTTGCCGGAACTGGTCGTGGAGAACTGCAACGTCCATGATCCGGCCGAACTCACCGCGCACTTGCGCGGACATGACGTGCTCATCAACCTGGTCGGCATACTCAACGAACGCGGGTTCGGTGGAGCGGGCTTCCGGCGGGCGCACACGGAACTGACACGCGGCGCATTGCAGGCCGCTATTTCCGCCGGGGTCGGGCACTTCATGCAAGTCTCGGCGCTCGGCGCGGACGAGGACGCTCCGAGCCACTATCTGCGCTCCAAGGGCGCCGCGGAACGGCTGATTCGCGAGCACGGCACTCGCATCGGCTGGACGATCTACCAGCCTTCGGTGATTTTCGGCCCCGGAGACGCCTTTCTGAACCGGTTCGCCGCGTTGCTGGAGAAGATCCCGCTCGTCTTTCCGCTGGCCATGCCCGGGGCGCGGCTGCAACCGGTGCACGTCGATGACGTCGCCACCGCGCTGGCGCTCGGCGTCGCCGCGAACGCACCGGCGCGACGCACGTTCCAACTCGGCGGACCACGCGTCTACACACTGCGGGAAATCCTAGCTTTCGTCGCCGAGTGCACCGGCCACAGGCGCCTGATCCTCGGCCTGCCACGTGCCGCCTCGCGTCTGCAGGCCCTGTTGATGGATTTCGTGCCGGGCCGGCCGTTCTCGAGCGACAACTTCCGCTCGCTGTGCGTCGACAGCGTCTGCCGCGAAGACGGCCTGGCGCTGCTCGGCATCGAGCCACAGTCGATGGAAGGAGCCGCCTGTCTCTACCTCGGTCCCGCCGAGGACAACGCCCGCCTCAGTCGCTTGCGCCGGCTCGCGGGCCGCCGGGCCGGGTAGCCGCGGCGGCCGACGCCGGCCGAGCAGCGCAGACCGCCCGGTCACGCTCGCCGCGGCCGCGCGCGGCGCGCGCCCGGGTCAGCGGGAAAAAGGCCGGGGAAAGCCGGCCGGCGCGCGGGGACGCGCGCGCGGGTACCGGCACCGAGCGTTCGTAGGTCGATACCGATGACAGACTTGCATTGTCGAGGTGGCCACGAAACCAGCCGGCGAAAGGCGCGTCCGCACCCCAATGCGCCGAGAGGCGCGCGTAATCGGCGCGCAGTGCGGCGAACGCGGCGTGCTTGCGCGCCAGCATGTCGGCAGGATCGAGCGGCGCCGCGTAGATCGTCGCGAGCTTCGAGCGGGTGTTCTTCAGCAGCGCGACGACCGCTTCATACCGGCGAAGCTCGCGTTCGAAGCTCGCCAGGTCGCGCGTGCGGCCCTGCGCCTTGAGCCAGCGCCGCACGCCTTCTCGTTGCACGAAGACCGCGAGACCCTCGTCGAAGCGCGTGTCGTTGGGCACGAACAGCAATTGGTGCGTGAGCTCGTGAAAGATGATCGACGCCAGATCGATGTCGCTCCAACCCATCATCGTACTGAGCACCGGATCGTCGAAGTGACCGAGCGTCGAGTAGGCTGCGACACCCTGTACCGAAACATCGAGTCCCGCAGCGCGCAGCCTGCGACCATAGGCAAGCGCCCGACGTTTGGCGAAATAGCCGCGATAGGCCATGCAGCCGACGAACGGATAGCACCACCGCTTCGGTCGCAGCGAGAAGCGTGGCGCCGCGAACACGTTCCAAACGACGTACCGACGGTGCAGGGCGACGTAGCTTCGATAGCTGCCGTTGTCCGGCAGGCCGAGGTCGCGGCTCGCGTAGTCGCGTATCGCGGTAACCTCCCGCAGCTCCGCGCGCAGGCGCGCCGGGGTGTGCGGATCGGCGATCACCTGCGCGATCGGCTCCCGGCGCCACAGCACGGCGGCCTCGCCGGCACCCGCCTGCAACTCGTAGCACGCGCTCGTCGAGGCGGTGAGCAGCACGATGATCGCCCCCGCGCCGAGCCGGCGCCGTATGCTGATATCATTCATGCATGCAAGTGTATCTGGTCGGCGGTGCGGTCCGGGACGCGCTGCTCGGTTTGCCCGTCCGCGAGCGCGACTGGGTGGTCGTCGGCGGCACGCGCGAGGAACTGCTCGCCCGCGGCTACCGCGAAGTCGGCCGCGATTTTCCGGTGTTCCTGCATCCCGAGACACACGAGGAATACGCCCTCGCGCGGCTCGAACGCAAGGTCGCTCCCGGCTACCACGGCTTCCATTTCCGCGCCGACAGCTCAGTCTCGCTCGAGCAAGACCTGCAACGCCGCGATTTGACCGTCAACGCGATCGCGCGCGCCGCCGACGGCACCCTCGTGGATCCGTATGGCGGGGTGCGCGACCTCGAGCAGCGGGTGTTGCGCCATGTCAGCGACTCCTTCGTCGAGGATCCGGTGCGGGTGCTGCGGGTCGCGCGTTTCGCCGCACGCTTCGCGCCGCTCGGCTTCGAGGTTGCCGCCGAAACGATGGCACTGATGCGCTCGATCGTCCAGCGCGGCGAGATCGACGCACTGGTCGCCGAGCGGGTCTGGCAGGAGACGGACAAGGCGCTGGCGGAACCCTCGGCGGCCGAGTATTTCAGGGTGTTGCGCGAATGCGGCGCGCTGCGCGCCGTCTTTCCGGAGATCGACGCGCTGTTCGGCGTTCCGCAACCGGCCAAATGGCATCCGGAAATCGATACGGGCGTGCATTCACTCATGGTCCTCGAGCAGGCGGCCCGGCTCAGCGTCGACCCGCGGATCCGTTTCGCCGCGCTCGTGCATGATCTGGGCAAGAGCGCAACGCCGGTCGCGGCGTGGCCGCACCATCACGGACACGAGGAGCGCGGCGCCGCCTTGATCGCCGCGCTCGCCGCGCGACTGCGCATCCCGACCGAATACCGTGAGCTGGCGGTGATCGTCGCCCGATACCACGGTGTCATCCATCGCGCATTCGAACTGCGCCCGGCCACCGTGCTCGAGATCATCGAGAAGGCGGATGGATTTCGCCGGCCGCGGCGTTTCGACGATGCGTTGATCGCCTGCGAGGCCGACTCGCGCGGGCGCACCGGCTTCGAGTCATGCGCGTACCCGCAGCGCGACTACCTGCGCGGCGCGCGCGATGCGGCGGCGGCGGCGAAGCCTACGGCCGCGGAAATCGCCGACCTTGCCCCAACGGACATCGCCGGATTCATCCGGCAGCGCCGCTGCGCCGCGATCGCCGCCTTGCGACCGCCGCTCCCGGCCGGCCCCGGGCTCTGAGCGCTCGGCTACAGCGTATGGCGCAGGTCGTGCAGGACGAAGCCGCTCAACGGCCGCTCGAGCCCGCGCGTCCAGGCCATCACTTTGAAACGCTCGCCCATCTCGCCCGGCATCATCAATCGTCGCGCCTCGTTGGCGAGACGTGCGGCGGCACGTTCATCGGCCCCGGCCAATGCGCGCATGTGTAAATCGATGCCGGTCCCGGCCAGAAAGTAGGCCTGATTCGTGTAGCCGGCGACCTCGAAGCCGGCTGCGGCGCCGGCTTCGGCGAGTGCCGTGAAATCGACCCAGGCGGTGATGTCCTGCAGTCCGGGATGTGCGAAGGGATCGTCGATGACACGATGCCGGTGGTGGCACAACAAGGTGCCGGCGGCGCGCTCCGGGATGTAGTAATGGGCACGCGGCAGACCGTAGTCGAACCACAGCACCGCGCCGCTGCGCAGTGCACGCGTCACCGACTCCGACCACGGCGCCAGGCGCGGGCAGTATTCAGACTCATAACCGACCGGCCAGGCTTCGTCCCCCGCAGCTCGCAAAGCTTCGCAATGCGCGCTCATCACGGCGCCGGCCGGCCGCGCCGACCAGCCGAATCGGCCGCCGTGCAGGCTGACGCCGAGTTCCTCGATCCGGCCGCCTTGCCAACGAAAGCGGCTCACGGGGATTGCATCGAGCACCTCGTTGGCGACGATCAGCCCATCGAAGCGCTCTTCGGGGGGCGCATCGAGCCACTCGAGGATCCCGGCGAGGTGTGGCAACCGGCCGTGCAGATACGCCCGCTGACGGGCGCGCAGATCGGCACTGACCTCGAGAATCCTATAGCGCCGCGGCAAGGCCGCGGCCGCCTCGAGTGAGGTCAATAGATCGCCCGCCAAGCGCCCGCTGCCGGCGCCGATTTCGAGGATCGAGCCCCCGTTCGACTCGGCCAACACCGCGGCGCATTGGCTGGCGAGGCAGGCCCCGAACAGACGCGAGATCTCGGGCGCCGTGGTGAAATCTCCGCCGTCACCGAATTTTTGCGCTCCCGCGCTGTAGTAGCCGAGCCCCGGGGCGTACAACGCAAGTTCCATGTACTGCTCGAATCCGATCCAGCCACCCGCAGCGTGAATCTTGGCCGCGATGTGAGCATGCACGCGCATCGCGTGCTCCCGCGCCACACCGTCCGGTTCAGGTTCACGCTGCGGGACGGTTCCGGTATCGTAGGTTCGCATGGCGGAAAATGAGGAACAATCGGACTTGAGGGGCAAGGTGGCGCTCATCACCGGCGGCGCCCGCCGGGTCGGTGGCGCGATCGCGAGGCGTCTGCACGCCGATGGCGCGAACATCTGCGTGCATTATCGCTCCTCGGCCGCCGAGGCGGAAGCGCTGGTCGCCGAACTGAACACGCGGCGGGCAGGTTCGGCGTGCTGCCAAGCCGCGGATCTGCTCGCAACCGGGACCGCGGAGGGACTCATCGCCAGCGTCCTTGGCGAGTGGGGCAGACTCGACCTGCTCGTCAACAACGCCTCGAGTTTCTACGCAACCCCCGTCGGCCGGATCACGGCCGCGGACTGGGACGCTCTGCTCGGCACGCACCTGAAGGCGCCGCTGTTCTTGTCACCGGCGGCGCCGCCCGCCCTGCGCACAGCGCAAGGATCGATCATCAACATCGTCGACATCCACGGTCTTCGACCCCTGCGCGATCACCCGGTTTATTGCGTCGCGAAGGCGGGGCTCGCCATGTTGACTCGCGCCCTCGCGCGCGACCTCGGCCCGGAAATCAGGGTCAATGGCATCGCCACGGGACCGGTTCTCTGGCCGGATGCCGGGATCGACGAGCCGTTGATGCGCGAAATCGTGGAAAAAACGGCGCTGAAACGCCGGGGCAGCCCGGCCGACATCGCGCGCACCGCGCTATTTCTCGCCAAGGACGCCCCCTACGTCACCGGCCAGATCATCGCGGTCGACGGCGGCCGTGGCATCTGAGCATCGCCATGCGCGGGCGGCCAGGCGCCGGCGGGCGCACTAGCGTTGCTCGGCCGGTATTTTTCACGGATCCTCGCCGTGCATGTCGGCGCCGTCGCGCTCTCCGGCGGCCTGTTCGCGCTGCGCGCCGTACTGCGCGTCGCCGGATGCGAGGGAGCCAATCACATCGCGCTGCGGGTCGCATCCTACCTGATCGACACCACGTTGCTCGCCGCCGCCATACTGCTGATGCTGATCATCCATCAGTATCCGCTCGTCGATGCCTGGTTGACCATGAAGGCGGCGCTGCTGGCCGCCTATGTCATGCTCGGCAGCATCGCGCTCAAGCGTGCGCGCACCCGCACGGGCCGGATCGCGGCGGCGCTCGGCGCGTGTCTGCTGTACGCCACGATCATCGGCGTTGCCGTGACCCGTGATCCGGCCGGCTGGCTCGGCTTGCTCGCCCGCTAGGAACCGCTCGAGAGCTCACGCCATGTGTGCAGATCGGCCTGGTCGCGCTCGAGGATGATGCCGACATCGCGCGAACTGCGAACCGCCCCGGGCTTCGACAACACGATCCGCACCCAGCGAACCTGGAATTCCTCGAGGACCAGCATCGCGATCCGTTCGGCGAGCGTCTCCACCAGGTGAAAACTCGAGCCCTCGATGAAGGCGAGCACCCGCTTCGCGACCCGTTTGTAGTTCAGGGTATCGTCGATCGAGTCCGACAACGCCGCTTTGCGCACATCGGCGGCAAATTCGGCGTCGACGACCACGGTTTGCCGGACCTGGCGCTCCCAGTCGAAGATGCCGATGATCGCCTCGGCCTTTAGTGCATGAATGTAGATCTTGTCCATCGAATCCCTCAAGTCCCCGTGGCGACTGCGGCGCCGAGCGGCCAGTTTGCGCGCGCCGCCACCGGCGCACCGCCGGCGCCGGAGGCAAGCCGCAGGCAACCGGCGAGCGCGATCATCGCGCCATTGTCGGTGCAGAACTCCGGCCGCGGAAAGTGGGCCCGGGCTCCGCACGCTGCCGCAACGGCGGCAAGCCGTGTCCGCAAGCCGAGATTCGCGCCAACCCCGCCGGCAACGATCAAGCGGCTGCGACCACTCTGCCGCAACGCGCGCCGGCATTTCTCGCCGAGCGTATCGATGACCGCCTGCTCGAACTCATAGGCGGCATCGGCCCTCACCTCGTCGGTGAGTGCGCGGTCGCGCAAGGCTACCCGCACGGCGGTCTTCAAGCCACTGAAACTGAAATCGAGACCGGCTCGATCGAGCATGGGCCGGGGAAACCGGAAGGCGCCGGGGCGCCCGCGGGAGGCGAGCGCGGCGAGCGCGGCGCCCCCCGGGTACGGCAGGCCGAGGAGTTTGGCGGTCTTGTCGAAAGCCTCGCCGGCGGCATCGTCCAGCGACTGTCCCAACAGTTGGTAGCGGCCCAAACCGGCCACATCGACGAGCAGCGTATGACCACCGGAGACGAGCAGGGCTAGAAAGGGGAATGCCGGCGGGTCCGGCTCGAGCAACGGAGCGAGCAAATGACCCTCGAGGTGATGCACCCCGACCACGGGTTTTGACCAGGCCGCGGCGAGGCCGCGGGCGAACGAACTGCCGACCAACAGCGCGCCGATCAGGCCCGGCCCGGCCGTATAAGCGATCCCGTCGATTGACGCCGGGTCCGAGGCCGCCTCGGCGAGCGCCTCCCGGACCAGCGGCAACAGGCGCCGGACGTGGTCTCGAGAAGCGAGTTCCGGCACCACCCCCCCATAGGCTTGATGCATTGCGATCTGCGTATGCAGACGGTTGGCGAGCAGCCCGGATTGGTCGTCGTAGACGGCGACACCCGTCTCGTCACATGAGGTTTCGATCCCGAGGATGCGCATTATTTTGCCTTTTCCACAGGCGCACCTTAGAATGCGCGCCCCGCCGCTCGAAGCCGGCGGCCCGTGGCAGTGATTATTGAGGTCTGAATGCCCAGCGTTCGTGTTCGCGAAAATGAATACTTCGACGCCGCGTTGCGTCGGTTTAAGCGCGCCTGTGAAAAAGCCGGCGTGCTGACCGAACTGCGCCGCCGCGAATTCTACGAGAAGCCGACCCAGGAGCGTAAGCGCAAGAAGGCCGCGGCCGTCAAGCGGCACCTGAAGCGTCTGTCCCGCGAGAGCATGCGCGGCATGGGAGGCGCGAGCGCTCCGGCTAGCGCCCCGCCGCCTGGCGCCGCGCGCCAGTACTAAAGCCGCGCCAGGACCTGCTGATGTCGCTCAAAGAGCGAATCACGGACGAGATGAAGGCGGCGATGCGCTCGGGCGAGAAAGACCGCCTAGGGGTCATTCGCATGCTCACCGCCGCGATCAAGCAGCGCGAGGTCGATGAGCGCATCACGCTGGATGACGCCCAGGTGATCGGCGTGATCGAGAAGATGATCAAGCAGCGCAAGGAATCCTTGCAGCAGTTCAAGGCGGGCAACCGCCCGGATCTGGTCGACAAGGAGTCGGCGGAGATCGCCCTCCTGCAGACCTACCTGCCCACCGCACTCGATGAACATGAGATCGAGAGCCTGATCAGCGAGGCGATCGCCGCGACCGGTGCCACCGGCATCAAGGACATGGGCAAGGTCATGGCCTTGATCAAAGGCAAGGCGCAGGGCCGGGCCGACATGGCGGCAGTCGGCGCGACGATCAAGGCGAAGCTCGGCGGCTGACGGGCCGCGGGCCATGTCCGGCCGCATACCCCAGGGGTTCATCGACGAGGTCGTCGCACGGACGGACATCGTCGAACTGATCGGCGCGCGGGTGTCGCTGAAGAAGTCCGGCCGCGAATACAAGGCCTGCTGCCCGTTTCACAATGAAAAAACCCCGTCGTTCTGGGTGAGCCCGGAGAAGCAGTTCTACCATTGCTTCGGCTGCGGCGCGCACGGCACTGCGATCGGCTTCCTCATGCAGCACGAGAAGCTCGAGTTTCCGGACGCGGTGGCGGTTCTCGCCGAGCGCGCCGGCCTCGAGATGCCGCGCGAGGCCGGCGGCGCCCACCGCGCCGCGGGCGGCACCGGCGACCCGTATGAAATCCCGTCGCTCGCGAGTCGATTCTTCGAGCAAAACCTCAAGGATGACCCCCGGGCTCGCGCCTACCTGGCGGGCCGTGGAATCGGCGAGGCGACGGCTGCGGATTTCGCGCTGGGATACGCGCCGGATTCTTGGAACGCGCTTCTCACCCGGCTTGGCACCCCCCCGGAGGAGCGCGAGCGACTGTTACAGGCAGGCCTGATCATCGAGCGCGATACCCGCGGAGGCGAGAGGCAGGCCGGGTTCTACGACCGCTTCCGGGACCGGCTGATGTTTCCGATCCGCGATGCACGCGGTCGGGTGATCGCCTTCGGCGGCCGCGTGATCGGCGAGGGCGAGCCGAAGTACCTGAACTCACCGGAAACCGCGCTCTTTCACAAGGGCCGCGAACTGTACGGCCTGTACGAGGCGCGGCGTGCGCACGCCGATTTCAAGCGCCTGCTGATCGTCGAGGGCTACATGGACGTCGTCCGCCTGCATCAAGCCGGCATCACCTACGCGGTCGCGACCCTCGGTACCGCCACCACGCAGGAGCATCTGCACAAGATCTTCCGGGTCACGAGCGAAGTGGTGTTCTCGTTCGACGGGGATCGCGCCGGTCGAGCGGCGGCCTGGCGGGCGCTGCAGAACGCCCTGCCGCTCGCGAGCGACGGACGGGAAATGAAATTCTTGTTCCTCCCGGAGGGTCACGACCCGGACACCCTGGTCGCCGCCGAGGGTGCCGGCGCGTTCGAAGCGCGGCTGCAGGACGCACTGCCATTGTCCGAGTACCTGCTGCGTCAGCTTGCCGAGGACGTCGACCTGACGCACATCGACGGCCGCGCAAAACTCGCCGCACTCGCCCGACCGTTGTTCGCGCGCCTGCCCGACGGGGTCTATCGGGAATTATTGGTGGACCGCCTGGCAGGACAAATCCGTATGCCGGCCGCGAAACTGCTGGCCCTGCTGCAGCCGGTACCGGCGGCGGCACCAGCCGGCCGGGGAGCGCAGCAAGCCCGCGCGGACAATGGCAAGCGCGCAGCCTTGAGTGGCGGTCGCGGCAACCTCCTGCGCCAGGCGATCGTGCTGGTGCTGCACCACCCGGGCGCGGCTTGCACGCTGACGGCCGCCCATCGGCTGGAACATCTCGAACAACCGGGTGTCAACGTACTGCGGGAGTTGATCGATCAAGCGCGTCAATCGCCGCAACCGACGACGGCGATGCTTCTGGAGCGCTGGCGCGGGCGTGCGGAATTTTCGCGCTTGGCCGATCTGGCGGCCCGACCGCAACTGGTCGCCAACTTGGATGCGGCTTCCAGCGAACTGCAAACCGCGGTCGAGAAACTCACCGCCGAGTACGGTGCCGGTCGCCGGGTCGACGAATTGTTGCAAAAGGCCCAGGAGTCAGGCTTGAATTCCGAGGAAAAATCGGAACTTACATCGCTATTGGGGGCGAAAGGCCGGCCGCCGGGGAAAACCCCCGAACCGACGCGCTGAGCAGCCCGCGCAGGCACGCGGGCGGTTTCTGGCTAGTAATTCGCCAAAAACGTATACTAGCCGGCTTCGCGCAATTTTTACCAACGTTACTTGACGAGGCGTCCACCTTGACCAAAAAAGCGCCACAAGGCACCGCGACTCAAATCGCTGACGAACGACAATCGCAGCTGAAGTTGTTGATCGCGCGCGGCAAGGAACAAGGCTACCTCACGTACGCCGAAGTCAACGATCATCTGCCGAGCGAAATCGTCGATCCCGAACAGATCGAAGACATCGTCAACATGATCAACGACATGGGCATTCCGGTCTACGAAAAGGCGCCGGATGCCGAATCTTTGTTGTTGACCGACGCCACCGCGGCGCCGGACGAGGAGGCGGTCGAAGAGGCGACCGCGGCGCTCGCGAACCTGGATGCGGAGTTCGGCCGCACCACCGATCCGGTGCGCATGTACATGCGCGAGATGGGCACCGTCGAACTCCTGACCCGGGAAGGCGAGATCCGTATCGCCAAGCGCATCGAGGAGGGCCTCGAGGCGGTCAAGATCGCGCTGGGCGGCTATCCGGGCACCTATGATCTGCTGCTGAAGAGCTACGAAGCGGTCAAGAGCGGCCAGATGCGTCTCGTCGACGTGATCGTCGGATTCGTCGATCCGAACGCGCCGGATGAGATCGCCCAACCGCAGAACCCGAAACTGCTCGCCATCGAGACCGATGACAGCGCCGACGAAGACGAGGCGGATGGGGACGAGGACGAGGAGGCGATCGATACCGGCCCCGACCCGGAGGAGGCGGCGAACCGTTGCCCCGCGATCGCGAAGGTCCATCACCAGTATGTCAACGCCCTCGACAAGCTCGGTTCGAAGGACGTGAAGACGCAGAAGCTGCGCAAGAAGGTCTGCGGCGAACTGATGGAGTTGAAGCTCGCGCCGAAGATGTTCGACCAATTGATCGACAATCTGCGCCAGCACGTCACCGACGTGCGCCTGCTCGAGCGCGAAATCATGTTCCTCTGCATCAAGCAGGCGGGCATGCCGCGCAAGGACTTCATCTCCTCGTTCCCGAAGAACGAGACCAGCACGCGCTGGCTCGACAAGCACATCAAGGCGAAGAAACGCTATTCGGCGCCGCTCGCGAAATTCCGCCACGAGGTCGAGCGCCGGCAGAACAAACTCAAGGAACTCGAGGGCGCGTTTCACCTGCTGGTCAACGAGATCAAGGAAATCAACCGCGAGGTGTCGATCGGCGAGGCCAAGGCGCGCCGCGCGAAGAAGGAGATGGTCGAGGCGAATCTGCGCCTGGTGATCTCGATCGCGAAGAAGTACACCAACCGGGGCCTGCAGTTCCTGGATCTCATCCAGGAAGGCAACATCGGCCTGATGAAGGCCGTCGACAAGTTCGAATACCGTCGCGGCTACAAGTTCTCGACGTACGCGACCTGGTGGATCCGCCAGGCGATCACCCGCTCGATCGCGGACCAGGCGC
>VFSW01002317.1_pt1 | contig 28772 bp, 30 predicted proteins | sample 5358111 | NCBI WGS metagenome assembly VFSW01 (sample SAMN11554181, study PRJNA540505) | mine drainage metagenome | isolation source: sediment from site ElyBrook_90M | place: USA: Ely Copper Mine, Vershire, VT | collected 2017 | reverse complement strand
TCAACTCAGCTTACAGCGGCTCCCACCATTGAAACGGAGCGATTGCGGCTCCGGGTGCCCTTTCATCGGCCACCATCATCCGATGAAATTACGGAAAAATGTAATTCTCTATTTTCGGTTTTCCGCCTCATGGCGCTCGAGCAAGGCAAATAGAAACTCGTTCAGCTTCATGCCGGCGTTGAGCGCTGCGAATTGATACCTCTTCTTGAACTCAGGCGCGACTTTGAAGCTGAGCGGCACCAGCATCTCAGTGGGAGCCTTGATGCGTGGCACCTCGGCACGGGCTACAGCGTCCGCGGACGGCTGCGCCTCGCCCTTTCGACGCACGTTGGCGCTAGTCAAGGTGGCTGGTTTCGACAAGGGCTTTCTCTTTTCTCTTTACGTCTTTACGTTTTCCGTAAATCGGGAATTAGCGAATTTTCAGAGGGCGGCGACTTCCTGAGCGCTGCGGCCTGTCGGGTCGACATCGAACACCGTTCGGCCGTCGATCAAGGAAGAAGCGAATAACACCCGGTCCGCCACCACGGCAGGGGCCACCTCGCCATGCTCGGAAAGCGCAGTTACCGTCTGGACGGTGATTGAGGCGTTGGCTTTGGCAGCGTTCACCACAAACACAAAACGGCGCTGGGAAGCCTGGCGGAGCGCCAAGGTAGCACGGAGTGCATCAAGGTCATGCGGGCTAGGGCGCGCGGGGATCAAAACAAGATCGGTCTCTGCGATCACCTTGGCGTTTTGCTCGCTGTCGGCCGGAGGCGTGTCGACGACGCACCAGGCAAACCCGTCAGCCTTCTGGGCGGCGAGTTTTTCAGAAAGCTGGCGCACCGTTTGCGTCCGCAAAAGCCGGGGAGGAGGCATCTCGCTTGTTCCACCAGCGCGCCAGCGAACCTTGCGGATCGGTGTCGATCAACACCGCCGGCCCCTGGCCGGCACGCTCCAGTGCCACGGCGAGATGCGCCACAATGGCGGTTTTGCCGCTCCCGCCCTTTTGTGAGGCTAATACGATAGTTCGCATTTACTAAAAGCTCCTTAGCGTATTTATATATTAGCGGTTTTACGTAAATACGATAAGTAGGAAATATCGATTGACTACTTATAAGTTATACTTTAATATAACTTTTTTGAAATGATGGTGCGCCATGCATACAACGAATCTCCGCAAAGTCGGTGGCTCGATCATGCTAGCCGTGCCGCCCGCGATCCTAGAAATATTGGGTCTGAAAGCCGGTACCACCGTCGGTGTTTCCTTGAGTGGCGGACGCCTGGTCGTGGAACCGCAGCCTAGGCCCCATTACACGCTCGCCGAACTCCTGGCCGCTTCGGACTATTCGCAGCCACAGCCGCCCGAAGAACGGGAATGGGTCGATGCTCCGGCCGTTGGCCATGAGTTGATATGACGCGGGGCGATATCTACCTGGTATCGCTGGACCCCACGGCAGGGCGCGAGCAGCGCGGCGTCCGCCCCGTGCTGATTGTCTCACCGGCCGAGTTCAATGCAGCAACCAAACTGCCCGTTGTCTTGCCAATCACGAACGGCGGCGAGTTCGCGCGACGCATCGGCTTTGCCGTGCCTCTTTCCGGAATCAAAACGACCGGCGTAGTGCGTTGCGACCAACCTCGCGTACTCGATCTGAACGCGCGTAACGGCCGAAAAATTGAGAGTGTACCGGCACCGATCATGGAGGAAGTCATGGCGAGGCTAGCGCCAATTTTTGAGTAAGAGACATCGGTCCTTGAGAGCCTAACGGGACGCGGAGTGGCGGTCACTCCTCCTTGCATCCCAGCCGCTCTCTTACCCGGCGCAGGGTGGCTGGATCCACGGGCGGCTTCATGCGGCGCGCATTGCGCTCCGCCTCCATGAGGAGCGCCATGACTTTCTCGCGGCCGTCCGGATCACGGACAGCCTCGAGCGGCGTCTGCCCATCGAGCGCCGGAATCTTCTCGGACACCCAGTGCTCGAAGTGCTCAGCCATCACCTGCTGCATGCGGGCCTGCACCTCCGGTAATTCCGCGATCGCGGCGGATTCCGCCTCCCGGACGGAATTCTCGGGACCGGCGCGGTTGTGCTCTGCTAACATCTTTTCGATCGACTGGATGCGGTCAGCGCGAAACCGTGCCTCACCTCCCAGTCGCTCCTCGACAAGGCTCTTGAATTCCTCCGCCCGGTGAGAGGAATTGACTTCGGCCACCAGTCGACGCTCCTTGATATCGAGGTGGCCGACGATGGTGTTGGACCAGCTCTCGTGCAATTCATTGCCCGGCTTCGTCCAGTTGAGTTGCACGCTCTTTAGTTCCCCGCGCGCCGTACGTTCAGCGGCGGCGATGATCTCCTCCTCGGAACGGTTGGAATCGAGCGATTTGAGCGCATCGAGTACTTTCTGTGGCGAGTCGATGTCGAACACCAGGCGGTGCATCTCGAGCGGCTCGCCGTCGGTGTTGTGAAGCTCGGGGAGCTGCGGATGAAGCACATTGTCCATGATGTCCAAGTAACGCTCGATGAGCTCGATGTCCCATTCACGAAGGGCCGCAGCAGTGCAACGGGTCTCGCCGCGTATCAATTCCCTGCGAAAATCGATGAGTTCGATCTTGTACATCGGCGGAATGAAGCAAAGCGAGGCGGCTTCGAGCATGGTGATGCCCTCCGCCGTGACCAGCTGGCCGAATACGATATCGCCGGGTTGCATACCCTGGGTTGCCATCCGCTCCAGCACCGCCCGTTCCTCACCCGTGAAAAGATCACGGGCGTGAAACCCGTGACCGGGATCGCAGCGCAAAATCTCGTGGAAGCTGAAGGGCGCCTCAAGACACGCCCCAAGGTATAGTCGTATCACCGGGTCGAGCCGTGCACCTCGGCGCTCGAGAAAAAGCTCCGTCGGACTGCGCTCGTGAAGCGCCGTGTCCGCAACGCCGGTATCGTGCTGATCGGGCGACCAGCGATGAAAGAACCACGGCATGAAGACCTGGATGTGTGGGGTCTCGGGATCAAAAGGACCGTCGGCGCCGGAAAATTCCGCCCAGGCCTCGTGAAACGCGTCGGGACCGTACGTTTCGGCGACAAAAGGGAGCATCGTGCTCGCCATGGCAAATTCATCCAGGGCCCGCCGCACCCGCCGCCATGCGAGCGCTTCCGGGGAGTCGGCGGAAGCGGCTGCCGTGCGCCAACAACAGTGCTTGTACTTCTTGCCGCTCCCGCAGGGGCATGAATCATTTCGACCGGGGATCATGGAACGAGGCCTGTGGTGTCGTAAGACGAGTGATTCGCAAGGAACCATTGTGGCCCGAGGAGGCCGGCCTCTTCAACCAAAACAATGCCACAACGCGACTCGACCAACACGCCTGCTATCGCATCGGTCGTTTGCTATCATATCGCTACCAATTTCGTGAGGTGCTATCTATGGCCGCTATTACCGTGAGAAACCTACCCGAGGAGACAGCACGCGCACTCAAGGCACGCGCTGCACGCTCCGGTCGCAGCACCGAAGCGGAAGTGCGTGAAATCCTGAACATTGCGGTACAACCAACCGTGGGTATCGGTACCGCGCTGGCGGCGCTGGGCAAGCGCGTCGGTGGCGTTGACCTATCACGCCGTCGCAAGCACAGCCCCGCTCGGGTGGCGAGTTTCGAATCTTGATTATTCTGGATACAAACGTAATCTCGGAGCCTTTGAAGCCACGCTCAGACGTCGCAGTACTCCGATGGCTGGATCTTCAAAGCCCTGCGACACTCTACGTTACGACGATTAGTCAGGCCGAATTGTTGGCCGGAGTGGCCACCTTGCCTGCGGGAAGGCGGCGCACGGAGTTGAGGAGAGTCATCGACACTGAACTTGTATCTTTGTTCAAGAGCCGAATCCTCCCATTTGGCGAGCGCTCAGCGGAGGCTTATGCGCAGGTAGTTACAGCTGCAACTAGGGCCGGTAATTCTATAGATTTCGCTGATGCGGCAATTGCCGCGATTGCGATAGAACACGACTTCATATTGGCGACTCGCAATGTCGTCGATTTCAAGGGATTGTCGGTCAAGCTTATAAATCCGTGGTCTTGATTGAATTGAATTTTGGCAATAAATCACTTTCCTCGTAGATCGGGTGAACAACGAGCGCACACCGTGGCCAATCGCCCCAACTGAGCACTACCTTTGGAGTCCGGTGCCGGCCAACGGACCGGTCGGTCGTGACGACGTTGGAGTGCTCTGTGGATATGCCTGCACCGGTGTCGGTCTCATTCCTAGGGACCGAAGACTGGTTTGACCCGACTGTTGAGTGCAGCGTTGCCCTCGGCAGCAATCAGATTCCACAATGCCAAGGGAGGCCCGGCACCGCGCCCCCACGGCAAGCGTGGCCGGGACTTCGCCGCCATGCCTCCACATGGCGTTCCCCGAGTGCATCGTTCCCAAAAGTCCGCGGACTAGAGTCCGAGCAAATAGACCGGGACCATAGCGGCGAGCCCCGCGCCAACTTGGATTGCCAACACGTACAGTGTTTGCCGCGGCAAACGCGGGAACCACCTGATCACGAAGTACGCCAATATCGGAAGCTGTCCGGCCATGAGGAGCTGCCAGAGGTGGGCGGCCGCCCCTTCGTCGGGCTCACGTACAACGCCGAACATCACGATGCTACCGAGAACAACTGCCAAGGCGGCGAGGGACATTGCCATCGGCACATAGGCGCTGGGATTCTTGCTCAATGAACGGATCGAATCGGGATGCGGATTCATACCCACAGAGAATGATGGCAGACCCCACATTCGCGCAACCAGAGACGCCATAGCAGTAGCCATATGCTCGCGAGTCGCCGAACGCAGCACGTTTATGATGGCGCAAAGTCCACCGGAGCACTCTTGAAGAAGTGCTTCAAACTCTTCGCCGTAACGCTCTCGCCAGTCACGCGGATAGAGGCACACCAGCCAGTGGGCAAGTCTGGGTGTCATGCCGCACCCAGTCGCCGGGTCCCGGCGTTGACAAATTGCCGCAGAGTAGCCAATTTGGCGCGCAAAACGCGAACACCCTGCGGCGTGATTCGATAGGGTCGCCGGCGATCTTCAGCCGGCAGTGGTTCAATCCAACCCTGTTGCTCCAGTCGCGCGATCGCACCATAGAGGGTGCCCGGCCCCAGTCGTGCACCACACAGGGCGGCGATGTCCTCGATCATGGCGTGGCCGTGCTTGGGTCCACTGGCCAAGCTCGCCAATACCAGTATCGGCGGGTCAGAATAGTGGCCCAACGGATCGCCGACAGCATTTACTACGCGTCGCGTACTACGCATGACGTAGTTATCTCACGTCGTCGTTCAGATTGCAAGACGTGGCAAATGGATCGTTTGTATTCACTCGTTGCACTTCCCAAGCGAGCACCCATCGACGAAACGCGGGGCGTCAAGGAGGCATCGGCCGGCCAATGCCGGATTGCTAGAACCCGCCCTCCGAATTGCGACCCCATTGCGGTTGTGACGCGTCGTCGTGATCACCCAGCGGACCATTTTGTCGAATCGCGATTGTGGAATGGCCGTTCGTCGTAAACACGACTTTAATGTCATTTCCCAACGGTTCTGCTACTCCACCGTCAAGCTTTTCGCCAGGTTGCGTGGCTGATCGACATCCGTGCCTTTCAATATGGCGACGTGATACGCGAGTAGCTGCAGCGGTATGGTGAACGCAATCGGCGCCTGGCTGGCCGTGGTGCGCGTGGGCATCTCGATCACCGTGAGACCATCCTCGCTTTGCATCCTTGCGGCGGGATCGGCGAACACGTAAAGCTTGCCGCCGCGCGCGCGCACTTCTTGGAGGTTTGACTTGAGCTTCTCGAGAAGCTCATTGTTGGGCGCAATCGCGATGACCGGCATGTCCTCGTCGACCAACGCGAGCGGTCCGTGTTTCAACTCCGCGGCAGCGTACGCCTCGGCATGGATATAGGAGATCTCCTTGAGCTTCAGCGCACCTTCCATGGCAACCGCGTGCAGCGGGCCACGGCCGACGAAAAGCGCATGGTGCTTGTCGGCGAAGCGCTCGGCGAGAGACCGTACGACGCTGTCGAGTTTCAGCGTCTGCTCGACGATTGTCGGCAGGTGCGCGAGCTCGGCCACGAAATTGCCTTCGTCGAAACCGGCGACGTGCCGGTGCTTGGCGAGTCCGGCGATCAGCATGCCGAGTGCGGTAAGCTGAGTGGTGAACGCCTTCGTCGAGGCGACGCCGATCTCGGGGCCGGCACGAGTCAGCATCACGAGAGCGGACTCGCGCACCATGGAGCTCTCGGCAACATTGCAGATCGTCAAGGTCGACAGGTAGCCGGTGGCGCGTGCGGCGCGAAGCGCGGCGAGGGTGTCGGCCGTTTCCCCGGATTGTGAGATCGCGACGAACAAAGTATTCGGCGTGACGACCGGATCGCGGTAGCGATACTCGCTAGCGTACTCGATGCGCGCGGGAATTCGGCAGAACTGTTCGATGAGATAGCAGGCGGCGAGACCTGCGTGATAACTCGTGCCGCACGCGGCAAAGTGCACGGCCTGCGTTTTGGCAAAGATTTCGTGTGCACCGGGGCCGAACGCGGCCTCCAAAAGACGCCGTCCAGAAATGCGTCCTTCGAGCGTCTGGGAGATCGCGCGCGGCTGCTCGTGGATCTCCTTTTGCATGTAGTGCCGGTAGCGGCCGCGTTCCACCGAATCGGCCGACAGTTCGCTTTCCCGAATGTCACGCTGCACCGGTTTGCCATCGGCGCCGACGATGAGGATCGACTTGCGACGGATGAGGGCGACGTCGCCTTCCTCGAGAAACATGAAGCGCCGTGTCACCGGCAGCAGCGCGGTGACATCCGAAGCGACGAAATTCTCGTCGATGCCGAGACCGATGACGACAGGGCATCCCTGACGGGCGACGATCACGCACTCCGGATCGGACTCGGCGATCGCGGCAAGCGCATAGGCGCCATCGAGTTCGGCGACGGTTTTACGTACCGCCTCGAAGAGGTCTTTGGATTGAGCCAAGTGCTGATGGATCCTGTGGGCGATTACCTCGGTGTCCGTGTCGGAATCGAACGTGTAGCCGAGATCCTTGAGATCTGCGCGGAGGCTTTCGTGATTTTCGATGATGCCGTTGTGGACTATCGCAACCCCGTCACGTGAAACGTGCGGATGTGCGTTGCGCGTCGAGGGTACGCCGTGAGTCGCCCAGCGCGTGTGGGCGATACCGACGAAACCGGTCACGGGGGCGGCCTCGAGCGCTGCCTGCAACGCCTTGACCTTGCCGACCGTACGAACCCTGGCGAGGGCGTGGTTCTGGGTGATGACCGCGAGGCCGGCCGAATCGTAGCCTCGATACTCGAGGCGGCGCAGGCCTTCGATCAGGATGGGGACGGCGTTGCGTTCAGCGACGACTCCGACGATTCCGCACATGTATTGGCGACACCCTTGATCAAGCGGTACAGGTGCCGCTCATTGTGCCCCAAGAGTGTCAGGATTACCCGGATTGCGCTTTGCAGCTTGCGACCGATGTCGCACTTTTGGGTGCCGTGTAGCGCGCCAGGCCGCGCCGTGCGGGGGCTAATTCTCGGGCTTGGGGCGTCCCGGCGCGCACATCGCATCTTCAACCTTGGCCGCTTTCGCCTCCGCTGCGTATCGGCCAGGACGTGTCCAGGCGTCGATGGTCACCTGCTTGGCGCGGGTAAGCGTGAGTTTGTCCGCAGGCGCGCCGGCGGTGATCGTCGAGCCGGCGCCGATGGTCGCACCAGGGCCGATCGCGACCGGCGCGACCAGCATGCTGCCCGATCCTATGAACGCGCGGTCGCCGATCTGCGTCGGCCATTTGTTGATGCCATCGTAGTTGCAGGTGATCGTGCCAGCGCCGACGTTCACTCCCCGGCCAATCGTCGCATCGCCGAGATAGCTCAGATGATTAGCCTTGCTCGCTTCGCCGATTTCGGTGTTCTTCACCTCGACGAAGTTGCCAACGTGCACGCGCGGATGCAAGTTCGCACCCGGACGCAGGCGAGCAAAGGGTCCGACGCGGCAGTCCTCGCCCACCATGGCCTCTTCGATGAGGCTGTTGGCATAAACCTGGGTGTCCGCGCCGATCGTTGCATCGCGCAAGATGCAGTTAGGCCCGATCGTCACCCTGTCGCCCAGGGTGATTCTGCCGAGCAACACCACGTTCACGTCGATGTACACGTCGCGCCCGACGGAAAGGTCGCCGCGCACGTCCACCCTGGTCGGATCGGCGAGAGTCGCGCCGGCAATCATCAAATCGCGGGCGCGCGCGTGGCGCAGCGCGGCCTCGGCGTCGGCGAGCTGGCATTTGTCGTTCACGCCCATGATCTCGGCTTCACTCGTCGCGGCGACCGCCTCGACGTCGATGCCGCGCTCGACCGCGAGGCCGACGACATCGGTAAGGTAATACTCGCGCTGCGCGTTGTCGGCGCGCAAGTGCAGGAGCCATTCGCGCAGATGCGCTGCCGGTGCGGCCAGCAGGCCGGTGTTGATTTCGCGGATCGCGCGCTGCGCGTCGCTCGCATCGCGCTCCTCGACGATCGAGACGACTCGACCACCGGAGTCGCGCATCATGCGCCCATAGCCATGCGGCTCGGCAACCTCGGCGGTCAGCAGCGCCAATCCTTCGGCACCGCCCGCTGCCACCAGACGGCGCAAGGTTTCGACGGCAACCAGCGGCACGTCACCGTAGAGCACCAGCACGCGGTGTGCGTCGGGTATCCGTGGCATCGCCTGCATCAGCGCGTGTCCCGTGCCCCGTTGCTCGGCCTGGAGAACCCAGTCGATGTCTCCATCGTTGCCAAAAGCAGCCTTGACGGCCTCGCCACCGTGTCCATGGACGACGTGGATCGCGGCGGGGAAGAGTTGGCGGGCGCAGTCCAGCACGTGGCCCAACAACGGCTTGCCGGCGAGCGGCTGCAGTACCTTGGGCAAGAGGGAATTCATCCGGCGCCCCTGTCCGGCGGCCAGGATGACAACGGCGATCGGCGGTGTTCCGGATGCGGCCGGCAAGCAGCGGCCTCAGCGCTTCTTGCGCAGGCGTTCGATCATGCGCAACTGAGCGGCCGCACGGGCGAGCTCCGCCTGTGCCTCGGCAAGTTCGATCGCGTCCGTCTTGCCGGCTGCGGCCTCGAGGGCGCGTTGCCTCGCCTGCGTGGCGGCGGCCTCGTCGAGGTCGTGGGCGCGAATCGCCGTATCGGCGAGCACTGTCACGGTATGCGGCTGAATTTCCAAGGTGCCACCGCCGACGAAGAAAGTCTGTTCTTCATCGGTCTGCGTTTGGACGCGGATCTCACCTGGCTTGAGCGTGGTCAGCAATGGCGCGTGGCGCGGTGCGATCCCGAGTTCGCCCTCCGAGGCGGGGGCGAACACCATCGTCGCCTCGCCGGCGAAGATGTGGCCCTCGGCGCTGACGATGTCGAGATGGATGGTATTCGCCATGGTGTCCCCGTCGACGCCTTACAGCGTCTTCGCCTTCTCTACGGCTTCTTCGATGGTGCCAACCATGTAGAAGGCCTGTTCGGAGAGGTGATCATACTCGCCGGCGATGATGGCCTTGAAACCACGGATCGTGTCGGCGAGTGGCACGATCTTGCCGTCCTGACCGGTGAAAACCTTGGCAACGTTGAACGGTTGCGACAAAAACCGCTGGATCTTCCGGGCCCGGTACACCGAGAGTTTGTCCTCCTCGGACAACTCGTCCATGCCGAGGATCGCGATGATGTCCTGCAACTCCTTGTAGCGCTGCAGAATGGCCTGGACGCCGCGCGCGGTGTTGTAATGTTCCTCGCCGACGACGAGCGGATCGAGCTGCCGGCTGGTGGAATCGAGCGGGTCCACCGCCGGGTAGATGCCGAGGGAGGCGATCTGACGCGACAGCACGACGGTGGCATCCAAGTGCGCGAAAGTCGTCGCCGGTGACGGATCGGTCAAGTCGTCGGCGGGCACATAAACCGCCTGAATCGAGGTGATCGAACCGCTCTTGGTCGACGTGATTCGCTCCTGCAGCACGCCCATTTCCTCTGCAAGAGTCGGCTGGTATCCGACCGCGGAAGGCATGCGGCCGAGCAGCGCGGAGACTTCCGTGCCGGCGAGCGTGTACCGGTAGATGTTGTCCACGAAGAAAAGCACGTCGCGGCCCTTGCCGGTAGCCTGCTTCTCGTCACGGAAGTATTCGGCCATGGTCAGGCCGGTCAGTGCGACCCGCAGGCGGTTGCCGGGCGGCTCGTTCATCTGACCGTAGACCATCGCGACCTTGGAGTTGGCGAGATTGTCCTTGTCGATGACGCCGGACTCGATCATCTCGTGATAAAAATCGTTGCCTTCGCGGGTGCGCTCGCCGACACCCGCGAACACCGACAAACCGCTGTATTGTTTGGCGATGTTGTTGATCAGTTCGAGCATGTTCACGGTCTTGCCGACGCCCGCGCCGCCGAACAGGCCGACCTTGCCGCCCTTGGCGAATGGCACCAACAAATCGATGACTTTGATGCCCGTGACCAGCAGGTCCTGACCACCGGCCTGTTCGTCGTAGGTCGGTGCCGGACGGTGAATCGGCAGGTACTCGCTCGCGTTGACCGGCCCCTTCTCATCTTGCGGCGTGCCGAGCACGTCCATGATGCGACCAAGCGTCGCGACACCCACCGGTACCGAGATCCCCTTGCCGGTGGCCTTGACGGTCAGACCTCGTCGCAGCCCCTCAGAGGGTCCCATCGCGATCGTACGCACGATGCCATCGCCCAGCTGCTGCTGGACTTCGAGCGTCAAATCCACGTCGTCGAGTTTGAGGGCATCGTAGATCTTTGGCACCTGATCGCGCGGAAACTCCACGTCGATGACGGCGCCGATGATTTGCACGATTTTGCCGCTGGACATTCTTGATAATCCTCTTAGCCTTAGACCGCTGCCGCGCCGCCGACGATTTCCGAAAGCTCTTTCGTGATGGCCGCCTGGCGCGCCTTGTTGTAGATAAGCTGCAGCTCGTCGATGAGCTTGCCGGCGTTGTCCGATGCGCTTTTCATCGCGACCATGCGCGCCGCCATCTCGCAGGCGACATTCTCGACAGCGCCTTGAAAAACCTGCGACTCGATGTACCGCATCAGCAGCGCATCGAGGATTTCCACCCCGTCGGGCTCGTATAGGTAATCCCAGCGCTGCTGCAGCTGGTCCTTGTCGATCGTCTGCAGCGGCAGAAGTTGGGAAACAACGCTCTTTTGAGTCATCGTGTTCACGAATACGCTGTGCACGAGCAGCAGCTCGTCAATTTTCGCCTCGCTGTAGGAATCCAGCATGACCTTGACCGCACCGATGAGGTCGGCGATGCGCGGCCGATCACCCAAATGCGTGGTGGAGGCGACGATCTCCACACCGGACAGGCGGCGAAAGAATTGCACGGCCTTCGAACCGATCACGCACAGCCGGATCGTGGCGCCGCGGGCCTGTGCCTGGCGTATCGCACCGAGTACCGCCTTGAACAGGTTCAAATTGAGCGAGCCGCACAGACCCCGGTCGGTGCTGATCACGATGAGACCTACGGTCTTGACGGGCCGTTCGAGCGTGAACGGGTGCTTGTACGCGAGGTTGACCTGGCGCAGATGGCCGACGATCTGACGAATCTTGAGCGCATACGGGCGGGCGGCATGCATGCGGTCCTGCGCCTTGCGCATCTTGCTCGCCGCGACCATCTCCATGGCTTTGGTGATCTTCTGAGTATTCTTGATACTCGCGATCTTGCCGCGGATTTCCTTTGCACCTGCCATCGCTACCGCCTAGATATTCGTGAAGAACTCATCGCAACACTTCTTCAACCCGGCTTCGACTTCTTTCGACAGGTCGGGTTTGGCATTTATGCCACCGAGCAGCTGAGCGTAGGTGCTGCGCGCGAAGGCTTGTAATTCCGCCTCCGTGCTCACGACCTTGCGGCGGTCGATCTTGTCGAAGTAGCCGTTGTTCGCCGCGTACAGCGAGAGCGCCATTTCCGCGACGGACATGGGTGCGTACTGTTTCTGCTTCATCAACTCGGTCACGCGCTGGCCACGTTCGAGCTGGCGGCGGGTTGCCTCGTCCAGATCGGAGGCGAATTGAGAGAACGCGGCCAGTTCGCGGTATTGCGCGAGCGCCAGCCGGACGCCGCCGCCGAGCTTCTTGATGATGTTGGTCTGCGCGGCGCCACCGACACGCGAGACGGAGATGCCGGCGTTGATGGCCGGGCGCATACCCGCATTGAACAGATCCGTCTCGAGGAAGATCTGGCCGTCGGTGATGGAAATCACGTTCGTTGGGACGAAGGCGGTGACGTCGCCCGCCTGAGTCTCGATGATCGGCAGTCCGGTCAGTGAGCCGGTCTTTCCCTTGACGCGACCGTTGCTCGCCTTTTCGACGTACTCTTCGTTGACGCGCGCGGACCGCTCCAGGAGCCGGGAGTGCAGGTAGAAGACATCGCCGGGATAGGCCTCGCGCCCGGGCGGGCGGCGCAGCAGCAGCGAGATCTGGCGGTAGGCGACCGCCTGTTTGGACAAGTCGTCGTAGACGATCAGCGCGTCCTCGCCGTTGTCCATGAAGTATTCACCCATCGCGCAGCCGCCATAGGGTGCGAGGTATTGCATCGCCGCGGGCATCGATGCCGAGGCGGCGACCACGATGGTATGCGCCATCGCGCCGTGCTCCTCGAGCTTGCGAACGACGTTGGCGATCGAGCTTTGTTTCTGGCCGATGGCGACGTAGACACACTTAACGCCGGTGCCCTTTTGATTGATGATGGTGTCGATGGCGACGGCCGTTTTGCCGGTCTGCCGATCGCCGATGATCAACTCGCGCTGGCCGCGGCCGATCGGCACCATCGAATCGATGGCCTTGAGGCCCGTTTGTACCGGTTGCGAGACGCTCTTGCGGAAAATGACGCCGGGGGCCACGCGCTCGAGTGGGGAACGTTGCTTGGCAAGCACCGGTCCGTTGCCGTCGATCGGATTTCCCAGGGCGTCGACCACCCTGCCGAGCAACTCCGGCCCCACCGGCACCTCGAGGATCCGGCCGGTGGCCTTGACCACCGAGCCTTCCGAGATCAGCTTGTAGTCGCCAAGCACAACGGCGCCGACCGAGTCCTGCTCGAGGTTCAACGCGAGCCCGAAGGTGTTTTCCACGAATTCGAGCATCTCGCCGTAGCGCACGTCGGCGAGCCCGTGGATGCGCACGATGCCGTCGGTGACGCTGACCACGGTGCCTACGTTGCGCGCCTCGGTCGCACCTTCGAACTTGACGATACGCGCCTTGATCAGGTCGCTTATTTCCGATGCCTTGATGGACATATCACCCTCTTGTTGCGGATCCCGCGGATCCGCGACCAACTCTATTCAGGTCGTCAATTCCGTTGCGAGCCGCTGCAAGCGGCCGCTCAATGAGCCGTCGATGACCAGATCGCCCACGCGCACCACGGCCCCCCCCAACAACTTCGAATCGACCGCGGCATGCAGGCGCACCTGGCGCTTGAAGCGTTCGCTCAGTGCCTGCTCCAGCCTGCGGGCTTGCGCCGGGTCCATCGCCACGGCCGACAGCACCTCGGCATCCAGCGTATTTTCGACCGCCGCGCGCATCGCCGCGTAATGGGTCAGGATCTCCGGTAGCAGCAACAGGCGGTGATTCTCCGCCAGCACCCTCACGAAGTTCTTCATGCCGTCATCGAACGAGGCGCCCGCGACCTCGATAATGAGGCCAGCGAGATCGGCCGGCGTCAACGCCGGGCTCTTGGTGAGCGCGGCGAGGCGCTGATCGGCAACGATCAGGCTGGCCGTCTGCAGTGCGCCGGTCCATTTTTTCAGCTCGTTCGCATCGCGTGCGTACTCGAATGCGGCCTTTGCGTAGGGCCGGGCGATGGTGGCGCGCTCAGCCATTGGTGATCTCGGCGGCGAGTTTGTCGAGCAATTCGACGTGCGTGCCCGCATCGATCTCACGTTCCAGCAGGCGAGCGGCGCCGCGCACGGCGAGTCTGCCCACTTCGCGAGTCAGATCCTCGCGCGCACGCGAGCTCTCGCGCGCGACTTCCGCCCGTGCCTGGGTCAGCAGGCGCGCCGCCTCACCCGAGGCCGTGCCCTTGGCTTCTTCGATCATTTCATTGGCACGCTTGGCCGCCAGGTCGACGATCTGCGTCGCGCGATCGCGCGCTTCGCGGATGACCGCATCGGCGCGCTCGCGGGCTTCCGCGAGGTCCGTTTTGCCCTTTTCGGCGGCGGCGAGTCCGACGGCGATTCGGCGCGCACGCTCATCCATCGGCCCCAAGATCATCGGCCACACGAACCGCTTCGTAAACCAGATGAGCGTGACGAACACGAGCATCTGCACGAACAGCGTGAGATTGATGTTCACAGTGGTCTCCTGACCAGCCCGGCTGCCGGTCCGTCGCTCTAGTGCGTCAGCATCGAGGTGAACGGATTCGCGAAGGTGAAGAACAGCGCGAAGCCGATGCCGATCATGGCGACCGCGTCAACCAGCGCCGCGACAATGAACATCTTCACCTGCAGCATCGGGGCGAGCTCGGGCTGGCGCGCTGCGCCCTCGAGAAACCTGCCACCGAGGATGCCGAAACCGATGGCGGTGCCAAGCGCGCCCAAGCCGAAGATGATGCCGACGGCGAGCACGGTCATGGCCTGGACGTGTGCAATGTTATCCATTCAATCCTCCTAGACGAAAGCCAACGCGAAACGAGTGTACATGGGACCCGGGGAAATCAATGATGCTCGTGCGCCATCGCCAGATAGACGATGGTCAACACCATGAATATGAAGGCTTGCAGCGTGATCACGAGCAGGTGGAAAACCGCCCATGCAAATGCCAGCAAGAACTGCAGCACGACGTAAAGCCAGCCGCTGAAGCTCGCCAGTTGTGCGACGCCGTGCAGCGAGAGCGTGGCGAGCAGCAGGAAGATCATCTCACCGGCGAAGAGGTTGCCGTACAAGCGCAGTGCGAGCGATATCGGCCGGGCCACCAGCGGCACGATTTCCAGCACCAGGTTTGCCGGCACCAGCAGGGCCTGCAATAGGGGGTTTTTCGAGCTGAAGGGTTGCAACGCAAGCTCGCCGATGAAACCGCCGAGACCCTTGCACTTGATGCTGTAATAGATGATGAGGATGAACACCGTCAACGACATCCCGAAGGTGACGTTCAGATCGGTGCTGGGGACGACCTTCAGATGCTCGATACCCACGCCGCGTGCGAGCGCCGGCAATAGATCGACGGGCAGCACGTCCATGGCATTGAAGAGAAAAACCCAGCAGAATATCGTCAGCGCGAGCGGCGCGAGCAGTTCGTTCGTGCCGTGAAAGGTGTCCTTGACCTGATCGTTGATGAATTCGACGACGAGTTCCACGAACGCCTGGAATCCGCGCGGCTGGCCGGCGGTCGCATTGCGCGCCGCGAAGTAGAATGAGCCGCCGAAAAGCACCGCCAGCAGCACCGAGAAGAACACACTGTCCAAATGGATGACGGAAAAATCCATCACCCCCGTCGGTGCCTTGTTGGAGAGGAACGTCAGGTGGTGAAGAATGTATTCGTTCGCGGTCAGGGTATGTTCTGCTGCCATTTAGTGTCCGATGCGCTCGTTCACGCGCGTCGAATTCTACTTACTCGTCCCTCTGCGCCCGGCGCCGCCCAGCAATGCCGGCAGCGCATTCGCCAGCGCCATCCAGAACACAAAAAAAGTGGCCAGGTACGTGCCGAGCATCGCCAACGGAACCACCTTCATCGTCTTCAGAACCACGACGAACAGCGCAGCCATAACCACGATCTTGGCGGCTTCACCCGCGAAGAACGCTCTTACCGCCCGTTGCGGATCCGTTGCCGAGCGCGATCCGAACCCGATCAAGGCCATGGCGAGGCTCGCTGTGGCGCTGATTCCGCCACCCATCGCCGCCGATAGAGCGGCACGGAAATCATCCAGCACCCACGCCGCGATCGCGCAGAGCAGAGTCACGGCCGTCTGGCCGAGCACGACGCCGAGTGCCAGCCGCCGCGCATCGGGCTGGTCGATCGCGATCACAATACATCCCGTTCGTCGGGCGATGCCCGCTGTTCCAACGCTTATCTGGGAGGATGCGAACGCTTCGCTTCTACATCGCCGCCTGGCAACTCAATGCAGTGTCCACCCACTTCACCGGCCGCCGCGGCCCGATCAAAGCCGGGCGCATTATATAGACACGCCCCCCGGGCATCAAGGCATCTTGAACTCACTGAATATGGCCGAGAATACCCTCGAGTTCGTCCAGGCTGTTATAAGTCACGATCAATTTGCCCTTGCCCGAAGCGGTATGCGCAAAGGCCACCTTGGCACCGAGCTTGTCGGCGAGTTCGCGCTCCAGCCGGTGGATATCCGGATCCGTGGCGGCACTTGGCTGCGGATCGTGCGTATGCGCGCTCGTCAGGCGACGCACGAGTGACTCGGTATCGCGCACCGAGAGCGCCTTTTTGGCAACCAGGGCGGCAACTTCGGTCTGTTGGCGGCTCGAGGACAGACCGAGCAACGCGCGTGCGTGGCCCATTTCGATGCTGCGCTGCTCGACGAGCGCCATGACGTCTTCCGGCAGATCGAGCAGACGCAACAAATTGCTGACGGCGGCGCGGGAGCGGCCGACGGCATCGGCAACGGCTTGATGTGTCAGCCCAAATTCCTGGATGAGGCGCGACAAGGCGCGCGCTTCTTCGAGCGGATTCAGATCCTCACGCTGGATATTCTCGATCAGCGCCATGGCGACGGCGGCCTCGTCAGGCACGTCGCGCACCACCGCGGGAATATCCACGAGGCCGGCGAGCTGCGCGGCACGCCAGCGGCGCTCGCCGGCGATGATCTCGTAGCGCTGGGGCTGCGTATCGCTCTGGCGCGCGAGCGGACGCACGAGGATCGGTTGCACGATGCCCTGAGCCTTGATCGAGTCCGCTAATTCGGTCAGCGTGTCGGTCCGCATGTCGACCCGGGGTTGGTATTTGCCACGCTGCAGCAGATCGAGCGGCAACTGGGCCAACCGATCGCCGACCGGCATGGCTTGAGCTGTGGCGGCGCTCGCCCGCTTCGCCAGCAGCGGACTAAGTTCAGCGAGCCCGCGGCCCAAAGACGGCTTTTTGCCCGACATCGTGGAAGTCCTGGAGGCTGGCGGTGGCCGGATGGGGCGGATTATACGGGGACGGGCGCTTCGTCGTCGCGCCGAATCATCTCGCCGGCGAGCGCGAGGTAGGCTAGCGCACCACGCGACTCCTTGTCGTGCAGCAGGGCCGGTTTGCCGAAGCTCGGCGCCTCGGCGAGTCGCACATTGCGGGGAATCATGGTGCGGAACACCTTGTCGCCGAAGTGCTCGATCAGCTGTGCCGACACCTCGCTCGCCAGGTTGTTACGTGGGTCGTACATGGTTCGCAACAGACCCTCGATTTGGAGCTCTGGGTTGATGCTGCCGCGGATTTGTTCGATCGTCTGCATGAGCGCGCTCAACCCTTCGAGCGCGTAGTACTCGCATTGCATCGGCACCATGACCGAGTCGGCCGCCACCATGGCATTCAACGTCAGCATGTTCAGAGAAGGAGGGCAGTCGATAAGGATCACGTCGAAATCCTCGCGCACGGCCTTCAACGCATTGCGCAGCTTGAACTCCCTGCCCGCGATCATAGTCAACAGGCGCACCTCGGCCGCGGTCAAATCCTGGTTTGCCGGCAACAACATGAATCCGGCGTTCTCGGCGGCGACCAAGGCTTCGACGGCGGTGCATTCACCGAGCAGCACGTCGCAGCTGGTGCGCGCCAGATCGTGTTTATCGACCCCACAGCCCATCGTCGCGTTGCCCTGTGGATCAAGGTCGATCAGCAGAACCCGCCGCTTGGTCGCGGCGAGCGATGCGGCGAGATTGACGGCGGTCGTGGTCTTGCCGACGCCGCCTTTCTGATTTGCGATCGCGATGACCCGCTTCATGCTGCGCTCGATCTCGGCTTGGCCCGACAGATTTCCACAAGATGCCTCTGCTCGTCCAGCCCCGGCACATGCAAGCGGTGCACGGCGAGGACACGCCAGCCCCCCCCGAGCGAGCTGATCTCGCCGTCCGGCCGGCGGCCCTTCATCGCGAGTAGGCGGCCCCCCGGAGCGCAAAGGTGGCCGGCATTTTCAGCCAAAGCGGCGAGCGCGCAGACCGCACGCGCGAGGACCGCGTCGAAGCCTTGCGGGGGCCGGTAGTGCTCGGCGCGCTGCGCCACCACCTCGACGTTCCCCAAACCGAGGCGCTCGGCGGTCCGGGCGACATAGCGGGCCTTCTTGCCGGTTGACTCGATCAAGGTGAAATGTCGCTCAGGGTGGACTATCGCGAGTGGCAGGCCAGGAAAGCCGGCGCCGGTGCCGACGTCCGCGATTCTTTCGCCGCTCAGGAATGGCGCCACGCTCAGGCTGTCGAGCAGATGTTTGCGCAGCATCCCTGGCCGGTCGCGAATCGCCGTCAGATTGACCTGGGTGTTGGCGATCGTCAACTCATCCAGGAGAACCAGGAGCATGGCGAGCTGCGTCGTGCTCGGGCTCAAGCCAAGGAGTGCCGCCCCCTGCGCGAGCGCCGCGAACTCCTCGTCCGTTGAATGAGATTCACGCATTGTGGACGAGGAGCGCCGAAAGCTCATGCACTGGCATCGCCGCCAAAGCGGCCCTGTCGGTGACACGGGCGAGGATCATGGCACCGCGGCGCGCGCCGACATGGCTTGAACGCGGCGCGGCGAACCGCTCGATGCACGCACTCACACCGACCGGCGGCACGTCGGGGAGCGCCAGGCGCCGGCCACCCGAGCTGGCGCCGGGGTGGCCGGTCGTCGCCACCGCCATCAGCGCGAGACGCACACCGCGGCTGGTTGCATCGGCGGCGGCCCAGCGGGTGCGGGTGGCGATGGGTGTCGCTCGCGGATGCGCCGGCAATGGCGCACCGTCGAGCCAGGCATGCGTCGACGCGGCGGCGATTTGGGCGAGATCGCCGCCAAGCAATTGCGTCGCCACCGCAGCCGAGGCGACCCGCACCGCGACTTTCCCCGCCATCGCGAGGGACGGATACCCGGGTTCAGCCTCGAGCGCCGCCTGGATGCGCCGGGCCCGGGTGAGTGCGGCAAGCAGCTCGTCGACACGTAGCGGCGGCTCGGCACCATCATGTGCCCGACGTGAGCGGTAATCCATCAACGCCCACAGCGCGCCGAAATTCTCGCGGGCCGGATCCCTCCCACCGCTCCAACACGCGGCAACGCCGACGCAGAACGCGGCCGCAACCGGATCGAGCTCATGGCTGGTGCCGGGCAGGCGCGCTCCGCGCGCCATCGTTGCGCCGGGCACGATCGGCCCCAGGAGACGCACACAGTCGGCATCGGCGAGCGCCGCCAATGAGCCGCCAAGCGCGTCCAGCAGGCCGCCATAGGCCGCATCGCACTCCTGCGGTGCGTCGCCTAGGTCGTGCACGGCGCACTCGGCGATATCCCAGTTCACTAGCGCCGCGTTCGCGAAAGCCACGCCTCGAGTCCCGCCGCGTTCAACGCCGCATCACCATCGAGAAGCGCGTGTCGGCGGTCCGGATCGGCCGGGAATCCGTGTGCATCCAGCCGGCGCGACCAATGCGCGAAGATCCGCGCAGCCAGCGCCTCGCCGGGAGGCGCCGCCGCACGCGCGATCTCGACCATGGCCTCGACGTCCGCCTTCAGCTCCGCGCCGAGCCTCGGCACGTCATCCACCCGGCTGTAGTGCGTCAGGTAGATCGCGCTCGGCCGCAGGCCGAGCAGCCGGTCGATCGAGCCCAGCAATTGCGGCGGATCGAACTGGCTCGGTGTAGTCGTGGAAACGATGAACGCGCCGGCGGCCGTGTCGAACTCCCGATAGCTCACCCCGAAGGTGTCGCCGCTGAACACCTCACGCGTGTCCGGGTCGACGGCGCTCAGGTGATGGAGCGCGTGACCCGGCGTGTGCAGCAGCTCGAAGTGGCGCCGGCCGATCGCGAGCCGGTGGCCGTCCTCGGCAATGACGATCCGATCGGCGGGCACGGCGCGCATTTCGCCGTACACCCGCTCGAAATGTTCAGCCCCGTAGACCGCGCGCGTCGCGGCAACGAGGCGGGAGGTGTCGATGAGATGAGGGGCGCCGCGCGGATGCACGATGACTTTCGCCCGCGGCAGCGCCGCCGCGAGACGGCCAACGCCACCCGCGTGGTCCAAATGCACATGGGTGACGAGGATGGCTTCGACCGCATCCGGCTCCAGACCGAGCGCTTGGAGCGCCGCACACAGTCGCGGTACGGCGGCAGAGGGGCCTGTGTCGACGAACACCGCGCGGCCGCCATCGACGATGAGATGGCTCGCGTCCAACCGCGGCCGCAGATGGTGCGTGTCGATTGCGTACAGTCCGTCGCCGACCCGGGTCAAATCGGTATTCATGCGCTCCAGCGTGGATCGTCCATCATTGAACTTGGGGGTCAGTATCATTGTCCCTCGAACCGACATTATCCTCGCCGCCTACGTACTTAGGAACGCTGAAATTGGAAATAAACCGACTGCTGTCGACCGGGATCTTGGCTGTGGGCATGGCGTGGATCGGCCACAGCTGCTTTGCGGCTACGGCCGCACCGGGCATGGCGCCCAACGGCGGCGGCGTGCGGCCCGCGAACGCCAAACTCATCGCCAGCCTCGCCTCCCGTCTCGCCGCGCACGGCGCAACGCCCCTCGGCTGGTCTGCGCGGGGAGAGTTGCTGATCGCCTCACGCACCGGACAAACGCGGCAGCTTAGCCTGCTCACCGATACCGCGGGCTCCGCGCACGTGAGACAAAGACCGTTGAGCTTCTTCCACAATCCCATCCGCGACGGCGCATTCTCGCCGAACCCCTGGCTGGACGAATTCCTGTTCACGAAGAACCGTGACGGTCGCGCCAACTACCGGTTGTACGTTCAGAGCACCGGCAGCCGGCACGCAAGCGCCCTGACCGCGGCGAAGAACGATGTCCGCGACGCGGTCTGGTCGAATTCCGGCAAACAACTGGCGTTCGCCGCTCATACGCGGGACGGCGAGAACGTGGAGTTGATGGCACCGGAGGCGCGCGCCGTCGCGCGCGTCGTGGTCGCGGGCAGCGACGCCTATCCGGTGCCGCTCGATTGGTCGCCGGGCGATCGGCGGCTACTCGTGCGCTCCACCCTCGCGGACGGGGAGATACGGCTCTATACCATCGACATCGCAAGCGGGCAACGCCGTGACATCACCGCGCCGCACAACCGTGCCGCCATTCCCGAAGCCCGGTTTTCCCGCGATGGGCTCGGTGTCTACCTGATCACGGCCGATGGCGCGAACTATCGCGGGCTGCACTACGTCGATCTTGCGACTGGCCGACAGTCGCTCGTTGCGCCGGGTGACGGCGGCGATGTCGAGCGCTTCGCCCTGTCGCGCGACGGCCGCCGGCTCGCCTACACGCAGATCGAAGGCGACGGCGACCGGCTGCGCGTCGTCGATCTTGGCAAGCATCGAGAATTGCCACTGCCACCGTTGCCATCGGTGGGTCGAGTCGAGTCGCTGCACTTCGATCCGGCGGGCCGACGGCTCGCGTTCGCGTTCAGCGCGCCGAACCGCCCGCGCAATGCGTTCGTGATCGATCTGACCGGCGAACGGCTCGAGGCCTGGACTCACAACGAACTCGGCGCGGTCAGTGCGGCTGAGTTCATCGCGCCGCGCTTGACACGGTTTCCCACCTTCGACAGCGTCGATGGCCGATCGCGGCAGCTCCCGGTCTACCTCTACGAGCCTGCGGGCGCGGGCAAACATCCGGCGCTGATCCTGTTTCACGCGGGCGCGGAAGGAGACTTCCGCCCCGAATTCAATCCATGGATTCAATTCGTCGTCCACGACCTGGGCTACGCGGTGGTCGCCCCGAATCTGGGTGGCTCTTGGGGATTCGGTGCGGGCTACGCGGCGCTCGGTGTGGGTTGGCGCCGCGCCGATGTCCTCAAAGACATCGGCGCGCTGCTCGTCTGGCTGCAGCGTCAACCCGGGATCGATGCCCACCGGGTCGTCGTCGCAGGCCGTGGGTACGGAGGATACCTGGCGCTGATGGCGGCGGTGGATTACTCGGCGCGGCTGCGCGGCGTGGTCGATTTCGGTGGCATGACCGATCTGCCCACTTATCTGGACGATCTGCGCCCGCCATGGCAGGCAATCGCACGCAGCCGATTCGGCGATGAGCGCGACCCGGGCGTGCGGCTTTTCCTGCGCGACTTGTCGCCACTCGCGCTCGCCGACCGCATCACGGTGCCCGCGCTGATCGCGCACGGCCGCAATGACCGGCGTGTGAACGTCAGTCAGTCGATGCAAATGGCGGATCTTCTTCGAAGCCGTCATGTCCGCGTCCGGGTGATGATCGCGCGTCACGAGGGCCGGCGCTTGCGCAGGCAGGCGGACCGAATCGCGTTTTACACGAAGTTTGCCCGCTTCCTGGACAAGGTCCGCTGAGCGCCCGTCCAACCCCGGGGCGGTGCCGGCGCAGCCGCCGGCGGTCGCTGCTTACTTGCTGTCGGGCGTCGCGGTCGCCAGGGCCGAGTGTTGGCTGGCGAACCAGTGGGCGACGATGCGCACGTCGGCCTCGCTGGAAAGCGAACGTGCCATGCCCATCATGATCGGGTTCTTGCGCCGCCCGCTTCGATATTGGTCGAGCGCCTGGATCAAGTAATCCTCGTGCTGTCCGGCGAGAATCGGCGGCTTCGGTACCAGGGGCGCCGCGATCCCGGTGCCGTTCGCACCATGGCACGCCGCACAGGTTTGGGCCTGGGGCGGCATCTTGCCGGTCAGCTGCGTGCTTGGCGCAATCGGCTCGGGTCCCTGCAGGTAGGCGGCAATATCCTCCATGTCCTGGTCGGACAGGGAGCTGGCCTGCGCATGCATGGTCGGGTGTGGCCGCTCGCCGGCCTTGTACTCATGCAACGCGGCGATGATGTAAGCGGCATGCTGATGGCGCAGCTTCGGCACGCGATACGCCGGATAGGCGTTTCGGTAGTTGGGGATGCCGTGACAGCCGTAACAGGTATAGAACTTCTTCTTGCCGAGCGCCGCATTACCGGTGGCGTGTGCACACAGCGAGAAACTCAGCCCCATCAAGACACCGGCCAAGAGCCAAGTCCGGCCATACGATCCCTGCTGCATCTGGTTCTCCAAGCCGTTGGGGCGAAAGGGACGGTCGATCTTAAGGTTTGGCATTCGAAAAAGCCATTCGCAAACACGCATGGCGCGCGGCGGCGGGGATTTCAACGCGCGCCGCCGCGTGCGGTCACCGCGAGATCCTTGTCGTAAACCACGTCCATCGCGTTGTCCCGCCAGCCGTGCACCGAAGCGGCGACCAGGTGCTTGGCGACGTAATAGAACAACGGCACGACTGGCTGATCGTGCAACATCAGTGCCTCGGCCTGCGCGAGCCGGTCCGCGCGCCGTGTCGGATCCACCTGCGCATCGGCCCGGCGAAGCCAGGCGTCGTAGGCGGGGTTCGAGTAGCGGGGTAGATTGATGCCGAAACCACTTCGTAATACCTGCAGGAAGCTGAAAGGGTCTTCATAGTCGGCAACCCAGCTGGCGCGAAACACCTCGGTCACCCTCGCTTGGTCGATGTCCTGAACCAGCTCTTTGTAATCCTCGGCGTGCAGCGTCGTATCCACGTTCAGGGCACTCTTCCACATGGCCGCAACCGCGACCGCGATCCGCTCGTGCAACTCCCCCGTGTTGTACCGTAAGCCGACGCGCAAAGGCCCGGCGCCGAGGCGCGCCGCGGCGAGCAGCGCCCGGGCCCGCGCGATGCGTTCGCTCATCGGCCAGCGGGCATAGGCCGGCAGCGGTGGCGTGTATCCCGGGATTCCCGGCGGTACGAAGGTGTAGGCCGGGCGCTCGCCACCACCGGTGACCGATGCGACCAGCCGCTCACGGTCGATCACCATCGAGAGCGCCCGGCGCAGTTTTCTCGCATGCCTGAACGGCGGCCGTGTCAGATTGAAGCCGAGGTAATAGACGGCCAGCTCAGGCGAGACGTGCAATCGCCCGGGCAGGTGTCTTTCGACCCAGCGGTAATCGTCGGGCGGAATCGTCGAGGTGATGTCGAGATCACCGGCCCGGAAGGCGCTCAGTTCGGCGCTCGGATCCGCGGTCGTAATGTAATCGATGCGGTCGATGCGGGTCGCCGCGTTGTTCCAATACCTGCGGTTGCGGACCGCGACCAGGTGCGAGCCGAACACCCATCGCTTCAGCTCGTAGGCTCCATTCGAGACCAGGATCCCCGGCCTGGTGAAGCGCCGGCCGTACTTCGCGAGCGATCCAGGATCGATCGGAAATGTGGCTGGGTGCGCAACCAGCGAGAGAAAATAGGGTGTCGGATGGCGCAGCACGACGACCAGACGGTGCGGCGATGCGGCGCGTACGCCGAGCGTGGACGGCGGCGCCCTGCCGGCGGCGATCGATCTTGCCTTGACCAGCGGCGCAAGCAGTCCCGAATACTGCGCCGCGGTCGCCGGATCGACCAAACGCCGCCAAGCGGCGACAAAATCGGCGGCGTCGACGGGCTGTCCGTTCGACCAGCGTGCCGTCTGGCGCAGGTGGAACGTGTAGGTTCGGCCATCCGCGGAGAGATGCACACGGTCGGCGGCCGCGAGTACCGGCCGGCCATCCGGCCCGATGGTGGTCAGCCCTTCGAATAGATCGCGCAGCACGGTGAGCGCCGCTTCCGAGCGCGCCCTCGCCGGATCGAGGCTCTCCGGCTCGCCACCGATTCCCCGGCGCAACACTTCCTGCGCGCTGCCCCCGGCAGGCGGCGTGCGCACGCGCCACACGAAGGTGTGTACCGCGACCACGATCACGGCTGCCGCACCGATGCCGAGCCAGAGTCTCGCTCTCACCACCCGGCGCCACGGCCGCGCCGCTCAGGCGGCGCGCTCACGTTTTCTCAGGTGGACGAGCAATAGCGCCACGGCGGCGGGTGTGAGCCCGGGAATACGCGCAGCCTGGCCGATCGTCTCCGGACGCACCTCGGCGAGGCGTTGACGCGCTTCGTTCGAGAGGCCGCAAACCAGGGCGTAATCCAAGTCCGACGGCAAACGCAGCCGTTCGTGGTGCCGGCTTCGGTCGACTTCTTCGCTCTGACGCTTCAAGTATCCGGAGTATTTCGCCTGCACCTCGACCTGTGCGCACACCTGTTCGGCAAGCGCCAGGTCGAGCCGCCAAGGCTCCGCCGCGCGTGCGCCGTCTGGCCGCAATGACTCCAGATCCCCGAAGGCGATCCCGGGACGCCGCAGCAACTCGAGGGCGCGCAGCTCGCGCGAGAGGGGTGCGCCGAGTTTGCCCTGCAGGGCGGCATCGACGTCGCCGGGACGCACGATTTGCCTGCCGAGACGGGCGAGTTCGGTGTCGACCGCGGCGCGCTTGCCCTCGAAGAATGCCCAGCGCGTGTCGTCGACGAGGCCCAATTCACGGCCCTTCGGGGTCAACCTCAGATCCGCATTGTCCTCGCGCAACGACAAGCGGTACTCGGCACGGCTCGTGAACATGCGGTACGGCTCAGGAGCGCCGCGCGTGACCAGATCATCGATCATCACGCCGAGGTAGGCTTCGCCACGCTGCGGCCACCAGGCCTCGCGGCCCAGTGCGCTCAAAGCCGCGTTCGCGCCGGCAATCAAGCCTTGCGCCGCGGCCTCCTCGTAGCCGGTCGTACCATTGATCTGGCCGGCGAAATACAGGCCGCGGATGCGCTTGCTCTCGAGGCTGTACTTCAGATCGCGCGGATCGAAGAAGTCGTACTCGATCGCATAGCCCGGCCGGGTGATGTGCGCCTGCTCGAAGCCGCGAATCGTACGTACGAACGCGAGCTGCACGTCGAACGGCAGGCTGGTCGAGATCCCGTTCGGGTAGATTTCGTTCGCCTCGAGCCCCTCAGGCTCGACGAAAATCTGGTGCGATGGCTTGTCGGCATAGCGCGCGACCTTGTCTTCGACCGAAGGGCAATAGCGCGGTCCCCGGGATTCGATCAGGCCGGTGAACATCGGCGAGCGATCGCTCGCGGCACGGATGATCGCGTGGGTGGCCTCGTTGGTCGCGCTGATGTGGCAGGGCAGCTGCCGCGGATGCCGTGTGCGCTCGCCGAGATACGAGAACACCGGACGCGGTTCATCGCCGTGCTGCTCGGGCAATACGCTGAAGTCGATCGAGCGCCGGTCGATGCGTGGCGGCGTGCCGGTCTTCAGGCGCCCGACCCGCAGAGCAAGCTCGCGAAGGCGCGCGGCGAGCCGATTCGAGGGCGGGTCGCCGGCGCGCCCGCCGGCGTGGCTCTCCAAACCGACATGAATCTTGCCTCCGAGGAACGTTCCGACCGTGAGCACGACGGTCCTGCCCCGAAATTCGATGCCGCTCTGTGTGACGCAGCCGACCGCGCGATCGGCCTCCAGGACGAGATCGGCAACCTCCTGTTGAAAGAGCACGAGCCTGGGCTCGGTCTCGAGGAAACGGCGGATTGCGCGCTTGTACAGGGCGCGATCCGCCTGCGCCCGTGTGGCCCGCACCGCCGGACCCTTGCTCGCGTTCAGGATGCGAAACTGGATGCCCGCCTCGTCGGCGGCACGCGCCATGGCGCCTCCGAGCGCGTCGATCTCCTTGACCAGATGGCCCTTGCCGATGCCGCCGATCGCCGGGTTGCAGCTCATCTGGCCGAGCGTCTCGATGTTGTGAGTCAGCAGCAGCGTGTGCGCGCCCATGCGCGCAGCGGCAAGCGCGGCCTCAGTGCCGGCGTGGCCGCCGCCGATCACGATCACGTCGAATTCCGGGCTGTAGCGCATGTGGCGGATTACTCGGCAACGATCGGGAATCCGGCGAATTGGCCGCGCCAGAGCGCCGGTCCCTGTGCGTGCATGGACTCACCGTCGCTCGTCACGGCGACCGTGACCGGCATGTCACGCACCTCGAACTCGTAGACCGCCTCCATGCCGAGATCCGCAAACGCCACGATCCGGCTCGAACGGATGGCGTTCGCGACCAGGTAGGCCGCGCCGCCGACGGCGATCAGGTAGGCGGAGCGGTGGCGGCGGATCACATCGATCGCCTCCGGACCTCGCTCGGCCTTGCCGACCATGGCGAGCAACCCGGCCTTGCCAAGCATCGTCTCGGTGAAGCGGTCCATCCGATTGGCGGTCGTCGGCCCCGCCGGCCCGACGACCTCATTGCCGACCGGATCGACCGGTCCGACGTAATAGATCACACGGCCTTTGAAGTCGAGCCCTTCGGGGAGCGGTTCTCCCTTGTCGAGCAAGCCGCAGATGCGCTTATGCGCCGCGTCGCGGCCGGTCAGCAGCTTGCCGGAGAGCAGTAAGCGGTCCCCGGCTTTCCAGGTCGCGATGATCGCGGGCGTCAGGCCATCGAGGGACACGCGCTTCGCGTTTGCGTCGGCGCTCCAGGTGACATCCGGCCAGAGGGCAAGATCCGGCGGTTCGATACGCGCGCGTCCCGAACCATCGAGCGTGAAGTGCAGGTGCCGGGTTGCCGCACAGTTGGGAATCACCGCCACCGGCAGCGAGGCCGCGTGCGTCGGATAATCGAGCACTTTCACGTCGAGCACGGTCGAGAGGCCACCGAGACCCTGTGCTCCGATTCCAAGCGAGTTGACCCGCCGGTAGATTTCCAGGCGCAGTTCCTCGAGTTTGGTGCGGGGTCCCCGGGCGGCGAGATCGGCGATGTCGATCGGCTCCATCAAGGCCTGTTTGGCGAGCAATACCGCCTTTTCAGCGGTGCCACCGATGCCGATGCCGAGCATGCCCGGCGGGCACCAGCCGGCGCCCATCTCCGGAACCCGCTGTAGCACCCAGTCGGCGACGCTGTCCGAGGGATTCAGCATCTCGAACATCGCCTTGTTCTCCGAACCACCGCCCTTCGCGGCCACCGTGATCTCGAGCCGGTCGCCGGCGACGAGCTGCGTGTGGATGACGGCCGGCGTGTTGTCACGCGTGTTCGTGCGGGCAAATGCCGGATCGGCGACGATCGAGGCGCGCAGCGGGTTCTGCGCGTCGAGGTAGGCGCGCCGCACGCCTTCGTTGATCATCGCCTCCAGATCGCGAGAGGCATCCCAACGCACGTCCATGCCGACCTTCACGAACACGCAGACGATGCCGGTATCCTGGCAGATCGGCCGGTGACCGAGCGCACAAAGCCGCGAGTTGCTCAAGATCTGCGCGATCGCATCGCGTGCGGCAGGGCTGCGCTCCTGCTCATAGGCACGACCCATCGCCCGGATGAAATCCGGCGAATGGTAGTAGGAGATGTACTGCAGCGCGTCGGCCACGCTGTCGATCACATCGGCTTCACGGATCACGCTCATCTCGGCTCCCGCTGTGGACTTACCCACCACCACACTAGCGCCGGGAGGCTGTTCCTGGCGACTCAATCACATTCCGGTGCAGCTGGCGCGGCTTCGCCGGCAGCGCCGACGAATCCCGCATTCGCGAAGCATAATCCAATTAAAACGGTCTTTTTGATACCGCTTGATCGGCTCCCCCGGACGCATCGGCCGAAGGCACCCTGAGCGCCTAAGCACCCCGCGCCTAGGGCGCAAGCTGAGCGGGTGTTAAGGGAAAGCGCGATATGGGCAAATGCTCGCTGCGGTGCTATAACACAGACAGCATTACAAAACTGTGTCGCAGTCGACGATTTGGGGAAGTTGTCATGAAAGAGTCCGCGCTGATACGTACCCGGCTCGCTTTGCTGGTGACGCTGTTTGCATTATCGACCCTGATGATGCTCTGGCTGCTGTGGCGCTTTCCCATCACGAC
>VFSW01002316.1_pt1 | contig 28779 bp, 25 predicted proteins | sample 5358111 | NCBI WGS metagenome assembly VFSW01 (sample SAMN11554181, study PRJNA540505) | mine drainage metagenome | isolation source: sediment from site ElyBrook_90M | place: USA: Ely Copper Mine, Vershire, VT | collected 2017 | reverse complement strand
CGAGATGCGAGGGTGGCGTTGCGACTCGGGTTTTCCAACACAGTCTGGATAGTTGTAGGCATGATGCTGGGGTTGCTCCTCGCAGCGCCTGGTCAATCGAGCTTTGCGGCAACTCAACAGCGCCTCGAGGGCGCTATCAACGACTCGCTCGGACGTCCCATCGCCGGTGCTGCGGTAAGCCTCAAGACTGCCGATGGTCACCTCGCGGCGAGTGCCGTCACGGACCAAGACGGGAAGTTCGTTCTCCATGCCGCTCCCGGGAACTTCGAACTGACCGCGACCAAGGCTGAATTCAATTCGGCCGCGATGGCGGTCGTTGTGACCGGGGGACAACCCTCGAAGCCGCTCACGCTCGCGATGATATCGAGCAAGCCGCTGACGCTGCAGGTCCTTGCGCCGCGCTTCGATCGCGCGCTGAATGATCTTTCGCCCGAGACCGGCAGCACCGCATATCACTTTGATCGCGAGTCGATTCACAACCTGCCGCAAGGGCAAAACTCGACGCTCGCGCAGGTGCTGCAGCAAGCGCCCGGCGTCAGCCAGGATTCCTATGGTCAGGGGCAGGGGCAGATTCATATCCACGGCGAGAACGGCGGCGGCGTGCAGTATCGCGTCAACGATGTTTTTCTTCCCGAAGCGGTCACCAGCTTCGGCGAGATTTTCAGCCCGCGCTTCGTGCGCAGCATCACGCTACTGACCGGCGTGCTGCCGGCCGAGATCGGCTATCGCAACGAGGGAATCATCGACATCCACACCAAAGACGGATGCATCGATGGCGGCGCCGACCTGAACAACCTCGATATCTATGGAGGGCAGCGAGGCACCATCGAGCCGAGTTTCGAGCTCGGCGGGTGCAAAGGTCGCCTCAGCTACTACGCGAGTGGTTACTATCTGCGCGATGACCTGGGCCTCCAGTCGCCGACCGCGAGCCCGGTGCCCCATCATGATCGCACCGATCAGGGGCAGGGATTCGCGAATCTTTCGTACCTCATCGATTCGCAAACGCGCCTGTCATTGGTGACGGGGACGGCGGTCAACTACTTCCAGATTCCGCCGCAGCCGGGGCTCGCGCAGCAGTTCATGCTCCAGGGCGTCCCGATCTATCCATCCTCGCAGGTGGAAGAGAGCGAGCTCGAGCAAAACTACTATGGCGTCCTCGCGCTGCAAGGAGTCATCGGCGACAAAATCACCTATCAGCTAGCGGCGTTCAGCCGATACTACGCGCTCGGCTTCGATCCTGATCCCGAAGGGGACCTCATCTATAACGGTGTCGCCGCGAGAATCCTGCAAACCGGTTTCGTCAATGGCGTCCAGGAGGACACCAGCTACAAGGTCGATTCGCATCACACCATCGGCGCCGGGTTCTATGTGAGCGGCGAGGCAATCGAGCTCGATGATCACGCGCACACGTTCCCCGCAAACTCGGATGGGATGCAGACCAGCCCGGTCTCCATTTCCGTCGTCGACAACAACAACCAGATTGCGTGGCTGCTGGGATTTTATCTCCAGGACGAATGGCATCCGAGCTCGAAACTGACAGTCAACTTCGGCGGGCGATGGGACTGGATGAGCGCGTTCGTGACGCGTAATCAATTCAGTCCGCGCATCGGAGCGGAGTACGAAGTGACGCGCGGAACCATCTTGCATGGCGGCTATGCGCGCTACTTCAAAGTGCCGCCATTCGACCAGGTCGCGCTCGATACGGTGGAGAAATTCGCCAACACCACGAATGCCGCGCCGACCAACAGCGGCAGCGACAAAATCAGCGCGGAGACCGACGACTACTTCGATGCCGGCATCAGGCAGCGCATCCTGACCCATCTGAATCTCGGCCTCGACGGATTTTTCAAGCTGGGGCACAATCAACTCGACCTCGCGCAATTCGGCGCAACGGTGGTGACCGCGCCGCTCACTTACCGTCGCAGCCGCGCATGGGGATCGGATTTGAGCCTGGCCTTCGAGCACGAGGCGCTCAACGCATACCTCAATTTTTCGTACTCAGTGCTGCAGGCAAAATACATCAATGGCGGCGCGTTCCTCGCCGACGATGCGAATGAGATCAGCTACATCGCCAATCATTGGGTCACGCTCGACGACAGCCAGATGTTCACCGGCTCGGCCGGCGCGGCCTACAAGTTGTGGGGATTCCTCTTCACCGCGGATGGCATTTGGGGCAGCGGTTATCGGCGTGGCTTCGCCAACTCCGGCGAGCTACCGCCGATTCTTCAGTTCAACGCCGGAATCGTGCGCGGCGTGAGGTTGCCGCAAATCGGTGAGGCCGAATGCCGCCTCAGCGTCGTCAACGTGTTCGACCACATCTACCAAATCCGCAACGGCAGCGGCATCGGCGTATTCTCGCCGGCCTATGGCCCTCGGCGCGCGCTGTACGGCGGGATCCGAATTCCGCTGATCAAGGCTCCATAGCGCGCCGCTTCCGCCTTCCAAGTGAGAATAGCTCTCAATAACAATCGGTGGTTTTTGCTTGCTCTCGCTAACGTCGCGGGCGACAATTATCCTGATTCGGAAGTGCGCTGACACATCATCCTCCAATACATCGCCGTCGAAGCCATAAAAAATCTGAGGGCCTGAATCATTTGCCTCAGCCTGAATCAGCGGGAAACCCGAGGAGCCGTATCGTGTCGTCGATTGCCAGTCTCAAGGAAGAGAAGCGCGTCATCATTAATCGCTACGCCCGCGCCGATGATGCTAAGGCCCTGACGCAGGTTCTGACGACCCTGGCGTGCCTGGCGCTGGTCTGGTGGGCCGCGGTGGTGAGCGTCGAGATTTCCGGTTGGCTTACCCTCGCCGCGATATTGCTCATCAGCCTGTTCACCTTGCGCGTCTTCACGCTGATGCACGAATGCGGTCATGGCGCGTTGTTTCGCGCCCAGCGCCTCAATCGCGCCTTCGGCTTTGTCCTCGGGGTTATCTCGGGTATGCCGCAGTATGTGTGGTCGCAGCACCATAGCTACCACCACAACAACAACGGCAATTGGGAAAAATATCGCGGTCCGTACACCACACCGTCAGTGGATGAGTACGCGGCGATGACACCCGGCCAGCAATTCTACTATCGAGGCAAGTGCAACATCGCATGCGCGCCGCTGGTCGGCTTCATCTATCTGATTTTCAACCCTCGCTTTAACTGGCTCAAAGGCAGTCTCGGGCTGGTCGGCCATATCGTGCAAGGAAAAATCGCTGAGCCTCGCTTATCGATGAAGGCGCTCACCGCCAGTTTTCATACCCGCTATTGGCAATCGCCGAAACAGTACTGGCATATGTTCTGGAACAATGTCGTGTTGCTCAGCCTTTGGGTCCTGATGTGCTGGGCGATCGGGACCGCGCGCTTCTTTACGATCTATCTAATCAGCGTATCGCTCGCCGGGGGCGTGGGCATTCTGTTGTTCACCGTGCAGCACAACTTCGAGCACTCCTATGCCAGCGATACCAGACATTGGGACTATGACATCGGCGCGATCGAGGGCACCAGCTTTCTGATTCTCCCGCGCTGGCTGAACTGGTTCACCGCCAACATCGGCTACCATCACATCCACCATCTGTCGTCGCGGATTCCCAACTATCGCCTGGTCGGGTGCCACAATGAGTATCGGCATCTCTTTGCCGATGTTACCCGGGTGAAGCTGGCGCAGGTTCCGCGCGCGTTGAAGTACATCCTCTGGGATGCGCGGGCGCAGCGAATCATTTCGGTTGCGGAATATCGGCAGCAGATGATCCATCCGCCCGCTATGCGGTAATTCCGTACCGTATCGGCGCCGTTGCAGAGTCATCCGTTCAATAACTCGCGCAGCGCGGCGTCGATGAATTCATCATCGGCCGGATTCCCGCCAAAGGCGGCGACGTGTCCCCAGCTAGATGGGATGGGCCGCAGTTCCGCATTCGGCATTTGCGCCACTTCGAGTTCATTGTCGCGCACGCGAAAATAAAGGTCGGTGGTACTCGGCATCACGATGGCGCGCGCGTGGATGGCTTCCAGCGCCGCCGCGAAGTTACCATGGTACTTGGGGTTGGCGCTGATGTCGGCGTGCTGCCAGGTCCATAGCATCGCGAGCAGATCGTTCGCATCGCGCTGGCGGAAATATCCCTCCATGAAACGCATGGCGTCTTCGACCGACGCGAGGCCCATCTTGCGGTACTCGCCCTCGCGAAAAAAATCCTGCGAAAAGACCCAGCCGGCGTAGACGCGGCCAAAGGCGCGCAATCCTTTGACCGGCGGCGATTGATACCATCCGTCGGCGAATGCCGCATCGGCTTGCAGTGCCGCCTTGACCCCCTCAAGGAATACGTAGTTGTGTGGTGAAGTCCGCGCTGATCCGCACAGCGGCGCGATGGCCCCGAGCAGGTCGGAATACAGCGCGCCCCATTGGAAGGCCTGCTGCGCTCCCATCGAGTAGCCAACTACCAGTCTGATTCGTTCGATTCCTAAATGCTCAGTGAGCAAGCGATGCTGGCACACCACGTTGTCGTAGACTGTGACATGGGGGAACGCGGCCCGATCGAATGGCGCCGGAGTATTACTCGGCGACGATGAGAGACCGTTGCCCAACATATTCGGCACGACGATGAAATATCGCGATGGGTCGAGCGCGCGTCCGGCGCGCATCATAGCTTCAGTCTCGGGATGCTGGCCGCCGTAGAAGGTCGGCATCACGATGACATTGTCGCGCGACGCTGACAGTTTGCCATAGGTCCTATACGCCAGTTTTGCTTGCCGCAGGGTCAAGCCCGACTGCAGTACGAGATCGCCTAACTCGAAGATTTCGTAATCGGGCATTTGCTCGACTCCTATTTTGTGAACGAGATCCGCGGTTCAACTCGTCGAGCAGCGATTTGTCGCCTTTCAGGTCAGCGGTGTCAATGCCCTTGGCAAACCAGTTGTAAATGTTCGCGCGGATCGCGCAGACAGCGCCGGGAGTATTCCCGACGCTGTCCTGCTGGTCTGACTGTCGCTTGCTGATGACAGCCGGCGACTTATGATAGGGTCCTGACTAGTTTACCGACTGCTCGACGTACAGCGCGGAACTGACCAGGTCGGCGGCCGGTTCACGCTCGCCCGCTAGTTCCACCATAAATGCACGCCACTCGGGATCGGCCTCGAGTTTTTCGGCATACTCACCATAGGTCTTGTAGTTGGAGTTTTCGATTCCGAGCAGGACGGTTCCCGCTTCGCCGCCGTTAGCGGTGTTCCAGAGGCGGACCTTGCCTCCGTCGCGATGCACGATTTTGCTGCCTTTCGCGACGTTTTTCATGAAATTTGAAAGTTGTCCGGGACGCGGGCGGTAGGTGAAGACTTGTAGAATTGTCGACATGGCACAAACTCCCGCCTCAAGCTGTATAGCCTGAAGCAATTCAGGTAGTAGATGTTGGGGTTGGTCTAGCGGAAGAGCCGTTGAAAGCTTCGCCGTCGGGCGCAAGTCGGACGCGATCCATTTAACGATGCCGACCCTCTGACCGTCCGCTCAATCGGTATCGAAGTCAAGTCACCGGAATCGGATGTACTTTGGTCACCGCGAGTTCATCGAGAGGTGCGCGACGCTTTGCAAGAGCACTTTCAGTTCGGACACGCAGAAATTATTGATCACGCGATTGTTCGTCCCGCATTTTAAGCATCGGATCGATATTCCCGCAAAACGAGTGACCCGACGCTTTGTATCATTCCGGGCGGCCCGAGCTACCAGCGGGTCGTGACAATGAGAATTTGTATTCCCACGACTTGTCGGCATCGCTAATGTACACGGTCTCGCCTCCGATTCTTCCATGAGTGTTGAGGGGGCATTGACGGTGCAGTGTCCGGACATCGAATTGAACACCGCTGATGTAGAAGGGCGTCTGTGTGAGCACGTTTATGAAGAACACAACCAAGAGATATCGAAAGATTTTCCGAGCCAGATTTGACCTCGTAAAATCACTGCATAAACACGTTCAATAGGCGAAAAAGGCGCGATCGCAGTACTTGTGACAGTGTGGCTAGATCCGGCTCCAATCCCTGCCTCCCAGCTGAAAGCCATCCCCTGAACGAAACCGTGGGCGCTCGATCCACTAAAATAGTTAACACCGAATCCTTCGACTGAAACTCCGAAGTCGGCGAAAGGCCCTTGCAGGTCACCAATAGTAACCGCGTCAGAGAACGCTACTTGAGCGCCCGACCAAACGCCCTCGCCATATCCGAAGCTGACGCCCGAAGTGTACGCGACACCGCGTTTCCTTGAGTGTCGCCGACAAGGCTGGCAGAAGCCGCCACAGGTGGTTGAACAAAGAGGGCCAACATCCTACAAAATTTGGAGGGGCGACGTTTGCACGCCGCCCCTCCTGCCGTTCCCACATCCTCAACCGCCACACCACATCATGAAGCGGTTCTAACCCGCTTGCTTTCTTTGCGGGCCCCGGAGGAAGCCCGCAACATCAACCACGAGAGCCTTAATCAAGCGCCGCCGCGCGCCTTCTCATTCAACCTCACCGCCACATCCCCATCGGCTCTCTCACCACCCATGCGTTCCTCCGGGGCCTCAAACAACCCCCCGCCACACATCATCTCCCCGCCAGCCGCCACCGCACCTCGTTATCTGTTCCGCGCCGCGAAGCTCTGCCAATGCGCATGAAACCGCGTCCGCCTCATCTCTTCCGCCATCGCGATGCGCATCCGCTTCGAGACACAGGTCTCGAACACCAAAGGATCCGAACTCTCAACCAGCCGCCACTCAGAGTCAGCGGGCTGGTCTATCTCGCTTCGAAACACGAACACCGTCGCGCACATCCGGCACTGGACATCGACGCGATGGACATCGCCAATCTCGGAGAGCATCCCTTCGCATTCGTCGAGTGGATGCCCAAGCTTGCAAAGCGCGACGAAATCATCTGCCACCGAAAGTGCACTCACCCCATCCGATTCAGCTTCCACGATACTTCCTCTTCGCTAGAAGAACTTGATAATTCCTTCTTGTCGAACACGCTGGAATTGAATCACGCCGCATGCGTCAGTCCAGACGTCGGATTCTGGATCGATTCGAATCCATTCAACCCGAAAAGGGTTAATTTGCCGTTCCTTTCTAAACTCAAATGACGAGCCGCATTCCGCACAACGGACTCGATAGATGTGTCCCGTGCCGTCAAAACGAGGAGGCCACTCTAACTTCTCAATGGTGTGTCCCATGTCCTCGAGATAGACTAGCGCTGCGGAGCCGTTCATCTGCGCAAAGGTAAATTCCTTCGGACTCATACCAACCCTCACGAACATCCACTGGTACTTCCACAATTCATGCATTTGTAGCAGGCGCCGTTGCGCACCATGATGCATCCGCAGTCCGGACACGGAGGCGCATCCGCCTGGTTCACAAATGACTGCCGCAGCCCGCCGTCCTTGCCCTCGCGCAGAATCGGCGTCGAGGGTTGCGGGGCGGAATGCGCGAGCGTCAAGGTCGGCTTGTCCTCGAGGCCTTCGCGCGACTGCTCGACGATCCCGACCTCGCGCTTCGCTTCCTCGTCGAGGAACTTCGACGCCATCCATCGAAACAGGTAATCGATGATCGATTTCGCGTACGGAATGTTCGGGTTCTTGGTGAAGCCCGACGGCTCGAAGCGCATGTGCGCGAACTTGTCGACCAGGAACTGCAGCGGCACGCCGTACTGCAGCGCGTAGGAGATCGCGGTCGCGAACGAATCCATCAGCCCAGAAATCGTCGAGCCCTGCTTCGACATGCTGATGAAAATTTCGCCCGGCGTGCCGTCCTCGTACATGCCGACCGTGATGTAGCCCTCGTGCCCCGCGATATCGAACTTATGCGTGATCGAGTGGCGCTCGTCGGGCAGCTTGCGCCGGCTGAGATGACCCTCGCTCGCGGCCATCGCCTTGATTTCGGCGGGCGCCGCGGCCTTCTCGGTACGGCCGGTGTTGAGCGGCTGGGTGCGCTTGGAGCCGTCGCGATAAATCGCCACCGCCTTCAGCCCCAGCTTCCACGCCATCATGTAGGCTTCTTCTACATCCGCGGGAGTCGCCTCGGCGGGCATGTTGATGGTCTTGGAAATCGCGCCCGAGATGAACGGCTGCACCGCGCCCATCATCTTGAGATGGCCCTGGTAGTGGATGGTGCGTGAGCCGGCGCGCGCCTTGAACGCGCAATCGAAAATCGGCAGATGCGCGTCGGCGAGCTGCGGCGCGCCCTCGATGGTGTCGTGCTCATCGAGGTATTCGACGATTTCCTGGATTTCCTTGGAATCGTAGCCGATGCGCTTGAGCGCGCGCGGCACCGTCTGGTTGACGATTTTCAGCATCCCGCCGCCGACCAGCTTCTTGTATTTCACCAGCGCGATGTCGGGTTCGATGCCGGTGGTGTCGCAATCCATCATGAATGCGATGGTGCCGGTGGGCGCGATGACGGTCGCCTGCGAGTTGCGATAACCGGCAGTCTGGCCGAGGCGCAGTGCCTCATCCCACGACTCGCGCGCGGCGCGCAGCAGATCGAGCGGTACATACGAAGGATCGAGCTTGTAGGCATGGCCGCGATGGCGCTCGATGACCTTCAACATCGGATCACGATTGATTGCATAGCCGGAGAAGGGCCCCATCTGCTCGGAAATTCGCGCCGATTGGAGATACGCCTCGCCGGTCATCAATGCGGTGATGGCGGCGGAGTAGTTGCGTCCCTGTTCGGAGTCGTAAGGCAGACCGAGCGCCATCAGGAGCGCGCCCAAGTTGGCATAGCCGAGGCCCAACTCGCGGAAGTCGCTCGCATTCCTGGCGATCTCAGTGGTGGGATATGAAGAATTATCAACTAAGATGTCCTGCGCAGTGATCATGACATCGACGGCGTGGCGGAACGCGCGGACGTCGAACTCGCCGCGCTCATCGATGAACTTCAGCAGGTTGATGGATGCGAGGTTGCACGCCGAATTGTCGAGGTGCATGTACTCGCTGCACGGATTGCTGGCGTTGATGCGGCCGGTGTTGGGGCAGGTGTGCCACAGGTTGATGATGGTGTCGAACTGCATGCCGGGATCGCCGCACGCGTGCGCCGCCTCAGAAATCTTTTTCATCAACTCGCGGGCGGGGAATTCCTCGCAGACCTCGCCCGATTTGACATAGCGAGTCTGCCAGTTGGTATCGTTCTGGACCGCGCGCATGTACTCGTCGCTGACCCGCACCGAGTTGTTCGCGTTCTGGAAAAACACCGAGCTGTAGGCGGGGCCGTCGAGCGAGCCGTCGTAGCCCGCATCGATGAGCGCCCACGCCTTCTTCTCTTCCTCAACCTTGCAGCTGACGAATTCCTTGATGTCGGGATGATCGGCATTGAGGACCACCATCTTGGCGGCGCGACGAGTCTTACCGCCCGACTTGATAACGCCCGCGGAAGCATCGGCGGCCTTCATGAAGGAGAGCGGTCCCGAGGCGGTGCCGCCCGAGGAAAGCTTCTCGCGCTGCGAGCGCAGAGCCGACAGATTGACGCCCGAGCCGGAGCCGCCTTTGAAGATCATCCCCTCGTTGCGATACCAGCCAAGGATCGACTCCATCGAGTCATCGACCTTGAGGATGAAGCATGCCGAGCACTGCGGTTTGGCGTCGATGCCGACGTTGAAGTAAACGGGGCTGTTGAACGAGGCTTTTTGCGTCAGCAGCAGATGGAGCAACTCGGCGCGGAAGGTCTCGCGCGCATCGGAGGTGGGGAAGTACGCCTGTTTTTCGCCCCATCCTGCGATGGTATCGACGACGCGCAGGACGAGCTGCCGCACCGAGGTCTCGCGTTTGGGTCCGTTGATGTCGCGCGGGTCTTCCTTCAGCGGGCCGCGGAAGTACTTCGAAACCACCACGTTGGTCGCGGTCTGCGACCATGCACGCGGGACCTCGACGTCCTTCTGCTCGAAGACGACGCGGCCGTCCTCGCCGGTGATGACGGCGGTGCGGAGGTCCCATTCGAGCTCCGACATCGGATCGACGCCAGGCCGGGTATTGAAGCGCTCGAGCGCGAAGCCCCGCGGCTTGGGCGCGGGATTCGAGTGGGTTTGTTCCGTCGCTTTTGGCATCCCTTCGCCCGAATTCCTTCCTAAATCTACTGCGCCCCCTGCCATACCCGCCTCCTCACCGTCCGCCTTTTTCACCTGGACTACATAGATCCAATCTCTGCCGCTTGCTCGTTAAACACCAAATATCTAACGGCTAACGAGCAAGCGGCAGAGATTGGATCTATGTAGTCCAACCATACAACTACACAACAGGTGGTATGTTAGTTTATCCCCAGCACGATATACAGCCTGTGGATAACCTCGTTCGCTATATATTCGCTTTTGGTATTAGTGTATAATATCCGTCCTTCTCGACCCCTCTCAAAGGTTCCAGTCAGACAACGCGGAACCGCTAAATTGATCGCGAAATCAGTTATCAACATCGTTCGCACTTTTAGCGAACCTATCCACTGCGCTATCTCTGTGGATGATGGGGACAAGGCCGAAATATCGCCCACCCGAGCGTATCGCGAGCGCGCTGCAACCGATCCTGGACCGCCTCGATAGCGAGGGTCACTTCGGAATCGTGCGCCTGATGCGGATTTGGCCCGAGGTGGTGGGCGAAACCATCGCGCGCCGCACCGAGGTGCAGTCACTCAAGTTTCATACGGCCGTAGTGAAAGTATCGGGCGCGATGTGGATTCAGGAGCTCAACCTGATGAAGATGCAAATCCTGTCGCGATTGCGCGATTCTCTGCATGACGACAGCGTGCGCGACATCCGCTTCGTGAAGGGAACGCTAAGCCGTCGTGAGCGCCCGAAGCTGCGCGCGGTGCCTCGTGCGACGCGCCACAACGTCGAGCTGCCGGAGTTGAAGGATCCGGAGCTGCGAAGGGCATTCGAGGATCTCATCGAGGCGTGGGGCCGGGCATCCAGATAGGAACCAGAGAAAACACCAAGACACCAAGGTAGGACAAGCGGCACGCAGGAGATAGGCGCCGGATCAAGGAGCCGTGGCTTAGGAATCCAGCACGCAGATGCGGGCCACAGCGGCCCTCTTCGAACACCAAGGGAAGATCAAGAAGAAACGATATCGAGCAACCAGGTGGCACCAGGATCAAAACTTTTCCGGATTTGGCTTCTTAGTCTCCCTTCGTGTCGAAAAGGCCCGCTGCGGGCCGCATCTGACGGCTGATTCCGAGGCCGCGAATTCTTGATCCTGCGCCTAAGTCTCGAGCGCCACTTATCCTACCTTGGTGTCTTGGTGTTTTGTCTGGCCTCTGCCCCCAATCGCTTCGTCATCAGGTAGTGGCTATGTCCCTTCGGATGATCTTCTTCCACGCCGAACGCGCGGTACCCGAGCTTCTCGTATAGCGGCCGTGCCTGGAAGCTGAACGTGCCGAGGAATGCGTTGCCGCATCCTTTCGCAATCCCATTCTCTTCGGCAGCCGTCATCAACCTTGTCGCGTGTCCGTTTCCGCGCAGCGACCGATCCACCCATAGATACGCGACGTACATCCAGTCGCCCCAGATATTTCCCAGCGCTCCGCCGAGGATCTCGCCTTCCGAATCGCGCAGAAAGAAATTGTGGGGCGCCCATTCCTTTTCCGGCAGACCGATCGCAGCGTAGGCATGTGTGCTGATGCCCTGGCGCACGACCATTTCTGCATCCTTGGACGGATAAGGATCGATCTCGATCGCTTTATCCTTCACATGCAGGCGGGCCGCATCATTTTGGTCTAGCTGCTTGCTCAGGAAGTAGCGGCTATGTGGCCGGGCGGGATGATTTTTCAGCTCCGCGTAAACGTTATAGCCGAGCTTTTCGTATAAAGGACGTGCCTCATAACTTCCAGTCTGAAGAAATGCGTGCGTGCAGGATTTCTCGAGCCCGTATTGATGTGCGCGCGCCATCAGCTCGCGCGCGTATCCGCGCCCCCGAATCGATTCGCTAACCCATAGGCTGCCCACATGAAGCCATCCGCCCCAGATATCGCCAAGCAGGCCGCCGATAACTTCGCCGCCGCGTCCTTTGACGAAGTATCCCACCGGATAGTAATCGGGCAGCCCCGTCACCGCGACATTGTGCTGATCGACGCCGCGAATGACGGTCTCGCTCCACGCTTGCGGCGGGTAGGATTCCGCAATGATTCTGAGGTCGCGCATTTTCCGCACTACCTATCAAAGTGTGGTCAATCGAACCATCGGCGATTTTCAGGTTGCATCGCAAGAGGCGCTGTTACGTATCTGATCATGGGGACTGGCAGCGATGCGTGAAACGGGCGACATGACCAGCGGCGAGCGCGCGATACATGCGCTCAACCGGCTCACATTCGGGCCGCGATCCGGCGATTTCGAACACGTACGCGCCATCGGCGTCGAGACCTATCTCCATCAGCAGCTGAATCCTGAGACCATTGCGATTCCAGCTTCGCTCGTCGATCGCGTGCATAACCTGCACACGCTCAATATGACGCCGGGCGAGCTGTTTCTTGAATACCAACGCCCGATAATGATGGCGCGCAAACAAAATCCCGACGACAAAGAAAATCAGAAGGAGCAGCGGGAGCGCCGGCAAGTCGTCATGCGCGAGGCGGTCGAAGGGCGGCTGCTGCGCGCCATCGAGGGGCCGCGCCAGTTGCAAGAGGTGCTGACCGCGTTCTGGTTCAATCACTTCAACGTCTTCGCCGGGAAGGAACTTTGCGCGGTATGGACCGGCTCCTTCGAGGAAGTGGCGATTCGCCCGCATACGATGGGGCGATTTCGCGATCTGCTCGGCGCCACCGCGCGCCATCCCGCGATGCTGTATTACCTCGACAACTGGCAGAACACCGCGCCCGGCTCGCCCGGCGCGAAGGGCCAGTTTCAAGGCATCAACGAGAACTATGCGCGCGAGCTGATGGAGCTGCATACACTCGGAGTCAATGGCGGATATTCGCAGAATGATGTCATCGCGCTGGCGCACATCCTCACTGGATGGGGGCTGGCGAAACGCGGCGGCGACGGCAAAGGCCAGCGTCGCTCCGAGGAAGAAGGCGTTGAGGTTTTTCGCAACCGCCCATTCGGCATGCGCCGCCGGATGAATCGATTCCAGGCGCCGCCCCCAGGATTCGGCGACGGAAGCGCATTCTACTTCGATCCAGATCGGCACGATTTCAGCAACAAGGTATTGCTTGGACATACGATCAAGGGTGGTGGCGCTGGCGAGGTCGAGCAGGCGCTCGATTTGTTGGCGCGGCATCCGTCGACGGCGAAACATCTGAGCTATCAGCTCGCGCAATACTTCGTCGCCGATGCACCTCCGCCGGCGTTGGTCGCGCGGATGGCGGCGCGCTACTCCGAGACCGACGGCGACATCCGCCAGGTGCTCGCCACGATTTTCACCAGCGCGGAATTTTGGGATCGCGGCAACTTCCGCGCGAAGTACAAGACTCCTTATGAGTTCGTGATTTCCTCGGTGCGCGCGGCGGGTACGCCGGTGACGAATTTCCGCCCCCTAGCGGGGACGATGCAACTCCTCGGGATGCCAACCTACGGATGCTTGACGCCCAACGGCTACTCCAACACCCAGGATGCGTGGCTCAATCCCGACGCGATGATGGCGCGGCTCAGCTTCGCGACCGCGCTTGGCAACGGCAACCTCCCGCTCGAAGCGCCTCCGTTCAATGGCGACGGCGAGGGCGCCAATCGCGGCTACTTCAACAAGAAGGGCGTGAGCAACATCAAGCTGGATACCAATCCCGCCAAGCCGGGCCGCAAGATGGAGCCTGCTGACGCGACGCAACTGACGGCGACCTTGGGAAATTCTTTCTCGACCAAAAGCCGCGCGGCGATCGAATCCGCGCCGCCGCAACTACGCGCCGCGATGGTGCTGGGCTCCCCGGAATCGATGATGCGGTAGGACCTGACCACCTAACCCCTAGCCCCTTCCCGCACGGGAAGGGGAAGCAGATGGCCTGATTGCTATGAGCGATAGAAACAACGAGTCACACGCGCCGCAAGATTTCCTGTTGTCTGTTTCCCCTTCCCCTTCAGTCAGGGGAAGGGGTTAGGGGTTAGGTCTCATGAGCACCACAACATCAATCGGCCGCCGCGAGTTCCTCCGCCGCGCCGCGCTCATCTCTGCCGCGGGAGTCTTCCTGCTCGGCCCCAATGCATGGGCGGCGCGCGCGCTCGAAGGTGATTCCAGCAAGAAGCGTATCGTCGTCATCTTCCTGCGCGGCGCCGTCGATGGTCTCAACGTGGTGGTCCCGCATGGCGAGCCCAACTACTACGATGCGCGCCCGACCATCGCTATCGGGCAGCGCGGTGGCGAGGGTGGGGTGCTCGACCTCGACGGATTTTTCGGGCTCCATCCGGCCCTCGAATCGATGATGCCGTATTGGAAAAACGGCACGCTCGGCTTCGTCCATGCGTGCGGCTCGCCCGATCCGACGCGCTCGCATTTCGATGCGCAGGATTACATGGAGAGCGGAACTCCCGGTGTCAAATCCACCAACGACGGATGGCTGAATCGCACGCTGGCGGTGATGCCCGGCGCGCACACTCCGACCGAAGCGCTGAGCCTCGGCGCGACCGTGCCGCGCATCCTGGCGGGTAAGATGTCGGTGGCGAATATGCCGCTGGGGCGCGCGGCAGCCCGTCCGATGCCGCTCGATCGGCCCATCGTCGAGGCCTCGTTCGACAGGATGTACGACGGCAGCGACGCGCTCAGCAGAACCTACAAAGAAGGGCGCGAGGCGCGCACCCATCTGATGTCGGAACTCGAGCAGGATATGAAGGAAGCCAACGGCGGCGCGCCCGGTCCGCAAGGCTTCACCGACGATGCGGACCGCCTCGCGAAGCTGATCCGGCGCGACCAGAGCATCCGCATCGGATTCCTCGCGCTCGGCGGATGGGACACGCACGTCAATCAGGGCGGCGCATCTGGCCAGCTCGCCGGTCACTTAAAGCCGCTCGCCGACGGCCTTGCGCATTTTGCCGACGCGCTCGGACCGGCATATGGCGACACGGTCGTGGTTGTGATTTCCGAATTCGGCCGCACCATGCATCAGAATGGCAACGGCGGCACTGATCATGGCCATGGCAATGTGATGTGGGTGATGGGCGGTCCGGTGCGCGGCAAGAAAGTCTATGGGCGATGGCCCGGGCTTTCGACCGGTGAGCTTTACCAGGAACGCGACTTGGCGGTAACGACCGACTTCCGCGATCCGCTCGCGATGGTGCTGAAATCGCACATGGGCTTGCAGGATGCGCAACTGGCCAAAGTCTTCCCGGCGCATCCCGCCTCGACGGGCAATCTTTCCGGTCTGATTCGTGCCTAACTTTTCTTCTTCTCGGAGCGAGGGCGCTCGTCGGAGCCGTCGCGCTGCGTGTTGCGCCAGTAGCCCCACGGAAAATGGACCAGCTCCAGCTTCATGCCATCCGGATCTGCGAAGAACACAGCGTAGTAGCCTGGGCCGTATTGCGGATACTCCGCCGGAGCATCGAGGATCGGCAGATTCTCGCGAATCAGAAACCGGTGGAACTCATCGATGGCCTCACGGCTTTTGGCTCTGAACGCGAGATGATGCAATCCGACGCGATAGCGATTGAACGCCGCGCCTCGCTCGGAAGCCTTCGCCTGCCGAATCGCGAAGCTCATGTGCGCGTTGCCCCATCGCACTTGATCGTTATCGTCCTCGACCAGCCGCCGGAAGCCGAGCGCCGGCATCACCTTGTCATAGAAAAAGGCGGCGCGCGTGAGGTCGTCAACCGTCACATCGATGTGTTCAACGCCCAGCACCTCAATCGGTTCCATTCGGCGATGATTGCGCGGGTGCGGTTGCCTTCACAACCGGCGCGCGGGAAGATTTCCGCACCATGGAATACGACGTCATTATTCGCGGCGGCACCATCGTTGACGGCAGCGGCGCCTCGCGCTTCAAATCAGACCTCGCACTGAGTGGCGGAAAAATCGCCAAATTGATTCCGCCGGGCGAGGCGTTGCAGACCACTGCCGCGCGCCAGATCGATGCAACAGGCCTCGTGGTGGCGCCGGGCTTTATCGATATGCATTCGCATTCGGATTGGGTTATCCCAATTCCCGAGCATGCCGAAATTCTGCGCCCGTTCCTGCTCCAGGGAGTCACGACATTCGTCGGCGGGAATTGCGGATTTTCCGCTGCGCCAATTCGGCCGGACAAAGCCGCGATGCTCGATACCTCGGCCCAGATGCTTTCTGAACGGCCGTTCCAATGGCGATGGCGCGAGGTTGCGGAATTCGGCGCGCATCTCAAGCGCCAGGGCCTCGCGATGAACGTCGCGCACCTCGCGGGTCACGGCAGCATCAGGTTGTCGGTGATGGGCGCCGATCCGGGAGAGCCGTCAGCGGAGCAACTTAACGAGATGCGCGCGATGCTGGAGCGCGCGATGAGCGATGGCGCGGTCGGCGTCTCATGTGGCCTAGGATATTTTCCCGGCATGATCGCGAAGCCGGCAGAACTCGGCGCGCTGGCTGAAGTGGCGGGGCGCGCTGGAGGAATCATCACCTCGCATCTGCGCGCGTACGCGACGCGTTCGCTGTTCTTCGACAGCAACATCGCGCACAACCTGCTTGCGGTGCGCGAGATGGTCGAGGTTGCGCGGCGCGCGAAAACGCCGCTCCAGATCTCGCATCTGATTTTCGTCGGACGCCGCACCTGGCCGACCGTGAACGAGGTTCTCGCCGATATCGCCGCGGCGAACAACGACGGCGTTGATGTTACCTTCGATACTTTTCCCTATACCGCCGGCAATACCACGATTCGCGTGATCTTTCCGGCGTGGTCGCAGAACAATCTGGTCGGCTTGCTCAACAGCACCGACGGATGGGCGCGGTTGCGCGAGAGCTTCCGGCCGCTCAGTCCGTTTATTGCCGAGGGCGCGCAACTAATGTGGGCCGCGAACCCGGGTTTCGCTCATCTCGAAGGAAAATTCTTCGGCGACATCGCCGAGAGCCTCAAGCTCGATCCGGTCGAGGCGTATCTGACCATCGCCCGCGAGAGTCGTGGGCAAGCGCGCGTCATGATGCATCTCTATAGCGGCGACGACGCCCACGAGGAGACCCTGTGCGCGGCGATGGCGCATCCGCTGAACATGTTCGAGATGGACACGATTCTCACCTCGCATCAGCATCAGAATCCCGCGAGCTTTGGCACCTATCCGAAAATCCTCGGGCATTATGTGCGGGAGATGGGTTTGCTTTCGCTAGAAAGCGCGATCCACAAAATGACCGGGATGGCGGCGGCGAAGATGCGCCTCGGCGGGCGCGGCTTCATCCGCGAGGGTTACGCCGCCGACCTCGCGATCTTCAATCCCGAAACGATTTCATGCGATGCGGATTTCACGCATCCGGAGATTTCGCCCACGGGCATCGAGCACGTGATGGTGAATGGGCGCGCGCTGGTGGCAAACGGCAGATGGTGCGGCGACGGCGTGCTGGCCGGCGACTGGCTGACGCGGGCATAGCGTGGGTCCGACGAGCCGCGCTCAATTGCCCTTGACCTGCCGATGATCGGGTTGGCAGCATTAGCGCTCCATCTCCTGGAGCTTCTGATCGAACTCGCGCAGCTTGGAAAGTTTCTCATCGGTCGGCTGAATCATTTTCGCCTTCTGCGCCGCCAGTTCAGTTGAATGCTGACTGGGCAACTCGCCGTCGATCTTCTCGATCGCTTCCTGGGCGAGGCGCCGAACCATATCGCTCTTATCGTTCCCTACTACTTGCGAGAGAAGCTCGTTGGATTTGTCGCTGCCAATCTCGCCGAGGGCAAAAACTGCGGTGCCGCGCGCGCGGTCATCATCTCCTGCAGTGCTTTCCTCCTGAAGGTACTCCATCACCGGAATGGTTCCGCGCGCATCGCCGATGCGTCCCAGCGCCGCGGCCGCATGCAACTTGACCAGTGGTTCCGTCGAGCGCAGAAACAACATTTGCGAAATCGGCGGAACGCCCTCGTTGGCCTGCCGTACGCCGAGCAAATCCACCGCCTTGATGCGGACCCGGATGTCAGGGTCCGAAAGCGAATCCATCAGGATCTTGTTGACTTCAGGGTCCTGGAGATTGCGAAGCTTCTTGAGCTCCTGGACGCGCACGTTGGGATCCGCGTCCTTGAGCCCGAGCTTTACATCCTTGATGACTTTGAAGGGTGTTTCTTCTTCGCTGTGATGGCGAATGTCGTCGATGCCGGCTTGGACCTTGCCCTGGTGCGACATCGGGTCCGCGCTCAGCGCGCTTCCCATTCCGCTGCCGCCATACTGCGCGTGGCCCAAGGCCGGCAGACCAGCGATACCGATGAGGACCGCCCCCGCGAGCATCATTCGAGGTCTAAACATTTCCCCAACCTCCGAAATTAAGCCAGAATTATTGGTAAACCGACAACTCATTGCAAGTAACCGCATCCGCTTGGCGCAGATGGCGTAAGAGGTCTCAAGAGCCTCTGTATTGGTTCAAACCAACTTTGATCAGGAAGCTCTCAGCCCTCTCCATCTCTTTCTTTGCCTTATTGATGCTTGGGTTAGCGTCAACCTCGCGTCCCGATGCCGGATTCGAGCTGGTCCGGTTGAAAGTTGCCCCGACCGCGATGCCCTCGCCGAAAGCTCTTCCCGACGGCGTCGTGGAACCACCCATCTATAAAATAGCCAGTCCGGCCTTCCATGATGGCCAGAAGCTGGTTTTTCAGGCGTCATGGGCGGGAATCCCGGTGGCGACCGCGCGGGTCGAGTTGCATCGCAAGAAGAAGGACCCCAGCCTCTGGTCCGCCGAAGCATGGGTGCAGACCAACCAGTTCGCTGACCTGCTCTTCAAGATGCGTGACTACATGAGCGAGGACCTCGACCATCGGTCATTGATCTCGCGCAAGATGTACATCCGGCAGAGCGAGAACCAACGCCTCAACGACTTCAAGGCCGATTTTGATCGGCGCGCCGGCCTCGTCACGCTGGTCAAACACAATCGCAAGGGCGATCAGGTAAAGCGTTTCCTGTCAACTAATCCATGGGGTCCATTGTCGGGTGCGATGATGGCGCTCTCGCTTCCGATGGAGCCCGGTCATCAGTACGCTGTCGACGTGTTCACCGGCAGCACGCGTTATGTCTTCAACTTCAAGGTCGGCGAGCGCGAGAAGATCACCACCGCGTTGGGAACCTTCGAGGCCTATCGTTTGGTCCCCGGGGTTGAGTACGAAAGTGACGGGAAGCTGAGCGAGTCCGCGACCGGCATCGTGATTTGGGTATCCGCAGATGACCGGCGGTTGCCGCTGCGCGCCGAATCGCAAGCCTTCATCGGAAAAGTTCAGGCGGATCTCATCCAAACCGGCGGCTGAGCTTCGGATGCCCTCGCGGCGCTTGCCCCGCGGCATCGAATCGTGGGAGATGGGAGGACGCGTGGGAGCAATAGCGATGGCGAAAAAACTGGAATTCTTTTATGACTGCTCGAGTCCGTGGACGTACCTGGCCTTCACCAAAATCGAGGAGGTTGCCAAGCGACATAACGCCAACCTCATTTGGAAGCCGATTCTGGTCGGCGGCCTGTTTAATACCGTCAATCCCTCCGTCTATGAGAGCCGCGAAAAACCGGTCAAGGTGAAGGCACGCTATTACACCAAGGACCTTCAGGACTGGGCCAACTTCTACAAAATCAAGATCGGCAACCCTACCGTGTTTCCAGTCAATTCGGTGAAGGCGATGCGCGGGGCCTTCGTCGCCCATGAGCATCAGAAAATATCCTCCTATTCGCGGCGCGTTTTCGAGAGCTATTGGGGCGACAATCGCGACATCAGTCAGGATGACGTCTTGCGCGAGATCGTGCGTGCGGTTGGCCTCGACGAGAAGGAGTACTTCGAGAAGATCAATTCGCAGCCTTACAAAGACATGCTGCGAACCAACGTCGAGGATTTGATCCAGCGTGGCGGCTTCGGTTCGCCGACCATCTTCGTCGAGGGCTCGATGTTCTTCGGCAACGATCGGCTACCATTGGTGGAGTGGGAGCTGGACAAGTAGGAGCGGAGATCACCACAGAGGCACGAAGACACAAAGGTAGGATGGAGAACGTGGCTGCCTTCCTTTTGCTTCTGTTCTCTGTGTCTCCGTGCCTCTGTGGTAATTCTGCTTCTGGATGATTCCCGAAAAGATTCGCGCATTCATCGCGGTTCGCGTCAACCTCGAGGTGGAACGCGCGATCGAGGCTCTCATTGCGGAGTTGCGCGCGCACAATGACGGCATCAAATGGGTTTCGACCGCGAATCTTCCTCTCACCCTCAAATTTCTCGGACCCGCTGTGCCAATCGAAAAGATTCGTCGCCTTCAACCTGAGCTGACAAAGATCGCGGAAGATACGAATGTCTTTGACCTCGAGGCATCCGGCGTGGGAGGTTTCCCCGACCTCAAGCATCCGCATGTTTTATGGGTCGGGCTTCGAAGTGAGGCACTGCAAAATCTTGCCGCGCGAGTCGGCGACGCTGCCTCGCGATGCGGTTTTGAGCACGAGCAGCGCGCCTTCAATGGGCACCTCACGATTGGCCGTCTCAGGCGTCCACGCCTCCATTCTGAGACAAGAACGCGGATAGATGCCGTAGCGATTCGCGATTTCGGCGTTTCGACGATTAGCGAAATGGCGCTCTATCGGAGCATCACTGCCGCGCCGGAACCATCTACCAGGTGCTGCACGATTTCAAATTCACCTCGTGATTGAAGGTCGGCTGCGCGGTGCGGCGTTCTTCATCCGGATGTTCGAAAACTCCAGGGTCGATGCGGTCACTGCGTCGCTGAGCGGCCACAGTTCGGGAACGAAGCGCAATTCGACGCTGCGCTTCAGCATCTCGTCGATCGCGTCGCGAATCTCGATGACACCGAGGGGGACCACTGTCGTCCGCGAGATGTAGTAGCCCGCCTCCCCCAGCGCGAGTCTGAAATTCTCTGTTGGCATTTCGTAGATGAACAGCGTGCAGGCGCGAATTGCTGATGCCCAGCGCGATTCCACCGCGACGATGCGACGTGCCGTCGAGTGCGCGACGAACCGCGCACGGTCTTCCTCGGTCGTGCGTTGGCCGACGCCGAACGTCACCCGCGGGCAGTCGCGCGGCAAAATGAAATTCGGCAGATGAGGCTCATCAACTGCCCACACCGCATTGCCAGTTACCCCGGAGTCCGGCGACGGGACCGGTCGCGGCTCGAACCTGGCGATTGCGGCTTCCTCGCTGACGTGGAAGAGACGCATAGACTCTCCAGTATCTCGCATCTAAGCGGGGTCAGTCACGAGGCAAATTTTTGCATTAGCATCCTGATTCGGTCTTTTGCTCCACAGCCGGCGGCGCGATTTGACCGGACTTGGGGATTAGTGATGCGATCGGCTAGCGCGATTGGATTGATTTTGTGGCAAGATTCAGAATAGCGGACCAATAATTTTGCGGAGCGGGGATGGCGATGGCGATTGAGATCAAAAGCAAGGCGCTCGATCTGGCGCTGAGCCAAATCGAAAAACAGTTCGGCAAGGGCTCTATCATGAAGCTGGGCGAGCAGGCGATCGTCGCCGACGTCCCGGTTATCTCGACCGGCTCGCTGGGCCTCGACCTCGCGCTCGGCGTCGGTGGATTGCCACGCGGCCGGGTGGTCGAGATCTATGGTCCTGAGTCATCGGGCAAGACCACCCTCGCGCTCGAATGCATTGCCGAGGCGCAAAAGAAGGGCGGCATTTGCGCCTTCATCGACGCCGAACACGCGCTCGATGCGGGCTACGCGCGCAAACTCGGGGTCAAGGTTGAGGACCTCCTCATCTCGCAGCCCGACAACGGCGAGCAGGCGCTGGAAATTACCGAGACGCTCGTGCAGTCCGGCGCCGTCGATGTGTTGGTGATCGATTCGGTGGCGGCGCTGGTGCCGCGCGCGGAAATCGAAGGCGAGATGGGCGAGCCGCAGATGGGGTTGCAGGCGCGTCTGATGTCACAGGCGCTGCGCAAGCTGACCTCGATCATTTCGCGCTCGCGCACCATCGTGATCTTCATCAATCAGATACGAATGAAGATTGGCGTGATGTTCGGCAACCCCGAGACCACCACCGGCGGCAACGCGCTGAAGTTTTACTCGTCGGTGCGCATCGATATCCGGCGCATCGGCGCGATCAAAACCGCCACCGAGGTCATCGGCTCGCGCACCAAAGTGAAGGTCGTCAAGAACAAGATGGCGCCGCCGTTCCGCGAGGCCGAGTTCGACATCCTTTACGGCACCGGCATCTCCAAAGAAGGCGAGCTGGTCGATCTCGCATCGGAGCACAATATCGTAGAGAAGCTGGGCGCGTGGTATTCGTACAATAGCGAGCGCATCGGGCAAGGGCGCGAGAATGCGCGCGACTTCCTGAAGGCTAATCCTTCCATATCAGATGAGATCGAGGACAAGGTGCGGGAGAAGCTCGGGGTCAAGAATGTTCACGTGCTGCCGCCGACGGCCGAGATTCCTGAGGAACCCGAAGAAGAGCCGGCCCCGGCCCCATCATCCTCGAAGAAGCGCGGCTGAGGTCGGTGAGCGGCGCACGTAGTTTCATACCCGAATGCGGCCCTAACGGATGCGATCGAAGCGATTGCGATCGCCGCGCCCGCCAGCATATCCGCGAGGTAATGGTTTCCTGCCGAAGGCACTGACAACAGCATCAGGCCACTCAGCACCGCGACGACCGGAAAGGAGCGCGACGGCGGTCGATGAACCCAAATCAGCACCAACGCAATCACAGTATGGTATGACGGCATCGTCACGATGCCCTTCATATTGTCGAGCGCGAAAGTGTTCACGGTGCCCGCACGAATCGTCTGGAGCACCTTCGCAAACTCCGGTTGATGCCCCGGGATGAATGGGCCGACTGCGGGCAGCAAGCCGGAGATCAACGTCGTAACTACGAGTGAGAGCATAGCAAGCGCGAGGAACTCACGGTTGCGGCTGGTCTGGGCGGTGTGCGCGAAGTACAAAATCGAACCGATGATTTGAGGCAGCATCGACTCGTAGGCGATCTTTAACGGCAGGTTCAAATAGCGGTGGTGTGCGATGAAGTAGAACCAGGGCGTCCAGTGAAATCCCAGCGCGGCGTCGATGGTGCTAAGTTGCGCATCGCGCAGTGGCATCCCCATCGTTGCGACCACATAGGTAAAAATGGAGCCGACCCCCGAAAAGGCCACCCATAACGCGGCATAGTTGCCGACATCGGCCAGTCGCGCGTTGCGGCCTGTGTGGTCGTAAGCAAATCCAATCGCGGCGAGGAAACCCACCGTCAGCACGACGCTGCTCCATCCGGTGAAGCTGATCCCGCGCAGGTTCGCCCACGCGAGATCGACCGCGCCGAGGGCTAACACGACGCCCCATGCCCGCGGGAGGAAGGCGAATTGTCCTACAAATTGGCGTGCAAGTGATTCGGCGTTCCAGCGGGGGCGTGCCGTCGGACTCTCGGATGACGCAATTCTGGTATCCGCGACCGCGTCGAATCGGTTCATGTTCGTTGTAAGTCCCCCTGCATCGATGGCAGCAGGCCCCGTGCCAATGCAGATGACATAGCGCGTTGATCTTTCCCTTATCAAAAGGCAACCGGCTGCAACTTCGGATTGCATCCGAGCAACAATCGTTCACGCCGTCCTGGACCGTGAGCCGCGCTGATTGAATACCAGCCGCGCGCCGACAAAAGTGCGACCTCGATGAGCACCCCCGCGTCCGACATCGCGGCCGCTGGAACGGATCGATCTGCGCCGTTTCTCGCCTCCTCGCTCGGAGCGGTGCTATGCGATGCTGCGAGTTCCTCGCGCGTATGGATCGTCGCGGGAATCAACGAAATCGGGCGCACGCCGAAAATCAACGGTGCCTGGATCTTCATGCCCAACGGAGCGCTGGCCGGCGACTATCACAAGCATTACTTCGTGCGCGGTTTCGAAGACGCCTATTAAGCCGGCGACCGCGTTTACACCATTGACGCGCAGTGGGGAAAGATCGGCGTGGCAATTTGTAAAGACCTCGACTACCCGTGGTTCATCACCGAGTACGGCGCAAAGAATGTCACCCTGATGCTGGTTCCCGCCTGGGATTGGGAAGGCCCCAACGCGGTGATGCACGAGCGGATGTCGGTGGTTCGCGGGGTCGAGAATGGCTTCGCGATGGCGCGATCGGCAAAGACCGGCGTCACCGCACACGACGCATACGGGCGCACGCTGGCCTCGAGTTCCACCTTCGACCAGGATCCCGCGATGGTGGTTGCGGACGTACCGCTGGGTCCGGGTCCGACGCTCTACACCAGTTGGGGCGACTGGTTCGGATGGCTGTGCGTGGTAGCGTCACTCGTCATCGTAACGATGGTGATGATTTTCCGCCCGCGGGCATCGCACGGGCGCCGAAACTGAGCACCTCGCCACTCCCGCTTGAAAACCATTTTGCTCACTCGATGCCGCGTGTGTTACCTCTCGCTGCATGAGTGAATCGGTAGTCCTCGTTGCACAAGAAAACCGCCTCGCGACGGTCACCCTGAATCGTCCCGAGAAGCTCAACGCCTTGAATGCGGAACTGCGCTCCACGTTTTGCAAGACAATGCAGGCGCTGCGCACCGATCCCGAAGTGGGATGCGTGATCATCACCGGCGCGGGACGCGCGTTTTGCGCGGGCCTCGATTTGCGGGAGCTTTCAACCGCGCAGCTTCGTGAGGCGGGCGGCGCCAATTTCGTCTCGGTCATCGAGGACATGGAAGTTCCGGTGATCGCCGCGGTGAATGGGTTCGCTGTCACTGGAGGGTTCGAGCTTGCGCTCGCCTGCGACATCATGATCGCGGCTGATACAGCGCAGTTCGCCGATACTCATGCGCGGGTTGGCGTGATGCCTGGTGGTGGGATGACCGCGCGCCTTCCACAGGCGGTGGGGATCCGCAAGGCGAAAGAGCTCTCCCTGACCGGCAACTACCTCACCGCGCAGGAGGCCGAGAAGCTGGGGCTGGTGAATCGGGTGGTGCCGGGCGCGAAGCTGATGGAGGTCGCGCGGGAACTCGCCGCGCAGATCCTCAGTTGTGATCCATTGATGGTGCGGCAGATGAAGCGGCTATACGATTTGACCTCGCGCGCGAATCTCGCCGATGGCTTGCGCATCGAGCAGGATTTCTCTCGCGCGCATGCGCTCAGCCGCGACCTCGGCGATATGGACACGCGGCGTCAGCGCGTGATGGAACGCGGGCGCGCGCAAAAAGCGAACAACTAAGTGCAAAACTTTTCGACCATGGAGATCTGAATGATTCGACGATCAATCGGGCTCGGTGTAGTATCGGCAATTCTCGCGATTCTCTTCGCGATCCCAACCCATGCGCAGATGTCGCCTGCGCTGATGGCGACGGTGCAGGAAACCGCGCCGATTCCTCCCGACCAGATTCCGAAGGTCGATAAGGACGCGGTCGCTTCTCCGGATCGCCCTGCCGATGATCTGAAGCTCGACGCCGGGCGCAAGCCCGATCAGATGCTGGCGTTCTTCGGCATCGCGCCGGGAATGCAGGTTGCCGACCTATTCGCGGGCGGCGGATATACGACCGAGCTGCTCTCGCTCGCGGTGGGACCGACCGGCAAAGTCTATTCGCAGAACATTCCGTTTCCGCCGAAATTCAAAAAAGTCGGCGAGGCGTGGGATGCGCGCCTGAAAAAGCCCGCGCTTAGTAACGTCGTGCGAGTGCAAAAACCCTTCGATGCACCCGATCTACTTCCGGTTCCGCCAGGCTCGCTGGATGCGGTGGTCATGAACATGAACTATCACGACCTGGTGCTGTTCAAATTCGATCGCGCCAACGTCAATGCCGCGGTGTTCAAGGCGCTCAAGCCCGGCGGCTTCTACGACATCGTCGATCACAGCGCGAAGGATGGCAGCGGCATCAAGGATGTCTCGCTACATCGTATCGATGAGAATTTCCTGATCGCTGACATCCAGAAGGCTGGATTCAAACTTGCAGCGGCATCGAGCGCGCTGCGCCATCCCGAGGACGATCGTACCTGGAACGTTTTCAAGAAGCGCGGCGAAACCGATCGCTTCATGTTGAAATTCGTGAAACCGCAGTAAGCGCGATAAGGGTAAGGCTATGAAGATCGGATTGTTCACGCTTGGAATCGGCGCCGGCGCCAATCCCGATGTTATCCGCAAAGCGGCTGAAACCGCGGACCGCACCGGCTTCGCCACAGTATGGGCACCCGAGCACGTGGTGCTGTTCGACCATCATGACTCGAAGTATCCGTATTCCGACACCGGCAAGTTTCCGCTCGCCGCCAACGCGGACTGGCTCGATCCGTTCATCACGCTCAGCTTCGCCGCCGCAGTCACCAACAAGGTCCGCCTTGCGACCGGAATCTGCCTGGTGCCGGAGCATAATCCGGTTGTGCTCGCCAAAGTGATTGCGAGCCTCGACAAGCTGGCGAAGGGGCGATTCGCGCTCGGTGTAGGCATCGGATGGCAGGCGGAAGAATTCGCCGCCATCGGTGTCCCATTCGAGCGCCGCGCGGCGCGCACCCGCGAGTACATCGACGTGATGCGCAAACTTTGGAGCGACGGCGTCGCGACCCATCATGGTGAGTTCGTAAACTTCGATCAGGCCGGCAGCTATCCGAAGCCGCCGCAGGGTGCGAAGCTGCCGATCATCTTTGGTGGCGAGAGCAATGCGGCATTGCGGCGCACGGCCGAGGATGGCGACGGATGGTTCGGTTTCAACCTCGACCCTGCGGAAGCAAAGGAGCGCATCGGCAAGCTCGAGGAGCTGCTGAAGAAAAATGGCAGGAAGCTGAGCGACGTCGAATTGATCGTGTCGCCCTACACTAAAAAGATCACGCAGGACGATCTCAAACGCTATCGCGATCTCGGGATCAGCGAAGTGCCGATCATGACGACTTTCGAGGACGATCCCGCGAAGGCCTCGGCACAGGTCGAGCGCGTCGCCGGGGATTGGGTCGAGCCGGCCGCGAAGTTGTAGGCGGAACATGAAAGCGCGAGCGCGGCGGCAGAGTCGTCGCTTTGCGTTAATCCAGGGGAACCTCGTGCGAAACCTTCGCGCCCGGGTCGAGGTGGATCCCATTGAGCATCGAGTAGGGCCGTCCCTTGCCCGAATGGTTCTCTACGAAGACGTCGTAGTCGCCGGGTTCCAGCGTGATGCGATGCTCCGGCGCGGGATCGCTTACCGCAACCTGATTTTGGGTTCCCGCGCGATAAACGATGACGCGGGAAATCTTGTCCACCGCGAGTTTCGATAGCATCGGCTGAATCGTCAGCTCGGCATGCTGCACTTCGTCCAGTGTCAGAGCTTTCCGGTGGCCGGGAATGAGCGTGACCGCATGCCAATCGTAACCCTGCGGTGGCGCATCGACTTTTACGTCAACCATCGATGGCGCGAACAACATCTTCTCGCCGGAGAGGAAAGTTGCGAGCCTGGTATGCGGCTCGTCGGTTTGATTCACCGTCACGCTGAAGCCCGGATCGTGGCCATCCTTGTCTTTCACCGAAACCGTTAGCACCGCGGCATCCTGAATCAAGACCGTGTGGGTGCGGCCCGCCTCGATCGCGATGTCATCCTTGCTGATGGTTCCGCCGATCAGCGGAAGCCTGAGTTTATAGACTCCCGGTGGGAGCGCGATTTCCGAGCCAGGCGTGACTTTCGCGACCGCCTTACCATCGGAAGCAATAACCTCCCCCTGGTTTTTAGCGCCGGCGCCCAGATCGCCCATCACATCGAGCTTGAGGTTGCCGGTCGCGCCTGCTGCGATGGTGACAATCCAAATCATTGCGGCGATTATCTGAATCGCGAAGAGTCGGCGCATAGTGGCCGATATCATACATTTTGGCGGCAGTGGCGCGTATGCATTTTCCGGCGGTTGATGCGCGTAGGGACCCGCGCTACAAGCCACATCAGGAGCACGAGTCGATCATGGCGAAAATCATCTTCGAGAAAAACATCGAGATCCCGATGCGTGACGGATGTGTGCTGCGCGGCGATTTGTTCCGTCCCGACGGCCCCGAGAAGCTTCCGGTCATCATCAATCGCACGCCCTACAACAAATCGATGCCGATGGTTTTCGCGCTCACGATGGATTCCCTTCGCGCAGCCGCTGCCGGTTACAACGTGCTCATCCAGGATTGTCGCGGGCGCTTTGCCTCCGATGGCGTATGGGACTGCTTCACGGTCGAGGCGCGCGACGGCTACGACACCGTCGAATGGGCGGCGCGTCAGCCCTGGAGCGACGGCAATGTCGGCATGTACGGCGCATCGTATATGGGCGCGACGCAATGGCTCGCCGCGACCCAGGCGCCGCCTCATCTGAAGTGCATCTCGCCGCTCATCACCGCCAGCGACTACCACGATGGGTGGACCTATCAGGGCGGCGCGTTTTCGCTGTTCTTCAACGTGAGCTGGACGATGGGCGCGCTGGCGCCGGCGCGGTTGCTGCGCGAGCGAGAGCAGAACGCCGCCGATGCCGCACTGCTCAGCGAGTTGGGCAAGACCATCGGATCGATCGACCGCATGCGCGGCACGATGGAGCATTTGCCGCTGCGCGACTTTCCGATGTTCCGCAAAGGCGCGCCATACTTTTTCGATTGGCTCGATCATCCACGCTACGACGAATACTGGAAGGCGGTCTGCATCGAGGAGCAGCACAACAAAATCAACGTCCCCGCACTCAACATCGGCGGATGGTACGACATCTTTCAGGGCGGCACGATTCGCAACTACGCCGGGATGCGCGAGAGCGGCGGTAGCGACAGCGCGCGGCGCGGACAGCGCCTGGTGCTCGGCCCCTGGCATCATGGGCAGGAGATTGAACCGGCCGATTCGCTTGGAGCGAT
>VFSW01002315.1_pt1 | contig 28780 bp, 50 predicted proteins | sample 5358111 | NCBI WGS metagenome assembly VFSW01 (sample SAMN11554181, study PRJNA540505) | mine drainage metagenome | isolation source: sediment from site ElyBrook_90M | place: USA: Ely Copper Mine, Vershire, VT | collected 2017 | reverse complement strand
ACCTATGTCTACACGCCGCAAGCTGAGGATTGCGTCGCGCCGAGCGGGAGCGGGGCCGCTACTGTTTTTCAGGTAGGTGGCTATTCGGCAGGTGGCGATGCAGTCCCCACCGCCGAGCACTTAGTGTGTGTAGGATTTGTGTCTCCGCCGGGAGGGTTGAGCGTTGGGCATATTGTCGTCGATGTCGTGACTGCCGATTCTGGCAACAACAGCGACATAGCGATTTACAGCACTTCTGGCACTACGGCAACTCTCGAAGCACACATTGGGGCACAGATAATCGCGTCTGTCACGACCGATACTCAATGGGCATTTTCGGGGGGCACGAAAACGATTGCCGCTGGTCCTGCGCTGATGTGCTGGACCAGCGCTGGGGCGCTTCTCTCTCTTGGCGTCTCGTCAAATTCACCATCTTGGTTTTCCGTCACCGATGAAGGAGCGCTCGCGTCCTCTGGCGCTGCCCCCGCTTCATTCACTATGTCGTCAGCCGTTTCTCCAACCACGACTTCGGGGGGGAGCTTCTTCGTCCTATTGCCATGAGACTATGTAAATATTTGTTCATCATTGTTCTTTTCTCGTCGGTGGCAATGGCGCAGACTGACGATTTCGGCGGCTTAATCAGCGTCAGCGGAAGTGGTCACCCTCACGCGCAAGCGGCGACGTGCAGCCAAAGCGGCACCACTCAAACCTGCACTGTAACGGATGGCACGAAGTTTTACTCGACAAATGGCGGAGAGGCGATTCGCCTTTCGGGCTGTTCCAATTCCGCGCTCAACTACGTTTTCGCGAACGACATTCACGAAGGCGCAAGCCTCGTCACTGGGATTTCCAGCAACACTGTGACCATGACGGCGGATTCCTCGAACCAAACCGTCTCGGCGTCGTCGTGCACGTTCAGTCCGGCTAAATTTTACATTCAGACGATCACCGATCCTGCGGGACGGCAGCGCACGGCGCTTATCACGCCGGAAAATCACTACCTGTACGATGCGGAAATGACGTTCCCCGCATGTGCGATTAATTTTGAGAACTGCTCCGCGACGAAATACGGTGCAACAAACACGAATTGCGTCGGCGCGTCTGCCGAACTAGCGCAGTGGGCGACGTGGGGGTTTCAGGGAACGGGGCTTGCCAATCAGACTTTTTTCTTCCCGGACGGCTCAGGCTCATGCCCCACGTCCACGAAGACAAATGAAGAGCGGTTCTACCAGACCGCTGGCTACCTGAACGTAAACTTAGACAGCTTTGCAGCTAACCCCGTAAGCAACATTCAAATCGGGGTTAGCAACACATTCTGGAGCGCAATGGGCTGCTCCATTATTCGCCCCCTTCTGGACTACTACTCTCCCGCAGCTCACACCTTCATCGCAAACACTTTCACCACTAACTGGAACAGCATCCAGAGCGCGTTCAATTATCCCGGCACGATGATGTATACGACGGACGATCCTGGCTACAATAATATCAGCGGGGTGGGAGTCGATTTCCATGAAGCGCCATCTGTTGGCGGTCCTCACGACTGCGATCCGTCGATTATGACACTAGTCTCCGCTCCCGTCATGACTGGAAACGGGGAGCTATTTTACGCTGCGGCCCCCACATGCAACGGGGTAACGCCGTGCCTCATATTGACCGACCCAAAGAACTACACGAAGGCCGCCTTGGAGAGTGCCTTGCAAACCGAGTACGGAACTATAGCGGCGCTCAATACGGCTTGGGGAACTAGCTACACGACATTCGGATCGTCGGGGACAACGGTCACGGGAGAATCGTTCGGAACTGGGGACGGCACCACCACTACGTTTACACACACGCTCGCAAATAATTCCAGCGTTTCTCCGTTCTCCGTTGCGATTTCGGTTGCTGGAACCGTGGTTGCCTTCGACTGCCCCAATTACACCTACAGCAATTACACAGGGCACTGCAGCGCCACTTTACCGAACAGTACGTTGCTGGGGGCGACCGTCACTTCTGGCAGCGTCAACTACTCCACCGGGGCGGCTAGTGTCACGTTTGCGACCGCTCCAGCGAACGGCGCGGCTATCACTGTCAGCTACGTTCAGAACGGGTGGCAGTACGGGACGGGACTCCTGGACGAGAGCGGACTTTCCGCATCTGTTGGCACTAACGCTTTTTGCAGAGTTGGAAAGCCCGCATGGTCCGCGACTCACGCTTACACGGGCGGCGACATCATCCATGACGCAACCTCGGGGACGTGGCAGGTAGACGTAACGGCGGGAACGCATAATTCGGGAGGCTCACTTCCGGCGTTCTCTACAACCCAAGGAAACGATACGCCGGACGGCGCGGTTACGTGGGAATCGGAGGGCCTACCTGTATGCGGAACGGAGGCGGGAAGCGATCTTCCTGCGGCGAACATGAACGCAAACATGGCCGCCGATCTTGGGACGTTTTTGCAGTCCTTCGTTTCGCAGTATTATTCGGTCACATGCGGCGTGGCGCACACCGAGTTTCCCGACTCTCTGTGCGCGGGGCCGAACGGAACGGCGTCGGGGTTCTCTCCCCCGAGGCAAGAGATTTTGCAGGCTGCGCAAACAGGTCTTGACTTCATGGTGTATGTTAGCCTCAGCCCATCCACTGATCCAAACGCGCTTGGGAAGTATATGTTCCTGACGCGGTATTTCACCAAGCCACTAATCAACGAACAACAGTTTTTCACGAGCAGCCAGAATCAAACTTCAAACGGCCTCGCCCCGAATTCGCTGCCAGTCTACACGAACCTTGCCGATATGGGCGCGGCGTGGTACTCCCTGCAATCCTGGATGCTCGGCGTCCCAGGCGAAGACGGCTTGTATCACTGGGACGGCATAGGGTGGGGAGCGAGTCACGGAATCGGCGGCTGCAATGGTTGTGGCCTCAAGGACAACCTGGACAACGCCTATGACGGCATCGAAGATGCTGTTGCGACGGTGCCCTGCGCTTCGCCAAACAGTTCCCTGTCTTGCGGCGGGGAAACGTCGGGTAAGGTGTGGGTTGGCGGAAACGCGATCTTTGGGCCCGGTCTGATTCAGGCCGGTAACGTGCTGTGGCAACAAGGGACGGCAGCTCCAGTGCGCCCCGCGCCTCCAAAGCCAGGGCTGCTCTTGACGGATTACAGGCGAGGAACCCATTGAGAAAAACGCTTCTACTTTTCGCGTTCACATTATCCGCGCTGTTCCTGCTGTGCGCCTCGGAAGCGCACGCCCAAATTGCGCAAGACGCCGTTTCGGGAAGCGGCGGCTGCGGGAACGTCGCGTCGTGCGCCTGGTCGCACACTATCGGCGCGGGCGCTACGGACATCGTGATTGGGTTTGCGGTAAACGACAGCTACAACAATCCAGCCATCAGCTCCGTGAAGGTCGGAACGGCTTCCGCCGCGCTGGTCGGATCGGCGTATAACTCCGCTCAATTTGCAACGGTGTATACCTATCACCTGTTTTCGCCGCCAACTGGCGCGCAGACCATCACCATCACGCTATCGACCACGGTAGGAACGCTTCACGGCTTCGCTGGCGGCGCGGTTTCTTTTACAGGTTCCAGCACGACGGCTCTGGATAACGCAGGTGCGGGCGTCTACCTCGCAAGCGGCACCGGGATTAGCCAGAACCTCACGACGGCGACAGCGGGCGCTTGGATCGTGGACGTATTGACGGAAGCCACGGGGCCGATTAGCGCGGGCACCGTTGGCACTCCCAACTCGCCGCAATCTCTCGTGACGGCGCAGAACAATGGCGGATATGTCAACGTAGCGTTTGGGATGTCCGACCAAGGACCAATCTCGACCCCGGCGGCAACCTCGGACGGCTGGACCTATGGTGGAACGACAAGCGGAGCGCTTTACTCGCTGTCTCTTAAGTCAGCGCTAAGTACGGCCAATCCGCTGCTTTCCAGTTACATCCCATCGATGGATACGAACTGCTCTCATTCCCAATATGCCTCAAATATCTGGGTGACGGATTGGGATGCGAAAGTTTTGCAGAACACGGGCACGAACCCCGGAAGCTCTTGCACTCTTCTGATCTATGGAACGCAGAATGAATTTGTCGATTTTCAGGTGCATTTCACCGACCCCGGAACTGGCACGACAGGGTTAAAAGTAGTTGTCAGCAACTTCGTCCAATCGGCTCCCAATAGCGCGACGATCAATTGTGCGACTCTCGGACAATGCGTCAACTACCGCGAAGGCTATATCAACGTCAACACGCATCCGACGAACAACCAGCTCGACTCAGCCGTACCGGGCGGCACGAATCAGAACACGTTCTATAGCGGAGGACCGCTCGGCTATTACCCGGACATCCTGATCCCTGCCGTTGACCCGTATTGGGGACAGACTACGAACGCATGGCCGTTTACGGTCGCGGCGAGTAAGAACCAAAGCGCGTGGGTTGACGTGCTGATTCCCGCAACCGCACTCTCCGGCTACTACCTCGGCTCTGTCGAGGTGCAATCCGGGTGCCCGGCCTCATGCGTCACGCTCGCCACAATGCCGATTACCATCGCCGTGTGGCAGTGGCCTTCGAACGGCTCGATGCCCTCGACCGCAACGCTCAAGACGGAAGAAAGTGGCTTTGGATACAACGTCGGCTGCGTCCAAATGTACGATCCCACGGGTCGGACAGTGAACTGTGGGGCCTACCCCGGCGCGGGCGGAGTGTCGGACACAGCGAATACACTCATCTGGCTTGACGGACAAATGCTGATGAAGGACCACCGATACAGTTCGGGGGGAATAGACAACTACTATATCGGGAGCACCACTACCTACAACGGGTACGTGGGTCCGATTATGAACGGCACGTGCCTGCATGGCGGCTCTTACTGCCCGCTTCTTTCCGGCTCGAAAAACACCACGAAAGAAATAACCGACCTCGGTCCGTCTGCCGGAATCTGGAGCACGTTCCAAAGCAATTTCGATACGCAAGGGTGGGGATCGGCCGGAACGCCTCCACTATACGATTACTTGCAGGATGAGCCTCATACGAGCGGCGACTTCACGAACGTCTACAACAACGGCTCGACGCGGCACGCGTACTTGACTCCCGCCATTGCGGAACTCGTCACGACCGACATTTATCTCAGCCAAGGCACGGCGAGCGCCGCGAATACGATGAGCACGACGATTTGCGGCAGTAATTCTTGCGTCCTGAATCAAATCGACTGGCTTGTAACGCCGATCAATACGTTTGAGCCGTTGCCGACGCTCGGGACATTGCAGCCCGTTTCCGCCTACAACTCATGGCTCACAGGATCGAATCCGGCTGGAACTCAGCGTCACTGGTTTGGCTACATGACGTGCAGTAGCGCGGGGACATGCTCCAACGGCACTGTAGGGCCTGCTGGGACTGGCGTTGCGTATATCACCTATCCGAACTATGACATTGACGCTAAACCGGCCGCTAATCGCGCGATGGAGTGGCTGACCTATCTTCACGGGCAGACAGGGGAACTCTATTACGGGGCCGATGTCTGCCAGAATTACGCTTTCTGGACAACTTGCGATCCGAGCGGCACGTATGTCAATGGATGGACTTCCCTCTACTCGTTCGGGAATTGGGGCGACGGCACGTTAATTTACTTTGGTTCTAATGAATCTGGGAGTTATAATTACATGGGTTCGGGAGTGACAACCCCGATCTATTTGCCGAGCATTCGTCTAAAACTTATGCGCGACGGCGTGCAAGACTACGAATACCTCTACAAGCTGAACGCCCTGGGCTATGGAACCTTCGTCAATACGCAGCTATCCAGTTGGGTCACAAATTCCTACAACTTCGAAACGAGCGGCGCGGGCCTGCGTTCCGCGCGCACCGCTCTTGGCAATCAGTTGCACGCGATTACATTTCCGCTCGCAGGCCTCGGACACGCGCCTCCGTCGACCGGCTTAATGCTGGCAAAGTACAAAAAACGTGGGAGATGACCAAATGCTACGCCTGCAAGAACAAAGCAAAACACGACATCCGAGGAATAGAAATGTGCTCCGAATGCTACATTGTTGCCTTGGAGCACTGCGCGCATTTGGAGACTCCAAAGGAGGGGCGGCGTGACAATCAACATCACCGCAAAAAACTGGATGACGGCACTGGGGGGATTTCTCGCCGGAATCCCAACCATCGTGATTAGCAGCGGAATGGCGCTCTCGCCAAAATGGACGCACATCCTGTCCATCGTGGGCGGCGTCGGAGTCCTAATCATCGGACTCGCGGCGAAGGATTCGAACACGCACAGCACGCAAGATCAGGTCGCGAGGTCCACCGCAGCGGAAGCGAAGGCCAAGCCGTGACGGCCGCCATCTTCCAGATGAACGGATTCTGGAATACCGTTGCCGGACTAGGGCAGGGCGGCGCGGGTGCCGTGCTCGCCTTAATCATCGTTTTCTACTTCCAGTCGAGACAGCAGAAAAACGGGTCAAAGACTTCCACACCTTTCTCGGTATGCGCTTTCCTGAACGCCGATAGCGCCCAAGTGCGCGCCATGGAGATTGGAGAGCATGTCACCAAGGTACTGGGTCCTAAGCTCGACGCACAGACGGAGCTGTTGCAGGGCATCCGAGACGGCGTCCGCGATATGAGGAGATAGGGTGCGACTTCATCCGCCATCGGGCGAGGAGGGTGCGCGACTACGCGGGCGGGAATTGAATCGCACATGGCGCTCTTCATACTCCGCGATCAGGTCTCGAATCGTTACGAAAGAGCTGTATCGGGAAACGAGGGAGCGACACTCGCATCCGAGCATTGTGCATCCGCGATCCGTATGCACGTCGGCAGCATGGCGGCACGTTATCCTAGCGCAAATCATGTTTCACCTCGATTTCGTTTTGCAGGTTCCCTGACGAGGCGAGCATGAGAGCGCGCAGAAAACCTGTCTGTATAAAAGGAGACACCAATGCCGGAATCCTACAATGCGCTACAGGCTGTCGAATTCGGCACGCTAGTTACGCTTGTGGGCCGCGAGGGGCGCGGTCAATCGTACGATGCGATGCTGGGAATCGCCTGGAGCGTACGAAACCGCGTCCTTCGTCCAAGGTATTGGGGGCACGATTGGATGTCCGTGATGTCTCACCCGGAGGCGTATTCCTCCATGGTGCCTCCACGGCAAGACAATGACCCGAATTTGCGCGTATGGGCCGATTTAACGAACAAAGCATGGATGCTGGTACTGGAAGCCTCGGAAGCTGCCTACGGAGGCGTAGGAACCGATCCTGTGGCGGGGGCGACCCATTATTACGATGCTTCGCTCGACTCAGACCCTCCCTATTGGGCTAAGGACGGGTCGGCAACGCACGTTTGCGACATTGACGCTCTGCGATTCTGGATTGCGAATTAGACGCTCTCTCCGCGCCCTGACACAGCGCACCTCCCGCCTGAATGGGCTGGACCACCCTCCAGCCCTCCCGCCTAAACGAAACTTTCGGAGGCGTCCGGCATCCGGTCGGATTTCCAGATGCCGGGCCTCTCTTATCGGCTTGCGAGCCTCCCCCAAGCGATTGATAGGCTCGCCGCCGAAACTTGTGCAGCCGAGAGGGGGGACCTAAGGATAAATATTCCGTCGTTGGCGTCGAAGTGAGCCAGCAAATCCGTAGCCGATTGCTTACGCTTCCTCACCTTCTCATCACTGGGCTGAACGTCTGCAATTCTGAGAAATTCAAAAGTCTGGCTCAACATGATTACCTACCTCTTTTGGATTGAAACGGATTGGTGCCGCGTTTTTCTTCCGGAACGAGCGGCATTACCGCCTCCCATAAAGCATGAAGTGTCTCATCACTTTTGGCGGCTGTCTCCAAGGCAATGCGTTCCATCGTTTGCGGTAGAGGCTGGTCGGCTGTCTTGGGGAGTGCATCGACGTCCACCAGAACCTTTAAGCGCTGGCGCCAGTCCAAATATCTCCAAAAGAGGTATCGCAGACGGTCAAATCCAGAGCTGTCGGTATTCATGGGGAACCCACCTTGCCGTGCGGCTTGCGGTCGTTCAGCCGAGGTCGGCAAAGACTCCTCGGCTAAAACTCCGTTAGTATTTTTCAATCGGCCCATCCTCAGTGCGATGAATAAATGCCCTATAGGGATAAGGCTCTTCCGTCGTCAAGCGCCAGTAATTCCCGTTCACGTTAGTGACTGAATTGTGAGGCACTTGAGCGAAATAACCGATTGCGGTTATCAAGCTGACGAATGCCGCGCTTCCTGACACATGCTGCACAATCGCATTATGCGCAGCAGTGTCTCTGTCGTGGTAGATGACCACATCCCCAACCTTAACTTCCTCATAGGCGTTCATTTCAATCGTCCTATCGAACTTTCGTGACCATTTTCGTGCAGCACGCATAGACCAGTTCCGGCGTCATCTCCTCCGTGGGCACGTTTAGGTTGACGAGCAGCGGAGTGCCGTAAAGAGCGTTAGCGCGCCGGTTGCTGTACCCGACAAGCTGATCGCATACGAGACGCTCTGGATCGAACGACTTCGGAAATATACCGAACAGCAAGTACAGAATGTCAATCCAGTTGTACTTCCGGCCATTGAATTTCATAGCTTCGACGTAACTCTCTTCGATTCCGGGGAATGTGTACCACTCCTCGAATGTGGGCTTGCAGTAGTCATAGGGCCGGTATCGCACACCGCCGCGCAGCCTCGCTCCGAACGTCGTAACTGGCTGGCCTTTGTCGTTCGTCAGCAAATACTCGAGATGGCTGGGCTTGCCGTCCGTCCGCCAGCCTATCGCGCGGGAGACGAAGCTCCTATCGGCAATGAAGCGAATGAGGATCACGCGCTTACCTTCCTCAAGTCCGACTCCAGCGTCGCCATATCGAGGCCGAATTCCGTTTTCCCGGTAGACTTGAGCCAATCCGGCGTGAGGACCGCATACGCTTCATCGCAGTAGGCGGCAAAGAACTCCCACGACATGTACTGCACCTGGCCCCATGTGATGCACGCGCAGCCGTGAGCGCCGTATCCGAACACGCAAATGGAGTGGCCTCCGATGATGGGAGAGTCTTGCACAAGCTCCCAATTCTGCCGCGCGTTGAATTGATCCATGGCCGATTGCGGCATGTTGATTCCGATGTCTACGCCGCCGAATATCCAAATCGCTTGCTTGATTGCCGTAAGGTTCGATGGATCGATGGAAGCCCAACCGGATATTTTCCGGCCGGCGAGCGGATTCGTCTGCCACCACGAAAGGAAGTCTGTGATATTCGCTCCGTTATCCGTCGCGGGATCGCCGGGGACGTATCCTCCGACCGCCGAATACGCCGCTTGAACGTCCGCATCGGTGGGCGAAACTTTCCCCATGGTATGCGCCGTCCAATCTTCGAGCATGTGAGCGCCGCAGGCGAACACGCAATCGCCGATCGTGTCGTTGAGGAACATGGGCCAGCGCTTCACAAGGTATTCGTAAAACACCTTGGAAGGCGGAGGCTCCGGTACGTTTGCCGTCATGTAGCGCGGCAGGAACAGCGTCTTGGGATTGAACTTGCGCGGCTTTCTCCCTAGTTTCATTGGTTAATTGACCTTTCCCTTAGATTCTCTCTGTCACTTCCATACACCTTCCAGTTCAGAGGGAGCCACCAGCCGCGAGGTCTTCCGCAAGGCATTCCCCTCATCCCGTACAAAAATGCAAAACAGAGTGCAAAGATTATAGGTTCCATCACTTCACCAAGCAGGCCGTGGAAGCGCCCGCACAGACAACTTCATTCCAGTCGTTGACAATCTGGCGCAGAGAAGTCTTGACGCGCGCCGGAACCCTATAGACTTCGCCAGTCTTGAGCGCCACGGGACCAGGTGACGGAGGAACTACCACCACAGGCTGCACGATGACCGCTATAGACTCGACGATTTGCAGGAATGAATCGGCTGCAATTTTTACTCGACCCGCAAGGGCTTGATAATCGAACTGTGCAGCGGATAGAAATGCAGGGATATTCGCCTGAGCCGCTTCGGCTACAGATACCAATGCGCTATTTCCGGCCGATCTGTTTGCTTCAAAAGCGGTCACGGAGGATTGAAGGAGTTGAGAGAACTGATTCACTAAGGCCGTGTCGTGCGCACTGACCGGCGTCGCTGAAAAAGCGGAAGCGATGTTGAGACTATTTAGCGCGATCTGTGCGGCGAGATTGATGTAGGCCGCGATTTGGCCCGCCGTGCATCCCCCCGCAATCAGCGAGCAACACAGAGCAACCGCCAATACTGGCTTCGGAAAGGCAAGAACTCGTTTCATCGTTTTTCCTCCGTTTCGATTTTGCGCTCTCTTCCCAGATTCTTGATAAACCATTGCACCAAGCTATCCGACGTAGTGTGGTCCTCCATGAACTCCTCAAGGCGACGGAGTGCGTCCACTTCACTGGCCAGCCGATTCATTTCCGCCGTCTTGTTCAGACGCGCGGCGTGGATTTGGTCAAGCAGTGGGCGGTCTGGGCGCGGTTGCGCCGCTTGACTGTGTTGCGCGATCCTCGCCGCCACTTGCGCGACTTCGGCCTCCGTGTACTTCGCTTTCGGCTCTTCTTTCTTCCTAAGAAAAGTCATTTCGATCCCTCCGATTTTCTATTCTCTTTAACGCACCCCGTTATGGCTCGGATAGTCAGTGCAACCTTCTCACATACGCCTTTGCTCGCTACGTCGGTCCACGCACGCTCGGCTATATGCGCCGCCTCACGAAACGCAACGGCGTCCCTAATTTCATCGCGCAGAGAAAGCATCTTTACGGCATCCTCGAAGGAAACCCTTGCGGGAGCAATAGCGGTGACAAACTGGCGCGGGTCGAATATCTCTTGATTGCGAAGATTAATGTTCATTTCGATCCCTCCGATTCTCTCTTCTCTTTTCGCGGGAGGGCGTGCATTTTAACTCTCCCGCAAATGATGCAATTGCAATCGTCATGTTTCCATGATTCCTCTATGTTACTCTTCCACCACTTAGCTTCTTCTAATCGCAGTGCCCAATCGCGGTCCATTATATTTTTAACAAGGAGTAAGTCGTCTACTTCCGTGCATCCCGTTTCGGCGATATAGTGAAAATATTTAAGGAGCGACCGCGCAAATTCGTTCGCATCCAGCGGCACATCGTTCTTTTCCTCACTCATTTTCCCTCCCTTTCAGCCAAGCTCGTGTCTTGCGTCAGTCGCACGATCCTAAACCTGGTGAACCTTTTGCTGCTTCGTTCCTGCGTGGGCGTCGGGAATTCAATGTGTTTGTGACTGTCGTCCACGATACATCCTAACGCTTTTAGCGCGTCCAGTGGCAATTTTCCAACGCTCGCCAGATTGTCGGGATCGAATTCCCCGCTATGAGCTACGTGTATTTCGATGCGCACCTTGTCGCCGCACTCGGCCCACGCTTGCAGCGTCTTGATGGCGAGCGGGCGTCCGTACCACAGCGCCGCGCGTATCTCCTCCATCCATAGCTGCCTCATGTCGCGGCGAAACGTCCAATGCTTGCGGATGAGCACGTTCATTGTCGGAGGAACCCTTGGAACTGTAAATTCCACGGCGAGGCTCACGGGCACTTTACCTCCCGCATCTGAGATTTTCCGCACACGCCGCACACGCGGCGCTGTCTCTCCCACGCTCCCCGAATGGGGCGCTCAGACTCTTCCTGTATAGGCAAACCTAGCGCGTCCGCGGTGGCCACTAATAGACCGCTTTCAAAGGTTTCCCAAACAGTCCAGTCGTGATTCCAAGGCCAACACTTCATCATTTACTCCTTTTCACCGGCTTAAAATCGTGGCAGTGGCAAAACTCGGGCCTTCCTGAAACATGCACCACCTGCAAGCAATCGCCGTTGCGGTGCTTCTCCAGCGGATGCCCGCATTTGCACATCTTGGAAGCGATTTGGACGGCCCTTCCTCCTTGCACGTTTGGGTTAGCGTGAGGCTTCATGGCTTCTTCACCTTCTCGTTCAGCACCCACATGAGCTGCTGTTCGTAAATCTGCAAAACCTCCGAGCGCATCTTGCCTTTCTTCCTCATCAGACTGCCTCCATGCCAGACCGCGCGCCAACTCTTCCCGGCGAGCCGCCTCCGGCCCTGTTCTCTCTTCCTTGCGGGCGGCTTCGATCTGCCGTTTCCGCCGTTCGTGCGTCGTTATGCGAGGGATACTCAAATAGCCTTCCTTTTTGCGATTTTGCGAATCGCATCGGCAACGCCGGGATCGATGTAGTTTATCCTCACGGGAGCGGGAACGAACGGGAGCCTTGATTCCCGGAGTCCGCGATTCTCGACAAGCGCCCGGTCGTGCTCTTCTTTTCGGTAGTCCAGGTGATCGGCGATCCGCTTTAACGCTTCGGATCGGTTTTGATTTTTTGACTTTTCCACAGGGGGATGGGAGGCATCGGCCGCTTTTGCCGATGGCCTTTGACTTTGTATTTGACTTAAAGCAGTAGGAGTAGGAGAAGCAGGGCTAGGATTTTGCTCTAGCAAATTTCTAGCTTTTGCTAGACCTCCGCGCCTACCAAGTTTTATCCTTTTCTCCCGTAAGTCTTTCAATTCCAACCATTGAGCGTGAAGCTTCTCATTAACGAGACGCCCATCTACCTCAGTAAAAGCACCTGGGTTGCGGGTCAGAAAGGCTAGTACTAGACGGGGGGGTAAACCAATAACTTTCGCCCCCAGCGAAAGGGGTAGTGGAATGGTTCCCGGATCCGAAGACATCCACGAGGCGGCGAGAATTCGCATATAAATTCCCTGATCTCTGAAGTCCATACTGAGGACAGTTTCGCTAGTTAGCCAATCCTTCGCGTAAAACTGGAAAGCGGGTGGTTTGTTTGACATTGCCTCTGTTGACTCCAGAGTAGGGGCCGGTGGAGTCAACACCGACCCCCGGTGAGAGTTAAAACGGGTGCGTACGGGATTAAATCACTTCGCATTTTCTTTGTCAAGGAAAATACTATGGAAAATACAGGATTTTATCTATCGCTCGCGTCGTACCTTGTGATCCGGTATTCGAAGAAGGAATAACTATAGCCACGTAACTCATCGGCGTATTTTCGTTCTGCTTCCTCGCGAGTGCAAGCCCAATCCGTTCCGGTCGTCATCCACGGACCCGCTTTTCTGCGGCCTCTTGCTTTACACCGAATCTCAAGATGCCAAACCGAACGTATTTTAGACATCATTCCCTCCCGATTAATTCAAGCTGCTCTGGCTCCGCGCGTTTCTCGGTCGCGACCTTAAGGAGCGCTGCGCTCGCCCCTCCGCTTGTTTTCGCGTGCTCGCCGGTGAACGCGAGCAACCCCTCCGCCTTGAGTTCGCTGATCCTCGCGGATGCCGTGGTATAGCGCAGCGCGAGGGCTATCGCGGCTTGCTCGCACGTCGCGCCACGGTCGCCGCGCTCGTAAAAGAAGCGCATGATCCGGTAGCGCATGTCCGCCTTCGCGGGATTCACGCGAGCGTTGGCGGAGTTGCTTTCAGAGTTGTCGCGGTGACGGTTTCGGCAGATGTCGCGCATCGGTTATGAATCCGACTTTATTAGTTCGTACTGCTCGGGCCCAGACTGGTTCTCGCGCAGAGCGAACTCCACGTTTCTAATCGCTTGAGAGTAATAGCTTTTTTTCAATTCAATGCCTATACCTCTACGCCCTAGCCGCACAGCCCCGTAGACTTCGGAACCCACGCCCATGAAGGGAGTGATAACATTTTCTCCGGGATTAGACCACAATGTTAGGCATCGGTCTATTACGTCCAATTGCAGGGGATGGACGTGCTTCTCGTCATCTTCTTCCCTTGCAGGCTTAAAAGGCAATACACGCTCGATTCGTATATCGTCCCAAAATGCGGAGGCATATTGCCTCCAGATCCAATGAGAGAAACGGTTTTCGATTTGATTCCCCTTGTAGCCACGATAAGACAGTAGCTCGGCTGGAATTTTCCGTTCCCCCGCGTACTCCATCAGCCCACACGGATGTGCGATAGGAACCGGGTTTTTACCATCACGTCGAAAAACTAAAAGGTAGTCGGCGGAAGCCACGCTGCATCGCGAAGAGTCCTCTACAATCGTTTTATGCGCCAAGTTTTTCGCCATGGTGCGATTGCGGACTCCGAGAGGCTCTTTCCAGATGGAGTACCTGGCGATGTAATTCCATCCTTCTTTTTCATGCAGCCGGATGATGTCCCCAGGAAAATCTACCAAAGAATCGCACCCAGAATTTCCAGAAGGAACATCCATGCAATGTACAGCCGTCATGCGTCCCGGGATCGTCAAGCGATGGAGGTCGCGCACCACAAAAGAATAATGCGTGAAGAATTCCTTGTAATTCGCGCAATTTGAGAGGTCCCTCTCGCTAGATGAGTAGTGGTAAAGGCCGGCGAAAGGAGGAGAATAAATAGATAGATGAATCGATTCTTTCGGAAGCTTGCCCATGACCTCAATGCAATCCCCGTTGTATATCGCGTACCGATCCGTGACGCACTGTTCTATTACATCCATGATGGAATCACCACCTCTCCCGAGAAATAATCATTGCGATTAACGTGTAGTACGTTGTTCATTTCCCCCAGAAGGCGAGAAAACATTTCGTCCGCCGCTTTGGATTTCTTTTGCAGATTTTCCAGCATGCTCTTTTCCCCCTCGGTCGTAACAATGTCCGAACGCACTGCTCGCTTTTGTCCGAATCTCCAACAACGCCGCACGCCTTGGTAGTACTGCTCATAGGAATGCGATGGAAACGATAGGACGTGCGCGCAGTTCTGAAAATTAAGTCCCCAAGCTCCTATCTTTGGCTTGGTAATAAGCACGCGGATCTTCCCTTCCGCGAAGGAAGTGAACCTCTCCTCCTTGCATTCGTCGGAGTCATTCCCACTTACCTGCTGAGAATCTGGAATCAGGGATTCAAGCATCTCGCCCTCCACGTTTAGATGGCACCAGACAAGAGCCTGATCTCCTGTGTCGATTACCATTGAGGCTATTTTCTCGCACCGCTCGGCGACCGTGCGACGGCGCTCCTCTCGTTGTTCCCAAAGCCCCACAGCGGGAAGTGGAAACAGGAATCCGGGAGCGGGCGTATTCGTGTCTACCAGATGCTGAGTTTCAATCAAAGGAGGCAGAGCGAAACCATCGTCAGAAAAACCAATATCGCTTGGCTTGCGAATCGCTCGCGCCCAAGAACAAACCCATCTCCAAAACGGTATTTCTGCGTGCCCCTTGAACCTCCATTTTGCGTTTTCGTCTAGCTTCCGAGAGTCTCTATATCCATGGCGAAACGATCTTGCCTTAATTGAATTACCTTGCTCATTTTTGAAAAAGCGGCTCAGCATGTCCATGTGGCCAAGTTCCCCGAGCGCCTCTGACGAAGTTCCAAGCTCGGTGTAGTCATTCGGGGCCGCAGTTGCGGTACATAGGAGACGATACCGGACGCGCTTCATAAACTCCGTGATCCGGCTCCTCCGTACGCCATCGAAGTTTTTCAAAATTGACGATTCATCGCACACAACTCCCGAAAAGTCATGCGGATTCAGGTAGTGCAAGCGCTCGTAGTTGGTGACAACAATTCCGGTAGTAGATTGCCCATCAGGTCGGTGGGCTTCAATGCCAAACTTTTCAGATTCTTTGATCGTTTCAGCGGAAACCGCCAATGGGGTTAAAATTAAGACAGGCTTATTTTCGTGGCGCAGGACGTTTTGCGCCCATACAAGCTGCATCGGAGTTTTTCCTAAACCACAATCGGCAAATATTGCCGCGCGTCCCTTCCTAACGGCCCAATCGACTAGCTGCGCTTGAAATGGAAAGAGAAATTCTGGCATCCAATCGGGCTTAAAGCCGGACCATTCTCCGACACCTACCTTAGAGTTTAAAAACTCAGAATAATCGCCAATATTGTGGGTGCTCACGATTCCTCACTCCTCGCTCCCAGCATCGGCCTGGGATGCCTATCGGAATGGCACTTCCGGCACACCACTCTCCCGTTTGCTGGGCAGTCGCATCTCTCGCCGGGTTTGTTGCGAATGTGGTCCCACTCCCCGCGCCATTCTTCCACTCCGTCAGACGTGATAAACTCGAATACCTGCTTCGAGCACTTCCAGCACCTATTTACGCCGCCGTTCGCTTCCCGATTGCGCCGGAAAATTTCGGCTCGGATCGGCCCTTTGTCTTTTCCGTAGAGAATCAGATGCGGCTCGGGTTTCTCACATTCTCCCTTGATGATCTTCGGCTGCGAAATAAACGAGCGGTGATCTGCCAGAGTGCCATAGTCTAACGCCTCACTGGTTACGCTTACGTCTCTCTTAAATCCCCTTAGAGACACTTTTCCTCCTCGCCAATGAGAATCATATCGCTCGCACCCAAGATAGTCTGGTTCTAATTCTCCATTCTACGCCCGCTCCCGCGTCGATCCAAACCGTCCAACGCTTAGTTCTATCATCTAAATCGAATACTCGTTCTAGTTTGGAAACAGTTCCCTGCACCCCTTGTTGTGGACCTTCCACGATTAAGACCTTGGAAGCTACCTTAATTTTTAAGGGCATTATGCTTCCTCCTCGCCTTCCACTCTTGCCACGCGCGCTGCAATTCCTCGGGGTAGTTGCGCAGTTTGAAGAGCGACGCCTTCGCTATCTCGATACCGTCCACGCCTTCGCCTTCGGTTTGCTGCCGCGCTTCCTGAACTAAAAGCAACAGTAAATCCACCAAAATTAGCGGGTTGTAGCCGCACCGCTCCATTAAGAATTCAATCGTCTGGTTCCACGCCGAATACGCCTCTGGCGAGTAAGTCTCCAGGGAGATGCGCGTCTTGCGATGCCCGTTTTCGTCCGCCTTGTTCGCTATGGAGTTGGCGCGCGATTCCTCGCTGACGACGATCCGATTGCAATGCGCGTTCTCTCCGAACTCGTGAATCTTGTATTTGATCGTTTCGAGAGCGTTCTTTAGCGTGGGAATAAGTCCTCCTGCTTTTCTTTGAGAGGTTCTTTCTTTGGCTTTACTGGCGTCTCATGCTCAAGGCACGGCCCCCGCCGCCCGTCATCAATCCTGTGCTGAGTCGCCTTCCCGCACTTTTTGCACCAGCAAGTAGCTTCAATCGTGTTCTTGGTGTAATGTTCCGGCATTGCCCCCTCATTCCGGCGAAATGATCTCAATAGCGGCCCGTATCAGGCGCAAAAATTCAGGCGGTATCGAGCGACGATCTTTCTCCCGCATATCGTTTATCATTTGGCCGACCTTAATGAGGGCCTCTCGCAGCTCTACGTGGCGAGCGTCGTTAGATTCCATCATGTCCTCCTTTCGCGGGAACGGGAGGCTCTCCTTGGGCCTCCCTCTCTCCCGCTTTCTCCTGGCGCTGCGATTGCACCGGGGAAAATCAATGCGCGGGGTCTCCCTCCCAAATTACCGCGAACTTGTATTTCTCGCAAAGCGAGGCAAACATATTTCCCTCGGAGGATGGAATTGACCACACCCTGTCTGCGCCGCTCCACTTGATGTTAACCTTGCCCTTATCTTCTCCCGTTAGTTCAGCCCGGAGGAGGGCAAGCGAATTGCCTGTAATTGCGAGAGTTTCATCCTTGTATGGAACTAGGTGAATAGGTTCGGAGGGAGACGTGCTGGGCGGCGCTGCATCTCTGATCTTGCGCTTTGCGACCTCTTGCGCGGCCTCTTTCGTTCCCACGCCGGATGCCTTGTTTGCGTCATCGTCTTCTTGCGCCACACCTGTCATTGCGGCAAGGGCGTATCTCCGAGCGTACGTAATTGCCGAGCCTACCGATTGGGCGTCGAACCTCTCGCGCATCATCGCTGGAAGCGTAAGATTTGAGGAAATCCACTCGCCTGAACTATGCGCGATAAGGGTTGTAAGGGTAACTTCCTTCGCGTCGGACTCGCTGAATCTCGCGTGCGGCATCTGAATAACGCTCAGTCCTTCTGCCGCCAGATGCGGCCGCGTCGCGTCGAGAACGGTTGCTAAATCGGCGTATTTTGACCTGAATGCCGGGTTTTCGGAGTCTTTCAAAACGCGGTCAAACTTCGCTTGAGCCTTAGACAGCGCTTCGGCTAGCTTCCCGATGGACGGAGACATGCTCCAATTCATTGTAATCTCGGTCATTGCATGAACCTCCCGTAGTAGTCTTGCTCTGCCTCGCAGCCGAGGTCGCCTCGCGGATCAATGTCTTTTCGGCCCCATAGTTCGTATCCGGGCAGGTCGCCGGACTCGACGGCGGCTTGAATCTCGGCTCCGAAGCGCCCCTTCAATGCTTGGTTCTCGATCCATTCGTCGAAGTACTCGGGATTGTCGGCCCAGATGCTCATATTTCCTCGCAATGCTCATGCGATAGAACGTCGTCAGCCTCCATCGGCTCGTACTTGCTTCTCATGCCCCCAACGCAGCGATTATCGCCCCCGTGAGAGTCTATTTCGAAGCCGCAGTTCCGGCACGGGCGCGGCTGGTCGTTCACGCCTTTCCGGTCCATTAACTCTTCTTCGTGCGTGGACATGGCTTCCTCCGATATGCCTCATGACAGATGGCGTCAGCCAACGCGAGCCAAGAAGTTTGTTCCTTCACTTCCACATCCTGACACGGCGGGTATTTGGCCATTGCCTCGTCAACGGTCTCCGTTAACTCGGCAATCATCGCGTCAAGCTCTGCACGTACCAGTGGATTACTCATGCGACTCTCCTCTCACCTGCGGCTAGATTTGTGTTGCCTAAATCAAAAATAAAATCTCAGTCGTTCGCCGTAGGGACGAACAGTTTAGCCCTGCAAATGTCAGCGCATTCCGCGTTGCGACACAAGGAGGCGGGGGCGTGGTCTGCAATTGGATATTCTGCATATGCGGCTGCCCATGAGGCGGCGTATGCCACGCTTCCGTATCCGGCTGCCGCTGAGTATGCTCTCCATGCAGAATGTCTGGCGGCTTTAACTTTATCAATCGTAGCCTTTTTGTTGACCCACTTACGCGCAACCTCTATCGCCGTGCGCGGGCGGCAATCGCCGGAATTCGCCTCCTCGAATAACGGCAGGGCAATCTCAACGCAATCGCAAATGGTGAAAAGTATTTGCTCGTGTGTGGGCCAACCTTCTCTGCCATTCATCTTAGCGCATAGCCAGATCATCCAGTCTCCTCGCTGGCATTCATTCCACGCAGTTTTTAGGTCGCGCTCTCCGACCCATTCGAGGGCTTCCCTGCACGCATCAAGCGAATATAGTAATCGTCGCAAACCCGTCATTTCGCCCCTCGCCTTAAAACAAAAGCCAAATTGCGCGAACTAGCGCCCAAGTCAGACCGACGATAGCGGCAGATATGACGATGCCCCACGCCGTGCCCTTGGCCAGCCTTTGCCGCTCCCGTTCATACTCGGCCTCGTAGAAGCGCCGCATCGCGTACTCAACGCGCCGCCGCTCCTCTTCCTGGCCATCCGTCAATCGCGACCCGTTTCCGTGAAAGTTCTGGATGCCATACTCGAAACCGATCCGTTTCGGTTCTTGTGTCATCGCTCCTCCTCCACGCAGACGTATCGAAACGCTTTATGCTCCCATCTATCTTCAAAAAGGTCATTGCGAATTAGCGCCATGTTCTCTGCTTCCTCTCTCGAATCACAAAAAATAGGGAAGTCTATTGCCCACGTACCTTTAGTGTCAAAATCCACAGACGATAGTCGGCGCGTTTTGACAATCCATACCTCTTTGTCCGCGTGCTCGTGGCTCATCGCAACCCTCCAAACAGCATCCAAACCTCGGCATATCCAAGCAGGCAGGCGAACAAGGCCCATGCGAATTGCTTGAACAGGCGCATCATGCGGTCCTCGCTTTCCGTTCGCGCTCTTTGACCGATTCGAGATATTGACGCACAGCCTGATTCAGGTGAAATGTGAGAAACTGGCCGCGCCGCTTTGCGAGCGCCTTAATGGCCTCGTATTCCGTTTTGCCTATCTTTACCGTGGCAAGCATATGCGAAGTGTAACACAGTGTAATTCGGTGTCAAGAGAAATCTGCAACGATTGTAAAAATAAGTCTATCGCCGTTCCCTTCCGGGGATGCAGCTACTAGCCGCGCAGTGCGGTCGCGCGTGAACGATGGTAACGTGCTGCACGACTGGGGCGACCGTTTTCATCGCGCCGCAGCCGGAGCAAATCAGTCCGAGGATTAATAGCGTTTTCATGGCTTCGCCCTCCAATTTTTTCCTTTTGCTCGCCGCAGTCTGTACCAAGCGGCCTGCCGGGAGATTCCCTCGCGCTTGGCGAGTGCGCTCACATCCCCCGGCTTGCGGCCCGGTGGGTTGGCTGGGTCAATCGTGTATTTGCGTTTTTTCTTCAAGAGCCATTTTCCTTTCTGTTAAAATCTCTATGTGCATTCGCCATTTATCTATCCCCCGCAGCTTTAGGGCTTGCTCCATAACTTCGGTAATTCCTACGTTCTCCATTGGAGGAATCACATCCTCAAATTGAAATCCTATGCCGCGCTCAAAAATTAAATCAGCCTTATCACCTTCAGGGCTGATAGAGACCTCAACCTTCTCAGAGTCCTTATAAAAAGCGACGGCGCATCCTCCGTCCAAATTGGGAAACACATCGGCCTGTAGTTCTAGCCGAGATGCCAAATCGATAAATTTTTCAGCGCACAAGATTGCAATTTTTGTGACTGGTTGCCCTTCACCGTGACTGAATCCGATGGGCAAATTTGCCATTTGGCGCACTTTTTCTATTAAAATTCGCCGCTTATCCTCAAGAGGACGAGGGGTTGTTCCCGTCAGTGACATGATTTCTCGGATTCCATCGGCAGCCGCTTGCAACTTAGTTATGCGGGCCTCAATATCCGCAAGAACCGCCACGTAATCAATTGGTCCTCTCATCTCTGCTGTCGCTTTCTGCCGGAAAAACCAGCGCATTCGTTTACAGAATAGCAAAATCGGAATAGTTTGTCAAGTATTGTGTCACGAAGAAGCGAAAAAGTTTGAAGAAAAGGCGAAAACGGTGAAAAGTCTTGACAATTGAGAGCGATAGGCGTACAAATCGCCCATGGCGATACATAGCGACAGGGCGTTGGCCTCCCGTCACGTTCTGGCGCTCGCGCGGAGGAGTTTCCCATCCATCTCCTCCGCGCTCCATCGATGATTAGCCTACTCTGTCCGACTCGCGGTCGTCCCGCGTCATTGCGGCGCATGGTGGAGTCAGCGCGCGCCACTGCCACCGGCCCCATTGAAATCATTTGCCGCATTGATAACGATGACTCATTCGCTCGCGCCGCTGCTGATGCGTTAGGATTGCCCGTGGTTGTCGGTCCGCGCAAAAACCTATCGGCGCTCTGGGACGACTGCCTGCCGCTCGCGCGCGGTGAGATCGTTGGAATGCTCAACGACGATGTGATATTCCGCTCCGAATCGTGGGACAAGCTGATCGAAAAAACTTTCAGCGATTGCCCGGACAAAATCGTCATGGTTCACGCCGACGATCTGTCGGGCAACGGGGAGCGTTTTGGCCCTCATCTCTTCGTCCATCGACGATGGGTAGACACGCTCGGCTATTTCAGCCCGCCCCACTTTCCCGGCGATTACGCGGATACGTGGATCAATGACATTGCCAACATCCTCGGCCGTCGCGTGTACCTCCCGCACGTTGAGATTGAGCACATGCACCCGATGTGGCATAAGGGCGAAATTGACGCCACATACCGCGAGCGCATGGACCGTCAATCCGCCGCCAAATCCTCATCGCTATACGCGCGCCTATCAGGGGAACGTATTCGCGACGCGGCGAGGCTCGAAAAGCTAATGGATCATAACTGGACCTGCAAGCCTGCCGCGTCTCAGCCAAAACGGTCGCGCAGCATGCGAATTGAGTGGACATCGGAAGGCAAGCGGCTATCAACCATCAAAGGCACTGGGATGATTATAACGCATTGATGGGCAAGGATTTATAAACTATGCCAGAACTCGAAGAAATTCCCCCGCAAGAGCCTGAGAACAGGATAGTTAGCGCGAATGGACGTTTCCAGCCCGGCAAGTCGGGAAATCCTGGCGGTCGCCCGAAAACGAGAATCATTTCCGAAGCGATGCGCCAAATCCTTGAGGAAACCGATCCTCGCACGCGAAAGACGCTGGCGCACAAGTTAGCCAAGAAAGCGATTCAAAAGGCCGCCGCTGGCAGCGTAAACCATTTGCGTGAGATCACGGATCGAGTGGAAGGCAAGGCGGTCAATGACGAGGAACCGCAAGGGCAAACGATCATCATCATCAATCCCACTGTGGTGAGCGGCTGATGAAATGGCAAATCCTGATTCTTACGCAGCCGTCACGCGCCCCGTTCCTGCACCAGCTCATTCTCGAATTCCAACGCCAAGCGGACCCGCGCGTTGGCTTGCTTATAGCGGAGTACGATCAATCTAAGACTCTCGGCGAGAACCGCAATGTTTTGAGAGATTTAGCTATAGCCGAGTATATCTCATTCTTCGACGACGACGACTGGCCCGCGCCGGACTTTTTCGCTCGCATCATGCCGCTACTCGACCGAGACTATGTTGGATTCCGCGTTCAAACGTATTGCGAGCATCTACAGTATTGCGCATACGGGAACACGTACCACTCGCTCAAATATCACGACTGGTCTCGCGTTGGCATGAATTTTTACCGCGACGTTTCGCATATCAACCCAATCCGGCGCGAGCTGGCCATGCAAGCGGACTTCGAGGGAGGAATAGGCGAAGACGCGCGATGGGCTAAAGCATTGAGGGCAAAAGGGATTGTCAAGACTCAGCATTACATTTCCGACGTTATGTATCACTACATTTGGCGCGCAGTCAAGGATGATGCGGCCGACGCCGTGCATCCAGAACGGATGAAGATCATTGAATCCATTAGACGATTTTAGCATTAAGCAGTCGATGAAGTTCTACCTCCTCAAGCGCGGCATCGGCGCTACCGGCAGAACAATAGAAATTGGCTATCCAAAGTACAGAGAAGCCACAATTTATGATTTGTGCGAAGCCCTGGAATATGCGGTCAATCTCGACGGCTGGAAGTGGGACGGCGGTCGATGGGTCACCCCTGAAGAGCAAAAAAGTATAGCGGAAGGCGAAGAATTGGCAAAGTGTTTGTGAGGCATTAAATATCGCGATGCCGGAAATCAATCTAGCCGACTTCTACGATCCACTGCCAAAGCAGCGGCAGTTTCACTATGCGCGGTGGGCTCATCGGTTTCGGCTGATGACGGGCGGGGCAGGCTCCGGAAAGTCTTTGGCGTTGCTCTGGGAAGCGATTACCCTGGGGCTTCTGTATCCCGGTTCTCAGCATTTGCTATTGCGGAAGAATTACCCCGAGCTTGAGAAGGGGCTCATCCGCGATTTGCACTCCTCGGTGCCAGCAGCAATCTACAAGTGGAACGACCAGAAGCACACGGCTACGTTGACGAATGGCTCGATCATCTTTTTCGGTCATTGCGAGTCTGAGCGCGATCTGGCGGAGTATCTGTCCGCTGCGTTTGTATTTATCGGCTTTGACGAAATGGGCCAGTTTAGCTTCGAGGCTTGGGACTTCCTTATGTCCCGCAACCGCGTAAACCTAGGCTGCAAACCTGACTCCAAGGGCATAATGCCGTTGCCTGGAATGGCTGGCGCAACGAACCCGTTTGGCCTAGGCTGGGCATGGATCAAAAGCCTATTCGTCGATAAGAAGCCGGTTCCTCAGCTTGGCAAAGGAGCGAACTACGATCCGAACGAATACACGTTCGTACATAGCACGGTTCTGGATAACAAGCACCAGCTAGAGCGCGATCCGGGTTATGTTCAGCGGCTACAGAGCATGTCGGTTGCCAAGCGCAAGATGTTCCTCGAAGGCGATCTAAACTCGCTCGAAGGATCGTACTTCTCGAATTTCCAGTACGAGCAGCATGTGATTGACGTGCTGGCCGACGCGGAGCGCATTCAGTGGCAACCGTGGCAACCGTGCTGGGGCGGACTCGATTGGGGCATCGCGCACTTCGCTGTGTTTTTATGGTTTACGCGAGCGTTGATTCGGAGGCTTGACGGAAGCCGCAAACTCGCGATTGTGTGTTACCGGGAAATGTGCGTCAACGAAACGGACATTAACGACGTGGCAAAGCTGGTGAAGGAATGCACATCGGGGGCGCATTATGGCAGCGCGGAGGCTGAAATCAAGAAGGTTCGGCGAGTGTTCGTATCGCATGAGCTGTTCGCCCGCCGCGCCTCTCCTCGACCGGATCAAACTATTGCGGCGGAATTATCGCGTGCCTTGGTGGGCCTCGGACTGCCAGCGTGCGAAAGAGCTTCGGGATCGGCTTCGCACCAAGAAAGGATTGATGGGGCGGCGCTCATTCGCAATCACCTGACGACCGGGGACATTTATTTCACATCGAATTGCGAGCAGCTCATTCGCGCGATCCCGCTGCTTGCGAGGGACGACAAAGACAAGGAAGATGTTGCCAAAACCTCGGGAATTGAGGATGATCTCTTCGACGCGCTGAAACATGGCACGCTTTCTCTATTGCATGGCGAGCAGCGGCCGAAAGAGGATATTGTTCGCGAGCAGGCTCAATCCATCCCCGGAGTTTTGGAACGATGGCAATACCTCACCAAGAACCTGGCAGGAACGAAGCAGCAACAGCGAGTCCACCAAAGCATCCGAATGCCATGGGAGACGGGACGATGAATAAACTGCGCGCACTGCACGGTCAATGGCTGCAAATCTCCGATGAAGTAGCCGAGACATTGGAGATCGTGAAAGCTCTGCGGCTGGAACTCGCAAACCTGCGGCGCGACACAAGCTACCTCCTAGCGGAGCAATCGAAGAAAACTCTACGCGCCGCTGCCGAAGTGGATACGCCGGAAATGCTGGCCAAGCGGCACGGACTTCCCGAGCGCTTGGCGAATCAGGTGGATTGGGAGCGGATGGGATGAAGCGATACTTACTCTTCAATTTCTCGCCCTATTCCCCATCGGGAGGGTGGAACGATTTTGTTGCTTCCTTCGATTCCCGAGAGGAAGCGAAAGCATATATTGCCGCCGACGCCGAAGAGAAAGAGCATCTTGAGCATGGCTGGCAACTGGTAGACGCGGAGGTTGGAGCAGAAGTTGAGATTCCCGCCGATCCTGTTGCATGGTGGGATAAAGAGTGAAATACACGGCCAAAGACGGAAAGACGTTTCCGAATGCGATACAAGGCCGCAAGTACGACGAATCTATCGGTGGATTGAAGCGGGACTCGCTTTCCGACCTGGCAAAGGCGCGCGGCGGCCCGTCGCATTCCGACGATTTAGCGCAGCATGGATTTGTGAAGAAGGTTTCGATTATCCGCGAAGGGAACGGACGGCATAAGGTCGAAGCGGTTCACCAGGACGGGTTCAAGCATCAATCGGTGCACCCAGAGGCTTACCGGGCGCACGACATCGCGAGAGAGCTTCTGGGGATTGAGCCTCCCCCGGCATTAGGAACGCATTCAAAAGCGAGAACGCAGCCGCGCGGACCGAAGGAAGATGAGCGCGTGGCAAAGGAAGACAGCAGAACAGTCGATTCGGAGGACGACCGATAATGCCGCTATCGAACTACAACAACTATTTCGGAGGGAAGAAGGGAAGCGCTGAGAAGGCCCACTCCGCGATGAAGAAGGAATACGGCGAGAAAAAGGGCGACAAAGTGTTTTACGCCACAAAGAACAAGCGCAAGAGCCGCGGTCTCGTATCCCGCGCTACAGCGAAAGACAATGAGCGAGAAGCCTAAAAGCGGGTACGCTGCGCGCGCGACTGGCGCGGATCATTGCCACGATTGCACGCATTACCGCTGGCCGCATCTGTGCAACCAGCCGGAAGTGATTGCCGATGCGAAGAACGGCAAGGGTGGACTGAGGCTACAGAAATCTGGAATGGCGATTGTGAATCCGGGCGGCTGGTGCAAGCATTTCGCGAGGAGTTAAATGGCAGACCTTGAAGCGACAGGATTAAGCGGCGTGAAGGGCGAGCAGAATAAGAACTCGCCGATGCCCGAAGATGGACAGAACCAAGAACAGGAGCCGGAAAAGCAGCGCAAGTTCCGTCCCGGCGAAATTGCCCCATTCTGGTATTCCTCGTTTCCCGATGTCAGCAAAACCCTGTCCGAAAAAGCCGTCAACTAATTAAGGCATCTGTCGGATTTAGTTGGAAACAAGGACGTTGCGGCTCGGCGCTGGGAAGTAGAGCAAAGCTGGGAAGCGCGCCTGTTCGACCGAGGCTATCAATACCTGTTGCCGCGCAGGGGCGGCGGATGGATATTGCCTCCATTCGCAACGGATTACAATCGGTCGTCTGGCAAGCGCGGATCGATGAAATGGTACGGATACGAAACGAATATCTACGCGACCTACGGGGAAATCATTACCGCTGCGCTGACGCGGGACATCCCCGAAGTGCGATTCGAACCGAACGATCCCGACTCCGACATTGACAACACCGCAGCCGATGCCGCTTCGAAGTACGCGAAATGCTTTGCCCGCAACAACGACCTCATGCAGTTTCAGCAGCAGCTTGTCTATTACCTCCGCACCGATGGGCGCGTTGTTGTCGACATGGAGCACATCGTAGATGCGCAGCGTTTCGGCAGGCTCAATCCAACGCCCGAGGTAAACCCGGAAACGGAAATGCAGCAGGAATCGGCGCTTCTGTATCTGGTGCGGCATGGCGAGACGGACAGGAACGAAGAAGGCGTTACGCGCGGCCAGAGTGACGTTGGCCTTGACCGGCACGGAATGCAGGAGGCTTCGCAGGCGGGAGAATGGCTCAAGGGCAAAGGTATCGGTAGGCTTGTCAGTTCGCCGCTTCCGCGCGCGATGGAAACGGCTGGAAATATCAGTCAAGCAACCGGAGTCCCTGCGGAAACAGACGATCGCTTTGCGTCGCGCGACATTGGCGACTTGGAAGGGCAACCATCGGACGAAGTTGGGCCAGACTTTCAGGAATCCGCCGATAATCCTAAAGAGCCTCTTCCCGGAGGAGGCGAATCGCAAGACGATCTTGACGCGCGCGTTCAGCAGGGATTGTTCGACCATTTGCAGAATCTCAATCCGCAAAAGCCGACAGCAATCGTTACTCACGATTCCGTTATCTCTTCCGTGTTCAGAACGATTCACGGGAATCGAGTTCCTCCGACCGATGCAGTAGAGCCGGGTGGAGTAGCTGGAGTGTTTCCAGCGCCAGGCGGAGGGTTTACAGTGCGGCCCGTGTTTCCGACCATTGCGCCTACTGGCGCGCTGCCAGCCGAGGAGGCCGACCCGCGCGGCGTGGAAATAGCCGAATGCTTTGGCAAGCTGGAAGCCAAGGTGCCAATCAACGCGCAGACAATATTCGATTGCCCCTACATTCAAATCTCAAGGGAATACGATTACGCCTATGCAAAAGCGATGTTCCCGGACCACACGGACGAAATTAAGCCCGGTTCGGCGGGCGCGGGAGAAAACGAACTCGATAGGATTGCCCGCATTAACGCTTGCCTCTCCCTTGAGGCCTCTTACGTCACCGGCGATTCCATGGTTCGGGACTGCACAGTACAGCGCACGTGGATGCGTCCCGGATTCTTCATGGAGGTGCAGGACATTCAAACAAGGAACGAACTATTCAAATTCTTCCCGGACGGGTGTATGTCCATCTTCGCTGGAGAAGCTCTGGTTCTTGCCCGCAACGAGAACATGGACGATCATCTGACGCTTGTGCAGGCGTTCCCCGGATCGGGAATGAATCGCCTCGCTCTTTGCTCGAAGCTGCTTTCCATACAGAAGCGCGTCAACAACTGGATTGATTTGCTGAACGATTATTTCATTCGCACGATTCCCCAGCGCGTGGCTGACATCGATCTGTACAACCCGGAAGCGATTCAGGATCAGCCTGCCGCGCCGGGCGATTGGATATTCGTTAAAAGGCAAGGCACGCAAGCGGCGACAGAACCGATTGCGAATAGCATATTCGTTGAGCCGACTCCGACACATCAGCCATCCATGCCGCAGTTTATTCAGATGTTTCTAAACGACTTGCCGCAGCTCTTGTGCGGCGCGCTCCCTTCGCTGTTCGGCGCGGATTCGAATCAAGATACCGCCTCCGGGCAAGCACTCCAACGCGATCAGGCGCTTGGACGCCTCGGAACTCCGTGGCACGCGATTCTCATGGCGACGTGCTCGTATTTCAAGCAAGCGGTACAGCTCGCGGCGCGGTGCCGCAGGGAACCAATTAAGATTGCGGGCGAGCCGGGGGAAACGATTCGAGTTGAGCTTTCCGATCTCAAAGGAGACCTGCTTGCCTTTCCGGTTGAGGATTCCAACTTCCCAGAATCGTGGAATCAGCGCCAGCAGCGGTATCAGAATCTTCTGGTTGACGCCGCCACGAATCCATTTGTCGCGCAGCTTCTAGCGCATCCGGCAAATTCCAAGATGGCGCAAGATGCGGCAGGGATACAGGGATTCATCGTTCCTCAAGCCGAGGCGTGGGAGAAACAGCTTGGCGAATTCGAATTGCTGTTAAAGTCGGCTCCGATCCCTAACCCGGAGAAGATACAGGGAGCGATGCAGGTCCAGCGGGCCACCGCGCAAGGGACGCCGCTCGATCCTGCTGTTCTCCAAAAGATTGCCGCCATGCCCGACATGATTTCCACTGTTCCGATCGATGAACAGGTCGAGGATAACGCCACAGAGGCGTCATGTTGCCAATGGTGGATGACGGGGCCAGAGGGAAGGAAATACAAGAACGGAACGCAAGAGGAGCGAGACTCTTATCAGAACGTGCGTATGCACTTCCTGCAACACCAAGCGGCAGCGGCAAAGAACGCGCCGCCAGCGCCTCAAAAGCCGCTTTCCGTATCCGCGAACGTGAAGGACATGCCGCCGCGCGCGGCGGCAGCGGAACTTGCAAAGCGCGGCCT
>VFSW01002314.1_pt1 | contig 28780 bp, 15 predicted proteins | sample 5358111 | NCBI WGS metagenome assembly VFSW01 (sample SAMN11554181, study PRJNA540505) | mine drainage metagenome | isolation source: sediment from site ElyBrook_90M | place: USA: Ely Copper Mine, Vershire, VT | collected 2017 | reverse complement strand
GGGTCGTGGCCACGAGAACTGAAGGCGAGCGGGAGTTCCGCATTCGGCCGCGGCGGTCCCGAACGCCCGCGAAAACGAAGCGTTTCCCTGGTTTTCCGGATGAATCTCGTCTGCAGGGACCTGAGCGCCAGCAACTCCGAAACCAATGCCATGGCGGAGTTGCCGGGGATGAGCCGCGAACCGGAAGTGATTTAAGCCGACGCCATCAGCCCGGCGAAGGTCCGTCGATGAAATCGATCCCAATATAATAGAATGATCCATATTGACTTGCTCCAACCTGAGCACTTCTGTACAGTGGACATCATGAAGCACGGCGGCGTTCGACTTGTCCCTTGCATCCCTCTTCTGCTGCTGGTTTCGGCCAGCCCACTCGGGGCTGTGGAGATTGAGCACTTATCCATCGACGCATCCAAGGCCGGAGCGAAAATCGACCGCAACCTCTTCGGCCAGTTCGCGGAGAATCTCGGACACGGCCTTTACGAGGGCATTTGGGTTGGCCCAGATTCTGCCATTCCGAACACACGCGGGATCCGCAATGACGTTGTTACCGCGCTCCGGGCGTTGAGAATTCCCAACGTCCGCTGGCCGGGCGGCTGCTTCGGCGACGAGTACCATTGGCGCAAAGGAGTCGGCCCACCTGGAAAGCGGCCGGCTACGCTCAACTCCTCGTGGGGCGGTGTAGTCGACGATAACAGCTTCGGCACTGCCGAATTTATGGATTTCGTCCAGCAAATCGGCAGCCAGGCATACGTCTCGATCAATGTCGGATCCGGTACTCCGCAGGAAGCGGCCGAATGGCTGGAGTACATGACCGCAGCTAAACCGACCTCACTGGCCCAGGAACGGGCCGCCAACGGACATCCGGATCCCTATAGCGTCCCCTTCCTCGGAATTGGAAACGAGAGCTGGGGCTGCGGCGGCAACATGAGCGCGGACTACTATCTGAGCCAGCTTAAGATCTACAGCCACTTCGTCAGGAATGTCAATCCTTCCCAGGAGGGCCCCAGCCGGACGCTCAAGATAGCGGTCGGCCCGGGCACTCCCGAGACCGAGTGGACCGAGACCATCATGAAGGCCTGGCAGCATCACGACTGGAGCTGGAATATCGACGGGCTTTCGCTGCATTGGTACACGGTGGCGAATGGATGGCCGCCCTCGACGCCATCGACAAGCTTTGGCCTGGCGGATTACGCCAAGACGCTGAAATCCACGCTGTTCATGAATGAGTTCCTGCGCAAGCAGGAGGCCATCATGGACAAATACGACCCGCAGAAGAAGGTCGCCCTGGTGGTGGACGAATGGGGTGCGTGGCATGCGGCGCTGCGCGGCGCCAACCCCAGCTTCCTCGTCCAGCAGAACAGCCTCAGGGACGCAATTCTGGCATCGCTCAACCTGAACATCTTCTCGCGGCATGCCGGCCGCGTGCGCATGGCCAACATCGCCCAGATGATCAATGTACTGCAGGCCATGATCCTGACGGACAAGGAGAAGATGGTTCTCACTCCAACCTACTACGCGTACAAGATGTATGTCCCGTTCCAGGATGCGACGTTTGTTCCGGTCGCCTATGACGCCGGGACCTACACACAAGGAAGCATCAGCCTGCCGCGAGTGGATGCTCTCGCTGCCAGGGACGCGTCCGGCAGGCTCTGGCTGGAAATAACGAACCTGGATCCCGAAAAGCCGGTCGACTTGGATGCGGAGATCGCCGGCATGACGGCGAAGTCGGCGAAGGGAGAGACGCTGACTGCGTCTGCCGTCGACAGTGTCAATACATTCGCAGCGCCCAACGCCGTGGCGCCGAAACCTGTTGCCGCCAATTTGAAAGACGGCAGGCTGAAACTGACGGTCGAGCCAAAGTCGGTGACGGTCGTCTCCCTGGAGCAATGATGAAGAGGACAATGCGAGTATTTTGCCAAGTGGCGCTCACCATGGCTGTTGCAGTCGGGTTCCGGCTAGCGGCCCAGGTGCAAACGCAGGTTCCGCCGGTGGTCCCGGGTGCAAAACCGGTCGCGGTCGAGCACATCAAGGTCCACGGCGCCGCCCTGGAGGGCAACCTGGAGGGGGACGCCGTCGACCGCGACGTCATCGTCTTCCTGCCGCCAGGCTACCAGAAGGACAAACACCGCCGATATCCCGTTGTCTACGCACTGCATGGTTACTCCATCGGCGCCGAGCAGTGGACGCGGGAAATCCACGTGCCGCAAACGATCGAAGGCGCTTTCTCCGAGGGCGTCAAGGAGATGATCGTCGTTCTGCCGGACTCGAAGACGCTGCACAACGGGTCCATGTACTCGAGTTCCGTCACCACCGGCGATTTCGAGAGGTTCATCTCTCACGATGTGGTGGCGTACATGGACGCGCATTACCGGACGATTCCCGATCGCATGAGCCGCGGCCTGGTTGGGCACTCGATGGGAGGATATGGCGCAACCCGTATCGGCATGAAGCATTCCGACGTGTTCGGCAGCCTGTACATCATGAGCCCGTGCTGCCTGTCCGCGCGGACCGCCGGCCCCGCAAGCCCGGACATCGACAAAGTACTCGAGGCGGCAAAGACGCCGGAGGATTCTGCCAATCTGCCGTTTTTCGCGCGCGCGCAACTCGCCAGCGCGGCGGCGTGGTCTCCCAACCCGAAGAATCCTCCACTTTATCTCGATCTGCCGGTGAAGGACGGGGTTGTTCGACCTGAGGTGCTCGCCAAATGGGCGGCCAACGCGCCCCTGGCCTTTATCGATCAATACATTGGCAATCTCCGGCAATACCGCGCCATCGCATTGGACGTCGGGGACCAGGATCGCTTACGCACCGATGCCGGTAAGCTGCATGAGGCTCTCGATCTATACGGCCTTGCGAACAGCTTCGACGTATACTCAGGCACGCACACCAGCGCCGTGGCGGATCGCTTTCAGAATCATGTCATGCCGTTTTTCAGCAAGAGTCTTTGCTTTGAGGCAGGCTGCCACTAGTATGCCGATCCCGACAGTGGTGCGGACGGCACTGCGATCTATGGCCGCGCCGACATGCCGGACGACTTCGCCTACATTCCGAAAGATATGAAAATCTCTTATTTCCTACTCTTCGCGCTCGCCGCGGTGGCCCAGACGCGCACCGGCCAGCCCGTGAGCGCCAGCGTCGACGCCTCCAAAACCGGCGCCGCCATTTCTCCATACCTTTATGGCCAGTTTGTCGAGCACGCCGGGAGCCTCGTCTACACCGGTCTTTGGAGCGAGATGCTCGACGACCGCAAGTTCTACAATCCGGTCGTACCGGCGACAGCAACGCCACCGGACGCCGGCGGAGCCGGGCGCGGGCCCGGGCGATGGCGTGGCCCTGCCCGGCGATGGGTCCCCATCGGCCCTCCAGAATCCATCGTCATGGATACGCAGAATCCCTTCGTGGGCGATCACTCGCCGCTCATCAAACTGGAAGGCTCGGAACACAGGGGCATCCGGCAGTCCGGTCTCACCTTCGTGGAGGGCGCCACGTATAACGGGCGCATCCAACTGGCCGGCGACCCCACGGCAAAGGTTTCGGTTGGCATCGTCTGGGACGCTAACAATCCCGAAGGGCGCCAGATGGTGTCTCTCGTTCCGCTGGGGACTTCATATAAGAAGTTCACCTTCTCATTCAAGGCGGAAAAGTCCGGCACGGCGCAATTCGAAATCAGCGGCACGGGAACAGGTACCTTCCGCGCCGGCGCGGTTTCGCTGATGCCGGCCGACAACGTCAACGGTTTCCGCCCCGACGCCATTGCTGCCCTCAAGAGTCTTCGCTCCGGAGTGTATCGGTGGCCCGGCGGCAATTACGTTTCCGCTTTCGAATGGCGCAACGCCATTGGCGACCCCGACAAACGCCCGCCCGAAATGGACCCGGTCTGGCGCACGCTGCAATCCAACGATGTCGGCACCGAGGAGTTCATGACGATGTGCAAGCTCCTCGGCGTGGAAGCCTATATCACCGTCGACGCCGGCTTCGGCGACGCCTGGTCGGCCGGACAATATGTCGAATACGTCAATGGCGCCGTCACCACTCCAATGGGCAAACTCCGCGCCGCCAACGGCCATCCCGAGCCCTATCGCGTGAAGTTCTGGGGCATTGGCAATGAAATGTGGGGCAGCTATCAGTATGGATATATGCCGCTCGAGCAGTTCGAACACAAGCACAACCTGTTCGCCAAGGCCATGCGGAAGTCGGATCCGGCCATCGTGCTGATCGCCAGTGGCGCCATGCCGGACACCATGACCGGTTCCAAGGAGGCCCTGAAACTCGGCACGGATCTGGTGCCGAAGATCATGTCCCCCGCGGATTGGACCGGCAATCTGCTCAAGAATTGCTTCGACAATATCGACCTGATCAGCGAACACTTCTACAACTACGGCGGCACGCACTTCGATCTCGCCCGGGGCAAACAAGTGCCGAACGATCCCAAGGAACCGATCACCGATTGGATGCGCCGTCCCGCCAACCACGTTCGCATTAAATACGAGACTTACAAAGAATACGAAAAGGTCCTGCCGGAACTGGTGGCCCATCCCAAGCCCATCAATATGGACGAATGGGCCTATGCGGGTAACGGTAAGTATCCGACATATCCGGCGTACGCCTGGGTTTTCCACGAAATGTTCCGCCATTCCGGCATCTTTCAGATGGCGGGCCACACTTTCGCTACCTCGCTGCTCAGCCGCAATGGAGCGCCCGTGAAGCTGAACGCCAACGGCGAGGTCTTCAAGATTTATCGCGACCACTTCGGTTCGATCCCGGTGGAAGTCTCGGGCAATTCGCCCCAACCCAAGGTGACAGACCCGGTGGGCGGCGAACAACCCGCTGTCAACGCCGGCAGCGCCACCTTTCCATTGGACGTGGCCGCCGCCTGGACCGCGGACCGCCAGACCCTCACCGTGGCTGTGCTAAATCCAACGGACGGCGATCAAGCGCTCAAGCTGAGCATCACGGGCGCTTCGCTCGCGGGCAAAGGTGCGTTGTGGAGGCTGGCCCCCAGCAGCGACGACATCCAGAACCCGGCCGTCACCAGTTCGCCGGTCGATTCTATTTCCGGCACACTGACTCTGCCGCGCTACAGCATCAGCATTTACGAACTCGCGGCGAAGCCATAAGGAGGCGGCGCAATGAAGAGAATTCTACTGCTCGCAATGATCGCGGCCGCGCTTTGCGCCGACGAGATGCCGGCGGCGGTGAAGGTCGAGGGCGGGCTGGTGCAAGGCGCCGTCGAAGGCAACCTGACGGTCTACCGGGGCATTCCGTTCGCGGCGCCGCCCGTCGGCGATCTCCGCTGGCGCGCTCCCGAGCCCGCCGCGAAATGGGAGGGAGTCCGGCAAGCCCTTAAATTCGGGCCCTCGTGTGTGCAGGGGATGAGAGCTCCAGGAGCGGGTCAGGGACCCGAAACGGGCGAGGACTGCCTGTACTTGAATGTTTGGACTCCAGCGAAGTCGCCGCGCGACCGCATTCCTGTATTGGTTTGGATTTATGGCGGCGGGTTCAATGCGGGCGCTACCTCGGAACCGAACTACAGCGGGGAGAAGCTCGCCCAAAGGGGAGTGGTACTGGTGAGCATCGCCTACCGCGTGGGCCGACTCGGATTTCTGGCGCATCCGGATCTGAGCGCCGAGAGCCGGAATCATGTCTCGGGGAATTACGGTCTGCTGGATATGATCGCGGGGCTCCAATGGGTGCGGAAGAATATCGGCGCATTCGGGGGCGATCCCCACCGCGTGACCATTTTCGGCGAATCGGCCGGGGGGATCGCGGTGAGCATGCTGTGCGCGTCGCCGTTGGCGAAAGGGTTGTTTGAAGGCGCCATCTCGCAAAGCGGCGGATCCTTCGGACCGCCGCGGACTACGACCTTTCCGGGCGAGAACATGAAGCGCCTGCCCGATGCGGAGCGCGCGGGCGAAACGTACGCCAAAGCCGCGGGGGCCTCATCGATTGCCGAACTGCGGAAGCTGCCTGTCGACAAGCTTCAAACGGTCGGCCGCGGTATGGGCTTGGCTTGGCCGATCATCGATGGGTGGGTGATTCCCGACGACCAGTACAAGTTGTACGAAGCCAAACGCTACAACGACACGCCCATTCTGGTGGGCTACAACTCGGACGAAGGCGCGAGTTTTTCACCGCCCAAAACCCCGGAGGAATATGTCGCGGCCGTGAAGGGGCGCTACGGCCCGTTCGCGGACAAGCTGATCGCCGCTTATCCACCAGGCTCGGGAACGGTTGCGAAGACTGCGCGCGACCTCACCCGCGATGCGGCTTTCGGCTGGCACACCTGGATCTGGGCGCGGCTCGAAGCGCAGAGCGGGAAGTCCAAGGTGTTCTACTACTGTTTCGATCAGCACCCCGAGTATCCAGCCGATTCTCCACGGGCGGGGTATGGCTCGCCGCACGGCGCGGATGTGGCCTACGTTTTCCAACATCTCAATCCGTCGAATCCGCAGATCACGAAGTCGGACATAGCAATCTCGGACGCCATGGCTACCTACTGGACGAACTTCGCCAAGCGCGGCGATCCGAACGGAGAAGGCGTTCCCGCGTGGCCCGCCTTCAGCGACGCCAAACCTGTGGTGATGTACTTCGCGCAGACACCCCACACGGGACCGGTTCCCAGCGCCGAAGCGCTCAAGGTATTGGACGAATATTTCGCATGGCGGCGCACGCCGGAAGGCGAGGCGTGGGCGAAGTAGTTCTTGTCCGGGAGGATTCATAACGATGAAAATCAGTCTTCGGCTTGGGTCTCGGGTGTTCGTGCCCGGCGCAGCCCTTCTTTTCGCCGGGTTGCTCGCGGCTCAGGCTCCCACGGGCCAACCCGGTACGGGCGCGCCGCCCAGGGGACGCGCCGTGCCGCCGGCGCCCAAAGCGGGTGTCTGCCCACTTCCGATCCTTCCCGCGTTGCCCGCTTATACCGACCAGACCTTTTTCGCAAAAGCTGACGTCCCGCTCGGGAAGATCGAGCAGGCCAACTACAAGAACTACGCCGGCGAAGACAAACGCATGCACGTGTATCTGCCGCCGGATTACACCGGCAATGCCGGTGTTCGATACCCCGTGCTTTATCTGAACCACGGCGGCGGAGACGACGATTCCAAATGGACCAGTGAAGACCTCCGCAGCGGGGGGTACGCGGGCGACATTCTCGATAACCTGATCGCCGCCGGCAAGGCGAAGCCGATGATCATCGTCATGCCGAACACGCGAGGGTGCGCGACGTTCGATCCTTCGCCCATCGGGACCGACGACAAGTGCTCGCAGGAATACTTGAAGGACATCATTCCCTACGTCGACAGCCACTATCGCACCAAGGCGAGCCGGGAGAATCGGGCGTTGGCGGGGCTGTCGATGGGCGGCATGGTAGTGATCCACACTGGTTTTCAGCACCTCGACACATTCAGCGAGCTTTATATCTACAGCTCCGGTCACATCAGCGAGCCCACGCTGAAGAAATTCGACGAGCTTTACGGAGCTATGCTGAGGGATCCAGCCACCAATGATAAGTTCCGTGTACCGCTCTACATGGCCGCCGGCGAAACCGACATCGCACTCCAGAACGGCCAAAAGGATCTCGCGCTCTTCGATCAGTACGGGTTGCGCAATTTCTGGGTGCTCAGCAGCGGCGGCCACGAGTGGGCCAACTGGCGGCGGTATCTCTATCAGACCGCTCAGATCATGTTCCCCGATTGTCCGGCGAAATAGCGGAGCAACTGCCGAACAGGGCATTAGCGTCAATAAGCCGCCGATTAAAATGGGCGATATATGAAGCCGATTTTCGTTTTTAGTCTGGGTCTGCTGGTTGGCCTGGCCGCCCACGCGCAATCTACACCCGCGCTGGCCGTCGATGCCGCGGCGAACATTCACCCGATCAGCCCCTTTATTTATGGGACTAACGAATGGTCCGACAACGGACTGCTGGAGATGATGCGCGTACCGCTGCTTCGATGGGGCGGCGACAGTGCCACCAGTTTCAACTGGCAGAACGGCATTAGGAATAGCGCCTCCGACTGGTACTTCGAGAACTTCGGCGTAAGCCCCGGTTTCGACGCGTTTCATATCGCGAACCTCGCCGCTGGCACGGCCAGCATGGGAACGGTCTCCCTGATGGACTGGGCCCCTAAGTCCGGCGGCGAGTGCAGTTTCAGCGTGCAGAAGTACGGTGCGCAGAAGGCCACCGACCCCTATAATTCGGGCTGCGGCAATGGCGTCCTGGTGAACGGCACGCAGATCGTGAACGATCCCAATGATGCCTATACACCCGTTACGCCGGCCTTCTCACAGCAGTGGGTGAGCCAGATCTTGTCCACGTACGGCCCCGCCAGCACGGGCGGCGTCCGCATCTGGGAGATGGATAACGAGCCCGAATGGTGGGACGGAGTTCACATCGATATCTATCCGCAACCCGCGAGCTACGACGATATGATGGCCCGCAATCTGAAGTGGGCCCAGGCGGTGAAGGCCGCCGACCCCAGTGCCCTCGTCAGCGGTCCGGTGCCCAGCGGCTGGGGCGGCATGTTGTTTTCGAGCCTCGATATGCACGATGGTTACGGTAAGGCACCCTGGCAATACTGGGACAACCCGCTGGATTACCAGGCGCACGGCAGCGTCTATTGGATTCCATATTACTTGCAGCAGATGAAACAGTTCGAGCAGCACAGCGGCTACCGTCTGCTCGATGTGATGGACGTTCACGGGTATGTGACGCCGGGCGGTCTGAGCGGCAGCGTGGGCGACGCGGCTATGGAAGCGTTGCGCATGACCTCGACGCGTGCGTTGTGGGATCCCAATTACTATCCCCCCGGCGGTGGCTTCCAAGATGCAACCGGTGCCGAGGTCGCCATCTCGCTGGTGCCGCGCATGCGCCAGTGGGTGGCCGACAACTATCCCGGAACCAAGACCGCCATCACGGAATATAGCTGGGGTGCGCCGGACGCGATTACCGGCGCCATTGCACAGGCCGACATCCTGGGCATCTTCGGCCGCGAGCAACTGGATTACGGCACGGTTTGGACCAGTCTTTCGCCCACCAGCCCGGCCGCCTTCGCCTTTAAGACTTATCTGAACTACGATGGCAACGGTGGCCAATTCGGGGCCACCAGCGTTTCCGCCACCTCCGACAATCCCGACGAGCTTTCCATCTTCGCCGCCAAGCGCTACGATTCGGTGCTGACCATTGTTGTTCTGAATAAGACCAGCGGCGCTATCACCGATGCCATCGGGCTCGCCAACTTCACGCCCGCCGGCGCCGCCCAAGTCTGGCAATACAGCAGCGCAAACCCGGGCGCGATTGTGCGCCAGTCGGACCTTAGCGTGAACAGCAGCGGGCTGAACATGATATTTCCGGCTCAGTCCATCACCCTGCTGGTGATCCCGCAAGCACAAAGCGTCATGATCGTGCCGCAGCCCGTCGTGAACGCCGTTACCAACAGCGCATCCTACGAGACGGGAGCCATTTCCCCCGGCGAACTCGTCGCCATCTGGGGGACCGGTCTAGGCCCCTCCGCCGGCGCCGGCCTCGCGCTGGACTCCAACGGTCTGGTGCAAACCTCGCTCGGCGGCACGCAAGTCTTCTTCAACGGCAATCCCGCACCGCTGATATACGCCGGCCCGGGACAGGTCAACGCCGTTGTGCCGTATGAAGTAGCTTCTTCCAGCACGGCGAACGTGGTCGTAGTCTATCAGGGCAACCCATCGGCGCCGCTCCCGATTCCCGTCGCCGCCACCCGGCCTGGCATTTTCACAAGCAGCGGAACCGGCACGGGGCAAGGGGCAATCCTGAATCAGGATCTGTCGGTCAACGGGCCCGGCCACCCGGCCGCCCGTGGTGACTGGATTTCTATCTATGCCACCGGCGAGGGAACTACCACGCCACCCGGCTTCGACGGTCGCCTATCGGCTTACAACGGCGCACCGCTTCCCAAGGCGCAGGCTGCGTGCTCGGCCACCATCGCAGGCCAACCCGCCAACGTGAATTATTGCGGAGAGGCTCCATACTTCACCGCCGGCGTCCTGCAGTTGAACGCGCAGGTCCCCGCATCGATCAATCCCGGCAGTTCGCTCCCGGTGACCATCACCGTGGGCGGCGTCACCAGCCAGGCCAACGTCTCCATCGCGGTGCAATAGGGCATCGGGCCATATGGATTTACAAAGGAAATCAACATGCAGAATTCGCGCAGGAAATGTCTGACAGGCTTCGCCTCCGGCTGTCTGATGTTTCTCACGATGATCCCTTCGGCGGATCCGGCGCCCGCATCGCGCCATATTGATCTCAACGTGGCGCGCGCGACGAAACCGCTCGATCGATTCTTCGACCTTTCGGTGGGCTCCGACTATCCGGGCACACTCATTCGCGACGACAGTCAAGCACAACTGAAAACGACCGTCGACGAACTCGGCTTCCGCTACATCCGCTTCCATGCTATCTTCCACGACGTATTGGGCACGGTGCGAGCTGAAAGCGGCAGGAACGTCTACGACTGGACCAAAACAGACCAACTCTACGATGACCTGCTGGCGCGTCGCATCAGGCCATTTGTCGAGTTGGGGTTCACTCCGAACGCCATGAAAACGTCCGACAACAAGATCTTCTATTGGCAGGGCAACACTTCGCATCCCGCGCCGGCGGCGTGGAAAGACCTCATCGATGCCTTCATTCACCACATCGAAAGACGTTATGGGCAGGCCGAAGTGCGCACCTGGTTTTTCGAGGTGTGGAACGAGCCCAACCTGTCCGGTTTCTGGGAGGGCGCCGACCAGAAAGCATACTTCGAATTGTACGATCTGACGGCGAATACCATCAAGGCGATCGATTCCAATTTGCGAGTTGGCGGTCCGTCGACGGCCGGCGCCGCGTGGGTGCCGGAATTCCTCGATCATGTCGCGCGAAGCGGCGCCGCGGTGGACTTCGTCACTACCCATACCTACGGCGTTGATGGTGGTTTCCTGGACGAGAACGGCAAAAAAGACACCAAGCTGTCTCCATCCCCGGAAGCCATCGTCGGCGACGTGCGGAAAGTTCGCAAGCAGATCCAGGCATCGAAGTTCCCCAACCTGCCGCTCTACTTTACGGAATGGAGCACCAGCTACACCCCGCGCGACCTGGTGCATGACTCGTACATCAGCGCGCCCTACATTCTCAGCAAGCTCAAGGCCAGCCAAGGCCTGCTGCAAGGCATGAGCTATTGGACTTACACCGATCTCTTCGAGGAGCCGGGGCCCCCGCCGACCCCATTTCACGGCGGGTTTGGCCTGTTGAACCGCGAGGGTATCCGCAAGCCGGCCTACTTTGCATACAAGTATCTTCACACGGTCCAGGGCAACGAGATTCCAATCCAGGACGCGCAGGTCATTGCCGCGGCAGAGAACGGCGGCGTCTCAGCCGTAATCTGGGACTTCCAGCAACCCCAGCAGAAAGTCAGCAACCGGCCGTTTTATAGCCGGCTTGTTCCAGCCGCGCCAGCGCCATCTGTGGAGTTGAGTGTGAGCCATCTGAAGACCGGCAGCTATAAACTGACGGTTCACCGCACCGGCTATCGCGCCAATGATGCGTATTCGGCCTACATCGATATGGGCGCTCCCAAGGACTTGAGGCCTGCGCAACTCGACCAACTGAGGAATCTGACGCGGGACCTCCCAGAGACCGACCGTGTCACCCAGGTCGGAACCAACGGCGCGTTTGAGCTTTCGGTGCCCATGCACAGCAATGATGTCGTGCTGGTCACGTTGGAAAAGCTAGCCAAGTAAGCCCCGGCAATCGTTACAGCACACCCTTTACGCGTGCGGCGCCGCCGACGGGTTGTCCGCCGCCGACGCTGATCTGCACCTTGGCTTTTGGCAAGTCCTCGGGCGGAATGATGAATTTCACGGTGCGGCTCTCTCCCGGCCGCAAGTGAATCCGCTCGAATCCGCGCAGGCTGCGAATCGGCGCGTCCTCTCCCACCTCGCCACTGAGGTAGAGCTGAACGACTTCGTCGCCCTCGCGCAAGGATGTGTTCTTTACCGTTGCGTGGATTTCGGCGCCGGTCGCGGTGCGCTTCGCGCTCAACCCCGAATAGGCAAAGGTCGAATAACTCAGCCCGAAGCCGAACGGGTATAGCGGTTCGCCTTTGAAGTAGCGATACGTGCGGCCTTTCATCGAGTAATCGGTAAACGCGGGTACTTGGTCAAGGCTCTTGTAGAACGTCACTGGAAGACGCCCCGCCGGGTTATTGACGCCGGCCAGAGTCTCGGCGATGGCCGTGCCCGCCTCCTCGCCGCCGTACCAGGCCGAAAGCACCGCAGTCGCTCCGGCCGCGGCGGAGTTAATGGCCACGGCGCTGCCGCTGGTTAGAACCACCACCACCGGCTTGCCGGTGGCGATCATGGCCTTCACCAGGCTTTCCTGCGGCTCCGGCAGGTCGATCGCGCTGCGGTCATGGCCTTCGCCTTCCTGTAATCCATTCAGGCCGGCGAAGACCAGCGTGACGTCAGAATCTTTCGCCACCTTCCCGGCTTCAGCCAGCATCACGGCAGCCGGCGGAATCCAGTTCAATTGGGCTCCGCCTCCGGGACCGTTCTGCGTATATTCCATTTTCACGGCGTACTTCCGTCCGCCTTCCAGTTGCATGGGCGCTGGCCCGGCGCGACGCGGGCCTTGCCCCTGCCCAGGTCCCAACCCGGCGGGCCGTGCGCCGGCTGGCCCGCTTGGACTCACTTCTTTGTCATCGAGGAACAGCTTGATCTTTCCCTCGCGATTCCAGATGCCGGTACGCGCGGAAATCACATAATCGCCGGCAGCCGGCGGAATCAGGGTTCCCGTCCAACGGATGGAGTACCTGTTGCCGCCGATAGCCGCCAGTAGGGCGGGCTCTTCCATGTTCGCGTCGAAGTAGACGCGCGGTTCCACGCGGTGCAGCTTCGGCTGGCCCTGGAAGTCCGGATTGTCGAAGTACTCGGCTAGCAGACCTTCGCCTTCGCCGTCCGGCGGCGCGAGGACGTTCGAGTCGACCAGCGCCAGCGTGGAGCTCGTATAGGTGGCGCCGAGGGCATACTGCACTTTGGAGTTGCCGAATTGCCGCCGGATGCCTTCGAGCGGAGTCACCTGCTTCGAGGAGATGCCGGCGTAATTACCCAGCAAGCCGATCGGATCGTTGGCCGACGGGCCAACCACCGCGATCTTGGTCACCGAGGATTTCAGAGGCAGGAAGCCGCCGTCGTTTTTCAGCAGGACGATTGCCTCGCGCTCCGCTTCTCGCGCCAGTTGGCGGTGCGCGGCGGAATCGTTCTCGGAGTACGGAATCTTCGAGTACGGGACGCGCTCTAGCGGGTCGAACATACCGAGCCGGAATCGCGCTTCAAACAGCCGCTCCGCCGATCGGGTGATTTCCGCTTCCGTGATGTGGCCGGCCTTGACTTCGTCGGGCAGGCTGCGATACTCGCCCCCGCAGGTCAGATCCGTGCCAGCCTTGACGGCAGATACCGCGGCCTCGCCCTCCGTCGCCACGTATTTGTGACTGCGGAAGATATCGTCGATGGCGCCGCAATCGCTCACCACATAGCCTTGGAAGCCCCAGTCATCGCGCAGGCGCTTTTGCAGCAGATCCGTGCTGGCGCACCCCGGCACGCCATCCACGGAGTTATACACGCACATCACCGAGTCCGCTTTGCCTTCCGTCACCGCGGCTTTGAAGGCGGGAAGATAGGTGTTCACCAGGTCGTACTCGCTCACCTTGACGTCGAAGGTGTGCCGCAGCGGTTCCGGGCCGCTGTGCACGGCAAAGTGTTTCGGCGTGGCTACCACTTTCAAATAATGCGGATCATCGCCCTGCATGCCTTGAACGAACGCCACGCCCATGCGGCTGGTGAGGTACGGATCTTCACCGTAGGTTTCCTGCCCGCGCCCCCAGCGGGGATCGCGAAAGATGTTAATGTTCGGCGACCAGTAGGTCAACCCGGCGGTGCGGCCGGGAGCGGCTCCGGGCCCGACTTCGGGCACAGGAGGCCGGCGCTGGGCTTCGTGATATTTGGCCCGCGCCTCGGTGGAAATCGCGTCGGCCACGCGATGTAGCAGGTCGGGATCCCAGGTGGCGCCAAGCCCGATAGCTTGGGGAAAAACTGTGGCGCGCCCCTGGGCCACGCCGTGCAGCGCCTCGTTCCACCAGTTGTAGGCGGGAACGCCAAGACGCGGAATGGCGGGGGCGCTGTTTTGCATCTGGAGCACCTTCTCCTCCAGCGTCATGCGAGAGACGAGATCTCGCGCGCGGCGTTCGGGCGGCAAGTTCGGATCCAGGTACGGAGCTTCGCCCGGCTGTTGTGCTGACGAGATGGCAGTCAGCGATAAGAACGCAATCGTAAATACATGGAGTCTCAAGTTCCAATCTCCTGTGCCGCTCAGACGCGCCGGTTGCGGAGCGGCATCGTCATTCTCCCAGAGGGTTGATTTTGAATACATACGCGTAATCGCACGGCGGTTTTTCCGGCAAGTTGACCGTGACTCCCCCGGCGCTGCGCGACCACGTGAGATTGGATTCCGAACCCAGCAGTCCGATTCTGGCGATTGCGCCGCGGTGATGCGGGGAATCCGAAGCGAGCGACCGGATGACCAGTTTTCTATCTTCGGGCCAGGCGAGCGCTATGGCGTAGAGCGAGTCTCTCTTGGCCGTAAACCGGATATCGCCCGCGACAAATTGCGGACCTGGGCCGCCATGCAGCGGACCGCCGCCCTTCGTCGGACCTTCGCCGTGGATTTTCCAGGGCCGGGTGGAGTAGATCGCCTCGCTGTTGACCGCCATCCAGGCGCCGAATTTGTCGAGGAAGGCGAACTCATCGTCGTCGGGCCTGCCGTGACCGGGCAGAGGTATATTCAGCAGCAGATTACCGTTTTTGCTCACGACATCGACCAGAAGATGAGTCATGGCCTGGGCCGTGCGATAACGATGATTTTCGTAGATCGGCCGGCTGTAATGCCAACCCCCGATGCAGGTGTCCGTTTGCCATGGATTCGCTTCCACTTCGTCCGCCTGGCTCATTTCGAAATCGCGGACCAAAGTGCTCAGCACCGCGCGGGGGACGTTTTTGATATTGAAGATCGCGTCCAGTTTGCCCGCGTTTCGGCGGATGTTGGCGTTGTAGTAATACGCCATGATATGGGGTGCAAGCTCCGGCATGCCGAGCCACACGTTTAGCTCTCTGCCCCCCGGCGCTCCCGCGTCAAACCACCAATCGAGGTTATCGTCGAAATACAAGAGGTCCGGGTTGTACTTGTCGATCAAATCCTGGGTTCGGTACATAAAGTTCTCCACGAACTCCGGACAGGGATCGTCTTTGCCGTGCGGACGTCCGTTGAGTTGCTGCGGGTCCATTCCCTCCCACCACTTGCCTCTGCCGTCCGCCTTGGTCAAGACACCATCGTAGGGCACGCCCTTCAAAGGACCGGTCGCGTCACTGCCATAGCGGACCGGCATGAACTGCTTCCATACCCTGCCGGGTGTGCCATGAACGGTGATTCCGAACCTGAGCCCCTGCGCGCGGGCAACTTTTTCCCAGGCGCCGACGATATCCTTTCCCGGTCCGACTTTGACGCAATTCCAGGGCTGGTATTTCGAGTCCCAGCAATCGAAGTTGTCATGGTGATTGGCTAGTGCGACGAAATATTTGGCCCCGGTCCTGGCGTAGAGCCGAATCAGTTCCGCGGGGTTCCAGTTCTCCGCCCGCCAGAAATGACAGATGTCTTTGTACCCGAATTGCGATGGGTGGCCGTAGGTTTTGACGTGGTAGTTGTACTGAGAACTGCCCTGAATGTACATGCCTCGGGCATACCAATCGCCCTGCTCGGGAACGCATTGCGGGCTCCAATGAGCCCAGATGCCGAGCTTCGCATCGCGGAACCAATCGGGGAACCGGTAGGCTCTGAGCGATTCCCAATTCGGGCGAAACGGACCCGAGATCGGGGCGCCGGTAAAATTGCCGTCCGAGTATTGGCTTTGCCGAGATAAGACGGAATGGGCGGCTGCCAGCAAACCGGTGCTGCCTGCGACGAATTCTCTCCGGCCGAAGCCGCCAGTTCCACCATTCATTGGGAGACTACTCCCTTCTCCGAACGTTATCGGATGCTCGAACGTTCCGCCATCCCGCGGTTCGCTGGCAGTTTCATCCTAGCACCACGCGAACGCCGGACGGCAAATTCGTGCGTGACCGTTCTCTCGGGCCCGGTGGACACAATCGCAAGGTGATGTGTCGCCGACAACGGTGTACTCAAGCTATGCTAGGAACTCGCCGTGCCCGCAACCATGACTGCCGAGTGCGAGGTTTTATGAGGAACAGTTTCGCATTAGCGCGCCACAAGGTTAGCTGTGGTTTGCCGAAACAGCTTGCGTTGTGCCTGCTCCTGGCGGCGGTCTGCAGCCGTTATTCCAGCGCCCAGGATGCTCCCGCCCACTCCAAGTGGCCAGGCCCCGGACAACTCTTTGTAGGCACATGCTATCAGCCCGTGGATCGCTCCGCGGAACAGATCGATCGCGATATCGCGATCATGAGAGGCGCGGGATTCAATGTCGTCCGGATGGGAGACTTGTCATGGGATTCGTTCGAACCCTCGCAAGGCAAGTTCCGCTTCGAATGGTTCGACAGAATCATGGACAAGATGCAGGCCAGCGGAATCAGGGTCATCGTCGACATTCCGGGCCTCCCTGCCCCGGTCTGGCTGCATCGCGCACACCCTGGCGTGGACATCGTGAACGAAAACGGCGCCCGTGTGCCGCCCGCGGAGCGATACATGGACAACATCAGCGATCCGGACTACGTCCGTGAAGCGGGACTCCTCGCCGAGGCCATTACGAAACGGTATGCACATCATCCCGCGGTCATCGCCATCGGCTACGACAACGAGATCGGAAACGGGTTCATGTCCTATTCGGAGCCGGACCGGCAGCGCTTCATCGCCTGGCTGAAGACGAAGTACGGAACGGTCGGGAATCTGAATAAAGCCTGGGCCACACAACGCTGGTCGCGGCGGCTCAACAGCTTCGAAGACGTCGACCTGCCGCTCGCCAATGGGCCCGGACCGGCCGAACGCTACCTGGACCTCCATCGTTACTGGTCCGATGTTACGGTCGACCGGCTCCGGGAACTGGATGCCATTCGGCGGCGCAATATGCCCGATGTCCCATCGATCTCGAATCTGTGGGATACCGCCGGGAGACGGGGCTTCGACTATCTCGGCACCTACAAGTCTTATGTGTCCTATGGCGCGGAGGGGTTCTATCCCGGCGATGCGGTGAGCGGCGCGCTGGGTGCGCTGATGACCAAAGGGGACCTGGCAACGCCGATCTGGCTCAACGAGTTCACCGCCGGCGGGGGGGGCTTTTACGGAACGCGCGGACGGAGCCGCATGTACGCCTACGAGGCCCTCTTGATCGGCGCGCAGGCGGTTCTGGCGTGGACCTTCAACAGCCATATTGGCGGCGAAGAGCAGGCCCTGTTCGGACTTCTGGACCACGACGGAACGCCATCTTGGAAAGTCGATGAGTTTGCGCGGATTGCTTCGGAATTCCAGCGGATCTCGAAATTCGGATTTCCGCGCTATACCCACCCCCAGGTGGCCATCGCCTATTCCTTCGATTCCTTCATCGCTGCGCACCCGAACGGACCGTCCAGCACCACGCGGCAATACTTCAAAACTCCTTATTCCAAACAGGTCGAAGAAGCGTTCGAACCGTTATTCCGCGCCAACCTGGACGTTGCCGTCGTCAATGCCGGCAATCACGACCTGGCGCGCTATAAGCTGGTCATTGTACCGGCCGATTACCTGATGGACGCGGCAAGCGCGAAGGCGCTGCGCGACTATGTGAGCGGCGGCGGCACGGTCCTGATGACGGCGTTGTCGGCCAAGGTCGACGAGCACGCCCAATGGTTCGAAACGCCCCTGCCGGGGCGCCTGAATGACGTCTTCGGACTGAAGACCAACGAGTTCTATGAGGTTGAATCGCCTCTGACGTTCGGATTGGACGGCGCATCCATCGCCAGCGGCGTACGCTGGTACGAAGTGCTCGAGCCCTCGACGGCCAGGGTCTTTGCGCGATTTACCAATACGCCGGATCATTCCCCGGCAGTCACGATCAATAGGTTCGGCAAGGGAAACGCTATCTACCTGGCGACCGAATCGAAGGCGCCCGCGATCGGGCCGGTGCTCAACTCCATTTACAAAATGGCGGGCCTTGAACCCGGTCCCAGAACTCCCGAAGGAGTCTACGCGAGGGTTGTGGATGGGCGGACCCTTTACGTGAACACCACCCAGAGCGAACAGCGGATTCCGATCGAGGGCCGGCATAAAGGGATGATCAGCGGCCGGGTCTACGAAGGGGCTGTAGCACTGGGCCCGCAGGATGCCGATTTGATACGCTGACCCGGGCCGCGACTACGACACAGTCCAGGAATGGGGTATCTGCTCCACAGCCGGTTCAGGGGCTTCCGTGTGACTCCGTCTTCTGAACCAGTGGCGCGGAATTGACCGCGGCCAAAGATGCGGGTCCGTGGAAAAGCGTTGCTTTCGTTGGGTTAATGCAGGTATAGTTTGATATCAGAATCAATTCGTCTCAGCGCCCTGGCCGAGCGCCGGAGGAAATTCGCCAGTGCTTAGCATTCAGACCGACACTGCTCCGCATTTTGATGTCTCGAGGACCCTATGTTCAATCGATTGATCCCCCTCACTGTCATTTTCGCCGCTGTAGGTTTCGCCCAGCAGCCTTCGCTGAAGGACGCGTTCCACGGTCTGTTCCGCGTCGGCGCAGCGCTCAATCAACGCCAGTTCGAAGAGAAAGATCCGCGCGCCGCTGGGATCGTCGCCGCGCAGTTCAACACCATCAGTCCCGAAAACGTCATGAAGTGGGAAGTGATTCATCCCCGATTGGACGGCTATAATTTCGGACCCGCCGACGAGTACGTGGCCTTCGGGCAGAAGTACAAGATGTTCATCGTGGGCCACAACCTGGTATGGCACAGCCAGGTGCCCCGCTGGGTCTTCCAGGACGAAAAAGGCGCGCCTCTCACCCGCGACGCACTCCTGGAGCGCATGAAGGAACACATCACCACCGTGGTCACGCGCTATAAAGGCAAGATCGGCGGATGGGACGTGGTCAACGAAGCGCTCAATGAGGACGGCACGCTGCGCAAATCGCAATGGCTGAACATTATCGGCGAGGACTATCTGGTAAAAGCCTTCCAGTATGCCCACGCGGCCGACCCCAATTGCGAGCTTTATTACAACGACTATTCCATCGAGAACGAAGCCAAGCGGAAGGGCGCGGTCGATCTGATCAAGAAGCTGCAAGCTGCCGGAGTGAATGTGGCGGCTATGGGCCTGCAAGGGCACGACTCACTCGTCTGGCCCACCCTCGAGCAACAGGAAGACACTATCAACGCCTTCGCCGCCCTGGGTGTGAAGATCGGTATCAGCGAGCTCGATGTCGACGTGCTCCCGCCCGCCGGGCGCGGCAACTCCGCGGACGTTTCGGCCACGTCCGCGGGCGGTGCCAACCCCTACGTCAACGGCCTGCCCGAGGATATTCAAGAGGCCCTTGCCAAGCGCTACCGAGACCTCTTCGCCATCTTCGTCAAGCACGCCGACGTTGTGTCGCGCGTCACCTTCTGGGGTGTCACCGATGGCGATTCGTGGAAGAACAATTTTCCCGTCCGCGGCCGCACCAACTATCCGCTGCTGTTCGATCGCGACGGCAAACCTAAGCCGGCATTTGATGCCGTGATTCAGACCGCCGGGAAGAAATAGCCATTTCCGCGGGGCCGATAGCGCTTGCACATCGCCCGCCGAGTTCGCTCTATCCATGTGATACGCTGGGGCGCTAGCAAACAGCAATTGCCGATCCCTCGTGAGGAGCTGCCAAGTGCAAACGATTTTAGGCGGTCCGCGGCGTCGCGCCGCCGTTTCGCTCCACCTGCTGCTGGCTGCCGGACCTCTGATGCCGGCTCAAACCGGCAACGGAGTGAACCTCCAGATCAAAGCGGATCAGATTACGGCCAAGATGCCGGCCACGTTCCACGGCCTGATGACTGAGGAAATCAATTATGCTTTCGAAGGCGGCCTCTACGCGGAATTGATTCGCAACCGCAACTTCAAGGAAACGGTTCCGGCTCGGCAGAACCGCCAGAACCCGGAGCAGTCCAGGGCCGCGAAAGAGGCCAAGGACTTGGTGGATTGGTCTCTGGTCGAGGAGCGCGGCGGCGTGGGATCGATGGAACTCGACACTGCCACCCCTCTGAACAATGCCGTTCCCGCCAGTTTGAAACTGACCGTCTCGAAGGCTTCCGGTAATCAGAGCGTGGGCGCCGCCAACGAGGGCTTCTGGGGCATCCCGGTCAAGCCGGACACCGCCTACAAGGCCATGTTCTACGCCAAGGCCTCGGCGGGATTCCTGGGCGCCGTAACGCTCTCGATCGTGAGCAACGACGGGACGATGGCCGTGGCTACCGCGGAAGTTCCGAAGCTCTCCGAAAGCTGGCGGAAATACGAAGCTACGCTCACTACGGGCAACGTGAAGGCTTCCGCCGCGAACAAGTTCGTCCTCAGCGCGAACCGCCGAGGCACGATCTGGTTTGGGTTCGTTTCGCTATTTCCGCCCACCTATAACAACCGGGTGAACGGCTTTCGGCCTGACATTATGGAGTTGCTGGCCGCCATGAAGCCGCAGTTTCTGCGCTTCCCCGGCGGCAACTACCTGGAAGGCAACACGTTCGACACGCGCTTCAATTGGAAGAATACGATTGGTCCGATCGAGGAGCGCCCCGGCCACATGGACGACGCGTGGGGCTACTGGTCTTCGGATGGCATGGGTCTGCTCGAGTACCTCGCATGGTGTGAAGACTTGAACATGGATCCCGTGCTCGCCGTTTTTGCGGGCTACTCGCTGCGCGGCCAGAGGGTGAGGTCTGGCCCGGAACTGGACGTTTTCGTCAAGGAAGCGCTCGAAGAAATCGAGTACGTGACAGGCGACACCAAGACCACCTGGGGCGCGCGCCGAGCCAGGGATGGCCACCCGGCGCCCTTCCCCCTGCGCTACGTCGAAATCGGAAACGAGGACTACTTCGACCGGGAGAAGGGCAGCTACGATGCCCGCTTCACGGCGTTCTACGACGCCATCAAGGCAAAGTACCCGAAACTGCTGCTGATCAATAGCGCGGGCTTTTCGGCCCACGCGTTGACCACCCGCACGCCGGATGTGGATGACGACCACTACTACCGCGGCTCCGTCGAAATGGCGGCGAAAGCCAACGATTACGACAGTCGGCGGCGGAACGGGCCGAAGGTGTTCGTGGGCGAGTGGGCAACACGGGTTGGCTCCCCGACCCCCAACATGGAAGCTGCCATCGCCGACGCCGCCAACATGGCGGGGTTGGAGCGCAACGCCGACCTGGTGATCATGCACTGCTACGCGCCGCTGTTCGTCAACGTCAATCCGGGCGCCATGCAGTGGACCACCGACCTGATCGGCTACAACACGATGTCCGCCTACGGTTCTCCGGCGTATTGGGCGCAGCAGATATTCGCCAATCACGTCGGGGACTCGGTTCTGAATATCGTAGCTTCCGGGATTCCCTACCGCGAGTGGCAGCAGATGCCGCGCCGTATGGGTGGCCCCCCGGGAAGCGCCCCTCGCGCGGCCGACACCTCGGGTCTGACACCCCCGACACCAATGCCCACACCCATCCCGGAAATGTTCTTCAGCGCGACGCGCGATACCGCCACCGGAACCATCTACGTGAAGGTAATTAACCGGTCGGGCACGCCCCAGCAGGTGAACATCTCCATCAGCGGGCTGACCTCGATCGCGCCGGCGGGTAAGACCATCACGCTTTCGTCCGCCAACACCAGCGAGACCAACTCGATTACGGATCCGCATAAGATCGAGCCCGTGACGGCGGACGTGACCGGTCTCGGCACGGAGTTCACCCGGACGGTACCGGCCAATTCCATCACCGTTCTCGAATTGAGCGGCAAGTGACCGCGAAAGGGTGTATATGCGACTTCGCCTCTTGATGACCGCCTGGGTGCTCGGGGCACTTGGCTTTTCCGGCCTGTGCCAGGCGCAGGAGGATCAGGCTCTCAAGCTTTGGTACCGGCAGGCTGCGGCGCAATGGGTGCAGGCTCTGCCGATAGGCAACGGTCGTCTCGCAGCCATGGTGTTTGGCGACGTCCGTAAGGAGCACCTGCAGTTGAACGAGGACACGGTCTGGTCGGGCGATAAGCGTGACCGAAGTAATCCCGAAGCTTCTAAGTCCGTTCCCGAGATCCGGCGATTACTCGAAGAAGGCCACCCGGCGGAAGCGCAGGCGCTGGCGGACCGAACCATGATCAGCATCCCCCGGGCCCTCCCCGTTTACGAGACCCTCGGCGACCTCTGGCTCGATTTTGGCGACGTGCCCGAGCCGTCCGGCTACCGCCGCGAGTTGAACCTCGATACCGCTATCGCGTCGGTGCAGTATACAGCCGGCGGCGTCCGCTATACACGCGAGGTTTTTGCCTCCGCGCCGTGCCACTCGATCGTCGTGCGTCTCACTGCAGATAAGCCGGGCAGCATTTCGTTCCACGCTTCGCTGACCCGGCCCGCCGACGCCGCCACCGAAGCCGCGCCGGGCAGGTTGATCATGACCGGGCAGGCTCTGCCGAAGAAGGCCCCGGGAGAGCACGAAACCGGAGTGCGTTTCCGTGCGGAGATGAAAGCCTCGATTTCCGGCGGCCGCATGGAGAATACCGGCGACCGCCTCGATGTAACCGCGGCCGACAGCGTGACGCTCATGATCGTGGCCGCCACCGACTATCGCGAGAAGGACCTCGCTGCCGCCTGCGCGCGCGATCTCACGTCGTCGGCCCGCTCTTATGAGGTTCTCCGCAAGGAGCACGTAGCGGATTACCAGCACTTCTTCCGCCGAGTGCATCTCGAACTTCCGTTGGAGGCCGCTGCGCGCGCCATCCCAACCGACGAGCGGCTCCTGCGCGTTCAGAAAGGCTCGACGGACGAAGACCTCGCGGCGCTCTATTTCCAGTACGGGAGATACCTGCTGATCTCGAGCAGCCGGCCCGGCAGCATGGCGGCTAACCTTCAGGGCAAATGGAACGACAGCCTGACGCCGGCCTGGGGGAGCAAGTACACCATCAACATCAATACCGAAATGAACTACTGGCCGGCGGAAACCTGTAACCTCCCGGAACTGACCGAGCCGCTGTTCAGCCTGATCGAGAACGGGCGCGAGAACGGCCGTCAGGTGGCGAAGTTCTACTACAACGCCCGCGGATTCGTCATGCATCACAACACGGACCTGTGGGGAGACGCAGTTCCGATTGACGGCGCGGCCTGGGGCATATGGCCTATGGGAGCGGCATGGCTCTCGCTGCACCTGGCCGAGCATTACGACTTCACGCGCGACCGGGAATTCCTCGCCGATCGCGGCTATCCGCTCATGAAGGAGGCAGCGCAGTTCTTCCTCGACTACCTGGTCCCGGATGGCAAGGGCCATCTGGTAACCGGTCCTTCGATCTCGCCGGAGAACACTTACCAGATGCCGTCGGGCGAGAAAGCGTCCCTCACCATGGGACCGACCATGGACACCGAGATCCTGTATGCGCTCTTCGGCCGCGTGATCGAAGCCAGCCAGACTCTCGGCATCGACGCCGATTTCCGCGCCAAGATAGCGGCGGCCCGCGATAAGCTATTGCCGCTGCGCATCGGCAAATTCGGCCAGATCATGGAATGGCCGGAAGACTACGAGGAAACCGAACCGGGACACCGGCACATGTCGCAGTTGTTCGCCCTCTTCCCGGGCAACCAGATCACGCGCCAGAAGACGCCCGAACTGGCCCAAGCAGCCCGTGCAACCATCGAACGCCGTCTGGCCAACGGCGGCGGCCACACTGGCTGGAGCCGCGCCTGGATTATCAACTTCTGGACGCGTCTCGCCGACAGCGACAAGGCTTACGAAAACCTGCTGGCGCTACTGCGCAGGTCCACTTTGCCGAACTTGTTCGACAATCACCCGCCGTTCCAGATCGACGGCAACTTCGGCGCCACCGCGGCGATCGCCGAGATGCTCCTGCAGAGCCATGCCGGGGAAATCGAGCTGCTGCCGGCGCTGCCGAAGCCGTGGAGAAGCGGAAGGGTATCCGGATTACGCGCCCGCGGAGGAGTAGAGGTCGATCTCGCCTGGGCGGACGGCATGCCCAGCAGCGCCACGCTCAGGCCCTTGGTGGACAGTGTGCAGCAACTGCGAATCGCTCCCGGCGTGCAGATCCGGAGTATCCGCGACGGCCGCGTGGAACTTCCGGCGCCGGCAGTGGACAACTCGCTGGCGCGCGTGAGCGTCAAAGCGGGGCACGTCTATGCGATCGAGTTTGAAAGGACCGCGGCACAACGATAGTTAGTCGGGCCGCCGCGTCGCCTACCGGAAAAGCCGCGGGGCGAAGTCGTTCAAGCAGCGCCGCCACGTCAACCATTCATGCGCCGTACCGGGCGACTCGAAAAATACATTGTGAACGCCGGCAGCGGTCAGAGCGTCGCTGAATTGCTTCGTTCCAGGCCCTTCAGCGGACCCGATTCCGAGGAATAGGACTTTGACCTTCTGGTTGAATGCGGCTGGATCCGCGAATGCACCACCACAGGTGGTTTTCGGATCGAAGGTCCCGCCCCTACCGCCGCAGCTTCCGCTAAACCCGCCCAGATACGAAAACTTGTCGAGGTTGTGGAGCGCGGTCGTAAACGTCTGCATGCCACCCATCGACAGCCCCGCCATGGCCCGGTTCTCGCGCCCTGGAAGCGCCCGATAAGTCCGTTCGATCATGGGAATCAAATCGGTGAACATCATGTCGGTGAAACCCGAAAGGTTGAACCCGCCCCGTCCCCCGGGCCCGGCGCCACGACCCTGGGCGCCCGGTGTGCCACCGGCTGGGGAGGCCGGAGCGGTTCCCGGAGCCGGAACCAACACGCGAGATGCAAACAGGGCGGCGCTTTCGCCGGGCTTGACCGCGTTGAGATTGTCCATCACGATGATCATCGGCTTGGCCTTCTTCTCCGCGATGAGGTTGTCCATGATGAAATCCACGTGGCCCTGGGTGTACCAGCCGGTTTCATCTTCGCCCCAACCGTGGAGCAAATACAGAACGGGGTAACTCCCTTGGACCTTCGTCCCATAGTCCGGCGGCGTGTAGACGAAGCATCGGCGCCACTTGTTGGTAATCGTAGAAAAATACCATTGCTCGCTCACGTGACCGTGCGGCACATCCTTGGCGTGATAGTAGCTTGCGTCCGCTTCCGGCTCGGGAATTTCGATGCCACTGTTCTGCCAGCCCGATCCGAAGAAAGTCATGGTCGACGGATCCGCAACGGTAGCGCCATCGATCTGCAGGCTGTAGTAGTGGAAACCGGCCACCAGCGGTGTCGTAGTGACGCTCCATATGCGGTCCGGGCCTTTCGTCATATCGAACCCGCGGCCGATACGCACCGTAACCTTTTGGGCATCGGGAGCTATTACTCGAAACATCGCGCGATTGTCCGGATAGACGCAAGGGTACTTGGCTTCGGGAATGTTCAACCCGGAAGGCTTGCAGTCATCGGCGGCCTGGGCCCAGCACACTCCGGCACCCAAGAGGACCAAAGCAAACGCGGCTTTCATACGATCTCCTTCGATCGCGTACGCGACGCTTTGGCTACCCGGCGCGCACGCACTACAAAACTCGCCATTCAGAGCTGCAAACAGGGATATCATATAGACACGAGGCAGTCAAGCCAAGTTTGCAGCGTGTACTGGAACAGGCACCCGGCCAACCTCGGATGGCAAGCGCCTGTTCTGCGCATACATGGTGCATGCTTTGTTGCGCAGCTGTACGACGGCTGATAGAATCCTAAGCAGCCAAACAGCCTTCACCGTTCTATATGAAATACACTCTATTCGCAACAGTTCGCGCGCTGGCCACGATCGCCCTTGCGTTGGAAGTATTTCTGGATCCGCAAGGTTTGAGCGAGGTCCGCAAATGATTCGCATCCGCGCAAGCTTCCTGATCGCCATCCTGTCCGCCGCCCCGCTCGGTTTCGCCCAGCGGGGAGCGCCGATTGAGCAGCAGCTCACCTTCACGCCGTATCACGCCAGCGGCATTTATGACACCGGCGAAACAGTTGGCTGGACTGTGACGCCCGGCCCGGCGACACCCACGTACGCATACAAGTGGACGATTCGACGCAATAACGCGGTGGTGCTCAAAGAAGGCAAGCTGGATCTTTCTTCCGGCAAGGACAAGATTGAGATCACCGGCGATCAGCCCGAAATGATCTACGTCGCTGTGGAACCGTCCGCCAGCCCCGCCTCGCCCGCGCCGGATGCACGCGGCGCTGCGCCCGCTTACACCGGGGGCAACATCGGCCGCAACAACGGACTCTACGCCGTCGGCGCCGCTGTGGCGCCCTCGAAAATAGGCCTCTCGACACCGCGGCCCGATGACTTCGACGCATTCTGGGAAGGTAAGTTGGCCGCCCAGGTCAAGGTTCCTATCAATCCGGTCCTGACGCCGGTTTCGACTGATGTGCCGGGGGTGGAATTGAACATGTTCGCCTTCGACGCGCTCGGTTCCAAAGCTCACGGCTACATTGCTAAGCCTGCCCGCGAAGGAAAGTTTCCCGCGCTCATCCAATTGCAGTACGCCGGCGTGTACGCATTGAACGCGCGCGGTGCCGCGCAGCGTGCCGCGGAAGGCTGGTTGTTCGTCAATGTCGATTCGCACGACAAGCTGCCGTCGGATCCGTCCGGGGACATCCCGCAAAACTATCAGGCCATTGGCAACACCGATCGGGAGAAATCGTATTTCCTGGATATGTACCTGCGCGACTCGCGGGCCCTGGATTACCTGCTGACGCGGCCCGACTGGGACGGCAAAACGATCGTCCTCACCGGAGGCAGTATGGGTGGACAACAGAGTCTCGTGCTGGCGGGCCTGCGTCCCGAGAAGGTTACCGCGGTAGTGGTCTGTGTGCCGGCCGGCGCCGATACCAACGGAGATCTTCACGGCCGTAAGGCCGGGTATCCCGGCTGGCCGCCGGACAACCCCGAAGCGATGAAGACCGCGCTCTATTTCGATCCGGTTAACTTCGCATCGCGCATTCACGCTTCCGTGATGGCAGGCATGGGTTTCATCGACACGATCTCGCCGCCGGCCGGGGTATGGACAGCGCTGAACCAGATTCCTGGCCTTAAAGAACCGCTCCCCATGATCGAATCCGAGCACGACAACCTGACGCCCCAGAAAGGACGGGCCTGCCCCGCGCGAACCGGCGAAATACTCAATCTTCTGATCAAGGGCGGCGAGTTCAAACCCAGCGGACTCAGACCATAATCGCGCGGGCGAAGGTTACTGGCAGATCCTCACTGAGCAGAGGTTTCTACTGAAGAACGGCATCACGAAATTCCACTACTGTCCAAGACAAGTCTGAAACCGCTGTTTTGGACGGGTTAAGTCCTTCATTGTGAATGGCGGTCCGTCCGGGCCCGGAACCAGGTCTCCTCCGGTGCGACGATCCTGTCCAAGACGCGGGGCGGAAGCCGCTAACGGTCGAACCGGCGGGGATGGCGTCGGAAGGGCGCTGCTTCGGGCAATTCCAGCGAGTTTGACGCTCTGAGGTCCCGCGGGCGGATGAGATTTTCCTGTCCAAGACGGCAGACGCGAAAGTTGTTTTGGACAAGAGTGACGAAATTCTGGAACCGGACCGCGACGGCGCTGGTATGCGTGCCGAGATAGACCTCGAAAGTATTTGGAATGCCGTAACTGTCGAGGATGTCATGCAGCTTCTTGGCGTCGACGCGCAATACGTCCTGATCGCCCACGTCGATGGCGATGGCTTTGTACTGTTTCAGGTTGCCGATGTATTGGTCGATAAAAGCCAGCGGAGCGTTGGCCGCCCACTTGGCGACTATGTCCTGCTGGACCTGTCCGTCTTTGGTGGCCATATCGAAATACAACGGTGGGTTTTTGGGGTTTGGAGACCAGGCAGCGGCGACAGCCAGCGTAGTGGCTAGGCCCGGGATTTTGGCGGCCTCCTCGGGACTCTTGGCCGCTGCCAAAGCAGCTTCCACGGAGGGATTGCCGCCGCGTCCCATGCCTCGGGCCGACAGGCAGCACGGGCTCATGATGTAGAGGGCACCAAAAACCTCGGAATGCTTCATGCCGATCCGGCTGGCGCCATAGCCGCCCATCGAGTGTCCTAGCAACCACCCTCCAGGCGCACCAAAATAGCATCGTTACGGCAATCGGTGAAAGGGACTCATCGTGCGACGTGCTTCGGTTCGCCGGACAAGCTAAGGCCATGTCCCACGAAAAAGGCCGGACTTGCTACGCGCGCCGATTCTCCAGCCTTAGATGTATCTCGCGGTGATATTCTCGCTCAGTTCCTGACGCCCGGACCGCGGCCGCGGAGCGACGCCTTCGGCAACAGCGCCATTGGAAAGCGATTCCAGGCTCATTTTACCGTCGAGAATCGCGCGGCCAAGCTCCCCTTGCCATCCCGCGTAGCGCTGCTTGACAATGTTCGCCAGTTCGCCACGCTCGATCATCGCCGCCGCATTGAGCAGACCCCGTGCAACCGTGTCCACCGCTCCGATGTGTGCGTAGAATAGGTCAGCCGGGTCGATGCTCTGACGCCGCACCTTGGCATCGAAGTTGTTGCCGCCCGTGGTGAAACCTCCGCCCAGCAGAATATGGGGCTCTCCGCAGGAATTCGTGGAAGTGCCTGATTGACGGGCGTTCTGAAAAACT
>VFSW01002313.1_pt1 | contig 28783 bp, 24 predicted proteins | sample 5358111 | NCBI WGS metagenome assembly VFSW01 (sample SAMN11554181, study PRJNA540505) | mine drainage metagenome | isolation source: sediment from site ElyBrook_90M | place: USA: Ely Copper Mine, Vershire, VT | collected 2017 | reverse complement strand
AGTCGAGGGCGTAGGCGATCATGGCTGCGAGTACATGACCAAAGGCGTGGTCGCGGTGCTCGGCCCCTGCGGCAGAAACTTTGCCGCCGGCATGAGCGGCGGTATCGCCTACGTGTACGACGAGCGCGGCGACTTCCATGAGAAGAGCTGCAACCTCGCATCGGTCGATTTAGAGCCGATGACGCATGAGGAGGACGTGAGCATTCTCAAGGCGATGATCGAGGAACACGTACGGCGTACCAGCAGCCCGCAGGCAACAAGGATTCTTGCCGACTGGGATTCCGTACTGCCGAACTTCGTGAAAGTCTTTCCACATGAATTGAAGCGTGTGCTGGGCATCGAACGCACGGTAGTGCATTACAGCCCAGCGCCCCAGATGGCCGCCGTGGCCGTGGAGGTGCAGCGTGGGTAAGCCAACTGGGTTCATGGAATTCGAAAGAGTCCTGCCGGCTCGACGCCCGGTCGAGGAACGCGTCAAGGACTGGTTTGAGATTTACCAGGACTTCCCGCGCGCCAGTTTGCAGCAGCAGGGCGCACGCTGCATGGAGTGTGGCGTGCCCTTCTGTCACACCGGATGCCCGGTCAACAACCACATTCCAGACTGGAATGATCTCGTCTATCGCGGGCGCTGGGAAGAGGCGGTGCGGCGTTTACACGCCACCAACAACTTCCCGGAGTTCACCGGACGCATCTGCCCCGCACCCTGCGAGGCCGCCTGCGTTCTGGGAATCAACCAGCCTCCGGTCACCATCAAGCAGATTGAAAAAACCATTGTGGAGCGAGGCTGGGACGAGGGGTGGATTCATCCCGAGCCCGCCCATGAACAGAGCGGCAAGAAGGTTGCCGTGATCGGTTCAGGGCCAGCCGGACTCGCCGCCGCACAGCAGTTGAGCCGCGCCGGACACGCCGTCACCGTCTTTGAAAAAGCCGACCGAATCGGCGGCCTGCTGCGCTACGGCATTCCAAATTTCAAACTTGAGAAGCATGTGATCGACCGCCGTTTGGCGCAGATGGAAGCCGAAGGCGTGAAGTTCGTGACCAGCGCGCATGTCGGCGTCAACATGGATGTGACGCAGTTGCGCAGCGATTTTGACGCCATTGTGCTCGCTGGAGGCGCAGAGGCCCCGCGCGATCTCAACGTGCCGGGGCGCGAGTTGAAGGGAATACACTTCGCAATGGAGTTCCTGCCGCAGCAGACCAAGCGTGTGCTCGGCGATACCATCCCCCCGGAGCTTTCAATCCTTGCCACCGGAAAAAAAGTTGTCATCATCGGCGGCGGCGATACCGGCGCCGATTGCCTCGGCACCAGTTTGCGTCAGGGAGCGGCAAGCGTGCGCCAGTTTGAGATCATGCCCAAGCCGCCGGAGACTCGCTCCGCGCAGACGCCGTGGCCGCTGTGGCCCTTGCAACTGCGCACCGAGACCTCGCACGAAGAAGGTGGCACCCGCGAGTGGAGCCTTGGCACCGTGCGCTTCGAGGGCAATGCCGATGGAAACGTCGCGCGTCTGCACGCCGTTCAAGTCGGGCCGCCGCCGAAATTCGAGCCAATCGCCGGGACCGAACACGTAATCGAAGCCGACCTTGTGCTGCTTGCCATGGGCTTCACCGGCCCGGTGCGCAATGGCTTGATCGAGCAGTTGGGCGTTGCTCTGGATGGCCGCGGCAATGTGGCGACCGATGAGCAAAGAATGACCGCGGTCGAGGGTGTCTTCGCTGCCGGTGATATGCGGCGCGGACAATCGCTGGTGGTATGGGCGATCGCCGAAGGACGCGCCGCCGCCGCCGGCGTCAACGCCTACCTGGGCACAGCCAAGGCGGTTGCCGGAGCGTAAACAAAGCCGCAGTTAAGCAACGAGTGAATGTTTCAGGCGCATAAAGAAGACGGCCCGCAAGCCGTCTTCTTCATGCGCCAATCTTTATGCGCAAAGCCGCACGTTTTCGCTAGACCTTCCAGCTGCCCGCGGTTTCCACGCACCAACTGCGCGCGGGCAGGCTCGTCTGCGGGGCACTGTCAGCCGGATGTACCTTGAGCGTCTGGATGCGGAATGGAATCGATTTACGAATGTAAATCTCAGCCAGCAGTGCGCTTACTGCGTCCAGATTCTCTTGCACCAGCGCCACCACCGAGGGGCCCGCACCGCTGAGGCAGACCCCGAGCAGGCTCGGATGGCGCAGCTCCAGAGCTTCCTTTAGACCGGGAACCATCGAAGCGCGGTACGGCTGATGCAAGCGGTCGTTGAGCGCCTCGCGCAGCAGCGTGAAGTTCGAGGAGCGCAGTGCTTCCAGCAAAAAAGCCACGCGTTGCACGTTGTAAATCGCGTCGGCGCGCGAAATCATATCCGGAAGCACGGCGCGCGATGCTTTGGTCGCCAGATGTTGCTCCGGCGTCACCACGACGAAGGCAAGCGGCTCCGGCCAGATTGCGCGCAGCACTCGCAATTCGCCCGGAGTTTCACAGCTCACCGTAAGGCCGCCGAGTAGTGCTGCCGCAATGTTGTCAGGATGGCCCTCCAACTCGCAGGCCGCATTCAGCATCTCTCGTTCATCGAGCGGGCCGGCAACGTCCTCATACAAACGCAGGCCAGCCACGGTGGCGGCGGCGCTGCTGCCCAGTCCACCCTTCATCGGAATCTCGCTCTCCACCTTCACGTCGAAAGAGGGAAGCGGAAAATTGTGACGCTCGGCAATAAAGCGAAACGCGCGCTCAATGTAGTTTTCGCCATCCAGCCGTTGATTCACGAACTCAAAGCGCAACACACCCTGTCCTGGCGTCAACCGCACGCGCAGCGTCAGGTAGAGCTGAACCGCTACTGCAAGCGTGTCAAAGCCCGGACCAAGATTCGCAATTGAGGCCGGCACGCGTATGACTATTTCGTCTTCACTAGTGCGCATGTGCTTCCTCTCGCTGATGAGCGCGGATGATGAAGTTCGTATCTTTCAGAACGTGCCCGGTGAGGATGGCAACGACGCTCGCCTCCTCCGGAATCTGATTGCTTGCGCGTAGCTTGCGCAGTCCAGCGAGAGTTGCGGCTGACGCGGGTTCGCAGCCGATGCCGTCGCGTCCAATCACGGCCTTGGCCTCGGCAATCTCTTCATCGGTCACATCGAGCACCTGGCCTGCGGTGTTCCGCACTCCACGCAGCGACTTTTTCCACGAGCGCGGATTTCCAATCCGGATTGCCGTCGCAACCGTCTCGGGCTCCGCGACCGGCGAGAGTTCCTCTGCGCCATCGCGCCAAAGTTGCGCGAAGGGATTGGCTCCCGCCGCCTGCACCACAATCATGCGCGGCGCCTTGTCGATGAACCCATAACGCAGCAGTTCGTCAAACGCCTTGCCAAACGCAGCCGAGTTGCCCAGATTGCCACCCGGAACCACCAGGTAGTCGGGCGACTTCCAGTCAAGCTGATCGAGCAGCTCAAACATAGTCGTCTTCTGCCCCTCGATGCGGAATGGGTTGATCGAGTTCAGGAAGTAAATCCCCTCGCCGGTCTTCTCCAGCAGCGTGTTGAGCGCGTCGTCGAAGCTTCCTTCGACCTCCACAATCTCCGCGCCAAAGTCCAGCGCCTGCGCAAGTTTGTTCAGCGAGACTTGCCCGGCAGGAAGATACACCCGGCCGATGAGCCCGGCGCGAGCGGCATAGGCGGCAAGCGATGCCGCCGTGTTTCCCGTCGAGGCGCAAGCCACAACCTTCGCGCCGGTATGCACCGCTTCGGTCATCCCGACGGTCATCCCCAGGTCTTTGAAACAGCCCGTAGGGTTCCACCCCAGATGTTTGAATTGCAGATCGGCGACGCGGGCCCATGACGCGCTTTTGTGTCCACGCACCAGCGGGGTGTTGCCTTCGCCGAGGGTTACGATTTCATTTGCCGGATAACTGGGAAGAGCTTCCCGGTAACGCCAAACGCCGCTGATATCGCGGGGATCGCGGGACCTTCGGCGCTCGCTCCAGAGTTCCTTCAATGCGGAAGCGTCGAACGCGGGGGCGTCCACATCGATTTCGAGCAGTCCTCCGCAGATGGGGCAGGCGAGCGCGGGCGCGTGCAAGTCGAGCTTGGTTGCACAATTGGGGTCAAAACAGCGGAGTTGCATCAAAGCTCCTTCGTAAGGATCGGCATAGTCAGTGGAGCATGAACCAGAAAATCGAGTTTGCAAATATCGCGCATCGCCGCTTCAAGCTGTTCAGCCGGACACTGCTCCAGCGTGACCACAAAGGGCAGCTCGTCCTTATCAAAGCCGGGCTTCTGCAGCAGCGCGTCAATGTTAATCTCGTGCGCCGCCAGCGCATTGGCAATCGCCGCCACAATGCCGGGACGGTCGCGCACGGTGAAGCGGATGTAATGCTTGGAGGCAAAGTTGCCGCTGACCGGCAGCACGTCGGCGTTTACCTGCGGACGAAGTCTATCGCCTGCGTGCCCGCGTGCAATGTCCAGCAGATCGCTCACAACCGCCACGGCCGTCGAGTGTCCGCCCGCGCCGTGTCCGCTGAATGCGGTCTGACCGCCGTACTTGCCGCTGGAGAGCACAAGATTCAAGCTGCCGGTAATGTGCGCCATCGGAGACTCAATGGGTACCAGCGCGGGCTGCACCGAGGCATAAATGTTTCCGTCGCGGCGCTCCGCCCGTGAGATCTGGCGAATGGTGCAACCGAGTTCGTGCGAGTAAGTGAAGTCAACCGCGCCGACGCTGCGAATTGAAGTACACAGAATCTGCTCCGGTTGCACGATGGCCTTGAGGCCGATGCGTGTGAGGATAACGAGCTTGGCGCGCGCGTCGTAGCCATCCACATCATCGGTCGGGTCGGCTTCGGCGAAGCCGGCGCGTTGCGCCTCAGTCAGCGCCGACTCAAAGGAAACGCCCTCGCGCTCGACCTTGGTCAGGATGTAGTTGCAGGTCCCGTTGAGGATGCCGCAAACCTTATAGAGTTGATCGCCGGCCAGTCCCTCCTGCAGCGCATCGATGACCGGAACTCCGCCAGCCACCGACGCTCCGAAGGAAATCACGCCACCGTGTTCACGGGCCAGCGCCGAGAGCTGCGGCCCGTGTGGGGCGATGGGCTTCTTGTTCGCCGTGCCCACGGTTTTCCCCGCCCGCAGCGCGCGCGAGATCCAATCGTTCGCCGGATCGACGCCGCCCACCAGCTCCACGATGATGTCCGCGTCCGAGGCAAGCACCTGCTCAACATCGCTCGACCAGCAAACGTCATTCGCAACCCAGTCCACGCGCTTGCGTTCTACGTTGCGATTAAAGACGTGAGTCAGCCGAAGCGGCGAATGCGCGGGCTGATCGCAGAGTATGCGGGCAACCGCGCTGCCGATAGTGCCGAATCCCAGGATGGCGACCTTCAACGCGGGAGCTTGCGTCGGGGAAGCCTGATCGAGTGCAGTGATAGTAGGCAATCTGTTTCTCCAATTCTTGTGAACCACAAACTATGCTTGTGCCGTTTCAAGCGAGGGAACGCGCGCGGGCCGGGGCGAGGGCTCCTCGAAAAGGTGACGGTGCAACTCCTGCACCGACCTCACCGCATCCTTCTCATCCACAACGAAACTCACGCTGATCTCAGACGATCCCTGGGCGATCATGCGAATGTTGATTCGATCCGCGGCGAGTACGCCAAAGACCTCCGAGGCAATGCCGACGCGTCCGCGAATGTCCTCGCCAACCAGGCAAATGATCGCCTGCTCGGGCTGGAAATCCACTTCGCCAAGCGTCTGCAATTCCGTGATCAGCTTGCCCAGCTCACGGCTTCCCTCCACCGCCACCGATGCCGTGGCTCCGGAGATGGCGACAATCTCGCTCTGCAAATGATGCCAGCGTAGCAGGCTGAACAGATCGTCCAGAAAGCGCAGCGAACCCACATGGCGCGGCGCGCGCACATTGAAAACCGAGATGTTCTTCTTGAGCGCGATGGCGCGGAACGCCGACACGCCCTGCGCAGCGACGGCGCGGATGATGGTTCCACCCTCGCCGGGTTTGTGCGAGTTCAGCACTGCCACTGGAATGTCATGTTCGATGGCGGGCAGCAAGGTCGCCGGGTGCAGCACCTTGGCGCCGAAGCAGGCCAGCTCGGTAGCCTCGTGAAAGCTGATCTCCTCGATGCGTTGCGCCTTGGGGCAGATGCGCGGATCGGTGGTCAGAATGCCGCTGACGTCGGTCCAGATCTCAATGCGATCCGCCGAGAGCGCCGCGCCGATAATGGCGGCGGAATAGTCCGAACCGCCGCGGCCCAGCGTCGTGACCTCGCCGGACTCACTCGATGCGATAAAGCCGCCAAGCACAGGGACAAGGTTCTGCTTCAGCAGCTGTGGGATTGCTTCAAGAAGTTTGGTGCGGGTTGGGGGAGCCAGAGGCGTTGCAGCCGGATGACGGGCATCGGTGACGATCAGCTTTCGGGAGTCGGCGTGGACGGAGGGAACTCCGAGCGCGGCGAAGGCCGCGGCCACCAAAACGCTTGATAGTAGTTCACCGAACGCGAGCATCGCCGAATGCTGTGCCGGGGAAACCGTTCCCTGCTCGGCGATCTGCCTTACCAGCGCCCCAGCTTCAGCAAGTCTCGAGTCCAGCTCCGCGGTAAACGCGGCTGCCGCCGTCGCGTTCAGCATCTCACTGGCCGCCAGGACGTGCTTGGCCCGAATCCCCTCCAGCAATGCCATCGCCGGAAGCAGTTCGCCGCGTGCCGCCGTTTCGGCCACCTGCACCAGCTTGTCGGTCACGCCACCCATGGCGCTGACCACGACTAAAGGCTGCTCCGCCAGGCGCGGAGCCACAATCGATGCTACCCGCCGAATCGCCGTAGCATCCTGTACCGAACTGCCGCCAAATTTCATTACAATCATTACCGGCTCCTTATTAATAGTTCTGCACAAAACAAAAGAACCCATCGTCTGCCGGACGATGGGTTCTCGAAGGGTGCGAATCAGTTTGCTTTAGCTGATCTCTTCGCGGAACTCGCATGCGCCCGGGAGCAGGCCTGTAATTGTGCCTGTCGTTGTTGTCCGGGATCTGTTGGTAATTCGCATGCAAGTGCCTTTAACGATAACGAAATCACACCCGTGTGTCAAGCCCGGAGTGTGGAGCAGAGGCGTCAAATATTGGTGTCAAATAATAGTCTCGAATTGAATATGTGCATCCAATTGGTGCCCAATTACCCTACTTGGCGGCAGCAACCGAGCTTACGGTCATCGTGTCGCCCTTCAACTCGCCTTTGACCGACGCTTTCCCCCCGGCCAGTGCGCTTACCTCCGACGTTTTTCCATCCAGCACAATGACCTTTCCGTCATTGGTCGCCACGGCAAATTTAGCTCCGTGTTTTACGCATGCGCGGGTACACTCCGCGTCCGACTTGCCGGGCATCATGTGCTTGGCGCCGCACATACTATCCGTAATCACGCCGGTTACGGTCGTGGTGGCGGCCATCGCGGGCAGCGCGCTCAGAGCGGTCAGAATCATCAAGCATCCGAACATCTTCTTCATTAGCTCTCTCCTTGTTGTGAAAAGTCCCTGTTAAACGTCCACTGTCGTGTGTGTTGAATTTACATTCTCGGCGGACAATTCAGCCGCGTGACGCCGCGCTGGTTTCACCTCCCAGTTCCACTTCCAGATGGCGAACAGAGGCGGGTACACCACCAGTTCCATCAAAAAGGACGTAATGATTCCACCCACCAGCGGCACCGCAATGCGCTTCATCACGTCCGCGCCGGCTCCGTTTGACCACAGGATCGGCAGCAATCCGAAGATCATGCACGCCACGGTCATTACCTTCGGCCTCAGCCGTTTTACCGCGCCGTGCTCAATCGCCGTGTGTAGCTGCTTCAAGGAGGACAGCTCACCGCGGGCGGCAGCTTCGGCGCAAGACAGATCCAGATACAGCAGCATGAACACCGCCGTCTCCGCATCCACACCCAGCAGCGCAATCAGCCCCACCCATACCGCGACGCTCATGTTGTAGCCCATCCAGTGCAGCAGCCAGATCGCGCCAATGCCGGAGAAGGGAACCGCCAGCAAAATAATCGAGGTCTTGGCCACCGAACCCGTGTTGGCATAGAGCAGCAGAAACACCGCGAAGATCGTCACCGGCAGCACCATTTTCAGCCGCTCGCGTACGCGCTGAATTGACTCATACTGCCCGCTCCATACCAGCTGATATCCAGTCGGCACGCTCACCTTGCTTGCTACCGCGCGCTGCGCATCGGCCACGTAGCTGCCCAGGTCGCGCCCCGCCACATCCACAAAAACGTAGCCGCTCAGCCTTACGTTCTCATCGCGAATCATCCCCGGCCCCGAGCGCATCGAGAGTGTTGCCAACTCGCCCAGAGGAACCTGCGCGCCGCCCGGAATCTGCACCAGCACCCGCTCTAGCGATTGCAGATCGCTGCGGTATCCGCGCTGATAACGCACGCTTACCGCATAGCGTTCGCGCCCCTCAACCGTAGTGGTTGCGGTCTGCCCCCCCACGGCGCTCATCAGTACGGATTCAGCATCGTCCACCGTAAGGCCGTAGCGTGCTAGCGCATCGCGCTTCAAAGTGAAGTCGAGAAAATATCCTCCCGTGGTGCGCTCCGCGTACACGCTGGCCGTCCCCGGAATGCTATGAAGCGTCTGCTCTACCTCCTGACCGATGCGCTCGATTTCTCCCAGGTCTGAGCCAAGCACCTTTACCCCCAGCGGCGTGCGTACGCCCGTGGTCAGCATGTCGATCCGTCCTTTGATCGGCATAGTCCACGCATTCGTCACCCCTGGCATGGTGAGCGCTTCGTTCAATCCGCCCACTCCGTAGATCAACTCGCTGGTCGCCTGCCGGTCCGGCCAGATGCGCCCCAGCGCCGCGCGTGTCCATTGCGGCATCCTGTGTGTGTACCAGCGCTCGCGCTCGGGCCATTGCTCGCGAGGCTTCAGCACCACCACGGTTTCCATCATCGAGAACGGTGCAGGATCGGTCGCACTCTCTACCCGTCCCGCCTTGCCGAACACCGACTGCACCTGCGGAAAGCTGCGCAGAATGCGGTCTTGCTCGCGCAGCAGCACACTCGCCTCGCCCACCGAAATCCCCGGCGTCGTGGTCGGCATGTACAGCAGAGTGCCCTCGTCCAGCGGTGGCATAAACTCCGAACCAAGCTTGTTGTAAACCGGAATCGTCACCGCCATCAGCAGCAGCGCCACCGTAATCGGCAGCCATTTGTGCTCCAGCGAAAATTCCACCACCGGCTGATAGGTCTTCATCAGCGGTTTGCTGATCGGATGCTCTTCTTCGCTGCGAATCTTTCCCACCAGCAGCGCGCTTGCCGCACTCGCCAGCCACTTCGGACGGAAGTTGAAATCCTTCACACGGGTCAGCAGCAGGCGCATCGCCGGATCGAGCGTGATCGCCAGCAGCGCCGCAATCACCATCGCAAGCGTCTTGGTCAGCGCCAGCGGCTTAAACAGCCGGCCCTCCTGCGCCTCCAGGGCAAACACCGGCATAAATGAGACGGCGATCACCAGCAGCGCGAAGAAGCTCGGGCCGCCCACTTCCTTCACCGCGTCAATCACCACCCGCCGGTAATCCTCCTTGCGGCCGCTGGCCTCCCACTGCTCCAGCTTTTTGTGCGTCTGCTCCACCACCACAATTGCGGCGTCCACCATCGCGCCAATCGCAACCGCGATTCCGCCCAGCGACATAATATTGGCGGTCATTCCCGAGAGTTGCAGCGGAATGAACGCAATCAGAATCGTCACCGGAATCGTGATGATCGGAATTGACGCGCTCGGAAAATGCCAGAGAAAAATCAATATCACCAGGCTGACGATGATCAACTCTTCGATCAGCGTGTGGCGCAGATTCTCCACCGCGCGGTCGATCAACTCCGAGCGGTCGTAAACCGGCACAACCCGTAGCCCCTTGGGCAGTGACGGCTGCACCAGCGCAAGCTGTGCCTTCACCCGCTTGATCACCTGGGCGGCGTTTTCGCCCACGCGCATGATCACCACGCCGCCCACCGCTTCGCCGCGCCCGTTCAGGTCGCTGACGCCGCGCCGCAGCGCCGGTCCATAGGTGAGCGTTGCCACGTCGCGCACTCGCACCGCAGTGCCGCTCTGCGCGTTGTTCAGCAGAACGATGTTCCCAATGTCGTCGAGCGAGCGCAGATAGCCGCGTCCGCGCACCATGTACTCGCGCCCGCTGAACTCAACCAGCCGTCCGCCTACATCGTTGTTCGACTTACTTATGGCGTCGGCGACCGCACTGACCGGCAGCTTGTAGGCTTGCAGCCGAATCGGGTCCAGGTTCACCTGGTACTCGCGTACAAAGCCGCCCACCGGCGCAACCTCCGCCACTCCCGGCAGAGACTGCAGCGCATAGCGCAGATACCAGTCCTGGTAGCCGCGCATCTGATCCAGGCTGTACTGCCCGCTGTCATCCACCAGCGCGTATTGATACACCCACCCCACCGCCGTCGCGTCCTTCGCCAGCTCCACGCTTGCGTCCTTGGGCAAGCGGGCGGTGATTGCATTCAGGTATTCGAGCGTGCGCGACCGCGCCCAGTAAATATCCGTCCCTTCGTCGAAGATGATGTAAATGTACGAGTAGCCGAAGTCGGAGAAGCCGCGAATGTCCTTCACCTTAGGCATTCCCAGCAGTGCCGAGGTGATCGGATAAGTGAGCTGGTCTTCGATGATGTCGGGGCTGCGGTCCCACTTCGCATACACGATCACCTGCGTATCGCTCAGGTCAGGAATCGCATCCAGCTTGGTGTTGCGCATGGCGCGATATCCGAAGATAGCGGCCACGGCCACAAGGATCAGCACCAGCGCCCGGTGACGCGCGCTGAATTCGATGATGGCGCCGATCATTTCATGCCTCCCATATTCATCGGGGCATTTAGCCGCGTATCTGAGTCGAGCAGGAAGTTTCCGCTCGCCACAACCGTCTCGCCCTTTTTTACCCCCGAGGTAAGGATGGTCTTTCCATCCACGGTTGCGCCCATCGTCACCATGCGCGGCTCGAAGGTCGCGTCGTCGCGGGCCAGAAAGACCGTCTGCATCGTGCCGCTATTCAACACAGCTTCGGCGGGCACAACCAGATGCCGTCCGTAGTCGATCCGCAGCTCAACATCCGCCAGCATGTTCGGCTTCAGCACCAATCCCGGATTCGCAACCTCGATGCGGATCTTCGCCGTATGCGTCTGCGGATCGAGCACCGGATAGCTGTATCCGACGCGTCCCGTGATGGCCTTACCCGGCGCATACGGGAAATGAATCACCGCCTGCTGACCCACCTTCACATACGGCAGGTCGGCCTCAAACACATCGGCCGTCACCCACACCCGCGACAGATCGGCGATGGTGTACAGGTCCGTATCGCCCGAGGACATGGTGTGAGGAAACACCTTGCGATCAGTGATGAAGCCACTGACGTGAGAGTAGACGGTGACGGTCTTGCTTACCTCTCCGCTGCGCTCCAGAGCATCGATCTGCTGGTCGGTGAAGTCCCAGAGCTTGAGGCGTTCGCGGGTGGCGTCCAGCAGTGACTGCGAACTCTTTGCCACTTCCTCATACTGTGATTTGCCAAGTTGCTGCTGCCCTCGCCGTGCAATCAGATACTCCTGTTGGGTCGCCACCAGATCCGGGCTGTAGAAGGTAAACAGCGCCTGCCCTTTGTGTACGAGCTGTCCGACAAAATTCGCATAGACATCTTCCACCCAGCCCGCGGTCTTCACATGTACGTGGCCAATGCGCGTCTCGTCGGCGGTCACCACGCCGGAGGTGCGCAGCGTGCGGCTCACGCTCTGCTCCTCCACCGTGGTCAGCCGCACGCCCAGCGCGCGCTGCTGGCTCTTCGGCATGTGGATCAGTCCCGCGTCCGCGCTGGCTTGCTCTGCCGGGGTCTTCGATTCGTACATTGGCACCAGCGCCATCCCACAGTCCGGAGCGATGCCGGCCTTGTCCGAGTGATACGCCGGATGCATCGGGTCATACCAGTACAGAATCCGTTTCTGCTCCGGCGATCCCTTTGCTCCCAGCGCATTGGCTTGCGCCCCGGCGTGCGGGGCCGTTCCATCGTTAGCGAATAGCCGCAAACCGGCGCGTCTGCCCATAAGCAGAAACCCAATCAGAGCCACAGCAACTACCAGGGCCGTCCAGCGAATGGTCGTGCGAATGTGATGTGTCATCAGTGTGCCTCCGCCGCGGCCCGCGCGATAAGCGCGCCGGGCCGCCCCTCGCCGGGGTGGGCATGGTTACGGGCCATAGCGCTCTAGTGATACACGCGCGGGCGGGTGGTTTGGAGGTGATATGGATAAATTGGGGGTTATCTGGTGAGCACCGTAAGAAAGTCAACATTGCCCACCGTGTAGGAGGCCTGAGCCGAGTCTCGCGCCAGCTCTGCCTGCGGCAGAATTGCCTGATCGTACAGATCGACCATCTGTTTTGCCGTCTGGGCCGCCGAGTAGGCCTGCTGCAGCTCATAGCTCAACTCCAGCCGCCGCGCCTGTTCACCCTGCTTGGCCGCGCGCACTCTTAACTCGCCCTCGGCAACCTCCTGCCGCAGCCGCTCGCGGTGAAAGCCTGGCAGATTCACCGTGAACTGCATCCCGTGCATGTCCGGCAATCCGGTGCGCTGCTGATACATGTAGCCAATGTTGAGGTCCGGCGTGCCGTCCTTCCGGCTCAGGGCCAGCGCCGCTCTCTCGCGGTCGTCCATGCGAGCCTCGCGCGCCAGCATCGGATCGTTGGCCTCCGCCGCGGACGAAAGAGCTTTTAAATCCGGCAGCGAGCTACGTGCGGGCTCGGCCGCCGCAGCCAGAGCCGCGCCCGCCGTCCTCCCCATCATGGTGTTGAGCCGCGCCGCGACGGTGAGCCTCTGTTGCCGCAAGGCCGCTGTGCGTTGCAGCAGCATGGAAATCTCCAGCCGCGCCCGCAACACGTCTTGCTGCATCGCCTTTCCTACCCGGTAGCGAGCCTCGGTAATCTCGGCAAGCTGCTCCAGTCGCTGCTGATTGCGCGCCGTGATCTCCAGCGCCCCGCCGTAGTAGTAGTAGTCGAAGAAAGCCGCGCATGCCTCGGTCACCAAATTTCTTTGCGCCGCACTCTCGGAGACCTCTTCGACCGCCACATCCTTGCGAGCCACTTCGCGTTGCAGTGCGCGCTTGCCGCCGAGCGGCACCATCTGCATCACGGTCAGCCCGCGATAGCTGGAGGGATCGTTGTCCATCACCTCGAACGGCACCGGATTCCCCATCCAGGAAACTGTCAGCGTCGGGTCAGGCAGCACGCCCACCTGCGAGACGTGCGCGCGCTGCGCTGCCACCAGCGTTGCAGAGCGCCCCAGTGCAGGACTGGCCGCCAGCACCTCGCGTACAACATCCTCCAGGCGAAGCTCACCTGATGGCTGGGTTGCTCCAGCAGAGCCCTGCTGTGCCAGCGCCAGCGGCGCCAATAAAAGCACCAAACATAATTGTCGGAACATCGTTCATCTCTTTTCCTTGCAATGGCCAATCCACGCGCAGATGGGCAAGCGCCCAGGCGCAAGTCAGCAGCAGGGAAGAGATCTCAGATAAGAAGTGTGCAGAGGAGTAACAAAGGAGGGGGCAACGGTGGCGGCGAAGCCAGCTTCTCTACTCGAACCGCAAGCATCGCCGGCAGCATCGCAACTGGAGCTGCCGCAGGCATCAACCCAACCTGCACCGGAGCCACAATTAGCGCCGAAGACTCGCCCAAGGCTGGCATCGGCGCCTTGCGTTGGCAGCAAGGAGCTACGGGTGCCGAGGCCGGAGCGCGATGATGCGATCCAGCGTCCAGCCCAGCGCCATGGCTGTTCATCGCGCAACCTGCCATGTGACAAGTTTTCGCCGCCGGAGCCGCCGAGACACAAACCGCCAGCCCCATCACGGGCGCCAAGAGCACCGTGACCAGCAACCAGGAGGCGATAAGTCCGCGCGAATACATGACTCACTTATACACCCGATCGCAACAGAGGTGAACCCAAAATTGTGAGTGCCTAGAATTGGCGCGCACCACGCAAAAAAAGCCCCACGCTTTCGCGCAGGGCTTCTATCTTGCATTTGCAGATTTTAGTACATGCCGCCCATGCCACCGCCGCCGCCGTGCTGGGGAGCTTCCGACTTCGGTTCCGGAATCTCGGCAACCAGCGCTTCGGTGGTCAGCATCAGGGCCGCAATCGATCCTGCGTTCTGCAGGGCCGTGCGGGTCACCTTGGTCGGGTCAATGACTCCGGCCTTCACCAGGTCAACAAATTCACCGGTCTGGGCGTTGTACCCGAACGCGGTGTCCTTGTTGTCGCGAATCTTGCCGATCACCACTGCACCTTCTTCGCCAGCGTTGGCGACGATCTGGCGCAAAGGCTCTTCCAGGGCGCGCTTCACGATGTTGGCGCCGATCTGCTCGTCGCCGTGCAGCTTCAGTGCGTCCACCGCCGGAATGCAGCGGATCAGGGCAACACCGCCGCCTGGGACGATGCCTTCCTCGACCGCGGCGCGGGTTGCGTGCATAGCGTCTTCCACGCGGGCCTTCTTTTCCTTCATTTCGGTCTCGGTGGCAGCGCCCACCTTGATCACCGCAACGCCGCCCACGAGCTGCGCCAGGCGTTCCTGGAGCTTCTCGCGGTCGTAGTCGCTGGTGGTCTTGTCGATCTGGGCGCGAATTTCCTTCACCCGGCCGGAGATGTCCTCCGACTTGCCGTTACCCTCGACGATGGTCGTGTTGTCCTTGTCGATGGTGACCTTCTTAGCATTGCCAAGGTCGGCCAGCGTGATGTTTTCCAGCTTCAGGCCGAGGTCTTCCGTGATCGCCTTGCCGCCGGTCAGAATCGCGATGTCCTGCAGCATTGCCTTGCGGCGGTCGCCAAAGCCAGGAGCCTTGACGGCGGCAACGTTCAGCGTGCCGCGCAGTTTGTTCACCACCAGCGTGGCCAGTGCCTCACCGTCGATGTCCTCGGCGATGATCACCAGCGGACGGCCGCTCTTGGCAACCTGCTCCAGCAGCGGCAGCAGGTCCTTCATGCTGCTGATCTTCTTTTCGTGGATCAGAATGACGGCGTTTTCCAGTACCGCTTCCATGCGCTCGGCGTCGGTCACAAAGTAAGGCGACAGATAGCCGCGATCAAACTGCATGCCCTCGACCACTTCCAACTGCGTCTCCATGGTCTTGGCTTCTTCCACGGTGATGACGCCGTCCTTGCCGACCTTCTTCATCGCTTCGGCGATGATATGGCCGATGGTCTCGTCGTTGTTGGCCGAGATCGTGCCCACCTGGGCGATCAGTTCTTCGCGATCTACCGGCTTGCTCAGCTTGTCCAGCGCGCCCGGAATCCGGTTGCCTTCCTTGTCCATCGAGCCATTGACCGCCGTGATGGCCTTCTCGATGCCGCGCTTCAGCGCCATCGGGTTCGCCCCGGCAGCCACCGTCTTCACGCCCTCGCGGAAGATTGCCTGCGCCAGAACGGTTGCCGTCGTGGTGCCGTCGCCGGCGATGTCGCTGGTCTTGCTGGCGACTTCCTTCACCATCTGTGCGCCCATGTTTTCGAGCGTGTCCTTCAGCTCAATTTCCTTTGCCACGGTCACGCCGTCCTTGGTGATGAGCGGCGAACCAAACTTCTTTTCGATGACGACGTTGCGGCCCTTGGGACCGAGCGTAACCTTTACTGCGTCTGCCAGGACGTTTACGCCCCGAAGAATTGCCTGACGGGAATCCTCACCGTGAACAATCTGCTTTGCCATTGCGAATAGCTCCTTCGATCTTCTCTTTTGAACTGTTCCACCGCGCCGCGTCCGGCGTCGCGTGTGGATGGAAACTCAAATGGCGGCCAGATTGGGGGCCGCCAAAACTTACTTCTCCAGAATGCCGCGCACTTCTTCCTCGCGCATGATCAACAGCTCTTCTCCGGCATGTTGATCTCCGTGCCGGCATACTTGCCGAACAGGATGCGGTCGCCCGCCTTGACCGCCAGGGGGAACACCTTGCCTTCATCGTTGGACTTGCCCTTGCCGACGGCGATGACTTCGCCTTCCTGCGGCTTGTCCTTCGCCGTATCCGGGATGATGATGCCACCACGAGACGTCTCCGCCTCTGCAATGCGGCTCACGACAATACGATCATGCAGCGGGGTTAGCTTAGTTGTGATTGCAACCTTTGTCGCCATTCTTGGAACTCCTTTCGGGATTGAGGGGAACTGCTGCGGCGGTCGCCGCATCTCAAACGATGACGAGAGCGACATCCTTGGAGGATGTTGTTAGCACTCTCGTCATACGAGTGCTAATTTATCCCGCCCCTCCGGCGGATGTCAAGCACCCATGAGCGTAATTCACTCAGATTTCATCATGTCCAGAGCTGAAACTTTCCGCCCCTCCAGCTTCCGCTCCATCGCCCACACACCGAATACCCGTTTTCCCCCACCCTGGCTTCCGCATACAATGAATCCATTACAGACGCTCGCTGGTCTGCCGTATGCCATTCTCCGCGTCGAGGAAGAGGAAGATGTTCGTGAGGAATAGATTACCGTGAGGGAAAATCTAAAACCGCGATTTGCCGTCCTCGTCAGCCTGCTGCTCATCTTGCCCCTGTGCCTCTCGGCCAGAGATAAAAAGAAGCAACCGTCTGAGCAGCTCTCCAACCTCAGCTTTGTCGTGCTCAAGGACTCAGACGGCAAGCCGATCAAATACGCCAGTGTGATCGTTCACGCTCTCGGCAAGGACGGCACTCAGGAGAGTGAGGGCTTTCAACTCAAGACCGGCACCGACGGCACGGCCTCCATCGATGGCATCCCGTACGGCACCCTGCGCGTGCAAGCCGTTGCACACAGCCTGCAAACCTACGGCGATGACATTGAAGTGAACCAGCCGAAGCAGGAGATTGTGATTCGCCTCAAGCCTCCCGTCGGCCAGATATCCATTTACAAGTAGGAATCAATCTTCAACAGGTAATCGCCTTACCGCAAAAATGTCGAGAGGATAATGGCGTGTGCTTCCGAGCGGTCCATCGCGCTTGTAGGCGCAAACGTAGAAGCCGCTGCAAGAAAAAGTATGGAGACGCACATCAGCAGGAAGATGACGGCGGCGGGAACAAAGCGCACTGGTACGGCCTGGGACATGGGTCTATAAAACAACAACTCCGCCCGTCTGTCGCGTTACGAAAGGTGAAGTTTTACAGACCGGCATGGGCCTTCTACAGCGGCCGGTTTTCGTGGCGCTCCATGTACTCGCGAAGAAGTTCGAGCGGGCTTGCGCTGCGGCCCTTGCCATGGATCGTCAACGCTTCAACCACGCAAGGTCCGCGCGAGTGGCGAGCGTTGTGCAGCGCTTCGGTTGCAACCCGGTAGGCCGCAATGGCGTCGTTCGCGTCCAGGCTGAAAACCGGCACGCCAAACTCAGCGTAGAGCGTACGCAAATCCAGCTCCTGCTTGCGTCCCTCGGTAAAGCGATTCGCCACCAGATACACGATCGGAAGTTTGTGGCGTGCCGCAAAGCCGAAGGCGCTGCCGTAATCCGCGCGCGCTTCTGCTTCTCCGTCGAGCCTTCCGGCGCAGACCAGTGCGGTCGCTTTTGCGTCGGCCATCAGCGCTGCGATTGCCGTAACCGTGGCCGAGCGCAGTCTTCCGTTCTTGACGAGTTTGCCGCCGGCAATCGTGCGGCCCTTGCGCACCGCGCGAGCACCGCGTCCCGCAGACGCCAGAATCACCGGATCGTTCTCGCCCAGTGCCAGGCAGATGGCGATCTCCGCAACCTCGGCGCCGCTTGCGGAGCTTAACGTAGCGGGCTTCAACGCGGCCAGCGTCTTGTACATCTGCTGTTGAACGAGGGCGGGCACCAGCGAAAACCGCTTCGTGCCTCCGCCGCTCTCGGGCGTCTTTGCAGGCTTCATATTCGGCATGTAAGTTGGGCTCAGTCATTCTAACCTAAGTTGCATACTCTCGCCGTTTGTGCCTTCTCCGCGTTTTTCAACACAAGTGTGGAAATGCCAGTGAGGAACCTTCATCAACGGGAGAATGGGCCAGTGTTCATGCGGTGTTCTCCAATCTGCACCGAATGCGTTGCGTCTCGTAATTAACCTGAAAAGTTGCACGCGGCTGAGCATCTGCCGTGCTTCAATCTTTTCACCACAAGTGTGGAAATACCTTTGAGAAACTCCCCGCCCGCTGCGAATCAGCCGCTGTTCACGCGATCTTTTCCATTCTGCACCAAAGATGGTGCTGCCATGGACGCGTCCTTGCCCCCGCATCGGTCCCGGCACGATTTACAATCTTTGTTGTTGAGCGGCGGACTGTTTTCAACACATGTGTGGAAAATGCGGCAAAAAATCCAGCAGAGTACCTGTCACCCTACTGTAACGATTGGCTCTCCTCCGCTTTGCACAACAGCCGGTGCGAAAGCCCAGCGCCCGCGGCGTCTGTTGCCGCGTACCCAGCTGCGAAGCTGCTATGCCGCCATGTCCAACTAGTACGTCTTCGTGTGTGTGGCATGGCTGCCGCCCACGCCGGAGAACAGGGGAATCGGTGAAGAAACGAATTGACATCCTTCTGGTCGAGCGTGGCCTTGCTCCCACCCGTGAGCGGGCACAGGCCATGATTCTTGCCGGACGCGTACTCGTCGACGAGCAGAAGGTTCAGAAGTCCGGCCACTCTGTCGCCGACGATTGCCAGCTCCGTCTGCTCGGCACCGACCTGCGTTACGTCAGTCGCGGGGGCCTCAAACTCGAGGCTGCGCTCGCCCACTGGAGCATCGCTCTCGAGCGCGCCGTCTGCATGGATGTCGGCGCCTCCACCGGCGGCTTTACCGACTGCATGTTGCAGCACGGCGCCGCCAGCGTCCTCGCCGTCGATACCGGTTACGGACAGATCGATGCCCGCCTGCGCTCTGACCCGCGCGTCCGCCTGCTGGAGAAGACCAACGCTCGTTATCTCGAACCCCAGCAGGTTCCCGAGCCCGTCGAGTTCATCTCCATGGACGTTTCCTTCATCTCAGCAACCCAGGTGTTGCCTGCCGCGATCCGCGCCGCGTTTGCCGACAAAGGACAGTCTCGCCGCGAACTTGTTCTGCTCATCAAGCCGCAATTTGAAGTGGGCCGCGAACTGGTGGGCAAGGGTGGCATCGTCCGCAGCGAAGCGGCGCAGCTTGGCGCCGTGGACAAAGTTCGCGCATCCGTCGCCGCGCTCGGCGGCCAGCAAATCGAAGTCATCGACTCGCCCATTCTCGGCACCGAAGGAAATCGCGAATTCCTCTTACACACGAGCTTCCTTTCTCCCATTCAAGTGGAGTAAAGCCTCGCAAGTAGAGTACAAATAGACTGTGAAGATCGCCGCCGTCGTCTCCAAACCTGCCAAGGCCGAGCTGACTGAGATCGTGCCCGAGGTTCTGCGCTGGCTTGCCACACATGGCTATCGCGTCTACATTGACCAGCAGACCGCTGCCTACCAGACCAACGAGTTTGTCGTTCCCCGCAGCGAGATCGCACACTACCACCCCGAGTTCGTCCTTGTCCTCGGCGGTGACGGAACCCTTCTCTCGGCGGCCCGCGCCGACGGAGATTCCGGCAGACCTCTGCTCGCCGTCACACTGGGCTCGCTCGGCGTTCTCACCGAAGTGCGCCTCGAGGAACTCTATCTCACGCTCACCGCTGCCGTTGAAAACCGCTGTCCCACCGAGTCGCGTTCGCTGCTCGAGTGCCGCCTTCTCCGCGACGGCACTGAGATCGCGCGTTACCATGCCCTCAACGATGCCGTCATCAAGAGCACCGTGGCGCGCCTCATCGGTTTTGAGCTGTGCATCAACGGCCAGCATGTCATGGAGTACCAGGCTGATGGCGTGATCGTGGCCACCCCCACCGGCTCCACTGCCTATTCCTTGGCCGCCGGAGGCCCGGTCCTCATGCCCAGCGTCGAGGCCATCCTCCTGACCCCCATCTGCCCGCACTCGCTCACTCACCGCCCCCTGGTCGTCGGCGCTGATGCCTACATCTCGGTGCGCCTGGACAGCGGCGCCCACGGCGGCCTCAGCGTCGATGGCCAAGTCGGAATGCCAGTTGCCCAGGGGGACCAGATCGAGTGCTGCCGAGCCGCCTACCGCATCAAACTCCTGCGCATGCGCCGCTCCTTCTTCGAACTCCTGCGCAGCAAACTCCGATGGGGCCAGCGATAGGCATGCCTACTCGGGGCGGATACAACTACGACGACAGCGCTTACTATCGCGCCAGATATTACGATCCAACCATCGGCAGGTTCTTGAGCGAAGACCCAGCAAGGTTCTTTGGTGGATTCAACTTTTACGCCTATGTCAAAAACGCCCCGGTCGACTTCATAGATCCTACGGGCCTGAAGTGTTGGCAGTCGTCTCCGTGGACGGAAATTCCGAGCCTATGGGGAGGCAATGGGCCATCGCCATATTTGACCATTCAGGATGGAATGCTGTGGGTACCGACCGGGTGGGACTTTAAAAGTATTGGGCATACCGAGTGCATCTGCACTTGGGTTGCCTCTCACACACGCATACGAAAGTTCTACAGAGTAATGGTCACAGAACAGGCGCAATTCACATGCGACTGCCCCGCCAGCAAAGAGTACAGAACCCGCAGGAGCATCAGGGAGTGGGAAGTAGACAGCCCGGGCAATTCAATCTGGCCAACGCAGCATGCACAGACTACTGGCAATACGCTCCAGCGTGGAGCGAATGCAGGTGACGATCCAGATGTCTTCAAGGGAGGTGTCTCTTGTACGTGCCAACCGCCGACGCCTTGATGAGGGAGGAAAGGAAAGTTGAAAATGAGACAAGTTGCTTCAGCTTCGATTAGGCGAAGGTGCTTCCCATTCGCTTTGGTCATTCTCATTATGTTTGTGTTGTGTGGAAATCCGTCGTGCCAAGAAGCAACAACTACCGGCCAGGAATTGCGACCGTGCTTGGTTGTCGTGCCCGGCGGCACAGATATAAAATCGATTAGATATCATGGCGAAGATCAGCTCTCATATCTTGTCCAATCCCAGTACCCCGCTGACGATGTACTCCACGCAATCGGGAGCCAGCTTGCTAAAACGGGGTGGAAGCCTCTCAAAGAAGACTATCTCAATCCGGGGCTAGCATCTTCTCAGGTTCGAGGGTTTCAATATTTCCCTGATCTCACGACGCATCCCAAATCAAGCGCGCGAAGGTGGGTAGGGCAATGGGAAAACGGCGCACATGACATCGTAAATTACATGCTCGAATACAGATGCACAGAAGACTTGTGCTCCTCGACCCGAGATCTTCATGATTTGCACGTGTCGGCCATTTACATTCCAGCTGAGTTGAGGTCCAGATGATTGCCACCGTGGGCCCGCGGTGAGGCGCTGGGCTACATTTACGATGCCGGCGGGTGGCCCATTCAAGCCATCCGTTGGCTTGAGTGGGGCAGTTCTCGCTATACGCTTCAACTATGATTCGGGGCGGATACAACTACGACAGCACGGCTTACTATCGCGCCAGATGTTATGACCCAACCGACACTACGCGACAGCCGAATGCGGGCTGGTGGAGATCGAGTCGCAATGGACTGCTGATCGCCGGAACGGTAGAACGCTGTTACAGCTTGCAGACGATTGAGCCGAGCGGAAAGCCCCACATCTGCTGACTGCGGCAGATATGGGGCACCATTTAGAGATTGTCGCCCTGACCATCGCCCGCCTGCGGCGGGAGCGTGATCTCGATCGCGCACATCTCCGAGAAGAGCCAGAAATTGCCTTCGATCTCGCAGCGCCGCGAGCAGAAGAGCTTGGCGCTTTTTGCCGGCATCACGTTCTGGCCCAGCTGTGCGCCGCACCATGTGCAAGTGCTCAGCGCGCCTTCATCGGGAAGAGATTTGTCTGATTCCATTGTGTCAACCAGAGTAGTCACACAATGTATATCGGACAATCCGGCGATTCTCTTAAGCCCCCTTAGATTTCGCTGCGAATCAGGTCCTCGAAAGTTTCGCGACGCCGCACCAGCCGGGCTTTCTTTCCGTCCACCAGCACCTCGGCGGCGCGCCCGCGGGTGTTGTAGTTGGAGGACAAGCTCATGCCGTAGGCGCCGGCGTCGAGAATCGCCAGCAGGTCGCCGGGGGCCACCGGAGGCAGCTTGCGCTCACGGGCAAAAAAGTCTCCCGTCTCGCAAACCGGTCCTACCACGTCCATCACGCCGCCGCGGGCTTCGGCAGAGCTTTTGCGCGGTGTGGCCGGAACGATTTCGTGATGTGCTCCGTAGAGCGAGGGCCGCACCAGATCGTTCATCGCCGCATCCACCACCAGGAACTGTTTGCCGCTGTTTTCCTTGGTGTAGAGCGTGCGAGTCAGCAGCGCTCCTGAGGCGGCCACAATCGAGCGCCCCGGTTCCAGCAGCAGATGCAAGCCGGTGCGCCGCAGCGGCTTCATCAGCGCCGCCGCGTAGGCCTTCACGCTGCGCTCAAAGTCGGCAGGGCTTGCCTCCGCGCCATTCGAATTCTGGTAGCGGATTCCCAGGCCGCCGCCGGCATCGACGAAGCTGATGTTGAGGCCGTCCTCGGTCAGCTCGCGCACCAGGGCCAGCACCCGCTCCATGGTCTCGCCAAACGGCTTGACGTCGGTAATCTGCGAGCCAATGTGTACGCTGACGCCCACCGGGTCCAGATACGCGTAGGTTGCGGCCTTGCGGTACAGCTCGCGAGCCTTCGTGATGGGCACGCCGAATTTGTGCTGGCGCAGCCCGGTGCTGATGTACGGATGGGTTTCCGCCCGCACGTCGGGGTTGACCCGAAAGGCAATCCGCGCGGTCTTTTTCAGCTTTGCGGCGCGCGCGCCCAGCAGCCCGAGTTCGGCCTCGCTTTCCACGTTGAAGAGCAGAATTCCGGCCTTCAGCGCCGCGTCCATCTCCTCGGGCGTTTTGCCCACGCCGGAGAAGACAACACATGACGCCGCCTGCTTGCCGACGCGAATCACGCGCTGCAACTCGCCGCCGCTCACTACATCGAAGCCGCAGCCCAGCGCGGCCAGGATTCGCAGCACCGCCAGGTTCGAGTTCGCCTTCACCGAGTAGCAGATCGTGTGCGACTGCTTTTCAAAGGCACGCTCAAAGGCGGCGATGCGGGCGCGTATCGCGGTTGCCGAATAAACATAGAGCGGGGTGCCAAAGCGCCGGGCCAGGCGCTCCACCTCCACTTCATCGCAGCACAGAGTGAGGCTGGAACTGCCGCCTCGATAGGTAAAAGCTGGGGGACGCTCCTCGAGGGAGTCTTTGCGGATAGTCACTTTTTTGCCGTTTCCTTATTTTCGACGATTAGGACGATTGGGAACGCCGATTGTCAGCACCGCGACCGCGTGGCCGTCAGACGCTTCAATCCCGGATTCTATCATCGCCATCTGTGCCAAGTGTGGAATCGCTGCCCCGTCTTGGCGTTAGAATGTGTGCGACGCCCGGAGCATGGGCTTCTTGATCGGCGCGCTAGCAACGGCTCCTTGGGGCGACGCAACAAAATAGGGTGTACAAGGTACGGAGTACGAGGAAAGACAACGATGGCTATCTATCTGACTTGGCTGGGGCACTCAACGTTCAAGATTGAAACTGCGGAAGGCAAGACCATTCTCATAGATCCCTGGATCACGCAGAACCCGCGCTGCCCTGAGTCTGAGAAGCATCAGGCAAAAGTAGACGTGCTTCTCTGCACCCACGGGCACGGCGACCACATCGGCGATGCCGTAGCCATCTGTCGTGAGCTTCAGCCCACGGTGGTAGGAATTTACGAGCTGGCCTCTTGGCTTGGCAGCAAGGGCGCACAGAACATTTCGCCCATGAACAAGGGCGGAACGCAGGAGGTTGCGGGCGTGAAGGTCACCATGGTTCACGCCGTGCATTCCTGCGGCATCCAGGAGGAGGATGGCTCCTTCATCTATGCCGGGGAGGCTTGCGGATACGTACTGGAGTTCAGCAACGGGCTCAAGCTCTATCATGCCGGCGACACGGCGGTTTTCAGCGACATGCAGATCATCCATGACCTGTACCGGCCCGACGTCGCCCTGCTTCCCATGGGCGATCACTTCACCATGGGAATCCGCGAGGCCGAGTACGCCTGCAAACTGCTCAAGCCTCGCATTGTGGTGCCCATGCACTTTGGCACATTTCCCATGCTGACGGGAGATCCTCACGACCTTCGACCCGCTGCCCAGCGGCAAAACTTTGAGCTCTGGGAGATGCAGCCCGGGGTTCGGCGCGAACTCAAACTCAAGTAGCTAAACAGCAAGGGCTCTGGAAGCGAATTCTCTGCGCTCCAGAGCCCTGGAATTTCGCGTTGTCGAAACAAATGTGCGGTCTACGTCCGCGTACACGTCCACGGAACTTCGGTCAGGTGGCCGGTTTCCACGGAGTAAACAAATCCCCGCAGGATCAGTTCCTTGCGTACCCACGAGTGCGAAGCCAGCCGCTCCAGTTGCTCGAGCACATTCTTCGCCACGTCCTGGAAGGCATGGAAGCAAACTGGAATATTGGCAGGCTTTCCGGCTTTTTCTTCTATAAGTGCGTGCATCTGTTCTTCGCTGGCCTTCTGTAGTCCGCAGTCGGTGTGGTTGATCACCATCACCTCGCGAGTTCCCAGCATGTAATGTGAGACCAACAGCGAGCGAATCGCGTCCTCGGTCGCAATTCCTCCCGCGTTGCGGATGAAATGCGCATCGCCGAAGCCGAGTCCTAGTGCCAGGCGGGAGAGTCGGGTATCCATGCACATCAGCACGGCCAGCTTGCGCCGCGGTTCGGGCGAGTACAGTGAAGCGTCGTGGGTTTCCTTGTACGACGCATTTGCGGCAAGAACTTCGTCGATCACGCTCATCGAGGATCACCTCATCAATACCGAGCCGAATGCAGAGATATTTTTTGCGCTCCGCTTACTTTTTGCGTTCCACCAGGTAACGCGCAATTTCCTTTAGAGTGTTGGCCCGCTCCCCGAAGCTGTCCAGCGCCGAGCACGCCGTATGGATCAGTTGCGCCGCCATCTCTTCTGCCTTCGCCAGTCCGAAGAGCGCCGGATAGGTGACCTTCTCGGCCGCCAGATCCTTGCCGGCAGTCTTGCCCAACTGTTCGCTGCTCTGCGTAACGTCCAGAATATCGTCGGCGATCTGGAAGGCAAGTCCAGCCGCGCCCCCAAACTCGCGCACGCGCTGTACCTCCGCGGGACTTGCTCCCACATAATAACAACCCGTCAGCAGAGAGGAGACGATTAACGCCCCGGTCTTCGCGCGGTGGATGTATTCGAGTGTAGGCAGGTCCGGCTTTATGTGTTCGGACTCCAGGTCCACGACTTGCCCGCCGATCATTCCGTCGATGGTTCCGGTGCCGTGTGCCAGCTCTTCGATGATGCGCACACGCGCCTCGGCCGGACATTTCAGCCGCGCCATCACTTCGTAGGCCTGGGTCTGGAGAGCGTCGCCGGCAAGAATCGCCGTGGCCTCGCCGAATGCCTTGTGGCAGGTGGGCCGGCCGCGGAGCATGTAGTCGTTGTCGAGAGCCGGCAGATCGTCAGGCAAGAGCGAGTAGTTGTGCCGCATCTCGATTGCCGCACCCAGCTCATCGGCACCTTCCGGAATTGCGCCGCTGATCATTCGTGCGGATTCCATGCACAAAATGGGGCGCAGCCGCTTGCCTCCAGCAAAAACGCTGTGGCGCATGGCCTGGTGGATGGAACTGGGATATTGCTTGGCCGCGGGCAACAATCTTTCCAACGCCGCGTCGGCAATCTTCTGACCTTGGATTAAAGTTTCTTTCAGCATGGACGCTAAGAAGTGTACCAGTGCTCCCCGTTGCCGGGCTACCCAGGCCGAGGTTTCGGCGCTCAGTTGTCCGTCCTTTGCAAAACTGAAGCCCCGCTCGGGGCGGGGCTTCAGACTTCATCTGACTTTGTATGCAGGGCAATCGTTACGCGGCAACTGCGAAGTGCTGCTTCGGTGCCATGCGCGATGCGCGAAGTATGGTGTGGATATCCAGGGGGTGACAGAATTCAATTGCTCCAGCATCCATTACGTCCATCCACATCCGTTCGTCCGGCGAGCGATGAGTGCAGACAATAGTCAGGTCGTCAAAAATGTGTGCCAGTTGGCGTATATCTTCCAAATTAAATAATTCCAGATCGAGCACTGCTACTCGCGCATCATGGCGGAGCAGCATTGTGCGAAGCTCCGCTGCATTAGCGGCCACGGCTACCCGGGCAAAATGCGCGTGAAGGTCGTTCGCTAGTTGCATGGCAATGGTTGGATCGTTCTGTGCAATTACAATTGTAGGTAATGGCATAATCTCTCCCTCCGTATGGCAACTGCCCGCGCCTTCCGGCGTGGCCGTCGGAAAGAGTTTCCTTGTTTTGCTTGCGGGGAACACCGTCTTACTTGTTCTCGCTGCTCACGCCAAATGCTTCGGCTCGCAAGCTCCCATCGTCTTTCAAAAGGATCTCAATTCTATTTTCCGCCTCTTCCAATTCCTTTCTGCATGAAGCTGAAAGAGCAACGCCTTCTTCAAAGAGCTTCAACGACTGCTCCAGTGGTAGATCGCCTTTTTCCATTTCCTTGACGATCACTTCCAGCCTTTGCAGGCACTCCTCGAACTTTGGCAAGCTAGCCTCCATGCTGTGCCACATTTTACTCCAATAGCGCCTGCGAAAAGCGATCTCTCAGGTTAAAAACGAGAGTCACAGGAAACTCAACGGGCCAGCGTCGAATCGCGCAGAAAATCATAATTTCCGGCCGGGGTGAGATGTACGTTTTCCAGCCTGCGTGTGTGTACCAGTACATTGTCGGCCCACCAGAGGTGTACGTAAGGCAGCTCGCGATTGAGCGTCTCCTGGATCGTGGCGTATGCCGCCGCGCGCTGCTTCTCGTCTAAGGTGCGCCGAGCTTGGGCGATGAGCCGATCCACCTCGGGATTCGAATAGTACCCGCGATTGGCCCGCTTGGGAGCAAAGCTGGCAGTATCGAACACGTTCTCGAAGATATCCGGATCTTGGTTGCTGCCTCCCACCCATCGCAGGGAATACAGCTGGAATGCGCCTTTGACCACGTCGGCATAAAAGGTGGCAAACTCATAGCTGCGGATGTCCAGTGCAATACCCACTTGGCGCAGTTGCTGTTGCAGCACGGCGCAGAGCAGGCGCGTGCTTTCGTCGGTTGAAGTTTTCATCACCAGATGAAAGCGCACCCCGCTGGTATCTGGGTGGTATCCCGCCTCATCGAGCAACTGGCGAGCTTTCGCTGGATTGTAGGGATAGACTTCCGCGCTCGCGTCGTAGGCCCAATGCTGTGGCGGCAATACGCTGTTTGCAGGACGCGCCATATCGTGCCAAAGGTAGTGAATGATCGGGGTCCGGTCAATGGCGTACGCAAGCGCCTGCCGCACCGCGACATTTTCCAGAATTGGATCACGAAGGTTCATCGCCAAGTATTGATAGCTGGTCCCCGCCGCTCGCTCCACAACAAGTTGCGGCTGTTTCGCCAGAGCTGGAATCATATCGCCCGGCAGTGCGTTGATCTCTGCGTCGGCTGAGCCCTTGCGAAGTTCCAGGGCGCGCGTGGTCGCGTCCGGAACAACGCTGAAGCGAACTCGCGCCAGTCCCGCGGGCTTGCCCCAGTACTGCTGGTTGCGCTCGATAACCACCTCGCGATCCGGCGTCTCGGAGACGAAGCGGAACGGTCCGGTGCCGACCGGGTGCCGTGCCAACTCCTCGCCGGAGCCGTTGGGGACCACTCCCATCGCGCCGTCCGACAGATTCCAGAGCAATGCCGCGTACGGTTCCTTCAGCCGGATTACCACGGTGAAATCGTCCGGAGTATCGACCCGGTCAATGTATCGGTAGGCGCTGGATTTTGCCGAGCGCAACTTTCCGTCCATGAGCGAGTTCAGCGTCCACCTTACGTCCGCGGAGGTCATCGCGCGGCCATCGTGAAAGCGCACGTCATGCCGCAAATGAAAAATGTAGGTGAGAGGATCGGGGATTTGCCAGCTCTCGGCAAGCCGGGGCTTCAGTTCAAATTGTTCATCGCGCCTCACCAGCCCCTCAAAGATCAACTCGCCGATCCGCTCTGATTGTGCATCGGTTCCGATTCTTGGATCGAGGTTCAGCGGCGGGCTTTCGATCAGCATGACTGCGGTTGCCGCATCGGGTTTCTGCCGCGAGCATGCGCCGAGAACGCCCAGAACAAGGCAAAGGATGAGCGCGGACAGAATAAGTGCAAACCTACGCATAGCTCACCTTGCCCAGAATCACTTCACGATCGGCGCCCGTTGCTCCTGGAACGTTCGAGGCTTTGTGGTGCCAGCTCTGATAGGCGAGCACGGCGAAGGCAACGGCCTCTTTCGCCTGCGCGGGAACTCCCGCTGCATCGGTCGGCAACACCTCGATCCCGAGGTCGGCCACTTCGCTGCGAATCATCCCCATCAGGGTCAGGTTGCGCGTGCCTCCGCCGGAGACAAACAAATCGTCGTATCGGTCGCTCCTCGCGAGTCTGCGCACTGACTCTCCGATTGAGCGCGCCGTTAGCGCCGTGGCCGTCGCCAGCACATCGTGCTTATTGGTCCGCCCGCACTGCTTCAAGAACTCACTCACAAACTCGCGCCCAAACTCCTCGCGTCCAGCGGTGCGAGGCCCTTTGCGCCGGAAGAAGGGATTTTTCATCTGTTCGGCCAGCACCGCAGAAAGCACGTTTCCTTTGGCGGCAAACTTTCCCCTGTCATCAAAGGCAGTCCCAAAGAGCTTCTCGCAAACTGCGTCGATTACCATGTTGCCCGGTCCGGTGTCGAACGCACGCACCTGTGCGGCCCCTGCCGCCGCGGGAATTGCTGTCAGGTT
>VFSW01002312.1_pt1 | contig 28794 bp, 24 predicted proteins | sample 5358111 | NCBI WGS metagenome assembly VFSW01 (sample SAMN11554181, study PRJNA540505) | mine drainage metagenome | isolation source: sediment from site ElyBrook_90M | place: USA: Ely Copper Mine, Vershire, VT | collected 2017 | reverse complement strand
TGAGAGGTCGGTATGAAAAGGATCCCTTCTATTGTGGCATTGTTGCTGCTTGCCGCGGCGCTGTCAGTGCCGGTCGCGTCGCAGGCTGCGCGCCGGAACGACGGACGACCCGACGGCGGCACCCTGAGCTACGGTGAGTACGGTCGCGCCGCAACTCTTGATCCGATCACCAGCAACGAGATGATATCGGTTCGTGTAAGCGAGCTGCTTTTCAACGGGCTCGTGGGAATCAATGAGAAGCAGGAAGTCGTTCCGGAACTGGCCGAGCGCTGGGAGGGGTCGAAGGACGGGCTCACCTACACATTCTTTCTGCGACATGACGTTTTGTGGCATCCGAAGGATGATCAGCCGGCGAAGCCGTTTACCGCGGATGATGTTGTATTTACCTACAACATCATGATGAATCCGAAGACTGTCACGCCGTTGAAGGTCCGCTACGAGTTCATAGAAAGTGTGAAGAAGGTGGACGAATACACCGTGCAGTTCACCCTCAAGCGTCCCATCCTGAATGCCCTGGCCAAGTTTACGTTCAAGATTATCCCGCGGTTCGGCCCTGCCAACCCGGTCTACCTCACGCGCGAGGATCCGTTCGTGCAGGATCCGATTGGCACTGGACCGTACATGCTCAAGAACGTGACTACGGACGGCGAGATCGTCATGGTTGCCAATGACAACTATTTCAAGGGTCGTCCGCATATCAACAAGTTTGTTTCCAAGCCGTTCGCAGACCAGAACATAATGACCCAGGCCATGATGTTCAATGCAATTGACATGATTGTGCAGGTGAACCCGCGTGACATCCCGGAAATACAGGGTGACCGGCGCTTTATCCTGCAGCCGTACAATGCTTTGTCCTATTCGTTCTTCGGCTACAATTGCCGGAATCCGTTGCTGGCAGACAAGCGTGTGCGCCAGGCTTTTACCTACGCCATAAACCGTCAGGAGATGCTCGACTCCTTTTTCAACGGACAGGGCACGATAATATCCGGCCCATTCGCCCCGGGAAGCTGGGCGTATAACCTGGATGTCAAGCCGATTCCGTACGATCCGCAAAGGGCCATCGAGCTGCTGAAGGAGGCCGGCTTCACGCCTGGTCCCGACGGCATCATGCAGAAAGACGGCAAGAAGCTTGTGTTGACGCTGAAAGTTCCGATCGAGAAGGAAAGTGAGTCGGTGAAACGCGTCGTACTCGCGTTCCAGAATTATCTCAAGAACATCGGTGTTACGATAAATGTCCAGTTCCAGGAATGGCAGGCGTGGAAGCAGGATGTGTTTCACGATCATGACTTCGACATAGTTTTTGCGTCCTGGGTGTTTGATGATTCGGCTGATATTTCATCGTTGTTTCATTCGTCCGAGATCGGAGCGTGGAAGAACAACTTCATCGGTTATTCGAATCCGGAAGTCGACAGCCTGATCGCGGAGAGCAAGCTTACGCTCGATTATGAGAAGCGCCGGACCATCAACCGCAAGCTGCACGCCATTCTGGCAGCCGAGCAGCCGTACACATTTCTGTGGACGTTGACCAACTACACGGCCTATCACAGAAAGATTCACCATGTCGCAATCCAGCCGTACAAGTTCTTTACATACGCTGACCAGTGGTTCATACCGGAGTCCGAGCAGCAATAAGAGCCGGAATTCATGCGGCGGGAAGCGATATACCCGATCCTCGGTAGCGTTGGGCGGGAACTGGCGATCACGGCGATGCTGCTGCTGGGTGTCAGCCTCGTTGTGTTCGCCATCCTGTATCTGTCACCGGGTGACCCATTCAGCCTGCTGCTCGGCGGACAGATGCCGGACACGCAGACCGAGGCCGGTATTCGCGCGGCGCTCGGGATTCCGCAGACGTGGTATGGACAGTACCTGTCATGGCTGTCGCACATGCTGCACGGGGATTTCGGCAATTCCATACGCACCGGCCTGCCAGTGCTGGGAGAGATTGTCCGGGTCGGCATTAATACGCTGTATCTGACTCTCGGCTCGATGCTGGTGACGCTGATCATTGCCGTCCCGATTGCATTGTACTCAGCGGTGCGCGGGGTGACGCCGCTCAGCCTGCCCTTGACGCTAGGCGCCTATGTATTTTCTGCTTTGCCGGTCTTCTGGCTCGGCTATATCGTCATCTATGTTTTCATACACAGGTTCGGCCTGTTTCCCCTGGCATTCGGATCTTCGGTGCCGGAGGACCACCGCTGGCTCTTTTTCATGCTCCCAATCCTCGTGCTCGGGATCGGTAATGGCACGACGAGCGAGGTGATTCGAACGCTGCGCGAGGAGCTGAGCCGGGTGATGGCGGAAGACTACATTCGCACGGCGCGCGCCAAAGGCGCATCGGTCTGGAGGCATGCCTTCCGCGAGGGCTTTCTGCTGCCGGTGACCGGCATCGTGGCGTCAAAGATTCCGTTCATGCTCGGTGGCGCGGTAATTGTCGAACAGGTATTCAACTGGCCTGGAATGGGACGTATGGCATGGCAGGCTGCCCAGGACCGTGACTTTCCGGTGATCATGGGCATTGCCATTTTCGCCGCCGCATTTGTGCGTCTCGGTACACTGCTGCAGCGCATTGTCGTTACCGCGGTAAATCCGCGGGCATCGCGGCTTTAAGTCTTTATCATGCAAAGTTACAGCCAGACTGAAGGCAGGGTTGGAGATATTTCCGTAATGCCGCCATGGAGAAGGGCGGATGTCATCGACATGGTTTATATTGGTTACGGTCTGCTGGTTGTATGTCTGGTTGTTGTCTCCTATGCGCTTGGTGCGCTGGGTCTGCTTCCCGGCGATCCACAGCAGATCAATGTCGATTTGATCATGGCGCCACCTGGAACCGTCGGTCACTGGCTTGGAACCGACTTTCTTGGACGCGATATGTTTTCACGCCTGGTGGTGGGCATTCAGGCTTATTTTCTGCCCGGTCTTCTCGCCATCGGGATTGCTCTGGGCACGGGCACGGCACTTGGCGTGCTGGCCGGATACCGGAATGGCTGGATCGAAACCGTAATAACCTACTTTTCCAATCTCGTGGATTCCTTTCCGCGCCTGGTGCTGATCTTGCTGGTCGTGGCTGCTTTCAAGCCGGATATCTATTACATCATGGCTGTCGTTGGTATTACCAACATCCCGGTAGTGTCATCCCTGATTAGAGGCAAGATCGGCTTTCTGCGCCAGAAAAACTTCATTGAGGCGGCGCACGCGCTCGGTCTGCCCTTGCGGACGATAATTCTGAAGCACATCATCTGGTACAACTGCCGCTCAGTTCTCATCATTCAGGCAACCCTCGGCATGGGTGAGGCGATTCTCATGGAGACGAGTTTGAGCTATCTCGGTTTTGGTGTGCAGGAACCTACACCGTCCTGGGGAAACATGGTTCAGTCTGGCGCGAATTACTTCATGCAGGGCAAATTCTGGCCGTCCACGGCTCCCGCGCTGGCTATTCTGTTCACGATACTCGGATTCCATCTGCTCGGCGACGGCCTCAATAGTGTTCTTGAAGGCAGACACAGCCGATGACAGATGCGCCACTGCTCAGGATAGAGAACCTGCGCACCTATTTCTATTCACGCGGCAGACAGGCATTCGTACGCTCGGTCGACGGGGTTTCGCTCGAGGTAGGGCGCGGCGAGACTCTCGGCATAGTAGGGGAAAGTGGCAGTGGAAAGAGCATAACGGCACTTTCTGTCATGGGTCTTGTGGATGCGGGACCCGGCGTCATTGGCGGCAAGATCGGGTTCAAGACTGCTGCGATCCAGAAGAATCTTCTGCAGGATCTGGAAAGCTACGTATCGGTGCGAGAGCGCGACGGTCGTGTCATGCATGTGCAAAAAAACGATTCCGGATGGCGCAGAAATGTTGAGGGCGTCATGGGCGGAATTCGCGGAAAGGAGATCGCGATGATATTCCAGAACCCGAAAGCGTCACTGAACCCTTTCGTCGCAGTCGGCGCGCAGATAGCGGAGTCAGTGCGTCTGCATACGCCGCTGAACACGACCGGTGCGGCGCGCGAGCGCGCACTGGATTGGCTCGAACGCGTCAAGATTGACAGCCCGCGGCTTCGCTACGACAGTCATGCCTACGGCCTTTCCGGGGGCATGTGCCAGCGGGTCATGATTGCGATGGCGCTGTCCTCGGAGCCTTCTCTCCTGATAGCCGATGAGCCGACCACGGGGCTGGATGCGACGATACAGTCAAAGATTGTGGATCTTCTGGGAGAACTCAAGGCGCAGCTCGGAATAACAATTCTGCTGATAAGCCACGATATCGGTGTGATCTCGCGGCTTTCGGAGCGCGTTGCGGTGATGTACGGCGGTACCGTGGTCGAATCCGGCCGTGCGCCCGACGTTCTGTCGCCACAAGAGCAGATCAAGCACCCGTATACCGCAGCGCTCCTGAGGTCGCGGCCGAGCGCAGAACACATTGCACAACAGGGGCGCCTGCAGGCGATTGAAGGGGAGGTGCTCGACACTATAAACGTGCCGCGCGGCTGCCGATTTTTCGAACGCTGCGACCGGGCAACGGGGGATATCCGGACACATTGCGCACAGCGGGAGCCGGAGCTGCTCGAGGTAGCGCCGGACCATCGCGTCAGGTGTTGGTTGTACGAAAAGCAATCGTGATTACCGCAAATACCATGGTGCAGAGCATTCTGGAAGTCACCGATTTGCGCAAGCACTTCCGCCAGCGCCGCCGACTGCTGTCTGGACTGCGTGAGCCGGATCATCTGATTCCGGCTGTTGATGGCGTCAGCTTTTACCTCAAGAGCGGCGAGACAGTGGGTCTCGTCGGAGAGTCGGGTTGCGGCAAGACGACTATTGGCAGAACCGTACTCAGGCTTACGCAGCCTACGTCCGGACGCATCGTTTTTGACGGACGTGATATAACCGACATGTCTGCTGCCGATCTGCGACCATTGCGCAGCCAGATGCAGATGATTTTCCAGGACCTGGATGCGGCGCTCAATCCGAAAATGCGAGTACGCGATATCCTTAAGGAGGCTGTCACTGTACACCGGCGGTCGGGCGGTGGCGAACTGGAGCGCAGGATCGACAAATTGCTCGAGCAGGTCAACCTGAAGAGGAGCAAGCTTGCGAATTTCCCCAGCGAGTTGTCGGGCGGGGAGAAGCGGCGTGTAGGCATCGCGCGGGTGCTGGCTGTCGGTGCGAGGCTGATAGTTGCTGACGAGCCGACGAGCGCCCTGGATGTATCGATTCAGGCGCAGGTCGTGAATCTGTTGCGCGATCTTCAGGAACAGCTCGGACTGTCGTATCTTTTCATATCTCATGATCTTCCCGTGGTTGAGCTGATCAGTCACAAGGTTGCGGTCATGTATCTTGGCAAAATCGTCGAGATCGGGCTGGCCCGGCGCATCGCCCACGCGGCGCATCATCCCTACACCCATATTCTGTGGTCATCTCTGGTTGAGAAGCGCAGCCGTGAGGCGCCACCAGCGCCCGCGAGCGGCATCACCGGTTCCTGGGGAGTATTCGACTTCGAGCGACCGGCCGGGGGTTGCCGTTTTGCCCCGCGCTGCCCGGTTTATGAGGCCAACGGGCGTCCGCCAATCTGCACGGATCCCGCGGCGGAGCCGCAGCTGCGGGACGTTGGGGGCGGTCATCAGGTCGCCTGCCATTTCCCCCTGTAACGGGTGCATTGACGAATCCCTGGGCCGCCGCCGAAAATGCCCGCGCGCCGTTTCAGATGCACCGGGAATATGTCAGACGGATGTTGCCTCGCGTGCGCTGATCACCCACGGATATCCCTGGTTTTATTTCGTGGATGCCGGCCTCGGGAACTTTTGAAAAAACAGATAGCGGAACCATCGGGATCGCTCGCTGTCGGATTAGGCGTGTGTACCGACCCTGAAAGTCCTTCAATTACGAGGAGTTTGAACATGGATTATTCCACCGCAGAAACCCAGATCGCGCAGATCGAACAGCAATCGCAGGGCGTTGTGCAAAACATGCAACAGTTTGCACAGAAATTGCGCGCGGCGGCGCCGGATGAGACGACCGGGCGTGAATGGGCGCTGGATATGCGCGAAATAGCAATGGCAATGCAGAACCAGAATCAGGCGATGGTGGCTCTGGTCAATCAAATGGCGGAGTACGTCAAAATGCTTGAGGCGCAGCTCGCGACGCACCCGAATCCGGGCGTGCAGCCGCGCGGATGGGCCGGGCAAGCGTCGACAGGCGGGGGTTTCTGGGGCAGCGTAACCAGCGGTCTCGGCGTGGGTGCCGGGTTTGCCGTAGCGAATGATCTCGTCGGCGACCTTTTCAACATGTTCTGAGGGTTTGCGCAGGCACGTTCCCTGATCTGATTGCGACCGCTCGCGCGGACCGCATTGATGCTGGCCGACCGGGTTTCGAATCTCTGAGGTCAATGGGTTGCGGGTTCCGGCTTCTGGTTGTGTCGGTGTCTCGATGGTATTCGAGCCGTCGTCCGGCCGCAGGCCACTTTTGCGGCGGAACGTGCCTTCGCGAATTGCCTGGGCGAATTGCACGCAGCACCGGAATGGGCGATCATTCCCGGATTTCAAACGCGAGACCCCGGGAACTTCCGATGGACAAACCGAAGATAATCACCGCAATCCCGCAGAGCCGCTACAAGCTCGGCGGATTCCTCATCACTGTGCTTGGCGAAATCGAAAGCGCGGATGGGGTCGATTATCGCTATATTGCGGCCGTCGTCAGCGAGGGTGATCCGGAACCGGGTCTTTACATTACCGCTGAACGCGAGGCTTCGGGTCCGGGACGTGCACGGATGCAGGCAATGCGTGTGATCATGCGCGACGGTTCCCAGGTAGTCGGTTCGTCAGATCGCTGGAATGAGCCTGAGCTCTTTGTGAAGGATGCCCTGGACATCGTTGCACGCATACTCGATCTCCAGGACGAGGAGCCATATCCGCTGAGCTAGGACCGCGAGTTTTCGCAAGTGCTTGACCGTTCACCATGCCGGATGCTAGCGGTTGCAGGAATCGAAACGGCGACTTCCCGGGGTAGGGCTGCGTCAAATCGAACACACGGCACGGGCCAAAACGCAGGCCATGGCCGCTCCTGCCAGTATCCCGCTATGCCTGACTGTCGCCATCGCCCGGCTTTTTTCTCCCGCCAAGCTTGCCGAGCGGCACGACAACATTCGAGCCTGCAGTTGCATCCTTCTCGTCGGTGAAACGCGGACGCTGACTCATGGGTCGATCGGCTGCTTCGGCAAGTTCTCGCTCGCGTGCGGCAATCAGGCCGAAACACTCCCGGATTCCCTGGATTGTCTGATCGGACAGTGGATGGGCAACTCCCGGCCGGGTGAAGGTGTCCTTGGCTACATCCGTCAGCACTTTCTTGACCGCGCGCAAGATGCGCTCTTCTTTGGACAGGGCCTCGGTATTCATTGATCTCCCGCTGGCGCCGCGGCGCCGTCATGTCTGTTCGCATATTTTGACATAGTTTGGGCGCAGCTCCCCCACGCGGCAGTCCGCAATGGCTAGATTTTGCCTGTTGCGGAAGTTACCGGACCTGTCCCGCCCGGCTCGTCTTTCGAAAAAATTACCAGGTCTTTCAGTGACTTGCCGCGCAGGACTTCCTGCGCGGATTGATCCAATTGGCCCAGGAGATTATCCACGTACGGCTCTTTTGGCAGCTGATTCATTGTCAGGCCGCCGCTCTCGCCCTCATCGGCTGCCCGCACTGCATCGAGCAGACTCTTCAGCGTGACTGTATCGGGAGACTGTGCCGGCAGAAATTGCGGCGGGTCATCGGCCGTCCGGGCGACCAGTCCACAGCGAACGAGCGCGTCCAGTACCATTTCAACGAATACCGCAGGGGTATTGATGTGCTGGGCCAGATTGCCGCTGGTCCAGGCATGCTTGTTACCGTAGTAGTTGCGGCCAATTAATGTCATCACGATGAACGTGAGCTTCTCGCGCGCGCGAGTGCTCAGGTGTGGGTCGCGTCGAAGCAGGGTCAGTGACTCAGGATGCTGGTGGTAGAAGGCAATGCTGGCCCCGACTAGCAGAATCAGCCAGCTCAGATACAGCCAGATCATGAACATGATCACGATGGCGAATCCGGAATAGATAGCACTGTACTGTGTGGACCTTACGACGAACGAGGCGAACAGCCATCCGCTTGTTTCCCATAGTATCCCGGCTATGACGCCGCCAAATGCAGCCGACCTCAGATGTACCTTGGTATTTGGTATGAACACGTACATAAAGGAAAACGCCGCAATCACGAGCGCGTAGGGGATCAATGTGCCGACAAGCCGGACAATCATCCCGAGCGGTTGTACTGCGATCAGGCTTTTTACAGCCGACGCGTTCATCAGGGTAGCGGTCAGCCCTATTGCCGAGAATACCAGCACCGGTCCGACCGTGAGTACGCTGAGATATTGGCTGAATCGCTGAGCGAGCGGTCTGGTCTGTTCGACGTGCCATGTATAGTTGAAGGCCTGTTCCACTTTTTGCACCAGCGAGGCCACGGTATAGATGAGCATGCCCACGCCGAGCGCACCGAGAACACCAACTTTGATATTGTCGACGAAACCAATGATATGTGCGGTAATTTCGCCGCCCTTATCACCGAGCGGAGCCAGAAAATGGAGTAGCAGTGGCTCGATCTGGTTGTGAATCCCGAACGCCTTAAGCACGGAAAAGCTCACCGCAAGCAGCGGCACGAGCGAAAGCAGTGTTGTGTAAACGAGCCCCATCGCCTGAAGGGTCAGGTGTCCCTCCGAGACGTCGCGTGCCACGACGAGTATGCCGCGCGCGATCCGGTGGAGCCGTCTGCGTGCCGGAGACAACAATGCCAGGTCCACATTCCAGATGGCGTCACGCAAACCGGTCCAGGATCTGCCGAAATCAATCATGCGCGCCCTGTTCTCCGTTCCGGTTGGTAGTTGCCGCAGCGCTCGCGGTCCTTAAGGTTGCCATGATACAGCGCGGCCGGACTCAGGCGTAGTTTCCATTATGCCGGCGGTGCCATCGGCTGCGCTATCGGCCATGTGACTGCCTTGCGTCGGCGCATTGGGTATGCCGGGAAACTATTGGGAAAAAGCCTGTCTATATAGGTGAATGGGCTCTCAAAAGCGTTAGAGCCGGCCGGACCAGCTGCAGGAGTACAGGGATATCCGGGCTTGAGCGGAACGTGTGAATTGCCGAATATGGAGGGTACTGAAAAATGAAATTGCGCAATCGATTTGCGACCATGTCGCGCGTTAACCGGCTGCGTCAGAAGCGACGGCCGGCTGCACTCGTGCCAGAAACTCCTCAGGGCAAGCACCTGCGGGTACCGGAAGCGAGCAAGGCTGGCTGAGCCAGCAGGATCCTGCCGGTATGCATTAACTGTTTGCCGGTTCGAATCACCGGCACTGCCGGGGTGCGGACAATCGCCACGCGCCTTGCGCAACTCTCGCGCATGCATCGGAGGATCAGCGACGATGCCGGCACGGGTTGATTCCATGGGCGTCAGGCAATCCCGCAGCCGATGCGCGCAGCCGGGGGATTCTCCCGGAGGTCGCGTCTGGCGTGCTCGTGACGCAGCAGTGCGTGGCTGTGGCGGCCATCGACATTGTCGCATCCCCGCATTGCGCAAAGGTGACTTGCCGACCGTTTTCCGGTGGGTGCTGTCAATGCCTCGGGAAATCACCATCTGGCCGTGAGCGCGCCGGTCGTCGGGCATTTTTGCTGTGCCACCGGGCGGCAGTCACTGGTATAGTGTTTCCGGTATCGCATTTCTGGCTTCGAGGCGCGTGGTTCCGCTGGTTTCGGGTTCAGGCGTCTTGTCGAAACTTTGCATGATCCCGCCAGATAGTCCTGCGTCGCGGCTCGGGCGTCTCATAATTGTTGCATGATCGAGCGCCACGAAATCGTTGCGAGGCGCGTAATCAGGCCGGACCACGGGCATGCGCACCAAGGCTTATATGCTTGCCGACCAGGTCGGCTCGACGGGTGACTCGCATGTCCGAGGGGTGCGGTTGGGCGGCATCGCCGGGATCTGCTGCGTCAATTGGCACGAACAACGTCGCCCGTTTTGGGTGACGGTCAAAGAAAGGGGGCCGGATGCAAATCAAGAGCAAGCGTCGGACTCGTTCAGTGACGAAGGCTGAGTATGAGATGCTGGCCGCCTTTCGCTACGCTTTGAGGCAGTTTTTGCGTTTCAGCGAAAATATAGTCGGGAAGGTCGGGCTCACGCCGCAGCAGCATCAGGCAATGCTGGCTGTCAAAGGCTATCCGAATCGCGACAGCGCGACCATTGGCGAACTTGCCGAACGGTTGCAGATAAAGCATAACAGCGCCGTAGGTCTGGTAGATCGGCTGGTGACCCAGCGTTTGATGGTTCGCCATCCGGCGAGCGCCGATCGCCGACAGGTATACGTCTCGCTCACGGCGCACGGAGCCCGGGTGCTGGAGCGTCTGACGGCGGTACACAAGGATGAGATCAGCCGTGTCGGTCCGGGTCTCGGCAACCTGCTGCGGCGCCTGACGGCAGCAAAAAAAGCAACCGGATCAGGCACCCGTAGAAAATAGCGGTTCGTCGAAGTGATTCCTGATCAGGTCGGCAAGCTTATATGAGCAGGTACTGAATTACCTGAATTTTGGGCTGCGGACCGGGCGAGCGCACGACTTAGGGTGCTGATTGATGTCCGGCAGACGACTGGATTGTCCCTGGTGCCGTTCGCCTCGTCCTTGGCGCCGGTCGCCATGGGCGAACGCCGCAGAAAATGGTTGCCTTTTCTTGCTGGTAATACCACAATTGCTGAAAATTAAAGCACGACCTTACCCCGGCTGATACCGGGGAAACCGCAAGGCATCGTGATTCCAGCACCAATGATTCTTGTGACCGTTTGTTCGAGCGAGTCGCAGGCGGTGGGTTAGTGAGGAGATTACCATTCGCGCTGTCACTGACAGGAGTGTGGTCGGATGTATGAATCCTTCTATCAGCTGAAGGAAAAGCCCTTCTCGCTGTTGCCCGATCCCGATTATCTTTATTTGAGCGATAAGCACGGGACCGCGCTGGCTTTGCTTGAGTACAGCCTGCTCAATCAGACCGGGTTTTGCGTCATAAGCGGAGAGATCGGCGCTGGCAAGACCACCCTGATTCGCCGCATCCTGGCCCAGTGCGCCAACAATGTCAGCGTCGGTCTGATCTCCAACACCCATCGATCCTTTGGCGAACTTCTTGGCTGGATTTCGATGGCCTTCGGTCTCGAGTACCGGGACAGAACCAAGCCGCAGCTCTATGAAGCGTTTATCCAGTTTCTCATCGATCAGTACGCGAAAAATCGACAGACCGTACTTGTCATCGACGAGGCGCAGAACATGTCTCCCGAGACGCTCGAGGAGCTGCGCATGCTTTCCAATATCAATGCCGACAAGGATCAGGTTCTGCAGGTGATCCTTGTGGGTCAGCCTGGACTGCGCGAAACCTTGCGCCATCCCGGCCTTGTGCAGTTCGCGCAGCGCATTGCGGTGGACTACCATCTGGGTTCCCTCGACAGCGAGGAAACGAAGGAGTACATCCGTCATCGCCTGACGATCGGCGGTGGCCGACCCGATATTTTCGATAACGAGGCCTGCAATGCGGTGTTCCGGTACAGCAACGGCACACCGCGTCTGATCAATCTGTTGTGTGACAGTGCGCTGGTCTATGCATATGCAGAGCACCGGTCGGCGGTAGATGCGAGTGTCGTGCATGCGGTCATGCGCGACCGCGAGAGTCACGGGGCCCTGCTGCAATTTGCCAGCCAGTCTCCAGATGAACCACTGCCGGCGGCAGGCGCGCAGGCGTCCGAGCGCCGCCCGCAGGAAATCATCGCACCGGTTGCCAGTGAGGTGTCCGCGGCGACGCAGGCCGCGAAGCAATCAGCGGACCGGCAGGTTCACGCGGAATCTGTGGAAGAGGAACAGAAAATTCTGCATCGCAGCGCGGTTGCCGCCGCCGGCGCACAGGTGGCGACAGCACCGCTGGTGGTCGGGTCCGCTGGTGACGGTGTAGATCCGGCACGTGGAGTGATCAGTAAACTTATCAGGTTGGAGAGCTGGCCTCGCAACAGCACGCGGACCAATTCACGCCATCGAGCGGGCGGCGCGCAGGATCTGCAGACGGATGCATCGACTATTCTTGGGAACCTGTCGGCCACCCAGCCTTCGACGCAGGCCGTGGCCGGTTCTGGATCGGATGGGGAGTCGCCGCCCATTGCTGCGGAGGCCCAGCCTTTGAATGATCGGGTCGTTACCGGCCTCAATGGGGAGGCGAACATGGCAGGCGATAGTCCGAAGGAGTCGAAGGCGCGCGAGCGCCGGGCGCGTGGCTTCTGGGGGGCCGCAGTGGCGTTCGGATTCATTGCCGGTCTTCTTATTGCCGCGATCCTGGTCGGCGCAGTGTACCTGCGTCTCGGCCCCAATATGCCAGTGACGGTCGGCTCGCCGCCCGCGGACAGTGTCCGAAGTCCGGCTGCGCCTCAGCCATCAGTTGTGATCGGCGCAACTCCCGCGTCGGTCGCGGCACCGGTACCAGCACCGGGCCCGGGGGTGTCCCGCGATTCGACAGATGGCGCACGGCTCCAGGTCCTGAAGAGCGAAAGGGATGCGGCGCTGGCCGAAACGCGCGCTTTGAAACGCGAGCGAGATGCCGCTATGGCGGTCGCCAGGGCGCGTGAGCGTGCTGCTGACGCCGAATTGCGTGCCGCCCGCGCCGAGGCGCAAGTACAGCAGGAACAGTCGGAAATGCTGGCACGTTCCGCTAAGGAACGTGCAAAGCGTGGCGCGGAAACGCCTGCAGTCCGGGTATTGCCGAAACCGACGGCCGAATCCGCCTTGGCCGCGCCGGTTGCCACGCAAACTGCCAAATCCAGGGTTGTCGCACCGCTCGAGCCATCGCCGACAGCGGCGAAATCCGCACCGGCAAAAAATTCCGCTCCCCTCAAATTTTCAGCTAATCCCTGCAAGGGTCCGTCGGCGATATTCCTTTCCACATGCAAGGAATGACGCCGTTTGTAGTTTCTCCGAGGCAAGAAATCCGGTGGACGAGTTCAAGTGTGCATTCAGCGGGACCCTTATCGGCGGCGGATTTGGATGTGTCAGGGCACAACATGTCACGCGCCGTGGCGGGCCTGATGTCGTCTGCGGCGACGTTTCAGCCTATGGCCGCTGTGCTGATGTCCATGCACGCATGAAGAGTATCGCCCTGCCAGCATTTGGTGTTGAAGATGATCTGCTGAGTATGCCGCACAGCGTTTCGATGAAGATCCAGTTCGGTGGTCTGCTTGGGCTGCAAAAGCAGATGTTGGACACGGCAGCCGTTGCGGATGCCGTAACCGATGTCGATGCTCTCCTGCAACAGGCGTTGGCGCATTACGGGGGTGTGGATGCGCTGCCGTACACAGCCGTAGTTCCGGCAATGATCGCCTGCAAACTCCGGCGGCGTTAGAAGCGCGCAGCGCCCGTCCTGGCGGTTTGCCGCGCAATCCGGGATGGAATTCATGCCGGAATGTATCGGGGCGAATGCCGTCTGGCGCGACAGAATTGCACGCGCGTCGCGGTTGCAGCTCTTCTGCTCATTTCCGCGGAAACGGCAGATGCGAATGTCGCCGGTTGCGGGATTTCGGCTGCTACCCGGGCAGATCAGCCAGGCAGTGCCACCACTTTTGCCTGCTGGGATTTCAGGATTGCGAGCGCCGTTTCAAATTCCTGCACGCGTTTTTGTTCCTGTTCGACCACCTGCTTTGGTGCGCGTGCGATAAAATCGCTGTTGGCGAGTTTGGTGCGTGCCTTGCCTATTTCCTTTTCGGCCTTGTCGATTTCCTTCCCGATTCGCGTGAGCTCATCGTTCTTGTTGATGATAGCGCCGAGTGGCACCAGCACTTTCAGCTGACCGACAAGCTGCATTGCCGATTCCGGTGCCGGCGCGGACGCGCTGATCCAGGTAAGCGATTCCATGCGCGCGAGCAGCTTCAGATAGTGTTCATTGCGCTGCATCCAGACGCGTTCAGCGTCGGTCCCATTCTGCAGCAGGACCGGCAGCGTTTTCGCCGGGGAGATATCGCGTTCGCTGCGTACGGTGCGTGTGGCTGTAATGACCGCCATCACCCAGCATGTTTCCGCGACTGCGGCTGAATCTATCCGTTGCGGATCGGATGCCGGGTAGGATTGCAGCATGATAGTTGCGCCACTCCTGGCTGCCAGGGGTGCTACGCGTTGCCAGATTTCCTCGGTGATGAACGGAATCAGCGGATGCAAGAGACGCAGCGCAGCTTCGAGCGTGTTCACCAGGGTCGAGCGCGTTCCGCGCAGTTCGTCCGCAGAGGCATCCGGGTTGTTAAGCACAACCTTGGAAAGCTCGAGATACCAGTCGCAGTATTCATGCCACACGAAACTGTACAGCGCCTGCGCGGCAAGATCGAAACGATAGTCCCGGAACGATGTTTCGACTTCGGCCGAGACCTGGTTCAGGCGCGAGATGATCCAGCGGTCGGCAGCGTTGAGAGCGATATTTCCGCCGCCCTCGCCACAGTCGCAGCCTTCGCTGTTCATACGCACGTAACGTGCCGCATTCCACAGTTTATTGCAGAAATTGCGATATCCCTCTATTCGTCCCAGATCGAATTTGATGTCGCGACCCTGGGTAGCAAGGCTCGCGAAGGTCATGCGCAGCGCGTCGGTGCCGAAAGCCGGAATGCCCCGGGGAAAGTCCTTGCGCGTCGCCTTCTCGATTTTTGGCGCGTCCTGGGGGCGCATAAGATTGGTGGTGCGTTTTGCGACGAGTGATTCGAGATCGATTCCGTCTATCAGATCGATCGGGTCGAGTACGTTGCCCTTTGATTTCGACATCTTCTCGCCGTGCGCGTCGCGCACAAGGCCATGGATGTAGACTTCGCGGAATGGCACTTCGCCGGTGAACTTGAGGCCCATCATGATCATGCGTGCCACCCAGAAGAAGATGATGTCGAAGCCGGTGACGAGCACGCTGGTAGGATAGAAAGTCTCGAGCGCTGGTGTCGGTTGCGGCCAGCCGAGAGTGGAAAATGGCCACAGGGCCGAGGAAAACCAGGTATCGAGCACGTCCTCGTCCTGTTCAAGCGGAACTTCTTCCCCCCGCTTTTGCTTCGCCTGGGCGTGCGCTTCGGCCGCATTGCGCGCCACGTAGACGTTGCCTTCCGCGTCATACCAGGCCGGGATGCGGTGACCCCACCAGATCTGACGCGAGATGCACCAGTCCTGGATATTTCGCATCCACTCATAATACGTCTTGGCCCAGCTCTCGGGGACGAATCTGATGCGCCCGTCTTCCACCGCCTTGACGGCTTCTACCGCGAGCGGAGCAACCTTGACATACCACTGATCGGTGAGGAAAGGTTCGATCACCGCATTGGTGCGGTCGCCACGCGGCACCTTGAGCTTGTGATTGTCGATCTTCTCGATCAGTCCGGCGGCTTCGAGATCAGCGACAATCTTGCTGCGTGCTTCGAACCGGTCGAGACCGTGATATGCAGAGCCCGGAAGATTGATGCATGCATCCGAATAGAAAATGTTAATCAGTGGCAGGTTATGGCGCTTGCTGACTTCGTAGTCGTTGAAATCATGCGCTGGCGTGATTTTCACGCAACCGGAGCCGAATTCCCTGTCGACGTAGGTATCCGCAATCACCGGAATCCGCCGTCCGCTGAAAGGCAGTTCGACGCTGCTGCCGATCAGAGCGGTGTAGCGCTCATCATCCGGATTTACTGCCACTGCCGCGTCGCCGAGCATGGTTTCCGGTCGTGTCGTTGCCACGACCAGGTATTCCTTTTTTCCCGCAATGGGGTAGCGAATGTGCCACAGGTGGCCGGCTTCTTCCTCCGCGACGACCTCGAGATCCGACACGGCGGTGTGCAGCACCGGGTCCCAGTTAACGAGGCGCTTGCCGCGGTAGATGAGGCCTTCTTCGTGCAGACGTGCAAACACCTCGGTCACTGCCTGCGACAAACCCTCGTCCATGGTAAAGCGCTCGCGCGACCAGTCGAGCGAAGCGCCCATGCGCCGCAGCTGGCGAGTGATGGCGCTGCCGGACTGGGTTTTCCATTCCCATACCCGCTGGATAAAGGCAGTGCGCCCGAGGTCATGGCGGCCTTTGCCCTCGCCTTCAAGCTGGCGTTCCACAACCATCTGCGTGGCAATGCCGGCATGGTCGGTTCCGGCCTGCCACAGCGTATTGTCGCCAAGCATGCGGTGGTAGCGAATCAGGGTATCCATGAGGGTATCCTGGAACGCATGCCCCATATGCAGGCTGCCGGTCACGTTCGGCGGCGGGATCATGATGCAATACGATGATTGCGCGGTGTGGCGCGAAGTCGATGTAGGCGACGCCGGTGCGTCGGGACGCGGCGCGAAATAGCCGGAACGTTCCCAGGCCTGGTAGATACGCTGTTCGAGCGAACGCGGTTCGTAGGTCTTCTCGAGCGCCGTGCCGTGCCCGTCGTTTTCCTGATTGTGAGAACTCATGTTTCGCGCTTATTCGGTGGAAACAGGATGCGCCGGGCCGATTCCCGCTGCCCGTGCCTGTTGTCGTTTCTGGTGGATCACGCGGCTAGTCTTTTTTCCGCGGTCTATTTTCCATGTTTGCAGTACCCTGCGCCAGCGTCTCTTCGAGAATTTGCGCCAATCGGGTGACAATTGCAGTATTGAGCCCTCGCTTGCCGGACTTTCGCAGTTCCAGATTAAGGCGTGCAGCCGCCTGGATTGCAAGTCTGTGCGCAGCGGAAGCCGGCAGCCCCGGTTCCGCTTTCGGTTCTGTTTTGTCGTGCGCAGCCTCGACCGCAGGGACCGGAATTTCAGTCTCGAACGCAAGGTCGATGGCATTTTCAAGCACCGGGATGTCGTCCCAGCTGTGGTCCGCCGTGTCGGACGGCTTAAGTCCATCGCTTGTGCGATCATCATGCGTACCTGTAAGCGGGAAACCGGCAGTTTTGGCGTCGCCGGATCCGGCAGACGCGCCAGGCATCGATGCGAATTGGTCCTGCGCGCGTATCGCGAAACCGGTTTCGACAATATTTTGGCCCGCGCCTGGCGCGGTGGCGGTCTGGTCAGAGTCCAGTGTTTTGTAAAGAGCGCCGGATTTGAGACCGGTACTTTGCTTTGGGCGTCTATCGGAAAGGGAATTCGCCGGATCGGGAAGCGATAGTTCCTGTTGTACGCCGCCGGGAGGAATCTGTCTGTTTCGATTGACCCGGGCCGCGGTGCTTTTCGCCGGCGGTGCAATTGCCGGCACTGCGGCCAGTTCCTGTCGGGCGAACTGCGTTTCATCCGCGATTTCCTGCGCATTCGCGCTGCCAGTGCCAGGGGATTTTGCATCAGTGATTTCGGCCGGGGGAATTCGATCGGCTCTCAGGCTGCCTGAGGCGTCCTGTTGAGCGGCGCTGCCAATTTCGCCACGCAGCGTGGGTGAAACAGCAGGCCTGAGGGCGGCAAGACTTGCTTCGAGGTTGTTGATGATCTCATTCGGGGTTGGCGCAGCCACAGATTGGTCGGCGGGGTGGCTGGCTGTTGCCGCGGCCGGGTTCTGCATGGCCGGGACGTCGTGAAGTTCGTTGCGCACGAGGTCCTGCAGCGATCGCAGGACCTCGTCCAGCGCGTGTTTTGCCGACGGCGTATGCTGCGATTTGTCTGCGGTCTCGGCCATAACTGCTAGTTTAGGCCTCGTCTCGACACGGTGCTAGACGGGATGATTCTCCAGCGGATAACCGCGATCGCGGTAAAACCGGAACCGGTCGCGTGCCTGGCGCTTTTCGTCGGCGCTTACGCCCACGCAATCGGCCACGCGCTGAAAACGACTGAAACAGCCAGGAACATCCGCGCCGAGGGCCACAAGGACATCCTGGCAGGCACCAGGCGGCTCATAGTGCCCGATAAGGACCGGCGGAGGCGCAGCGTCATTGTTGTCGCTTTCCGGGGTATACAATGCGTGCGGTACGAAGCTGCCCGGGCTGAAGGTCCACAGGGTTTCGTCGAGACGTGCGGAATGGTCCGGGTCGGCGGTCATGACATAGGTCTGGTGTCCGCGTTGGAATGCCTTTTCCACGAGTCGGCAGACCAGCAGATCAATACCGCCGGAGTGCGCGTCCTGCAGCACGTAGAAATCGATGCGCGTCATTAACCCGCATGTCCGCGTTTTTCACTGCGCTCGATCAGGAACGTCGTAAGCAGCGGTACTGGTCGCCCGGTGCCACCCTTGTCCTTGCCGGATTTCCAGGCAGTACCGGCGATATCCAGGTGCGCCCATTTGAACTTCCTGGTATAGCGCGCAAGGAAGCAGGCTGCGGTGATAGCCCCGGCACTGCGTCCACCGATGTTCGCCATGTCGGCGAAATTGCTGTCGAGCTGTTTTTGATAATCATCCCACAGCGGCAGCTGCCAGACCCGGTCATGTGCGTACTTCCCGGCGCCGATCAAAGAGCGCGCAAGCGCCTCGTTATTGCTCATCATGCCGCTTGCGTGTGCGCCCAGCGCAATGACGCAGGCGCCCGTCAGGGTGGCCAGATCCACGACCACGGCCGGATTGAAGCGGGCGGTATAGGTCAGGGCGTCGCACAGAATCAGCCGGCCTTCGGCATCGGTGTTGAGTATTTCGATCGTCTGCCCCGACATGCTCGTAACGATGTCGCCCGGCTTGTTTGCATTCCCGTCCGGCAGATTTTCCGAGCTCGGGATGACTCCAACAACGTTGATCGGAAGGCCCAGTTCGGCAATTGCCTTGACGGTGCCGAGCACACCGGCTCCGCCGCACATGTCGTATTTCATTTCATCCATTTCCGCCGCGGGTTTGATGGAAATTCCGCCGGCGTCAAACGTGAGTCCCTTGCCAACGAGTGCCACAGGGGCCTCATCTTCCTTGCCGCCCCGATATTCCATGATAATCAGCTTCGGCGGCTGGCGACTGCCGCGCGCGACGGATAATAACGCGCCCATGCCGAGCTCACGCATATCCGTTTCTTCCAGGACTGTGGTCTTTATCCCGTACTGTTCCTGCAGCGCGCGCGCCTGATCAGCAAGATAGCTTGGGGTGCAGATATTACCTGGCAGATTGCCCAGATCTTTTGCGAGTTTCACTCCCTTGCTGATAGCCTCGCCCTGGCGTATGGCGTTCTCTCCCGGCGCAAGATCGCTGCGTCTGGGGACCATCAGAACCATGCGACGCAACGCACGGCGTTTTTCGTTCTTGCTGCTTTTCAGCTGGTCAAAACGGTAGAGCGCGTCCTCGACGGCTTCCACCGCATGGCGCAGCTTCCAGTTCAGATCCCGACTTTTGATCTCGAGGTCACAAAGGTAAATAGTGGCTTCGGTGGCCCCGGTGTCGCCGAGGGTACGCGCTGTATGCCCCAGGATTGTGCGAAAAGAACCCTCGGTGAGGTCCTTTTCCTTGCCGCAGCCTACAAGTAGCACGCGCTCGCAGGGAACATTGGGCACATTGTGCAGCAGCAGCGCCTGACCGGCCCTCCCGGCGAGATCGCCGCGACGCAGAATGGCTGTGAGCGCGCCGCCCGAGATCTGGTCGATCTGCCTGGCACTGGCAGTAAGCTTGCGGCCTTCATAGACGCCGACGACAACGCAGGCGCTGCGCTGTTTTTCCGGGCCGCCGCTCTTTACAGTGAATTCCATGGGCACTCCTGATAGGTTTGGGCCGTTGCGCGCGCCGATTATGGTATATTTTCGACTATAAGCACATCCCCGCGCGCCTCCTGAATCAAGCGCTTATGGAGATGTGTTGCTCGGAAACGCTGGTTTTTTAGGAGCAGGGCATGTGACTATTGTTTTTCCCGGAATTCGAGCCGCATGCACCACGGGACCATGGTGTCGCTGCGTCGCTCGCCGCAGCCAGGTCCACCCATGCTGATCATGGATCGCGCGCTCATGCGCGAAGCACTGCAGTCAAGCATCGCGGTCACTTTCATCTTCATGCTTCTGTTTCTGGTAATAAGCCTCGTCAACGGCCTGGCCAAGGCAGCCGTGGGCGATGTCCCGGTCGCGATCCTCTTCACCCTGCTCGGGCTTGAAGCGGTCAAGATTTTCGCGCTGATGCTTCCGCTGTCGGTGTTTGTCGGGATACTTCTGGCACTGGGCCGCTGGTATCGGGACAACGAAATGACGGTGCTTTCGGCCTGCGGTCTTGGTATAGGGCATTTCGTGCGACCCGTCGCAATGCTGGCGCTGGGTTTCACGATGATTGCCGCACTTTTTTCCTTTTATCTTGCGCCGCTCGCCGCGCGCCTGATTGACAAGGCCCAAAACAGCGACTCCAGCCGCTATGAGGTCGGCGGCATTACTCCCGGTGTATTCAACGAAGTGAAGGGCGGCGGCTTTTTCTACGTGGAAAAAATCGACAAGGCGCAGTCCCGCCTTTTCGATATTTTCGTGAACAACGATCAGCTCGGCAAGCAGGGGGTGCTGGTCGCAAAGACAGGTTTTTACTATAGCGACAAGCGCTCCGGCGACCAGTATCTGGTACTTGATAACGGAACCCGTTATGAGGGTTCGCCCGGCCAGGCGGATTATCGTATTCTCAAGTTTCAGTCATACACTGTGCGCATCGAGCCGCGCGCAGCGCGTGCGCTGCCTGCCCATGTCGACGGGATGTCCATGCTGCAGCTTATGGGCTTGAAGGACCCGAACGCGATTTCCGAATGGCACTGGCGGATCGCCAAACCGGTAACGCTTTTCGTCCTGGCCTTTCTGGCGATGGCTTTTGCCTACACCAATCCCCGCCGTGGTCGTTACGCGAGCCTGTTCAGCGCCATTCTGGCGTACTTCGTGTATTCCAATCTTCTTGGTGTTGGCGATGCGATGATAAAAAGCGGCCGGATACCATCGGCTGTCGGCTTGTGGTGGGTTCACGGGTTGTTCATGGGGCTCGCTGTCTACCTGCTCTGGCGTCGCTCCGGCAATCGCACGCTCGTGCCGCACCCGCGGTTTTTCCGGCGCTAGACCATGACCATTCTCGACCGGCATATTGCGCGCAGCATTCTGACCAGCACCCTGCTCGTGTTTTCCGTTCTCATGGCGCTGTTCATGTTCTTCAAATTTGCCGATGCGCTGGGTGATTACGGCAAGGCAAATTTCGGTCTTTCCAGCATTTTTATGTACGTGCTGCTGACCATGCCGAGCCAGGTATATCAGCTGTTCCCCATGATAGCCCTGCTTGGCACCACGCTGGGTCTGTCGTCACTTGCCGTCGATTCGGAGCTTATTGCAATGCGGGCAGCGGGCGTATCAATCGCTCAGATCGCCGGGGCTTCCATGAAGATCGGGCTGCTATTTTCGATCGCAGCGCTGGTCCTTGGTGAGGTTATCGCGCCGGTAACCGAAAATATGGCCGAACGCGGCCGCTCGGAAGCGCTGCATCAGAGCGTCGAGCAGCAGAAGGATTATGGCGTTTGGATGCGCGACGGACCCGAGTTCATCCATATCGGTGAAGTCCTTCCGGATCTGAGCGTGCTCAAGGTTAATATCTACCAGTTTGGGAGTGCGGATCAGCTGCGCGTTCAGACCTATGCCGAAAGCGGCCGATACGAGAAGGATCACTGGCACCTTACCAACGTGCGCCAGAGCTGGATCGAAGGTGACCAGGTGCAAACCCGCCACCTGCCTGCCGAAGATTGGTCAACGGTGCTGGCCCCCGACACGCTCGCGGTATTCTCAGTCAAGCCGGAGGGTTTGTCCGCCTGGCATTTGTACAGCTACATACAGCATTTGCGGCAGAACAAGCAGGATACCGGGCGTTACGAACTGGCGTTGTGGAACAAGGCTGTTTTCCCGCTCGCCACAAGCGTAATGGTTATCCTCGCAATACCCTTCGTGTTCTCCCAGCTTCGCAGCAGTGGCGTAGGAGCGCGCCTGATGATCGGTCTTGGATTCGGATTTGCGTTCTATATCCTTAATCGCGGTTTCGGCTATTTCGGCCTGTTATACGGCCTGCCGCCGGGTATCGGCGCGATGCTGCCGACGATCTTCTTTTTCGGGATCGCGCTCGTCATGTTGCGACGTGTGGGCTGACGGCTGGAAGGTCCGATTATTGGCGCTAACCGCTGATTACCCTCGGAACCACGACAAGGCGCGTACCGGAAAGCCGGTCGTGCCAGGCGCACCGGTCGTGATCGACCAGGACCCAAAGGTAGCCGCCTCCCAGGACTGCCCAGGAGATAAGCGCGCCGACAAAGCGTAGCAGCGCCTGCTTCCAGGAAACCGGATTGCCGGCGTAGTCGACGACGCGAAGCCGCCAGGCCCGCATTCCCAATGTCTGTCCTCCATGAACCCAGAATCCGCCAAAAAACAGGAAGGCGATTGCCAGAAGGTACAACCGAAGCAGCCCGCGGCCGGTCGGTGACGCTGGTGAGCCGCCGGCCACCAGTACGAACGGAACAGTCGCGGCTAGGAGGACAGCGGTCAAAACCAGTGCATCATAGCCCTGCGCAGCCAGTCGCCGGGCAAGGTGCGGTGCAACCGGCTTTGCGGCAGCGGTATTTACCGGATTCAAAGGCCGGATCCCGTTGGATTTCGTGGATCGATTTCGCAAAGGAGATTTTGCACAGATGAAAAAAATCTTTGTGGGACAGAGAGTAAGAAATAATCAGCAATATTAGAGAAACTATATGCTACTGATTGTTAAAGGTTTTATCAATTGTTTAAAAAATGTTCAATCTAACTGAAATACATTATTCACCGCTATATGCTATCTGAATTTCTGCGTTACACACACACTTATCCACAGGAAATGTGTACAACCACCCGGCCATCTAGACTCGATATTAGGAGCGGGTTTGGTGCAGGGCCAGCATCCAGTGCATCGCCCTGCCTTGCCGCTTTCGTGCCCAGCCGGGGCAATTGGGCGAATTCCCCAACGCCCGGAAGTTGCTCCGGAAAATTCGCCAGTCGACAGCCACACAGAGGATGGTAAACCGTTTGTCCTGCTGTGTGCTAGGGCGTAGACTACGCGCGTGCGGCATTCAAGGATCCGCCTTTTTTCCAACACTCCCTGATGGAATTCTACGCTAGCAATGCTACCCAACATTCTGTCGATTAATCTTGTTGAGCTTGGCCATTTCGCTGCATTTCTGGCCTTTGCCGTAGCAATCGCCCAAGGCGTTGCCCCGATTGCTGCGCGTATCTTGCATCGACCGGAACTTGCACGCATCACGAGTAATGCGGCCGTCGCGGTGTTCGTACTTACAAGCATCGGCGCTGCGGCGCTGATCTATTCCTTTGTGACCGATAATTTCTCGGTTCTTTACGTTGCCAGCCACTCCAATACCCATCTGCCAATATTCTACAAGGTGGCGGCGCTATGGGGTGGTCACGAGGGATCCCTCTACCTGTGGGTCTGGGTCCTCACCCTGTTTACGATGATCGTGGCTTTCCATGGACAGTCACGCTATCCGGAACGTCTTCCGGTCATCCTTGCGGTGCAAGGCTGGCTGATCGTGGGTTTCTTCGGGCTGATCCTGTTTCTGTCGAATCCGTTTCTGCGGTTATTTCCGGTGCCGGCCCAGGGCCAGGATCTGAATCCGCTGCTTCAGGATCCGGGGATGGTGATGCATCCGCCGATGCTTTATCTGGGCTATGTCGGGTTCTCAGTGCCGTTTGCATTTGCCATCACGGCGCTTATTACGCGCTGGAAAAGCGAGCTTTGGATCGGAATCATCCGTCGCTGGGCCCTGATTGCCTGGGGATTCCTGACCATCGGGATCGTGCTCGGCGCCTGGTGGTCTTACTATGTACTGGGATGGGGCGGATATTGGGCCTGGGATCCAGTCGAAAACGCCTCGTTCATGCCATGGCTTGTAGGCACGGCGTTGATTCATTCGATTACTGTCCAGGAGCGCCGGCGCATGCTGCACGCTTGGAATATTTTCCTTGCGATCACTACATTTTCGCTGTCATTGCTCGGGACTTTTTTGGTGCGATCGGGCGTGCTGTCGTCGGTGCATGCCTTCGCTGTGGATCCGGGCCGTGGCGCCTACATCCTTGGTTTCATGACCGTGGTGCTGGCTGTGTCTTTCGGCATCTTTCTTGCCCGCGGGCGCTATCAGGAAGCGGAAGAGGCGGTTACGTCTCCGCTGTCGCGCGAGTCGCTGTTCGTCTGGAACAATGTGCTTTTCACGGTTGCGGCCGGATGTGTGCTGCTCGGGACGCTTTATCCACTGGCGCTTGAAGCGCTGAATGGGTCACGTATCACGGTCGGAGCTCCCTATTTCAACACCGTAATGATCCCCATCTTTTTTGTGATTTTGCTTGTCATGGCAGTGGGTCCGCTGGTGCCATGGCGCAAGGCCAACGTGAGCCGGTTGCGGGAACGCCTCGTGGTCCCTGCTTCTGTGGGGCTTGTGTGCGCAGTTGCGATGACGGTGTTCACCTGGCCGGTGCGCTGGACAGGGCCGGTTGCGGTCGGACTTGTGGGCTTTGTTTTCGGTACGCTGGTCATGGACCTTGCGCGAGCAGTGGCGCAGCGGCGCCAACAGCACACGCGTGAAAATATCGCGATCGCGGTGCTTAGGACCATTCTCGGAAATCGTCGCCACTATGGCGGCATGGTCGTCCATCTCGGAATTCTGGTTATGGCGATTGGTCTTGTGGGGTCCGGGCTGTTCCGTCTTGAAAAATCGGTAATCATGGCCCCGGGCGATGTGGTGACGATCGGCAGCGAACGACTGCGTTTCGACGGCGTGCACAGCCTGACGGGCGAGAACTATGTGGCTTTGCAGGGGAAGCTTACGTCACTCGATCATGGATTCGTTCTGACCCCGGAACGCCGGCATTATTCGGGACAAGATGACATGCCAACCACGAATGCATCCGTCGACTCCAATCCGCTGCGCGATGTTTATGCCGTCATGGGCAGTGCGGATCCGGGCGGCGGCGGACGCTACGTCATCCAGCTCTTCGTCAATCCACTGGTGCAGTTCCTGTGGCTGGGCGGGATGACCATGGTCTTCGGGCTTGGCATGACGCTGAGTTTCAAGGTACGCCGCGCCGCGCGGGTGCAGGCAGCCGACCTGTTGTCAGCCAACGCCAAATAATTCACCGAAACATGCGCCGTTTCATTCTTTTGGCAGTATTCCTCGGCGTGATAGCTCCGGCATTTGGCGCCACGCCGGCTCCCGGCGGAACAGTTGTTACGGAAGACCCGCTCACGCGCAAAGAGCTCGATATTGCCAAGACTCTGCGCTGCACGGTGTGCCAGAACGAATCGGTGGCGGATTCACAGGCCGATCTGGCCAAAGACATGCGTGACCTGATTCGTCAGCAGTTGCAGGCCGGCAAGTCACGCAAAGAGATTGTTGACTACTTCGTTTCGCGCTATGGCGACTATGTGCTTCTCAAGCCGCCGTTCGATGTGGCTGGCACCATCGTCTGGCTGGGGCCGCTTTTTCTGCTTCTGGTGCTCGGCGTATCCGGCTGGCTCGTGATTCGCCGCCATAGCCACGCGCCTGTTCCGCCCGCTCCAAAACTTACCGAAGAAGACCTGGCGCGCGTGCGCGCCGCCCGCCAACAGGATTAAATCATGCTTTGGATCTGGATTTTGTTCGCAGCCGCGACGCTGCTGGTCGTGGGTGTAGTGTGGTTCATTGCGCGCCCGTTGCGCAAGGTTACAGCTGGACTGCCGCCAGTGCCGCGGCATGAGCTTGAACTTGTGCGCGACCGCCTGCTGGCGCAGCTCAACGAGATTGATGCCGAGCGCGCAGACAAGGGCATGGACGAGCAGACCGCGCGCGATGAGGAGTTGCGGGCTTCTGCGGAACTTGCGGACGTTCTGAAGCGCCTGGACGCATTGGTCCGGGATTCCGGAGAGAACCCGGTGCCAGGCCGGCCGCATCGAATCTGGCTTGTGACAATCATGGTCCTCGCGATCGGACTGCCGTCGGTCGCATTGGGACTCTATGCGCTGATTAATGGACCAACACTTGATGGCATCGCGCGCATTGCCGACGGACAGGCGCCGGACCAGCCCAATCTTCCGCCGATGGTCCTCGAGATGGTTGCCAAGCTCGAAAAAAGTCTGGCGGCACAGCCGAACAATCCCGCCGGATGGGCGCGTCTTGCGCGGTCCTATTATGTCCTCGGGCGCAAAACCGACGCGTTTCATGCCTATGCCAAGGCCTATCAGCTGGCACCCAATGATCCGGATATTGTGTCGGATTACGCCTGGGTCACGTTCAATGAGAATCCGGGCAACACCACAGGTGCGGCCCTTGAGCTTTACAGCCGGCTTTTCAAACTGGAGCCTGATAACCCGGATGCCCTGTGGTTCATGGGGCTTGCCGCTTACCACCAGGGCAATTTGAAGCAGACGGTGACCTACTGGCAGCGCCTCGTCGCGCTCGTACCCAGCGACAATCCGACACATGCGGCGTTGCTTCAGGGTATCGCACACGTCAAGCAACAAATGGCAGACCGGAAACATCCGGAAAAGAAGTAGCGGGTGGCGGGGAAGTGCGCGTTCGCGGATCTGTCAATCTGGGCGCTTAATGCTGTTTTCAATCGGAAGCCGTGCGCACATTTTAAGGAAGCCCGGACGCGCAGGCAGCAGTAGCGTCAAAGGAAAGCGTCGACGACTTCCTGACCGGGATCATCAGCCAGGTCACCGCCCGGATCCAGGCACTGCGTCAGGTCAAAAATGCGCGCTCACCCGCGGCCGAGAACCCGGACGCACTGCCCTGCCCGCGCTGTGGCACGTCCCTGCGCCGGCGCACGGGACCAAAGGGTCCTTTTGGAACTGCACCGACTTCCCGCCGTTATGGGGCTCGCGCAATGATGACCAGGCTTCCCCGACGTGACGCGCTCGGTGACGGCCGCTGCGCCGAAGCCGCGTACCAGAAAGTCGGCTTCGCGGCCGGCCGCCCGTTGATGACACACCCCGCGATGAACGTTTGCGCTCGGCATTGACAGACATGGGCAACGGGCAAGCCGTACGAACGGCACCCTAAAAAGGCGCAAACAACATTTGCGACGTACTTTGTTGTTATGCGGTGCTAGTCAGTAAATCGAAAGTTGGAGGAGACCCGCACCGCGGGTAAAAGGAACATGGGTAACAACAACAGGAATAACCGGACCTGGGGTTTCTTGGTTCTGTGTTTATCCGAGCAGACCCTGAAACGGGAAAGCTGCGCCCGCTGTCAAGCCCGCGATCTGTCATTGTGCGTGACCTTTGATAATTAAAGTATCTCATTTTTTCGGAATCTGCTCCAACTGCTGCAGTTTCAGTGCTCTCGCTCAGGACGGAAGTTATTCTTTACCCCGTTTGTAAGCCGACATGAGTTGCTACCCGCCGGCCGTGTGTGAGCTCACACTGTGAGCGTACGCGGAAATACCGCGGACTCAGGAATCGTTGTTGACGGCGGAGGCAAGAACAACACAGAAGTGTGATCCAGTTCACAGACTCAAAGAGCGGCTTATGTGTCAAATCGCACAGACCCGCGAAGGGGGCCGAACAACAATGTGGATTGTGCCCCGGCCCTCGTGAAGCCCAACCGGACATCCAAGTCTCCCTCGTGCACTCGGTTAGAACCGGCGCAACTATATGCCTTCGGCTACGGCACGGCCGCGGCCGCCCTGCGGTCGAGCGGCGCGCGCTTATCGAGCGTGCACCAAACGCTCGCCCACACTAACTGGACGGCGTTTCGGGTGTCCTTGCAGGGGCCTTGCGGCCACCCGCCCGGATGCTACACCTCCCGCGGACCGCTCGCATCGGTGCTTCGCACCATGTATGGCTCACAGCGCATGAATAAAACCAAAGTGCGGAGAAGAGTTCCATGAACACCCTGATCCCACGAAGCTGTTTCCTGATGATCATACCGGCAGTGCTGGCGGTGTTTCTGGTGGCCTGTGGGGGTGGAGGCGGGGGCGGCAGTAGCCCGACCACCATCGTCCCGTTCGGGACCAAACAGATGGGTGTGGCCGGGACGTTCACTGTCGGCCTATCGGTCGCGACCGACTCGAGCGGCAATGTCTATGTGGCTGGGTATACCGCAGGCGGGCTCGACGGCAACACACTGACGGGGACGCAAGACTTCTTCCTCACTCAATATAACGCCGCAGGGACCAAGGTCTACACCAAACAGCTGGGTGTTGCCGGTGCAGACACCGTCGGCTATTCGGTCGCGACCGACTCGAGCGGCAATGTCTATGTGGCCGGATCCACCAAGGGTGGGCTCGACGGCAATACGCTGACGGGGACGCAAGACTTCTTCCTCACTCAATATAACGCCGCAGGGGCCAAGGTCTACACCAAACAGCAGGGTGTTGCCGGTGCGGACACCGTCGGCTATTCGGTCGCGACCGACTCGAACGGCAATGTCTATGTGGCCGGATCCACCAAGGGCGACCTTGATGGCAACACTCGGACGGGGACGGCAGACTTCTTCTTCACTAAATATAACGCTGCGGGAACCAAGGTCTACACCAAACAGCTGGGTGTGGCCGGGGCGGACACCGTCGGCTATTCGGTCGCGACCGACTCGAGCGGCAATGTTTATGTGGCCGGATATACCAATGGCGGACTCGATGGCAATACGTTGACGGGGATAGAAGACTTCTTCCTTACTAAATATAACGTCGCAGGGATCAAGGTCTACACCAAACAGCTGGGTGTGGCCGGAGCGTACACTTTCAGCTATTCGGTCGCGACCGACTCGAATGGCAGTGCCTATGTGGCTGGATATACCACGGGCGGCCTCGACGGCAACATCCTGACGGGGACGACAGATTTCTTGCTCACTAAATATACCGCCGCAGGGACCAAGGTCTATACCAAACAGCTGGGTGTGGCCGGGGTGGCCACC
>VFSW01002311.1_pt1 | contig 28800 bp, 31 predicted proteins | sample 5358111 | NCBI WGS metagenome assembly VFSW01 (sample SAMN11554181, study PRJNA540505) | mine drainage metagenome | isolation source: sediment from site ElyBrook_90M | place: USA: Ely Copper Mine, Vershire, VT | collected 2017 | reverse complement strand
TCGGATGCGACCAGCAATGCAATAAAGACCTTGTGGCGATGGCGAAGCTCAAACACTATTGCCACGTAGATTCCTTGATGCTAGTATTGTCACTATCCCTATAGATTTTTAATTGTTAGGGAAATTTTTTGTCGTTTCATTCCATTAACCTAAGGAGCCGCAAATGCTTGAGCCAGATGTCACAACCAGTGAAGTTATTATCATGTACGTTTGTATTTTCTCGTTTTTATTCGGTTTGGCTTTTATTATGATGAAAAAGAATTCCTGATTTTCTTGTCTGGTATGAAGAAATCGAATTCGCTAATGTGTACTAGGTGTAAATTAAAATTTTAGAACGGGGGAGGGTACATGCGTAAATTATCTAATTTGGTTATGGTGTGTTGCGGGACTGTCGCTATGCTGGCATTTTCAGGTGCGAGTTTTGCTGAAGAAGGTGCGGTAACAGCGAATGTCACCAATGGGAAGAATATTTTTGAAAATGGCAAGCCAGATGCGGGAGTGCCGGCATGTCAAACATGCCATGGTGAGAAGGCGATGGGCAATGACGGGATGGGTTCCCCTAGGCTTGCTAATATTGGGTATGTGTACATCGTCAAACAGCTGACAAATTATGCGGAAGATAAGCGCAAAGATTTGACAATGGATCAGATGAATGGCATTGCAAAAGGATTGAGCGTTCAGGATAAGCGTGATTTGGCTGCCTATGAGAATAGCTTCCCAAGGGATTCCGAACCTTCCGATCTTGGCGCACTTAAAACAGATGGCACAGTAATAGGCGAGTCATATAAAGGTCAGCTACTGGTTCGTTATGGGGTGGCTGATAAGGTGCCAGCGTGCATGTCCTGTCATGGCTTTAATGGGCGTGGTGCAGATCCGGTGTACCCAAAAATTGCTCAGCAAAAATATGTATATCTGGTTAATCAATTGACGCATTGGCGCGATGGCTCTCGTGAAAATGACCCGATGGGGCAAATGCGTGCGGTGGCCAAAAACCTGACCGATGAAGATATCCGTAATGCAGCGACTTACTTGTCCCAGGCATCCGACAGCACAGTAGGCGACGGCATGGAAATCGACAATAAGATGGTTTTGAAGAACGTGAAGATCGTAAAATAATTACTGCTTGATTTTTTGAACATCCCGGTGCCTAGTATTTTGGTGCTGGGGTCTTCTCGAAGACTGGTCTGCATGGATCAGTTTTTTTATTTGTGAGTCTCTCGAAGCTGAGTCGAACAACTGGAGTGTCACGCTGAATGAAGATTGGAAATTGATGAAAAAAGGAGAAAAGATACTCTTTGGGGTGGTCGCGCTGTTGGTGATTATTACGGTGGTTAACTTCGTTGTTCTCGAGTCGGTTAGGCGGCATTCAGAGAAGCCGCTGTTCCCTGTTTTGACACACTTCGATTTTTCCGCTGATGGATTGCAAGGCTATCACTTATATCAACAGAGCAATTGTTACTCCTGTCACCGCGCGGTCGGTAGCGGTACGAGTATGGGGGTGAGTTTGGACGGATTGGGATCCAAGCACGATGCCAGCTATTTCTACAACTTCCTTAAAAATCCCGAGCAGACTTATGGCGCGAGGACTTTAGATCATGGAGCGCCTCCCAAGGATGCGGCATATGTGTCGAGTCTTCCTGAAGCGGATTTGCATAGCATGGCTATATTTTTGTCCGAGTTGAAATCTGAGCAGGGATCGTCATCTTCATTTGAGCCGCCGAAGGGTGACTCGAGTTTCATCGATTCGATGATTGACATGTGGGCACCGGACGGATGGAGAAGCCAGTACAAGGATATTCGTGATTGGATAAAAACAAAATCAACAGAGGAACAACATGACGCAAAGCATTGAGCATAGTCCATCGCAGGCAGGTGAATACACCAAGTATATTCTGTGGTTTGTTTACGCGTGCATTATTTACAGCATCATAGGTTTTTCGTGGGGCGCGGTCATGGGCGGCGTGCCGGCATTTCGGCATTTTGTTGACTATAGCCCGCACGGGCGATTAATCACTTTGGCGCATGGGCACATCAATCTGCTTGGCTGGGTTGAGATGGCCATCTTCGCTTCGCTTTACTATGTTGTGCCTACCGTTTCACGCCGCCAGATATACAGCTTGAAGCTGGTTAAGGTGCATTTCTGGATGCATAACTTTGGACTGATAGGAATGTTGGTGTTCTTTCTGAGTGCTGGATTAGTAGGCGGCTTGGATACCAGCGATGATGTAGAAAAGTTGGTGAGTCACTTGATGGCATTCGTGGGTTTTTTTGGAATGCTTGTTTTATCCGCAAATATCATTTGGGGATATAACCTGTACAAGACAACTAAAGTCGGTTGGCAAAAGCAAAAATGAGCCTGAGGTTGTTTTTTCCTGCCTGCTGCGGAATTTGTCTTCTGATGCTTTTAGGAGGTTGTGAGCAGCATCTATCTGCGGGCTTTTCAGTCGGAGAACTTGCACCCAGTTTGCCAACTAAAACACTGGCTGATGCGGGGGGGAACTTCAGTAAAGTCACGACTTATCGCCAGCCTGATGCGCGCATGTACCAATATTCAATCGATAAGGCATTGCTGACTGGCAAGCCTATCGTATTGGAATTTGCAACACCTGGGCATTGTACGAATTGTGATGAACAGCTTCAGATGTTTAAATCCATCATGGATACCTATGACGGACAGATGATATTCATTCATATCGATCAGTATGAGAATCCACAAGCATATAAAGCTTATCGGGTGATGGGTGATCCATGGACGTTTATCATCGACAAAAATGGTGTGGTGCGATTTGAACGCGCGGGAAGAATGCTGATTGGCGAATTAGACGGGGCAATCAAACAGGTTTTGTGAAGTCCTCTGCCCCGATATCTTGGAAGTGGCGGCTTAAAAAAGTGAACGGATGGTTGGTGATGCTGGAAACAAATAAGACGGAAGCGAAACGATTTGATTTGGTGTCTGACCACAAAGGCGTGGTTTGGGATTTGTTGTTGTATGTTCCAACTGTGGTGGCACTCGCATCAATTGCCGCCAGCTTTTGGTACGGAGACGATCACAACATGGGGTATTTGTTTTTTTTCCTGACCTGTTTCTTTTTTATTGTGGCATTCAACCGTATTTTTAAGACACGTTTGATGCTTTTGCCATCGGCACCGGTATCCATTGCAGTGAACGAAAACAGTCTGGGGCTGGTACAAAAAAATGGCATCCAAATTGAATTGGTAAAGAATCTCCGCTACTACTCAGATTACGCCGGTAAGACCTTTGGACTTGCCGGTTTGGATGGGGCGGGACGGCAGCTACAGTTCGTGTTCCATAAGGGGCAGTTCGCAACGGTTGTGGAATTCGACACCGCTCAGCAGATTCTGAAGGATCGGTTCAAGAACGAAAAAAAGTGACGTAGAAAAGCCAAAGGGCGGATTGACCGCCCTTTGGCTTTTCTACACGAAACTATGCATCCAAACCACGACCCAGCTTAAAGGCTCGCCGCTATACTGGCTATTGTCACGGAAAGTGCACTGAGCCAGCCAAGCTCGCTGATGAACTTAGTGTCTTCAGTAGAAAGTTTCTCATGGTTCTTGATTCTCAAGTTGATCTTTTCCAACTCAGCTTGCAACTCTTTCAAGTTTTTTTGATGTGCTTGTAAGTCTTTCAGTTTCTGTTGTTGCACGATTCTTAATTGAGTGGTGTCTGTACTTTGATCCATAATAGTTACCCCGTGACGAAATGTTGGAACGGCCTGTGTGCGACCCCGCTGCTCATCAGTTTTCGATAGAAGTTACAGCGAAACGCGGACGAATGTTGCACGTAGTGTTGTTATTTGTCAATGATGTGAGAGTGGTAAATAACAAATCAGATTGCCGTACAAACTACACCTGCTTTTCTGAGAGTTTTAATCCGGCACATTGGGTGCTTTTGACCTGATGGACCCCGGTTCAGCCTGCAACTTGGCTCCCGGACTAGCCTGACTAGTTTGAGCATTTTAGGCAGGCTTGCAATCTGGCCAAATCCAGAATCTCGATGGAGCGTACCTTGACATTGATAATGCCTTCATTCTGAAAGTGTGAAAAGGCGCGACTGACGGTTTCCAGTTTTAATCCCAAATAGCTGCCTATTTCCTGCCGCGACATACGCAACTGGAATTGACTCGGGGAGAATCCGCGCGCGGCGAGGCGTTGCGAAAAATTCAATAGGAAGGCTGCCAGCCGTTCCTCGGCACGCATGGAGCCGAGCAACAACATGATGCCCTGGTCGCGCACGATCTCGCGGCTCATGATTTTGTGGAGGTGTCGCTGCAAACTGGGTAACTCCCGACTCATCGCTTCCAATTGGTTGAATGGCAGCGCGCAGACCTCGCTGCTTTCCATGGCAATCGCATCACAGGTGTGCACATCGGTGCTGATCGCATCCATGCCGATGATCTCGCCAGTCATCTGAAAGCCGGTCACCTGCTCACGGCCATCCTCGTGCAGCACTTGGGTCTTGAACGAACCCGAGCGTATCGCATACAGGGAATGGAATGGATCGCCGCTGTGGTACAAATAATCTCCCCGCGAATAACCACGTTTCAGCATCGTCAGTGCATTGATGCGCTGCATGTCGTTCGGGCTCAGGTCTATAGGCATACACAGCTCGCGCAAATTGCAGGTGGAGCAATGCGAGCGCAGTTGTGCGGTGAGAGTGACGGGTTGCTGGAGGGTGAGTGCCTTGGTCATGTGGAAACTTGAAACCGCAGAACGGGCTAACCCGAAAGGTTTCAAAACACCGAATTTAGAGACGCGCATTTTGACATATATCAAATCACTCCATGCATGCAACTGGCATAGTTCGGCTCACTTTGAAGAATGGCGGGAAGGTATCATGGCATCACCTCTGGATTTGGATTTGGACCTGCTACGCAGGCTGGACAAGAACGGTCCGCGCTACACTTCATATCCCACCGCAGACCGCTTCGTTGAGGCTTTCAATGCGGATAGTTATAGTTCATGGGTAGCGAAGCGCGAAATCGGCGGAGTCAGTCGTCCGCTCTCCTTGTATGTCCACATCCCGTTTTGCAATACCTTGTGCTTTTATTGCGCATGCAACAAGGTCATTACCAAAGACAAGAGCAAAGCTGCCGATTATGTGCGCTATCTGATCAAAGAAATGGAGATGCAAGCGGCTTTGCTGGGACGCGGACAAGTCATTGAGCAACTGCATTTCGGTGGTGGCACACCGACGTTCCTGAGCGACGCGGAGATCCGCGAAGTGATGGATGCCATACGTCGAAACTTCAAATTGATAGATAACGGCGAGTATTCGATAGAGATCGACCCGCGCAAGGTAACTGATGCAACCATTGCCTTGCTGGGTTCAGCAGGTTTTAACCGTATCAGTATCGGTGTGCAGGATTTTGATGACGCAGTGCAACATGCAGTGAACCGCATTCAGAGCGAGGAAGAGACCCTGCGCGTGATTCGAGCGGCACGCGCCAACGGATTCAAGTCGGTAAGCATCGATCTGATCTACGGCTTGCCAAAACAGACCTTGACTGGTTTCGGCGCGACGCTGGACAAAGTGATCGCGGCCGATCCCGATCGTTTGTCCATCTACAACTACGCGCACATGCCCACCCTGTTCAAACCGCAGCGGCGAATCAACGAGAGCGATTTGCCCGAGGCGCAAACCAAGCTGGACATCCTTGGTATGGCAGTGAAGAAACTCACCGACGCGGGTTATGTGTACATCGGCATGGATCACTTTGCCAAGCCTGAAGACGAGCTGGCTGTAGCGCAACGCCAGGGGAGATTGCACCGAAACTTTCAGGGCTACTCCACCCATTCCGATTGCGATCTCATCGCACTAGGAGTGAGTGCCATTGGAAAAGTCGGCCCGACCTACAGCCAGAATTATCGCGACCTGGAAAATTATTACGACGCCCTGGACAGGGACCAGTTGCCCGTCATGCGCGGACTGGAGTTGAATGCCGACGATTTGCTCAGACGTGCCATCATCCAGGCGTTGATGTGTCATTTCGAGTTGGCCTATGAGCCATTCAATACATCGTATCTGGTCGACTTCGAAAAATACTTCGCCACCGAGCTGCCCGAGCTGCGAGAGTATGAACGCGAAGGGCTGCTGGTGCTGTCGCCGCAAGGAATGACCGTGACTCCGAAAGGGCGGATGCTGATCCGCAACATCTGCATGGTGTTCGACAAATATCTGCGGACACGCACCGAGCATGCCAAATACTCCAAGGTTATCTAGGGAAGCAGAACGTTAAAGGCAGTGTGGCATTCTCCACTTCCCACTGAGGCAAGAATTGCCGTCCTACTCCCGACTGGCTCGCGTCACCATCCGCTATAATTCTCGCCTGCACTTTATAGTGGAGCTGGCATGAATAAAATCCTCAAAGTCGGTTTGTTCTCAACCGCTGCGGTGATAGGCGTGGCGGTGGCCGTGGCTGCTTATCTGGCGGCGACGTTCAATCCCAACGACTACAAAGAAAAGATCATACAGGCGGTGCAAGACAGCAAGCACCGCACGCTGCATCTGGATGGCGACATCGGTCTGTCGTTCTTCCCCAACATCGGCGTGAAATTGAACCGCGTGTCCTTGTCGGAATTCAACAGTGCGCAAGAGTTTGCCGCGATGGAATCCGCGCGCGTGTCTCTGGCACTGTTGCCATTGCTCAGTAAACAAATCATCGTCAACGAGGTCACTTTCAACGGGCTACACGCCACGCTCATCAAGCACAAGGACGGGACCAGCAATATCGACGATCTGCTGGAGAAGAAAGCAGAACCGACACCCGCCAGTTCGCCCGTGCAATTTGACATCGCCAAAGTGGTGATCGCTAAGACCAGTCTCACCTATATCGATGAACTCAGTGGCGTGCGATACGCGGTGCAGGATCTGCAACTGACTACTGGCCGTATTGCCAACGGCGTGCCCGCCAAAATCGCGCTGTCGGTCGCGGTGCAGGCCAATCAACCCAAGCTGGATATCCGTGCCGAGTTGAAGACTACGCTGACTTTTGATCTCGACAAACAAAGCTACCAGTTGGCCGGTCTGGATTTGAACGCGACCGGTGCGGCATTGGATGTATCCCAGCTGCGCTTGCAAGCCAGCGGTGATGCCGGTGCCAATTTGAATACGCAGGAATTTTCAGCCCATAATCTCGTGGTGAAAATGAGCGGTGCGCAGGGCGTGCAAAATTTTTCTGCCGATCTATCCGCGCCCGATCTGAACCTGACCAAAGATCACTATGCCGGTTCTAATCTCGTGCTGAATACCAATCTGGATGCGGCTTTCGGCAAGCTGGCTGCGGTCTTGTCCGTGCCAGCCATCACGGGTTCGGCACAGGCGTTTACAATTGAAAACATCGCGCTGGATGCGCAGATACAGCAGCCCGGGCAAACCATCAAACTCAAACTCGGTTCGCCGCTCGCGGGCAATATGGAGGCGCAACAATTCGATCTGAGCAATCTGGACATCGTGCTGAATGCAACGGGAGGCAAACTGCCGAAGCAGGCGGTGAGCAGTACGATGAAAGGCAATGTGCATCTGGATTTGAAGAAGCAAAGCGTGCTGGCGAATCTGTCGGGCGGGCTGTTGCAAAGTCAGTTGAGAGCCAAATTGGGCGTGAATAACTTTAGCCAACCGACGATACGTTTTGATGCGGATGCGGATCAGTTCGATGCCGATCTCTACCTGCCGACAAAATCCGCCGACGCACCCAAAGCGGCGCAAGCCGAACAACCGCTCGATCTGTCCGCGCTGCGCACGCTCAATCTGGACGGCAGACTGAGCATCGGCGCGTTAAAAATCGCCAACGTCAAAGTCGAGCAATTGCGCCTCGATGTGCAAGCCCATCGAGGCATCGTGAATATCAATCCGCTGTCTGCAAAGTTATACCAGGGCAGCACCAGCGGCAGCGTCAGCATCAACGTGCAAGCCACGCCCAGCATTGCCATCAAGCAAAGTCTGACGGGAATCGATATCGCTGCTCTGGGTAAGGACGCGGCCAATTTCGACACGTTGGAAGGCAAAGGCAATGTGAGCGTAAACCTCACCATGCAGGGCGATAAAGTGAGCGAATTGAAACGCGCACTCAATGGCAATGCCGCACTCAACCTCGCAGACGGTGCGATCAGGGGCATCAACATCGCGAAAAAAATACGCGATGCCAAAGCCATGTTCGGCACCAAATCGCAAACCGAAAGCGCGAACAAAGACGAGAAGACCGACTTCAGCGAACTCAAGGCCAGCTTCAAGATTGCGAATGGAGTGGCACATAACGACGACTTGTCGATGAAGTCACCGCTGCTGCGTTTGAGCGGCGCGGGTGACATCAACATCGGCACCGACAGCATCGACTATCTCGCCAAAGCCACGCTGGCCAAGACCTTGGAGGGACAAGGCGGCGCGGATAGCGTGGCTGGCGTGACCGTCCCGGTGCGCGTCAGCGGGCCGTTCGCGGATTTGAAATACGGTCTGGACTTCGGTGCGATGGTGAGCGATGCGGCCAGACAAAAAGTGGCGGGAGCTAAGGCCGCCGTCAAGCAACAGGTCGACGTGAAAAAAGAAGAAGCGAAAACGAAGTTGCAGGATCAGTTCAAAAGCGGACTCAAAGGGCTGTTCAAATAGTGCGTGAACTCCGTGTCGTGCAGGAGGATTTTGCCACGCGCCTGGTTGCATGGCAGCGCGCGCATGGTCGTCACGACTTACCCTGGCAGGGCGAAGATGCCTACCGTGTGTGGCTGTCCGAGATCATGTTGCAGCAGACCCAGGTGGCGACGGTCATTCCCTATTATCAACGCTTCGTCGCATCCTTCCCTGACATCGCGGCACTTGCGGCCGCAACCGAAGAACAGGTACTGGAGCATTGGAGCGGTTTGGGTTATTACGCCAGAGGCCGCAATCTGCACCGCGCCGCGCGACTCATCGTGGAAAAACATCAGGGTGAATTTCCGCGCGAGTTCGAACAGATACTCGAGCTGCCCGGCATCGGACGCTCCACCGCCGCCGCTATCTGCGCGCTGGCCTTTCACGAACGCCGCGCGATTCTGGATGGCAACGTCAAACGCGTGCTGACCCGCTATTGCGGCGTGACAGGATGGACGGGTGAAAAAAAGATCGAAGCGGTGTTGTGGCAACAGGCCGAGGCACTGCTCCCGCCCCCTGCGGGGGACGGTTGGGGTGAGGGAGCGAACGTTAAATCAAACGCAACAATCGCTGTTTACATTCAAGCGCAAATGGATATGGGCGCGACAGTGTGTACAAGAAGCAAACCAAAATGCGCACAATGTCCGGTGCAACAGGATTGCGTCGCGCATCAAACTAATCGCGTTGCAGAGTTTCCCACGCCGCGTCCGCGCAAAGTTGTGCCGGAAAGGCACAGCACATTCTTATTGCTCATGTCAGGCCGTGACATCCTGCTGGAAAAACGCGCCCCGCAAGGCATTTGGGGCGGGCTGTGGTGTCTGCCGCAACTGGATGATGGTGGCGAATTGCCGGAAGAGTATGCGCAGCGCACGGGCATAACAGTGAATGCAAGAATTGAGCTTGGCGCGTTCATTCACACCTTCACGCATTTCAAATTACATATCACGCCGGTGCTGCTGTATGTGGCGCATAAGCCGCTACAGGTACAGCAAGCGGGCAGGGTGTGGCTCGATGTGGAGGATGCCTTGCGGGCGGCGATACCCGTGCCGGTGCGCAGCTTGCTGGAGCAGATGAATCGTAATGGCTGTTTATCCGCGTTACGTTTCACCCCAGCGGGGTAGCAGCGTGTTGGCAACACCAAGATGATCCAATATCCGTGCCACGACAAAATCCACGATGTCCTGCACGCTTTGCGGATGATGATAGAAGCCCGGATTGGGGGGCATGATGACGGCTCCCGCGTGGGCGAGTTTGAGCATGTTTTCCAGATGGATGGCGGAGAAGGGCATCTCGCGCGGCGCGAGGATCAGCGTGCGTTTTTCTTTGAGCATCACGTCTGCGGCGCGGGCAATCAAATCGTCGCTGATGCCGCCCGCAATTTTTCCCAGCATGCCCGTGGTGCAGGGGCAGACCACCATTGCGTCGCCGGGATTGGATCCGGAGGCCATAGGCGCGTACCAGTCCTGGATGCCGAACACTTTTAATTCGCCGCTGAATGTGCCGTAGCGTTCTGCGAATAGTTGTTCCGCATCCCGCGGACGGTTCGGCAGCGTGAAGTCCAGTTCCTGTTTGGCGACGATCTGCGCGGCTTGGGTGTAGACCAGATGCACCCGCGATCCGCTGTGCAGCAGGGTTTCGAGCAGGCGCATCCCGTAAGGCAGACCGGATGCGCCGGTGAAGGCGAGCGTGATTGTTTTCATTTTTTCATCCATCAATGATGAGGAGCTCCCTCACCCTAGCCCTCTCCCGGGGGGAGAGGGAATTGCTACGTATTATCCATGAAACGCGCGGCGATCAAGCCGTTCACGGTGCCGAATATCAGCGCGGCGGCGGCGAAGACGGGGATGAGATACGCGATGCCACTGTGCGGGATGAGCCACACATAGACCACGGCCATCTGACCGGCGATGTGCGCGAAGGCGGCAAGGATGCTTTGGCTGACCGCACCGAACCAGCGCGCTGGCAGGTGTTGCGCGAAGGCCAGCACGATGAGGCTGCATAGCGCGCCGGATAAGCCCAGGAAAAATCCCGGCGTGAGAAAACTGCCGAACAACAGACTGCCCGCGACCACGCGCAGCAACGACACCCATGCCGCGACCCGCCAGCCATAGCGAGCCAGCACGATGAGCGTGACGATGTTGGCCAGTCCCGGTTTTACACCGGGCAGCGGCGAAGGGATGGCGTTCTCCAACACCGTCAAGCCCAATGCCACTGCCGCCATGCGCGCAATGTGGTGGTCCCGGGCATCAGGATGGAGGATTCGGGATTCAGGGTTTTGGATACAGGATGCAGGATTCAGTGGGCGTGCCCCACCGAGCACGCAGGGGGTTTCTGAATCCTGCATCCCGAATCCTGAATCCTTGGTTTTGCTACCCTGCTTTTCAGTAGTTGAGGCTGTCATATCTCTTGCGCTTACCGGTCAGTTCCACGCTCACTTGGTTGGGCAGGCACAGGGCGATCTCCCCGGCTTGTTGCAGCCAGCCCTGGCGCACGCAGTACTGCCTCGGGCCGGGGTCGGAGCTGATGCGTGCGCGGCGTTTTTCTATCGTGATGATGCTGGTACCCAATTGACCGGGAACGGCGATCTGCTGGTCAGTCGATAGCGGCACGACGCGGAATATTTTTCCGCCGCTGCGGATCACGGCGAGCTCGGCCAGATCGCCGCTCCAGAGTTTCAGCGTGAGCAAACCTACCGCGATGCCGCCCAGTAACAGGAGTAGCCAGTCGCCGGGTTTGAGATATTGCAGCATTAGTGTTTGAGTTCGCGGTGGCGTACCAGAACTTGCTGCTCCGACTCGAAATGGCGCGCGAGTTTTTCAGCCAGATACACCGAGCGGTGTTGCCCGCCGGTGCAGCCGATGGCGACGGTGAAATAGCTGCGATTGTCGGCGATAAAACTGGGTAGCCAGCGCGCGATAAAATCGCGTATGTCGCCATACATGGCCTGTGCTTCGGGCGTGCTATCCAGGAAATCGATGACCGGCTGATCGCGCCCGGTCAGGGCTTGCAGGGTCGGGTTGTAGTGCGGGTTGGGCAGACAGCGCACGTCGAACACGAAATCGGCATCGAGCGGCAGACCGTGCTTGAAACCGAACGATTCGAACAGCAGGGTCAGCTGGGCGCGATCGACGCGGATGAATTCCTTGATCCAGGCACGCAGCGCGTTCGCATGCACTTCGCTGGTGTCGATGCGATGACCGATGTCGCTGATGCCGGCGAGCAGCTCGCGTTCGCGTTGCACGCATTCGGGCAGGGTGAGGATTCCGTCACTGAGGGGATGCAAGCGTCGCGTTTCGGAAAAACGTTTGACCAGTGTGTCGCTCTGCGCATCGAGAAAGATCACGTGCACATCCACACCTTGCTGCTTGAGCTGGGCCAGCAGCGGCGGCAGATGTTGCACGCTGTTGGCACTGCGCACGTCTATGCTCACGGCAATCTTGCGGTAGCCAGCAGCCTGCAAATGCCCCACCAAAGTCGCAAGCAGGTCGGCGGGCAGGTTGTCCACGCAGTAACAACCGCTGTCCTCCAGCACTTTGAGGGCCACGCTTTTGCCGGATCCGGAGAGTCCGCTGATCAGGAACAGCTGCATGTCATTTCAACATCATCTGATCATGGCGCGCGACGAACTCGTCCATGGTGTTGATGCCGCGTTGTTGCAGCACGAAATTGCGTGCCGCTGCTTCGACCAGCACGGCGAGATTGCGTCCCGCCACCACGGGGATGTTGACCGTGCTGACGTTTACCCCGAGGATCTCCTGATGTGTGGCATTCAGGGGCAGACGTTCCACTTGCGACAGATCGCCGCCGGGTGGACGGTGCAGATGGACGATGAGCTTGAGGCTTTTTTTGCGCCGCACGGCGGTCTCGCCGAACATGGTGCGGATGTTCAAAATCCCCAGGCCGCGCACTTCGAGAAAGTCGCGCAGCAATTCCGGGCAACGGCCTTCCAGTGTGTCTGGCGCGATGCGATGCAGTTCCACGATGTCGTCGGCCACCAGGCCGTTGCCGCGCGTGATGAGTTCCAGGCCCAACTCGCTTTTGCCCACCGCGCTTTCGCCGGTGACCATCACCCCCACGCCCAGCACATCGAGGAACACGCCGTGGCGGGTGGTCGATGCGGCGAGTTCTTTGGCCAGATAGTGGCGTATCAGCCACATCAGATGCACGCTGGGCTGGGGCGAGGCGAACAGCGGAATGTGCGACTGGTTGGCGAAGGCGATGAGCTCCGCCGGTATGTCGGTGGTGCCAGCCACGATCAAACATGTAGTGCCCTGTTTGACGATCTTGGCGAATGCCGACTCGCGTTGGCCTGCATCCAGTTCGCGGAAATAATCCAGTTCCACTTCACTCAGCACTTGCACCCAGTTTGGGTGGACCAGATTGAGATGGCCGATCAGGCCCTTGTTCGAGGCATCGACCTCATCGCTGTCGATGATGTGATCCACGCCGTCGGTCCCGGCGATGCGGGTGAGTCCGAGCCGCTCCTGCTTGTCCTCAAACAGTTGCCGGATATTGACCTGGCTCATGCCGCCGTGTTCCAGTGGTAGAACAATTGATGAATGGCTGCGGGGTCGTTGCACGCGTTCAGTTGCTCGCGAAACTGCGAGTCACTGAACATCTGCGCCAGCTCACCGAGAATTTGCAGGTGCAGATCGGTTGCGCGTTCGGGTACGAGCAACACGAAGATCATATTGACGGGCTGCCCGTCCGGGGCATCGAACGGAATGGGGTTGGCGGTTTTGACGAAGGCCGCTGTGGCTTCGCGCAATTTGGCGATGCGCCCATGCGGGATCGCCACGCCCTGACCCAAGCCGGTCGAACCAAGTTTTTCGCGGGCGAACAGGCTGTCGAACACCGTGCTGCGCGCGATCTGCCGGTTGTTTTCGAACAGCAGGCCGACACGTTCAAACACCCGCTTTTTGCTGGCGGATTCGCTATCCAGCAGGATGTTGTCGGGTAGCAATATTTTGCTGATTAGATTCATGGTGAGCGATCAGGAAATCCAAAAAAACGGGCGACATCGCTGCCGCCCGAAAACTTACTCCGCTACTGCGTCGTGCTTGCCGGATTCGTCGTGGCGGCGGCCGGACAGTTTTTCTTTGTGTTTGATCACCTGACGATCGAGTTTGTCCACCAGATTGTCGATGGCCGCGTACAGATTGTCGTCGTCGCATTCCACGAATACGTCCTTGCCGCTGATGTGCACAGTCGCCTCGGCTTTTTGTTTGAGTTTTGCTACGGACAAGATGATCTGCACATCGATCACATGGTCGAAATGACGTTTGATCTTGCCGAATTTGCCGGTCGTGTATTCGCGGATGGCGGGCGTGATTTCCAAATGGTGTCCGGTGATATTCAGGTTCATGATGTGCTCCCTCTTAGAGTGATTTACGGAGATTCACCGGGAGGATATGCAACGCTTCCCGGTACTTTGCTATGGTACGCCGGGCGACCACTATGCCCTGCTGTGCCAAGATTTCCGACATGCGGCTGTCGGTGAGCGGCTTGCGGGTGTCTTCCGCACTGACCAGTTGCTTGATCAGTTCGCGTATTGCGGTGGAAGAACAACTGCCGCCACTTTCCGTTGCCAGTCCGCTGCCAAAAAAATACTTGAATTCATAGATGCCGCGTGGAGTCAGCATGAACTTCTGCGTGGTGCTGCGCGATACGGTGGATTCGTGCAATTCCAGTTCATCGGCGATCTCTCTCAGCACCAATGGCCGCATTCCGATCGCGCCGTGTTCCAGGAATTTTTCCTGGCGTTGCACGATGGCCTGGGCGACCCGCAGGATGGTGTCGAAGCGTTGTTGCAGATTCTTGATCAGCCATTTGGCTTCCTGCAAATGGACGGATAGTTGCGAGCCGTTCCGGTCATCGCGCTGTTGCAGGATGTTGGCGTAGAGATGATTGACGCGCAGCTTGGGCATGGCCTCGGTGTTCAGCCGCGCGCGCCACTTGCCTTTGTATTTGTCGACGACGATGTCGGGTATGACGTAATCCGCGACCGCGTGGTCGAACTCCGCACCGGGCTTGGGATTGAGTACCGAGATCAGTTGTTGCGCGGAACGCAATTGGTCGTCCGTGCAACGCAGCAGCTTTTTGATCTTCGCGAAATCGTGGGCGGCGATCAGCTCGATGTGCTGGCTCACCAGGCATATCGCCAGATCGCGTTGCGGGGTGTCTTGCGGCAGGGTTTTGAGTTGCAGTGCCAGGCATTCGGCCAGATTGCGCGCCGCCAGGCCGGGCATGTCCAGATGTTGCAGTTGCACCAGCGCGGTTTCCAGGTCGTCCAGCGTGATGTCGAGTTCAGAGGGCAACAGTTCGATGAGTTCGTTCAAGTCCTGCGTCAGGTAGCCGTTGTCATCCAGCGCGTCGATCAACAGCCCGATGATCTTGCGGTCATGGTCATCCAGCTGGGTGGTGGATAACTGGCTATGTAGATGGTCGCGCAAACTGGCTTGCAGTGCGGCTTGTTCGGGGAATCCGTCGTCATTCTCGTCATCGCGGCTGCGGGTCGTGTGGGCGGTCCCCCATTCCAGCGGGTCGCCGGTGATGCTGTCATCCTCACGTTCGTCGTTAGGCGCGGTTTCGGCGGGTGCGGGCGTTTCTGCATGGGTAGCGACGCGCGCGTCACCGAGATAGGGTGCGGTCTGGTTATCTTCCGCCAGTTCCAGCATGGGGTTCTCCTCCAGCATGCGCGAGACTTCCTGCTGCATGTCCTGCGTGGAGAGTTGCAGCAAGCGTATGGCTTGTTGTAACTGGGGTGTCAGCGTTAACTGCTGAGATAAGCGTAGTTGGAGTGATGCTTTCATTAACTGATTTTTACCCCGGGATTCCCTCGCGTCATAGCTTGAAGTGTTCACCCAGATATACTTTCCTCACGCCTTCATTATAGATGATTTCGTCGGGCTTGCCTTCCGCCATCACCGCACCGGCATTGATGATGTAAGCACGGTCGCAGATGCCCAGCGTCTCGCGCACATTGTGGTCGGTAATGAGTACGCCGATGTCGCGCTGCTTGAGGAATCGTATGATCTTCTGGATGTCGATCACCGCGATCGGATCGACACCGGCAAAGGGCTCGTCGAGCAAAATGAAACGCGGGTTGGTTGCCAGCGCACGGGCGATCTCCACGCGCCTGCGTTCGCCGCCGGACAGACTGATCGCCGGATTGTTGCGGATGTGGGTGATGTGCAGGTCTTCCAGCAAGCCCTCCAGTTTCGCTTGCAGTTCGCCGTTGCCCAAGCCCTGCAATTCCAGCACTGCCTCGATGTTCTGTGTCACGGTCAATCGTCTGAAGATCGAGGCTTCCTGTGGTAAATAACCCAACCCCAAGCGGGCGCGTCTATGGATGGGCAAGTGGGTGATGTTGTGATCGTCGATGAAAATCTCGCCGCCATCGGCCGCGACCAAGCCCACGATCATGTAGAACGAGGTGGTCTTGCCCGCGCCGTTCGGACCCAGTAAGCCGACCACTTCGCCGCTGCGCACATTAAGCGAGGCATCGCGCACCACGCTGCGCGCACCATATTTTTTTTGCAGTCCTACCGCACGCAATTCGCTCATTTTTTCTCCGTGGGTGAGACCAGTTTGGGCTGGTCCTTGCTCTGGGGTTGGATGACCGCATGCACGCGCTGGGGCGGTGTGCCGCTGGTCGGCGGGCCGTTATCGACGATGAATATTTCGCTCTGCGTGTTGTAGTGGATGTGTTCGCCCCGGATGAAATCCCGGTCACGCTTCAGGCGCGCCTGCCCGTATATGTCCAGGGTTTGTTTCAGGGTGTCGTATTCGATATGTTCGCCGTAGCCCTCGACGTATTCGTCCAGGCCTTCGCGCTTTTGCCGGAAGCTGGCGGTGGAGCCGTAGATGTTGCCTATTTTGTTGCCCAGTTTGTCCTGGGTGACGATGATCTTGTCACCGCGAATTTGCATGGTGCCCTGATTGACTTGCACGTTGCCGGTGAAGATGCTGGTTTGCTCGGCCTGGTTCATCACGACCTGATCCGCTTCGATCTGCATGGGTTGTTTGCGGTCGTTCTGTTCCGCCCACACTGAGGGAATGAACAGCCATGCGGCGAGCACCAGACTAATTTTGCGTAACGGCATTGGAGGCTTTCACTCGCGATAATAATTTTATGGTTTGGGCGCGGTTGTCCATTTCCATGCCAACCGCACTCAGATGATCGTTCGCATCGGTTATTGTGACGGGTCGGTCGGTCTGTGCCGTTTCCAGATCGGGGATGACCTTCACATAATCGGTAAGCATCACCAGTTCGTTCTGTGTCTTGCCCGCCGCACGAACGATCTTCACGTCATCGTTGAGTTCGATGACATCCCCTTTGCTGGACAGCGTGCCGTGCCTGGCGGTCATGTGTACATCCGGCCGCATCGGTGCGATTGCCGTGATGTCCGGTTCGTCCAGGGTGGTGCTGTCGTCATCCGGATAATGCACCAGTTGTTTGGCGTACATGATGAAGCGGGGGGTGCCTTGCTTGTTCAACGTGACCGCATGGAGGTTGTCAGCGATGGCATCGGCGATGTGTAGTGCGCGGTGGTCTGCGGGTTCGGCTTCGGGTTGTGTCTTCTGGTCCAGCCAATAGGTCACCGCCAGGATGCCCAACACCGGCAAGAGTGGCAACCAGGAGCGTGCGCGTGAGGCAACGGTCATGCCAGGAACTGGGCCAGCTGCGCGTCCAGTGTGCCTTGCGCGTGCATGAGCAATTCGCAGGCTTCGCGCACCGCGCCGTGACCGCCGCGCCGCTGGGTGATGTAATTGGCATGCTCGCGCACCAGTTGCGGTGCATCCGGAACGCTGATCGCCAGTCCGACATTGCGCAGCACCGTCAGATCGACCACGTCATCGCCCATGTACGCGGCCGCATCGCGGGTGAGTTTGAGTTTGTTGAGCAGATCGTTCATGGCGTTGAGCTTGTGTTCCACACCCTGATAGACGTGTTCTATGCCCAGATTCTGCGCGCGCAGGGTCACGCATTTCGAGGTGCGGCCGGTGATGATCGCCACTTGTACGCCGGTGGCTTTGAGCAGTTTGATGCCCAGTCCGTCCAGCGTGTTGAAGCGTTTGAATTCATTTCCGGAGTCCGACAGGTACAACCCGCCGTCGGTCATTACGCCATCCACATCGAAGGCGACCAGTTTGATTAGTTTGGCGCGGCTGAGCAGCATAAGGTTCTCCGGTAAAGTTATATGACCTTGGCGTGCAACAGGTCATGCATGTTGAGTGCGCCGACCAGACGATTGTCCGCGTCGACGACCAGCATCTGGTTGATGTTGAATGTCTCCATCGTCTGCACCGCTTCCACCGCAAGCGCGTCGGGTCCGATGCAGCGCGGATGCGCCGACATCACGCTGCGTACCGGTGTGGTGTTGAAGTCGAGACGTTTTTCCAGGGTGCGGCGCAGGTCGCCGTCGGTATAGATGCCCAGCACATGCAGTTCGGCATCCACGATGGCGGTCATGCCCACGCCTTTTTTCGAGATCTCCAGCAGCGCGTGGCTCAGCATGGCATCCTCCCTGACGGCGGGCAGACGCTCGCCGCTGCGCATGATGTCGCGCACATGGGTCAACAGCTTGCGCCCCAGGCTGCCGCCCGGATGGGAGCGGGCGAAATCGTCCGCGCCGAATCCTTTGGCATCGAGCAATGCCACGGCCAGTGCATCACCCAGTGCCAGTGCCGCCGTGGTGCTGGCGGTGGGGGCAAGCCCCATCGGGCAGGCTTCTTTGTCCACTGCCGCGTTGAGATGCACGTTCGCGATGACTGCCAGACTCGACGACGGGAAGCCCGTCATGCTGATGAGCTTGGCACCCTGGCGTTTGATCACCGGCACGATGGTCATCAACTCCTGGCTCTCGCCCGAATACGACAGCGCGATGATGACATCGTCTGAAGTGATCATGCCCAGGTCGCCGTGACTGGCCTCGCCCGGATGCACGAAATAAGCGGGTGTCCCGGTGCTCGACATGGTCGCCGCGATCTTGCGCGCGATGTGCCCCGACTTGCCCATGCCGCTGACGATCACGCGACCTTTGCAGGACAGGATCAGATCCAGCGCGCGCAGGAAGTGATCGTCCAGACGGCTGGCGAGTGTGCTGACGGCATCGGCTTCGATGTTCAGCACCTCGCGTGCGAGGGCGAGTGCGCGGGGCGTTGCGGAGAGTGGTTTATTCATGCGCGGCATTATAGCAAGGTAGATACCAGAGGTGAGCGCGAGTAGCGAGTAACCCTTTGCAAATCCACTGTCAGTGCGGCATCATCGGGACGGTTGAAACAACGCACCCGACACGATGGACAATTCACTTTCACTGGTTTTGATTTTGCTCGCCACGGCGGTCGGGGTCGTGGTGTTGTGCCGTATCTTGCGGTTGCCGGTGATGCTGGGCTATCTGACCGTGGGCATTTTGATCGGGCCGCATGCCTTGGCATGGATACCGGAATCGATGGGCACGCAACACCTTGCCGAATTCGGCGTGGTATTTTTGATGTTCAGTATCGGTTTGGAATTCAGCCTGACGCGCTTGATGGCGATGAAACGCACTGTGTTCGGGCTGGGCGGTGCGCAGGTGTCCGTCACTTTGCTGCTGGTCATCGCGGTCGCCATGCTGTTCGGTCTGGACTGGCGCGCAGGACTTGCGTTGGGCGGCGTGCTGGCGATGTCTTCGACCGCTATCGTGAGCAAGATGCTGGTTGAGCGCGCCGAATTGAATCTGCCTTACGGGCGGCAGATGATGGGCGTGTTACTGTTCCAGGATCTGGCGGTCGTGCCGCTGTTGATCATCATTCCCGCGCTCGCTTCCAACTCCGCCCAGCTTACCACTACCTTGTTATATGCGACGCTGAAGGCCGCGTTGGTGCTGGTGGTGTTGCTGGTGTTCGGGCAGCACGTGATGCGATCGTGGTTCCATATCGTGGCGCGGCAAAAGTCTTCCGAGCTGTTCATGCTCAATGTGTTGCTCATCACGCTGGGATTGGCCTATCTCACCGAGCTGGCCGGGTTGTCGCTGGCATTGGGCGCATTCGTAGCGGGCATGTTGATCTCGGAAACCGAATATCGCTACCAGGTGGAGGAAGACATCAAGCCGTTCCGCGACGTGCTGCTGGGCCTGTTCTTTGTCACGATAGGCATGAAGCTGGACTTGGGCGCGTTCGTCGGCGACCTGGCTTGGGTGCTGCTGGCCGTGACCGGCTTGATTGTTTGCAAAGCTCTGGTGGTGGTGCTGTTGGCGCGCGCGTTTGAAGGCGACTGGGGGGTAGCCTTGCGCAGCGGCATCGGTTTGGCGCAGGCCGGTGAATTCGGTTTCGTGTTGCTGACGCTGACCGATAACGCGCATCTGGTGAATGCCGAACTGTTGCAGATCTGCCTTGCCGCAATGTTGATCTCGATGTTGGCCGCGCCTTTTTTGATACAGCACGGCGAAGCGATCGCGCGGCGATTTTCGGCGGCGGAATGGACTAATCGCGCCATGCAGATGCATCAGATTGCCATACAAAGCATGGGCAACAACGGGCATGTGATCATTTGCGGCTACGGGCGCAGTGGTCACGCGCTGGCGAATTTTCTGGAACAGGAGCATCTGCGCTTCATCGCGCTGGATCTCGATTCGCGCCGGGTACGCGAGGTGCTGGCAGCGAAAAAAAGTGTGGTCTATGGCGATGCGGCGAAGCGCGAGGTGCTGATGGCGGCAGGGTTGATGCGCGCCAGCGCGCTGGTGATCTCGTACAAGGACAAGCACTCCGCGCTGGCGATCCTGCGCCACGTCAAAGAATTGCGCCCCGATCTGCCCGTGGTGGTGCGCACCAATGACGAGGCTGACGTGGAGGTCTTGAAGCAGGCGGGGGCAGCCGAAGTCGTCGCCGAAGTGGTGGAAGGCAGCGTGATGCTGGCTTCGCAGGCGTTGCTCATGGCCGGTGTGCCGCTGAACCGGGTGATACGCCGTATCCAGGAGAGTCGCGCGCGGCGTTATGCGGTGTTCAGCGGCTATTTCCGTACTGCCACCGATGTCGGCGAAGCCACCGAGCGATTGCAACCGAGATTCCTGCGCGTGTACCTCAAGCAAGAGCATGTCGCGGTCGGGAAACGGTTGCGCGAGATGGAGCTGGATAAATTGAACGTCGAGGTCAATGCGGTACGCCGGCACGGCGCGCGCGATGCGCAACCCGGCGAAGAGATCGTGCTGCAAGTTGGGGATGTGTTGGTCTTGCTGGGTTTGCCCGAGGCATTGTCGCAAGCAGAATTGAGGTTGCACAAAGGCGGCTAGCGTTCGCAGTGCTATTCCGCACGTCTCCGATACAACCGATAGCGTTCGTTCTTATCATCCATGCGGCTGCCCTCCCATATTTTTTCCCAGTGTGTCGTGTCCTGCATCGACTGGGATATTTTCTTGCCCTGGATGAGGCGCAGATCACAATCTTTCTGCACATCCTTTTGCGTGGTGATATCGCCGAAATAATGCAGCATGGCGCGTTGCCCGTCCCCCAGATTCTCGCGCCGTATGCAGTTGTACTGGTGGGGCATCGCACGTTTCAGGCTAACGACCATATTGCGATAACTTTTTCCGCTATCCAGCCAAGGCAACCACAGGGTCATGGACAATATCCATATCAGCGTGATGCCACCGGCCCAATTCACCACTGCACGGCGCATCGAGCGGCCCATGCGCCACACCAGTATCAGCCACAGCACTGTGGCCACGATGGCGAGGGTAAAGGCGGTGGTGTGTAAAGCGGGTTCAAAACTCGGCTGATAGTCTTTTAACCAGTGAGTGATCTTGGCCTGATTGTCCAGCAACAACCCCGCCCAGCCCCACCACATCAGGATGGCGAGCAACGCGAACACCATCAGACCGAACCAGTCCAGCGCGTTGGCCGCGCCGCGCTTGAGCATGGAAAGGGATGCGGCGGCCAGCAATGCGATGGGCAGCAGCATGGGCAGGGCATAGGCTTCCTGGATGTCGGGCACCAGGCTCAGCGTCACCAGCATCACCGCAAAGCTCACCAGTGGTAATTGCAAGTCATCGCGTTGCGCAAGTCGGTGGCGGGATTTCCATACCACCCAGACCGCCAGCGGCAGCGCGGGCCACGCCAGCCAGGGCAGGTTCTGCAGATAATAGAAAGATTGCTGGCCCACTCCGCCCCTCGCGTAGTTGAACCAGCGTCCGATGTTATGCGTCCATGCCCATTCGGCGAACAGCTGCGGTGAGTGTTGATATAACAGCCAGGGCCAGACAGTCAGCCAGGGTAATGACACCAATGCTGCGATGCCGAGACTCGAAAGATACTGACGTTTGCGCCAGGCTTTGAACAGTGCCGGTAAAAGCGCGGCGATCAGGACAAACAATATCGCGGCGATAAAACCTTTGGACATAAATCCTATGCCGACACCGAGACCTATCCAAATCCCCGCGCGCAGCGAGCGTTCCTGGCTATGGGAAAAACCGTACAGCATCATTGCGCAACCGCTTAGCAAGGCCAGATCGGTCAGTATCTGGTGGGCATGTACCAACATCCCCAGACACCCGATCAAAATGATGGCTGTCGCCCAGCCGCGATTCTCACCGTACAACTTGCGCCCGGCCAGCCCGGTGAACAGCAAAGTCAGCGCGCTATAAAAACCGCTGGCGAGACGCGCGCCGTCATGCAGCGGCAGCAGGGGCGAGAACAATTTGGCAAATACCGCTGCTGTCCAATAGAACAGCGGAGGCTTATCCATCAGCGGTTCGCCCGCCAGCGTGGGTACTAACCAATCACCGCTTTGCAATATCGAATAGATCAGACCGAAGCTGTACGCTTCATCCGGTTTCCACGGGTCATGACCGACCAGCCCCGTGCCCAGCCAAACCAGACACAGCAAGCCCAGCATCACGGCTTTGCCTGGGGTGATGGGATAAGGGTCAGTGGGTTTGATGAAATACATAGGCTCGCTTATTCGACTGTCTTGAACCGTTCACCGGTGTGAAGTTGCCCGCCGGTATGATACAGGCCGGTGTCGTCCGATGTGCCTTGACTTCCTGCCTCATGGTCGGTGAGTGTGGCCGTATGTACAGCGCATTCCCGGGACGGCAAGCGATAAATGAGAAAGGCAGCTTGCGCTGCCTTTCTCACACTGCTCATCTCATCCGCGCGGTCACCAACATTACGTCAGCCAGCAGGTTCGAAGCTTACGCGCTAGCTTTAGTACCATATTTTTGACGGAACTTATCGATCCGACCGGCTGTGTCCATAATCTTTTGGGTGCCGGTGTAGAACGGGTGGCACTCTGCACAAACTTCGACGTTCAATGTGGGTTTGCCGATCACAGACTTGGTTTTGAAGCTGTTGCCACAGCTGCAAGTGACAGTGATCTCTTGATAATTTGGGTGGGTATCGGGTTTCATTTGGTTTTCCTAGCCAGTAATTTTGTGCGGCGGGTGTACGCACTCAGGGGTTTCACGAAGGCGCGCATTATCCATAAAAACAGGTTGCTGCGCAAATTTATATGCTTTAGTGAATACAGAAGCCGGCTTGCGCCGGCTTCGCGTGATACTGAATAGCCAAGGTCTACTTGGTGGACAGACCTTGTTCGAACTTGACCAATTCGGTTATGTCGGCCTTTTTGGCACCTGTCGGGTCGTTCGCCGGCATGGGCATAGAACCCCAGTTGCCTGCTCCGCCCTGGGACACTTTCATCACCAATCCTTCGATCAGCGGGTACTCTTTGCCTTTGTAGGTGTACTTGGTCACGCCGCTACCCGTGTATCTTTTGGCGACATCCCGCCAAGACGGTCCCACCACTTTTTTGTCTATGGCGTGACAAGCCGTGCAGTTGAGTTTCTTGGCCAAGGCGGGCATTTCTTCCGCCATTGCGCCCGCCGCGACCATCACACCCGCTGCAATCATCATACTTGCGATAATAGATTTCATATGCTCTCCATTGTTAGTGTTTAAGACTCGAACAGTTGAATCAGGACTCCGCTGCGGTTCGACTATACCCTTGGAATCGGCACATCTTGCATCGGTAGTCGAGTAACGCGGCGAGGCACTGCCGCGTTGACAGTCTTAATCTTAGAAGGATATCGCGCGGTATTCGACGATCAGCGTGTGCCGGGTTCCGGCCGCCACTTTCACGACGTTGTCGATGGCATTGACCGATTCCACGCACACCATTTCGCGCCAACCATCCGGCTGTCCCATGTCGCCCATCTTGCCGGCTTTTTCAGTCCAGGGCGTCCAGACCACGGTGGACAGACTACCCGATTTTTTGATGTGGATACGACGCTTGAGCTTATCGTCCTCGATCACACATTCGGCGGATGTGTTGATGTAGACGCGATCTACTTCGCCGGTAAAGCTGAGCGAGCCGACTTGATTTTTCAACTCCGAGCCGCCGACTTTGTCCCAATATTGGCAGCCTTCCAGTCCGGTCACGCGCACCGCGCCGATGTCGCCGATCTGCAAATAGGTGTGCAAAGCCTCACCAATCACGAAATCGGCGGTGCCGGTATTCTCGGTCGCCATTTCCATGCGCAAGGTGTCGCCGACGATCACGGTCAGATCGACATTGCAGGCGTGATCCCATTGCGCGCGGGTCTTGTCGCTGGACACGAGGCGCAACGTCAGGCGCGTTGCGCCGTTCGGTTCGATACCCGATTCCAGGACTTGCCAGGGCACGGTGCGGGCGTAGCCGTGTCCGGGAAACCCGGCTTCGGTTGCATGTGCGCCGAACCACGGCCAGCACACTGGCGCGCCGCCGCGTATGGATTTTCCCGCCGCCAGTTTGGCATCGCGCGAGAGCCATACCACAGGCTTGCTTTGGCTTCTTGGCTGCCAGCTCATCAGGTGAGCACCTTGCAGACACAGCGACGCGGTGGCGTGGGCGTTATTGAATTCCGCGACCACCAGGCCGCTCGCGTCATCACGAAAGGTTAGTTGCCCCGCGATGCCGAATTGTTGATTCAGATGTTGCGCTGTCGTCATGCTCTGCTCCCAATAAAATTAACGATGTTCAATTTGTGTCACATCGCGCACCGCGCCTTTATCGGCACTCGTGGTCATCGCGGCATAAGCGCGCAATGCGACCGAAACGTGGCGCTCGCGTGTGAGCGGTTTCCAGGCTTGCTTGCCGCGCGCTTGCATCGCGGCACGTCTGTTGTTCAGCTCCACATCGGAAATTGCCAGCCTGATGCCGCGCTGCGGAATATCTATCTCTATGGTGTCACCTTCTTCGATCAGCGCGATTGCGCCGCCTTGTGCCGCTTCCGGTGAAACATGGCCTATGCTCAAGCCGGATGTGCCGCCGGAGAAACGTCCATCGGTCAGGAGTGCGCAAACTTTGCCCATTCCTTTGGACTTCAGATAGCTGGTCGGATACAGCATCTCTTGCATCCCCGGTCCGCCCTTGGGGCCTTCATAACGAATCACCACCACATCGCCCGCCACGATCTGGTCGGCCAAGATCGCGCTGACCGCGTCATCCTGGCTTTCGAACACGCGGGCGCGGCCGGTGAATTTCAGGATGCTCTCATCAACACCAGCAGTCTTGACGATGCAGCCATCCACGGCGATGTTGCCATGCAGCACGGCGAGTCCGCCGTCTTGGCTGTAGGCATGTGCCGCGTCGCGGATACAGCCGGTGCTGCGGTCATCGTCCAAAGTCGGATAGAGCATGGACTGCGAGAAGGCGATGGTCGTAATGATGCCGCCCGGTGCCGCGCGGAAGAATTTCTTGGCCGCTTCATCGTTGGTCTGGGTGATGTCCCATTGCTTGAGCCCCTCGGCCATGGTGGTGCTGTGCACGGTATGAGCATCGCCATGCAGCAGCTTGGCACGATGCAGCTCACCCAGGATGGCGGGTATTCCACCCGCTCTGTGCACGTCTTCCATATGGTATTCGGAAGAAGGTGCGACTTTGCATAAAGTGGGCACGTGGCGTGACAAGCGATCCATATCCTTCATGGTGAAATCGACTTCCGCTTCACGCGCGATGGCGAGCAGATGCAGTACGGTGTTGGTCGAGCCGCCCATCGCGATATCCAGTGTCATGGCGTTCTCGAAAGCCTCGAAGCTGGCGATGCTGCGCGGCAACACGGTCGCATCGTCCTGCTCGTAATAGCGTTTGCACAGATCGACGATCACGCGACCGGCGCGCAAAAATAATTGCTTACGTTCCGCATGGGTCGCGACCAATGAACCGTTGCCGGGCAAAGATAATCCCAGTGCCTCGGTCAGACAGTTCATCGAGTTCGCCGTGAACATGCCCGAGCACGAACCGCAGGTGGGGCAGGCGGAACGTTCGATGGCTGCGACTTCCTCATCGCTGCATTCGCTGTCGGCGGCCGATACCATCGCGTCGACCAGATCCAGCCCCTTGGTCTTACCGCCCCACGTCACTTTGCCCGCTTCCATGGGGCCGCCGGAGACGAACACCACCGGGATATTCAAACGCATCGCCGCCATCAGCATGCCGGGGGTGATCTTGTCGCAATTGGAGATGCACACCAGCGCGTCGGCGCAATGCGCGTTGACCATGTATTCCACGCTATCGGCAATCAGATCGCGCGAGGGCAGCGAATACAGCATGCCGCTGTGACCCATGGCGATACCGTCATCCACCGCGATGGTGTTGAATTCCTTGGCGATGCCACCGGCGCGCTCGATCTCACGCGCTACCAGCTGGCCCATGTCTTTCAGATGGACGTGACCGGGTACGAACTGGGTGAAGGAATTGGCGATGGCGATGATGGGTTTGCCGAAGTCACCCTCGGTCATGCCGGTGGCTCGCCACAGGGCGCGTGCACCGGCCATATTGCGGCCATGCGTGGAGGTCTTGGAACGGTAGTCTGGCATGATGTCTTCTCGAATGTGGAGCGCGTTGAGCGCGAATACGGGATAATTCAGCGTCCGATTCTAACCGATTACATTATGTTCGTTCATCCACAATTCGACCCTGTCGCGATTCATCTGGGCTCATTCGGTATCCACTGGTACGGGCTGATGTATCTGGCGGGATTCATCACGTTTATCTGGCTCGGACGCAAGCGCATCGTCATGCTGGATCACCCGCAGCTCACCCCCAAACTGCTCGATGACCTGCTGTTTTATGGCGTGTTGGGTGTGGTTGTCGGCGGACGCCTGGGCGAGGTGTTGTTCTACAACCCCGGCTATTATTTTTCGCATCCGTTGAAGATTCCGGCCGTGTGGGAAGGCGGCATGTCGTTCCACGGCGGGTTCCTGGGTGTGCTGGTGGCGATGGCATTCTTTGCGCACCAGCAAAAAATGCGCTGGTTGGCATTGATGGATTTCATCGCACCTCTGGTGCCACCGGGTTTGGCATTTGGTCGGCTCGGCAATTTCATCAACGGTGAGCTGTGGGGGCGACCCACCGATGTGCCGTGGGGCATGGTGTTCCCCAACGTGGACAATATCCCGCGCCATCCTTCGCAACTCTACGAATTCGCGCTCGAAGGCGTGCTGTTGTTTTTGATACTGTGGTTCTATGCGCGTAAGCCGCGTCCCGTCGGTTCGGTGTCGGGACTGTTCCTGATCGGCTACGGCAGCTTCCGGTTCATCGGCGAATTCACACGCAATCCGGACGATGGTATTTTTGGTTTGATGACTTTCGGCATCAGCATGGGGCAGTGGCTTAGTCTGCCCATGGTGGTCGCCGGTATCGCCATGATGGTGTGGAGCAAGCGCAAGGCACAGGGTACAGATGTAATGTCTTGACACCCGCGCACGGCTTACCCGATACTCGAACAACATCATACGGCCACAGCATTCCTTGGAATATTTTTCGCTGTTCACCCTGTTTTTTTTCCTGTTGCTGCTGCTCGTTCTGAGCGGATTTTTTTCCGCGTCCGAAACCAGCATGATGGCGATCAACCGTCACCGCCTCAACCACCTGGTGCGCAAAGGTAACAAGAGTGCCAAGCTGGCCGCGCGGCTGTTGGGGAAAGTGGATCAACTGCTGGGTTCGATATTACTGGGCAATACGCTGCTGAATGTGGCCGCCGCGACACTGGCGGAAATCATCATCCTGCGTTTGTACGGGCATAACGAACTGGCCATGTTGCTGGGCACGTTGGCGATCGCTTTTGTGATTCTGGTGTTCAGCGAAATCATGCCCAAGATCATCGCTGCGACGCACCCCGAACGGGTGGCATTGCCGTCGAGCTATTTACTCGCGCCGCTGGTGAAGCTGTTTTATCCCGTCGTTTTTATTGCCACCGCGATCGTGCGCGGGCTGCTGTGGGTGCTGGGGATCAAGATCCAAACCGACCAGAGCAAGCACAAGATGACGCTGGAGGAATTGCGCGGATTGGTTCTGGATGCCGAGCATTTTTTGCCGCGCAAACACCAGAAGATGTTGCTCAATCTGGTGGATCTGGAGCGCATCACGGTGAACGACGTGATGGTTCCGCGCAATCAGATCGAAGCACTGGACCTGAGTGCCGATCGTGATCAGCTGCGCCAGCAAATCATTACTTGCCATCACACACTGCTCCCGGTTTACGAGGATATGCCCGGCAATATCGTCGGGATCCTTCATGTTAAACGCGCGCTGTCTTTGTTGCAGGGCAGTACCCTTGATTTGCAGGAGTTGAAAAGCGTGCTGAATGAGCCGTATTTCATCCCTTCCGATACCCCGCTGCTCAAGCAGTTGCAGCAATTCCAGGAGCGTCATACCCGGCTCGGCCTGGTCGTGGATGAATACGGTGAGCTGTTGGGTTTGGTGACGCTGGAAAACATACTGGAAGAGATTGTGGGTGAATTCACCACGCAGTCGCCCACCCAGACCGGAAAATTTTTGCGTCACGACGACGGCAGTTTTTTGCTGGAAGGGGGCAGTAGCCTGCGTGAGTTGAACCGCAAACTGGGTTTGCATTTTCCCTTGGGTGGGGCGAGGACGTTGAATGGCTTGATCCTCGATCATCTGGAGGATATTCCCGAAGCGGGTACCAGTCTGAAGATTGCGGGTTATCCGATAGAGATCATTCAAACCCAGGACCGGGTGGTCAAAGTGGTGCGTATTTTCCCGGCGCAGACCCGCACGTTGCAATAACAATCTGATGCGCGCGGTGCAAGGACGCGTGGCATCGCGGGTACCGAAGTGATGCGCGTGGCGGTGGCTTTACATTAAACATAAAGCTCGGCATGATACCTGCCAAGAA